>Ga0315279_10002779_pt1 | contig 25581 bp, 20 predicted proteins | sample YL17G06_20_MG_FD_203694 | JGI IMG/M metagenome (GOLD analysis project Ga0315279, IMG submission 203694) | Sediment microbial communities from Yellowstone Lake, YNP, Wyoming, USA - YL17G06_20 | ecosystem: Environmental > Aquatic > Freshwater > Lake > Sediment | place: USA: Wyoming | collected...
ATGCGTCGCTCCGGGATCGTCGTGCGCGCCGAGGCCGCGCGCAAGAAACGAGACGGCTGGGTCCGCCGCGAGGAGAGCCGCAACCCGGCGTTCGAGCCCGCTTGATGGACTGCACAGGAGGACGGCGGTCGCGATCTCGGCCTCCGCGCGGTCGAGGAGATGGTCGACGTTCCACCGAAGCCGCTTCGCGGATGGCGGCCGAGACCGCCATCCGCGTCGCGCGAAGGCCGCGACCATCGCATCCCTGATGTCGTGCGGCGGACGCGCGCCCGTCCGCGTCGCGTGCCGAAGGAGCCGCGGCGGGAGCCCGCCCGGGCCGCGCGCCGAGCCGACGTAGAGGCACTCGCCCGCGGGCACCTCGATGGGCCTCCCGCCGGTGAACCGCCCGAACGCGAGGAGGAGCGGCCGCTCCACGGCGATGCGGAGGACGTACGCCCCGTACGGACCTCCGCCGCCCAGGATGGTGATCGGCGAGACGGGTGCGACCTGCTTCCGCTCCACCAGCATCTCCCGGGGCGGGAAACGGCGAGGATCGCGCCCGCCTCTGCAAGACGGCGACAAGCCCGGCGAGCGGCGGCGACGTGCTCACGCGCGGAACAGCTCGCCCATGCGCCTGCCGAGGAACCGCCCGGCGACGAGCAGGCTCGCCGCGAGGAGGACCATGCCCAGGAGCCCCATCGCGCTGGCCACGTACGGCCCGTCGGCGACGCGGAGGCTGAAGGCGTAGATGGCCTTCGTGATGGGGTAGAACTGCTCCTTGAACGCCAGGATGAGGCTGTCGGACACCTCCAGCATGGCGAACGAGAAGGCGAGGATGGCGCCGGCGACGACGTTCGCGAGCACGAGGGGCAGCGTGATCTTCCGCAGCGTCCGCGCCGGGCTCGCGCCGAGGTTCAGCGACGCCTCTTCGAGCGCCTCGCTCGTCTGCTGGAGGCCCGCGTACGCCGCGCGGATCATGTACGGCAGCCGTCGGATGGCGTACGCGACGATGAGGAGCGTGAGCGGATTCCTCTGCACGTCGAGGAACGTGCCGGAGTAGGCGCCGACGTAGCCGAAGGCCAGCACGATGCCCGGCAGCGCCAGGGGCAGCATGGCGAGGGCATCGAGGACGTCCCTGCCGGGGAAGACCTTCCGCGCGAGCAGGTAGGCGATGCTGACGCCGAGGACGATGTCGAGCACGGTGGCCAGGCTGCTGAGGAAGAGGCTGTTGCGGATGCTCGTCACCGTGAGCGGGTGCGTGAAGACGCGGGCGAGGTACGCCGTCGTGTACTCCGTCGGGAGGACCGTCATGAACCAGTGCCCCGCGATGGCGGACAGCACGACGCTCGCGTGGGGCAATAGCGCCACGAGCACGAGCAGGCCGAGCCCGGCCCAGATCGGCACGACCCATGCCGGCCGCACGCGCTTCTCCGCGCCGACGACGTGGCCGCGCGCCATCATCTGGTGGCTGCCCGTGCCGAAGAGCCGCTTGCTCGCGATGAAGAAGACGACCGTCATCACGAGCACGAGGACCACCATCGCGAAGCCCATCGGGTTCGCGTGGATGTCCGTCACCGCGTCGAAGATCTGGACCGGCACGACGCGGGAGTAGCTGAACATGAGCGGCGTGCCGAGGTCGGTGAAGGCCCAGATGAAGACGATGATGGCGCCGGCGAAGTAGCCCGGCAGCATGAGGGGAAACGTCACCGTGCGGAAGAGGCGCAGGCCCCAGGCGCCCATGTTCTGCGCCGCTTCCTCCAGGCTCGGATCGACGTTCGCCAGGGCGGCGGCCACGTTGAGGTACATGATCGGGTAGAGGTGGAGCACCTCCAGCGCGACGACGGCCCAGAAGCCGGACCCGAGCCAGTCGTGCGGGTTCGTCGGCGACATGAGCCCGAGGCGGATGAGGAAGAGGTTGATCGACCCGTACCGCGCGAGGAGCTGCTGCATGCCCACCGCGCCGACGAACGGCGGCATCACCATCGGCACGAGCAAGAGACCGCTGAAGAGCGGCCGCCCGGGGAAGTCGCGCCGGATCATCACGAACGCCACCGGCAGCGCCACGAGCGTCGTGAGGATCGTCACCGCCACGCCGATCAGCACGCTGTTCACCACCGCCTCGCGGTGCACCGGGTTCGTGAACATCAGCGTGAAGAACCGAAGCGAGAACTTCCCCCCGACGTAGAACGCGCCCTCGATGGCGTACCCGAGCGGGTAGATCATGAACGCCCCGAACACGAGGACGAGCACCAGGACGAAGAGCCCCGATTTCCACGTCAGCGTACGACCACCCATGGTATCCTCTGCGTCATGGCCATGTGATGCCGCACATCTGTCGGCGCCGACATTGCGCAAGGAGGACGGGAATGTCCGGCCTCCTGTCAAGCGAGGGCGCCCGTGCGGAAGCGGTCTCGCTTCAGGTGCGCATCATCGCCCTGCGGCGCGAACTGGGCCCGCGTCGGCCGCCTGCGTCGCAACACTGCTTCCGTACCGCCCGCTCCTCACCGCGGCGTACTTCCGCCGGGCGAACACCGTCCACTCGTTGATCACGGCGTTCCGCAGGGCCTGGTCCGACCACTTGCCGGCAAGCGCCATCGCCCGCGCCTCGCTGACCGGCGGCCGGGCCAGCGCCGCGAGGCCCTCGCGGGCCTCGCCCGCGCGGCGCACCGTCTCCCATGCCCCGACGAGCTCCGCGTGCGAGTCGATGAGGAGCGTGCCGACGAGGTCGTTGAGAACCGACCAGCGCTTCGAGCCGCGGTCCGAGTCGTACCTGAACGTCATCTTCCACGCGAAGGGGTTGATCTTCACGGCGATGTCGTCGGGATGGCGCCGGTAGAGGTCCGGCATGACGGAGAACCGGTTGAGCTGGGACTGGACCGGTCCGCCGGGAGCGCCGCGCTTGAACGCCCAGATGCGCTGTCCGGCCTCGCCCATGACGAACCGGAGGAACGCGCGGGCCAGCTCGCGATGGCGCGCGCCGCGGAGGATGCAGATCGCGTCCGGGTTGACGGCGGTCAGGTTCTCCGGGTAGACGAAGCCGAGGTCGTCGGTCGCCATGTGGCTCACTTCGGACCAGGCGTAGAAGTCGATGCTCATCCCGGCGATTGCGTCGCCGCGCGCGACGGCGAGCGGCACCTGCGCGGAGTTGCGGGCGAAGGAGGTGGAGTTCGCCGCCATCGCGGTGACCACCTGCCAGCCGCGCTCCCAGCCGTACGCCTGGAGGATGATCTCGTACACCATGTGCACGCTGCCCGACATGCGCGGCTCGCCGGAGGAAATCCACCCGAAGAGGCGCGGGTCGCCCATCGCCTCCCACGTCATCGGAACCTGGTCGTCCTGCAGGCGGGCCACGGCGCTGTTGTAGATGATGCCGAAGCCGGAGAGCGTCGCGCCGTACCAGTGGCCCGTCGAATCGTAGAGCGGCACGCCGGCGAACTCCCTCGGAATGCGGCTGAGGATCGAGTCGGGCAGGAGGTACGGCTCGGTGAATCCCTCGCTCTGGAGCGTGAAGTACGGGTCGATGCCGCCGCCGAACATCATGTCCACGTCGATGCCCGTGGAGTCCTGTTTGTACTCGGAGCGGATGAAGCGGAGGATTTGCGACGTGCCGCCCTGATCGAGCCAGGTGATGTCCACCGTGCGGCCGGTCGTCGCCTTCCAGTGCTCCTTGAACCCTCGCTCGAACTCCTGCTGGATGCCCTCCCAGTGCGGGGAGAGGATCACGAGCTCGTCTTCGGCGCGGCTGCTCCCGCCGCAACCTACCCCCGCAAAGGCCGCGAACACGACCGCGACGACTGCTGCCGTTGCGCGCGCGCAGCGCGCGAGGCGCCCGAGGTGCACGCGCAGCGTCTGGCGTCCCGTCCGTCCGCCGCCCTGCATCACCATACCGTCTCCTCCGTCCTGCTCCGCTACCGCGCCGGCAGGACCACGACGTCCGCCGCGTCGAAGGTGAGCATGACCGAGTCGCCTTCCCGCGCGCGCGGCTGAGCCAGGTTGACCTCCACGCAGCGCGCGCTCCGCCCGTCGGCCAGCTTCACGATGTACTGCTCCGTGTCGCCGAGGTAGACCACCGACTCCACCCTCCCGCGGACGAAGCCGCCCGAGCGCGGCTCCCCGTCGGCCATGACCGTCATCGCCTCCGGCCGGATGGAGCAGGTGACCTCATCCGTCGCCGGCGCCGCGTGCGACGATGTGATCCGCCCGTACGCCGTCTCGACGACGACGGCCCTGTCGCGCCCGGCGACCCGGCCGGGGAAGAAGTTCGTCTCGCCGACGAACCCGGCGACGAACACGTCCTTCGGGGACGTGTACACCTCGCGCGGCGGGCCGACCTGCCGCACGCGGCCAGCCTCCATGACGGCGAGCCGCTGGGCCATGGAGAGCGCCTCCTTCTGGTCGTGCGTGACGTAGATCATCGTCACGCCGATGCGATCGTGGATGCGCCGGATCTCGTCCCGCATCTCCAGGCGGAGCTTCGCGTCGAGGTTGGAGAGCGGCTCGTCGAGGAGCACCGCGTCGGGCTCGATGACGAGCGCGCGGGCGAGGGCGATGCGCTGCTGCTGGCCGCCGGAAAGCTGGTTCGGCGCACGCTCGGCGTACTCCTCCATGCGCACCGTCTCGAGCGCGTTCCGCACGCGATCGCGTCGCTCCGTCGCGGAGACGCGTCGCACGTCGAGGCCGTACGCGACGTTCTCCCCGACGCTCATGTGCGGCCAGAGCGCGTAGTTCTGGAACACCATGCCGGTGTTCCGTCGGTGCGGCGGCACGCGGGTCATGTCGCGGTCGTCGAAGCGGATCGTCCCGCCGTCAGCGGGGTAGAACCCGGCGATCATGCGGAGGAGCGTCGTCTTGCCGCAGCCCGACGGGCCGAGCAGGAAGAACAGCTCTCCCTTCTCGACCGTCAGGCTCACGCCGTCGACGGCGACGACGTCCCCGAAGCGCTTCGTCACGTGATCGAGCGTCACCCGTACCATGTGTCAGGCCCAATCCTTCCCGTGGGCGCCCAGTCTAGGCATCCCAGCCGCGGAACCCGAAGATGCTGCGCGCGCGCGGCCGACGCGACTCGTCGGCTCGCGCGTGTGGCGTCGCGGTCGCGGTCGCAGAGGCCGCCCGCCCGCCGCGGAGGCCGACCCGCCACGCACCGTCGGCCCACAAGGCGGAGGAGGCGTGCTCCCAACGGGCGTCCTCGGGCAGGCCAGCCACGAGGACCTCGCGGTCCTGGTCGCACGAGAGCTCCGCGCGCGTCGTCCTGCCGCCCTGGCGCGTCGCGCTCACGAGGACGGCGCCCTCGGCCCGGAGCGACGTGAACGCGACGTCGCGCCACTCCGTGGGCACGGCCGGGAACAGGCGGATGCGGCCGCCCCACGACTGAAGCAGCATCTCCGTCACGGCCGCGGCCGCGGCGCACTCGGCCTCCATCGTGTACGCCCGGTAGTGGTAGGTGCTGATGCCGTGCTTGCGCCAGTCGCCGTTCACGTGGCAGCCGTTCGGCAGCACGAACGAATCGACGTAGAGCCGCAGCATGTACGCGGCCATCTCGCCGCGGCCGACCCGGCTGGCGATGAGGGAGGCGTACGGGAACGACCAGCCGGTCCACTCGCCGGTGCCGCACCATTCGAGCCGCTCGATGGAGCGCGCGATGGTCCGCCGCTCCTGCTCGTCACCCTCGATCGAGAGATCGTGCATCGGGAAGACCGGCATGAGGTGCGATGGATGCCGGTGCGTCTCCGCAAGCGGGACGCCGTCCATGAGCATGAGCCCACCATGCTCGTCGAGCGGGTACGGCGCGAGGCGCTCCCGGACGCTCACCCACCGGGTGCGCGCCTTCGCATCCACGCCGAGGACCTCGCTCGCCTCGACCAGCCAGCCGACGAGGTTCCTCACGAGCGAGAGGTCGATCACCGGGTCGCGGCCCCACGCCGACGGATGGTTCCCGTGCCACTCCGGCGAGTGCGAGAGCGGCACGTGCAGGCGCCCGTCAGGACCTTCCTCCAGGTAGCCCTCCCAGAACGCCATGCAGAGCCTCATGAAGGGGTACGCCCGCTCGCGGAGGAACGTCAGGTCGCCGCTGTAGAGCCAGTGGAGCCACAGGTGGTGCGCCATCCAGGCCGCGGCGGCGGGCCAGTACTGCACCGTGCCCCATCCGGGGACCGGGGTGCCGTCGGCGACGATGGCGGTCTCCAGCCGGATGCCGTCCCATCCGAAGAAGCGCCGGGTCCGCTCGCGGACGGCCGGAGCGATGCGTGCCAGCCAGTCGTAGAGCGGCAGACCGAGTTCGAGGTGGTTCGACGCGTAGACGGGCCAGTAGGTCTCCTGCACGTTCATGTTGCAGTGGTAGTCGCCGCGCCACGGTGGGAGGACGCCGTCGGTCACCCAGAGCCCTTGCAGGTTGGCGGGCAGATGCCCGGGCTGCGACGACGAGGCGAGCTTGTAGAGACCGTAGTACCAGAGCGTCTCGAGCTCGCCGTCGGGAAGGCTCACGCCGGAGCGATCCCAAAACGCGCGCCACCAGTCGGCGTGCGATGCGAGGATGCGGACGACTTGCCGCGCGCCGGACGCGAGCCGATCGCGGGCAAGCGCCACGGGATCGGGTCCATCGGTCGTCGCGGCGATCGTGGCCAGGAGCGTCGCGTTCTCCCCTCGACGGACGAGCCGCCACGCGACGACGGCGGCGCCTCCGGCGGGGAAGTCCTGCACGACCCATCGGTCGCGCCCGTCGGCGAACGACGCGGGAGCCGCCAGGTCGATCTTCGCCGCCTCCGTCGGGTTCAGCTCCGCGAGCGATCGCCACGCCACGGCCGGCAGCTTCGTGCTGCCTTGCACGCGGAGGATCACGAACGGCAGCTCCGCCGCGACGCAGACCTCGATCCGACTCGCGCCGATCCGGCCGCGGAAGGTGGCGTCCTCGAGGGAAAGGCGACCGGAGAAGCCGGCTGCGCCGTCGGCCAGCCTCACCTCCAGCCTGCCGAGCGGCAGCTTCGTCGGCGTCATGGACCGAGGGTTCAGGTTCCGCTCGACGAGGGTGTTCACCTCGTCCATCCGGCCCTGCCGCACGAGCTCGCGCAGCGTCGCCCACGTGAACGACGGCTCGGCGGCCGGCATCGGCCGAAGGTCCCAGAGGTCGTCACGGTCGAAGGTGAGATGAAGCGGCGCACCGTCGCCCCACAGCATCACGCCGATGTGGCCATTGCCGAGCGGCGCTCCCACGCTCCATTCGGGAGCGGGAAGGTCGTAGACCAGGTCGTGGTCGGCCGGGCGCCGGCGCATCGCGGCGCCGTTGCGGCGCGGGGATCGTGCCATGTGCGTTCCTCTTCGGCGGACTCGCGGCCGGGCGATCTCAGTCTCAGCGCGCCGATCGGATCGATGCAGGCGCTGCCGGCCGGGTGCCTCTGCCCTCCTCAAACGTAACAGGCCGTTCGTGGAAGCCCAATCCCGGCGGTTCGCGCGCGCGGTCGGGAGATGGGCGATCAGGCGGACGTGGCGGGCTGACGCTGACTGCGCTCCGACCGACGACGATGGAGCACGCGCCCCACGAGCCAGCGGCCGAACTGGCGCTCCTCCTGCTCCAGCCCAAGCCGCGCGAGCAGGGCCGCGTAGAGCACGACGAAGAGGATCGCGCGCCCCACCTGCTCCGCGATAGCCGGCACCGGCCAGAACGGGACGAGGTGCGCGACGAGAAGGGCGACCGCACATGCGGCGACCGGCTTGACGAGGGCGACGCGCAGAGGATGCACCGTCGCGTCGCGACGCACCTGGATCACCTGGAGGAATGCGACGACGACCGTCGCCGAAGCCGTGCCGATGGCGGCACCCGTCAGACCCCAGATCGGGATGAGGAGGACGTTGAGCCCGGCGATCAGCGCGAGGAGAAGCGCCATGTTGGCGAACATGAGCCCGGGCCGGCCGATCATCATGAGCATCATCTCGGAGAGGCCGAACGCCCCATTGACCACCTGGCCGGCCATGAGGATCGCGAGCGCCGTCCAACCGGCCACGTACGCGGCGCCGTAAAGCCGCAGCAGAGCTCCACCGGCCAGGACGGCGACGCCGAGGTACGCGAGGTTGATGACGAGCGCCCAGCGCGTGGCGCGCGCGTACGTGGAACCCAACCGATCCACCTCCGCGCGATGGTGCTGCTCCGCCACGAGCGGCGCGAAGATCGGTTCGAGCGCCTGCCGCACGTCCTTGATCAGGTACCCGATCTCCAGGACGATCGTGTAGATGCCCGCTGCCGCCGTGGTCAGGAAACGCCCGACGAGAAACAGGTCGGCGCGCGCGACGCCGAGCGCCAGGACATCCCGTCCCGTCGATGGGAGAGCGTACCGTACGAGCCTGCCCGCCTCGGATGGGTGTACGAACGCCCTCACCACCGGGCCGAGCGGCAGGAGTTGCCGGTAGAACAGCATGCTCGCCGCAGCCGAGACGCCGAACGCGACGGTCTGGGCGAGAGCCACGCCGCGGAGGCCCCATCCGAACGCCCACGCCGCCAGCGTGCCGCAGAGCAGGATGAAGGGCTCGATGAAGGAGCGCGCGAGGATATGGTACTTCATCACCTTCTGCGCGCGCGTCGAGGCGAGGAACACGGTGCTGATCCCAAGGCCGAGCGGCGCGAGCGCGAGGGCGCGGAGGGCGATGGCGAGCTCCGGCGCGGAGAGGACGTGCTCCGCCATGAGATCCCTGGTGAGCCAGATGAATGCGCCGCCGACGGTGCCAGTCAGCACGACGAGGAACAGGCTCGACCCCACGACGCGTGCGGCACGCTCTCGGTCGTGATCGGCGAGCGCGCGGGCGACGTGGTAGACGACCGTGGGGTCCTGTCCGAAGGCGACGAAGCGGGAGACGAGGTCGGCGAAGATGCTGGCGAGGGCGAAGAGGCCGACGGTCTGCGCGCCGAAGAGCCGTGCCATGAGGATGATGGCGAGCGCGCGGGAGAGGCGGCCGATGTTGCCGAGGAGGTTGACGCCCGCGCCACGGGCGAGGGTGACGGCATCGGCCCGCTGCGGTGCGGCGGCTCCGCTCATGCCACTGCCACTCCGCGGGATGCCGCGCCGACGATGCGCCGCGCGGCGAGACGGCGCCACATTGCCACTACCCTTCGCCCGTCACGGCGGTCACGAGCGTGAGCTGCCGCTGCACTCGCTCGCTCGTGATATGGATCACGCCGATCATGAAGGTGACCGATCCCGCCACCCAGAGCCCGAAGATGACGCCCGGCAGGTTCGCGAGCGCCAGGAGGAAGCAGCCGAAGGCGAAGATATCCCGCCGTATGAGCGGCACGAGGTGCTCGTAGAGCCGGAACACGCGCGCCGTCAGCGGGTCCACGAGCCGGCCGGGTGGGATCTTGAAGTCGAGCAGGCTGCCCTTGCCCATGGCGCGCAGCCGCTGGTAGACCACCAAGAGGCCGGTGAGGATGGCGGCGACCGCGACGAGCCCCGTGCAGAGCGTGAGCATGGTCGGCTCGCGGCGGAACTGCCCGGCGATGAGCCCGGTGAGGAGCGCAACGTACGAGATGTTGTCGGTGATCGTGTCCATCCACTGCCCGTGCGGCGACGTGCGCAGCGTCACGCGCGCCACCTCGCCGTCGCACCCGTCGAGGATCGAGGCGACCTGCAAGAGGATGCCCGCGGCGACGAGCACCGCGTACGAGGTCGAGGCGAAGAGCAGGCCCGCCACGATCCCGAGCAGAAGGTTGAACACGGAGATCTGGTCCGGGGTGATGCGCGTGCGCGCGAGCATGAGGCTGATGGGGACCGAGATGCGCCGGTTGATCATGCGGGAGATGGGTCCGTCGGTGGCCTTTCGCAGCGCCTGGCCGAGGCGACGCTCCGCCTCGCGCCGCATCGCCGGCGTATCGACGTCTTGCCAGCGCGCGTCGCCGATGTCGAACGTGTGCATCCGGCCACGGTCGGCGAGCCAGCGCACCGCGTCGGAGAGCTTGCCATCCCCATCGTTCTGCGCCGTGTCGAGCGCCTCGAACAGGCCGGGCGTGCAGAGGAACATGCCCGTGTCGATCGCGTTGTAGGTGGCGAGATCCTTCCCGATGTCGCGGATGGCATGGTCCTCGGCCAGCACCTTCGTCGCGTCGTCGAGGTCGAATACCTGCGCGATCTTCCGGTCGACGGCGAGGATGCACTCGCCGCCGCGGATAGGCGTCCGCAGCAGCCGCCGCAGCGTGCCCACGTCGAAGATGTGGTCCGCCATGAGGAGAGCGAAGGGGCCGCGCACCGCATGACGGGCGGCCAGCGCCGACGTGCCGTTGGAGCGGGTTTTGTACAGCGGGTTGTGGACCCAGGTGATATCCGCGTCCACCGCGGGATGTTCCTCGATGGTCTGCCGGAGGCGGTCCGCCTCGTAGCCCGTCACGATGACGAAACGTCGGATGCCCGCGTCCTGCGCCGCTCGTATGATGCGCACGAGGATCGGCACTCCCGCCAGGGGCACGAGCGGCTTGGGCAACCCGTGGCTCACCTCGCGCAGCCGCGTCCCATTCCCGGCGGCCAGGATGACGGCGGTGTCGATCATGAGAGGGCCCTTTCTCCGATTGGCGACGATCCGGCCTCGCGACGCCCTGCGCGGCTGATCCTTTCCAGCGGCAGGATGATGACGAACCTGCTACCTTCTCCGGGCTTACTGGTGACCTGTACGCTTCCGCGGTGGATCTCCAGGATCTGCTTCACGAGGGAGAGACCCAGGCCGCTACCTCCCTCGCCGAGGGGGCGCGTCCTCGCGCTGCGGTAGAAGCGCTCGAATATGAACTCCAACTCTCCGGGCTCGATGCCGGTCCCCGTGTCTCGGACGCTCAGCCGGGCAGTCGTCGCCGCCACCTCGAGGCTGAGCGCGACCACGCCGCCGGGCGGCGTGTACTTCACCGCGTTGTCGATCAGGTTGAACCCGAGCTGGTGCAGCAACACCGCGTCGCCGAGCACCTCGGCATCGTCGATCCGTCCGAGTTCGAGGGTGAGGCCCTTGGTGGAGGCCATGTACCGCGCCTCCTCGGCGAGGTCCTCGACGATCGGCCGAAGGGACAAGCGCGTCAACTGCGGCCGCTGCTGGCCCGACTCGAGCCGCGCCAGCATGAGCAGGTTGCGCACGAGTTGCGACATCCGCCGCGCCTCGTCGACGATCACTTCGAGCGCCTGACGCATCTCCTCGGGCGCTGCCGTCGGCTTCAACGCAACCTCGGCCTCGCCCTGGATGATCGTCAGCGGCGTGCGCAGCTCGTGCGAGACGTCGGCGCTGAATCGGTTGATCTGGATGAAGTTCTGCTCCAACCGCTCGAAGAGGTCGTTGAGCGTGTCGATGAGCCGCCCGACCTCGTCCTCCACCGGCCGCGGCGCGAGCCGCTCATGGAGGTTCGTCGCGCCGATGTGCCGCGCCGTGCGGTTGACCTGCTCGATCGGCTGCAACGCCCGGGTGGCCAGCCATCGCCCGAGCACCGCCGATATCACGATCGCCCCGGGGATAATGAACGCCAGCGCAAGCCGGTTCTTCCGCTTGGCCCGATCGAGATCGTGGAGCGATAGCGCCACCTGACCCCAACCGATGGGGCTCCCCTTCACCGGCCGCATCCGGAACGTGATGACCCGGAAACGCTCGCGGTCGAGCAGCTTCATGTCCGGCGCGATCACCATCCCCGAGCGCAGCCGCCGCAGCAGCAGCGTATCCACCGGGAGCTGGAATGCCCCGAGATTCCGCGAGCGGTACACCACCGCCATGTTCGTGTCGAGCAACTGCACGTACCGGGGTGGCCAGGGCGGAGGATTCAGGCTGGTGCCCTGAGTGTCCGCCATCGCCGCACCGACGTCCCCCTTCAGCAGCGCGACCTCGTTGATGATGGCGTACGCCCCTTGGCGCAGGGAGTTGTCGATGCTCGCCGAGATGCGGTTGTATGCGAGCCGTTCGATGGCGACGCCGACGATGAGTAGCGTGAGCGCCATGATGAGCGAGTACCAGAACGTCAGCTCGAACCGGATGCTGCGGCGACTCATCGTCACGATCTCAGTGTATAGCCGACCCCACGAACCGTCTGGAGGAGGCGGCCGTCCGGGTCGTTCAGCTTGCGCCGGAGACGATTGACATAGACGTCCACGAGGTTCGTGTCCGTGTCGAACTGGTACTGCCACACGTGCTCGATGATCATGGTGCGCGTGAGGACCCGGCCGGGCGATCGCATGAAGTACTCCAGGACCGCGTACTCCTTCGGCGTCAGCTCGATCGTGGCGTCGCCGCGTCGAACCGAGTGGGAGATGGGATCGAGCACGAGGTCGCCCATGGTCAGATGGGTGCTCGGCTCGCCGGCGCCACGGCGCAGCAGCGCTCGCACGCGGGCTTCCAGTTCGACGAACGAGAAAGGCTTCGTCAGGTAGTCGTCGGCGCCGGCGTCGAGCCCGTGCACCTTGTCCTCCACCGCGTCGCGCGCGGTCAGGACCAAGACCGGCATGCGGCAGCCCCGCGCCCGGAGGGTCTCCAGCACCTCGAAGCCCCCCTTTCCCGGCAGCATGATATCGAGCACGATCAGGTCGTACGCCGTGTCGATCGCCTGCCCGATCGCGTCATCGCCGTTCGCGACGATGTCCACGACGTACCCGCCCTCGGCCAACCCCTTTTTCACGAAGTGCGCGATCCTTTGGTCGTCCTCGACGAGAAGAATCCGCATGGCGGCTCCTCTCACGCGTGGGGCCTCGCAACGCCCGTCATGATCCCGACATGTACACTCCAGCACCGTCACGAACCCCAGCCTTCCATCGAGACTTGCGGGATTCTCTCCAACGCTCCAGAAAGTACGGGGCCAACATGAACGGACTTTGAAACGCCGATGAAAGTTTCTTCATTTTTGCCTGTGGCTTTGGATATCGGCTTCTTATGATCAAGAAGGCGCTGGCCGATGGACGCGTCGGATGCTCCGATCAGGTCCATCCGGCGACACTGCTCGCGGGCGCGGCACAGCACGCCGAGATGGGAATATGCGGCTTCACTTCATCCTCCTGATGAGCCCCGATCCGGCGGCATCGACGGCGTTCTACCGGCGATTGTTCGCCTGCTCGCCGCGAGTCGAGTCGACGAACGGAGAGGGGTACGTCGAGTTCCGCTTCGGGGCCACGACGCTGGCGATCCGCGGCGTCGATCGGGGGCTCATCGAAGCTCACGGGCTCGAGCGCGCGCCGTCCTCTCGCGGATGGGGCGCCTTCTTCGTCTTCAGCGTGGACAATTTCGACCAGGTGCTCGCCCGGGCACGCGCCGCAGGCTTCCCCATCCTCGACAGCGAGTTGACCTCGAAGGGACACCGCTTCTTCGCCCTCCAGGACCCCGCCGGCTATACCCTCGAGGTCAGCGAGGAGAGCTACGGCACCGTGCCGTGAAGCCCGCGCACGCGCCGATCGTAGCTCCATGTCCCCGGGGGTTGGGGGCCCGATACCTCGGTTGCGGTCCCGCTGTGGATCGGGCGAGGGAGAGTCTCGGGGAAGGCGCGCGGGAGCACCCATGGCCTGCAAGGCCGAGGACCACCTCAGCCGCGCGGATCGCAGGCGCCGCGATCGGCCCCGCTCCACGCGGGCCATGCCGAACGCCACGGCGACGGCGAGGTCCCCGGAGCAGGACTCGAACCTGCAACCTCGTGCTTAGAAGGCACTTGCTCTTTCCGCTTGAGCTATCCGGGGATAGCGCGCGCAGCGTCGGACGGAGCGCCGGGAGATGGCGCGCCATCCCTCATAAGGTCGCGCCGGACGGCCACGCCGGCAACACCCACGCCGCCGTCACGGCCGGCGCGCGCGAAGATGCCCGACGATGGCCTCGAGCCCGAGCCGGTAGCTCGCGCTGCCGAACCCACTGATCTGACCGACGCAGACCGGAGCGATCACCGAGTGGTGGCGGAATTCCTCTCGGCCGTGGATGTTCGAGAGGTGGACCTCCACTGCGGGCAGGCCGACGCCGGCGACGGCATCGCGCAGGGCGTAGCTGTAGTGCGTCAGCGCGCCCGGGTTGATGACGATGCCATCGCAGCGGGACGCGGCCCCGTGGACGAGGTCGACGAGCACGCCCTCGTGGTTGCTCTGGTGACACTCCACCTCGACACCCAGTTCGGCCCCGAGCGCCGCCACGTCCCCTTCGATCTGCGCGAGCGTCGTGCTGCCGTACACGCTCGGCTCGCGGGTGCCCAGGAGGTTCAGGTTCGGGCCGCTCACGACCAGGATGCGCATGTCGCCTCCTATCTCCGTGCCTGCCGTACACCTCGTTGGCGGAACATGTCCGCGAGGGCCGTCACGAGGTCGTTGCCGCGCGCGCACGGGCCGCTGATGCTCAGCCGTACGAGGTCGGGCCGTTCCGGGTCCGCAACGCAGGCGTCGAGCATGAGCTTCTTCCGCTGGACACGTGCCCAGGCCGCCACGGGCACGTCGCCCGGCGGCGCGAGTTCGGCGACGAAGTCGAGTTCCGTCGCGGCGCAGAGTCGTGCCTTCGCGTCGTCGAGCGGCGCCGCCAACTCCTGCACGTCGCCGCGCTCCGCGAGGCGACACAGCGCCCACACGCCCTGTCCCGGCGTCGGCAACATGGTATCCGTCGAGAGGAACTCGAACGCCTGCTCGTTGAAGCCCAGGGCGAGCAGGTCGCTCGCCGATTCGATCACGCCGTCGGCCTGCTGGAGGTGGAGCTTGTGCAGCCGCGTCGGCAGATCGCCGCCGAGCGTGACCCAGGCGATGTCGGGCCGCAGGCGCGCGATCTGCCACTGCGCCACCTCGTTCGTCGTCGCCAGCCGGGTCCGCGGCGGCAGTTCGGCGAACGACGTCCCCTGTCGGTGGAGCATCGCCTCGCGCGGGTTGCGCCGCGCCGCGCACGCCGCCAGGACGAACCCGGCGGGAAGCGGCCAGGGAATGTCCCGCACGTCGAGCCATGCCGCGTCGAACTCGTCGGCCCGTAGCCCGTCGAAGAGTTCGTGAAAGGCATGTCGCGGCCGGCCGGGGATGAACGCCTTCTCCTCGCGCAACCGATCCCGGCGGGTCTGCACGGGGTGCAGATCGACCCGCACGTCCGGCTGCTGCTGCCGGACCGTCGTGGCGAGCCAGCCGACGTGCCGCAGGCTGACCGCGGAGTTCTGGATGCCGAGCCGAAGATGGATCATCGTCCTCTGGCGACGCCGCTCGTTGAGCCGCTCTCGCGGCGGGTGAAACCGGCGGCACGCGGCGTGGCCCTGGCGACGGCGGACACTCGACGCCGCACGGCGACGACTCGCGCGGCACATCCTCTCGCATGGCCCGCTCGTCGCTCCTACGCGCCAAGCCGCCCGTCCGGCGCAGACCGACTGCACACTGTAGATACCAAGTTTCCCCCGCCGGCTCAAGAATCGGGCGAACGAGGATCGCGCTCTCCTGTGGCCAGCCTGAGCCTGCCGCTGTAGATCGTCTCGCTCCGGCCACCGACGTCGAGCACGAGGGCGCCATCGGGCTGGATGTCCGCCGCCCGACCCTCGAGGCGGACCTTCCCCATCGTTACGACGACCGATCTGCCCAGGACGAGCGACCGACGCCGCCACTCCGCGACGAGCGCTGCACCCTCGGCGGGCCCTCCGTCCCGCGCGCAGTCGAGCCGTCGCTCGATCTCCGCAAGGATGTCCGCGAGCAGGAGCGCGCGAGGCACGTGACCCCCGGCCGAGAGGAACACCGACGTGGCGGCCCCGGCGAGGTCCGACGCGAAGTCGGCCTCGCGATGATGGACGTTGACGCCCGCACCGACGATGAGCCGGCGTCGCGGCCGGTCGACCTGTTCGACGAGGATGCCGGCGATCTTGCGCGCGCGGGCACACGTCTCTTCCGGCCAGCGTGCCGGCGGCACGTCGAGCGACCCCGGCTCGGATGCCCAATCCGGCGAAGCCGCGAGGACGTCGTTCGGCCACTTGGCCGCCGCAGCGACCCGCCGCGAGGCCAGGGCGGCGCAGATCCCCATCGCGACGAGGTGACTCACCGCGCCGGCGCCAGCCGTCGCCGGGACGACGAACGTGCACCAGATGCCGAGGCCCGGCGCCGAGTGCCATCGCCCGCCGCGCCGTCCGCGACCGGCCGTTTGGCGCTCGGCGATGACGAGCATCCCATCGGGCGCTTCGGCCTCCGCGAGGCGCCGGGCCACGTCGTTCGTCGAGGTGACCGTCTCGAAGGACGAGACGTGCCGGCCCAGCCAGCGAGTCTGCAGGCGCGCGGCGATGTCGTCCGCCGTCAGCGGGTCTCGCGTGTCGTCGAGCGGCGCGTTCACGTGATCCGCAGCGATGAGGAGAAGAGCAGGCTCAGGTCGAGCGCGGGCGCGCTGTGGGTGAGCGCGCCGACGGAGATGAAGTCCACCCCGGTCTCGGCGACGGCGCGTACGCGGTCGAGGGTCATGTCCCCCGACGCCTCGATCTCGGGAGCCGGCATCCGCTCGCGGATACGGGCGACGGCGGTGCGCATCTGGTCGAGGGACATGTTGTCGAGCATGATCCGGCTGCAGCCGACGGCGAGCGCCTCATCCACCTCGGCGAGCGACGTCGTCTCCACCTCGATCCTGATCCCGCGCATGTTGTGCGCGTCGAGGTACGATCGGCAGGCGCGCAGTGCGGCGGTGATGCCGCCCGCCGCGCGGATATGGTTCTCCTTGACGAGGGCCATGTCGTACAGGCCCTGACGGTGGTTCGTGCCACCGCCTGCGCGCACGGCGGATTTCTCGAGCGCGCGCCAGCCAGGCGTCGTCTTCCGCGTGTCGATGATGCGCGCGCGCGTGCCCGCGACGGCCGCCACGTACTGCGCCGTGAGCGTCGCGACGCCGGAGAGCCGACCGAGGAAGTTGAGCGCCGTCCGCTCCGCCGCGAGAAGGGATCGCGCCAGCCCGGCGACTTCCAGGACGAGGTCTCCGCTCCCAACGTGCGCGCCATCCGCGACGTGCAGCGTCGTCACCACAGCCGGGTCCACGGCGCGGAACACCGTTTCGGCCGCCGCAGTGCCGGCGATGATCCCCTGGGCCTTGGCCACAAGACGCGCGTGGGCGCGTGCGGACGCGGGCACCGTGGCGAGGCTCGTCACGTCGCCCGTGCCGATGTCCTCCGCGAGGGCGGCCCTCACGAGCGTCCCGATGTCCGGCTGTCCTTGAAGATGCACGACGGTATCCGTCCCTCCGGCGCCGGGCGGCACACCATGGTCACGGCGGGGCTCGACCCCACACGCCGCGCGGCGATGTGCGTCAGATGTTCGTCCCCGGCAGTCGTTTGCCGTGCTCGTCGTAGGGGAAGAACCCGCGGCCGGTCTTCACCCCGAGATGCCCGGCGCGCACGAGCTTCCGCAGGAGCGGGCACGGGCGGTACTTCATGTCGCCGAGCTCGCGGAACAGCGCATCCATGCGCGCGTGCACCTCGTCGAGCCCGATCTGATCGGCGAGTGCGAGCGGGCCCATCGGGAAGTTGTAGCCGATGCGGATGGCGGCGTCGATGGCCTCCGCAGAGGCGACCCCTTCCATGAGCGCGTACATCGCCTCGTTGAGCATCGTCGTGATGACGCGCGTCGTGATGCCGCCAGGGTACTCGGTCACCTCCACCGCGGTCTTGTCGAGCTGGCCTTCCGCGAACCGTTGCGCCTTGGCGAACGTGTCGTCCGACGTGTCGAGGCCGCGGACGAGCTCCACGAGGGGGATCTTCGGCACGGGGTTCAGGAAATGCATGCCGATCACTCGGTCGCCGCGCAGGGTCGCCGAGGCGATCTCGCTCACGCTGAGCGAGGCGGTGTTCGTCACGAGGATCGCCTGGGGAGGGCAGATGACGTCGAGCTTGGAGAACAACGCCGTCTTGTGATCGAGGTTCTCGTCGATCGCCTCGATGACCAGGTTCGCCTCGGCGGCGCGGCGGAGATCGACCGTGCCGTCGATCCGCGCCAGGATCGCGCGCTTCTCCGACTCGGTCATGCCCCAGCGTTCGATCTCATGGTCGAGCTGGTCCGACAGCCCCGCCGTCGCGCGGGCGAGGGCGGCCTCATCCTTCTCGATGAGGATGACCTCGATGCCCGTCTGCGCAATCGCCTGGGCGAGGCCCTTGCCCATCGTGCCGCCGCCGACCACGGCGACGCAGTTGAACGCGCCCGATTGCTCCGCCGCCGGCTGCGAGAGGCCGAGCGACTCGAGGGAACCAAGCTTCTCGTTTGCCACCGTTCACGCTCCTTGTGACGTTCCGGCTTCAGCGAGCGGGATAGTGTCCGGCTCGCCGAAGAAGAAGGCCGTCTCGCGCTTGGCGCTCGTGACGCTGTCGCTCGCGTGGACGGCGTTGACGTGATTGTCGGTGCCGAACTCGGCGCGGATCGTGCCCGGCGCCGCCAGCCGCGAGTCGGTCGCGCCGATGATCGCTCGGAGCCGGCTCACCGCGTCCTCGCGCTCGAGCAGGAGCGCGACGGTCGGGCCGCTCGCCATGAACGCGACGAGGCCGGGGTAGAACGGCTTCCCCGCGTGCTCGTGGTAGAAGGCCTCCGCCTGATCGGGCAGGAGGCGCACCATCCGCAGCCCTCGGAGGGCGAAACCCTCCGCCTCGACACGCGCGATGATCCGTCCGACGGCGCGGTCGCGCACCGCGTCGGGCTTGATCAGCATGAGCGTCCGCTCCACGAGGTCTATCTCCACCCGACGCGTTCGGAGGCGGCACATCAGTGGGCGAGGGAGTCGCGCACGGTCCGTCCCAGCACCGCAGGGCTCTCGCAGACGACGATACCTGCCGCCTCGAGCGCCGCCATCTTCTCCGCCGCGGTGCCGCGCCCGCCGGAGATGATGGCTCCCGCATGCCCCATGCGCTTGCCGGGCGGCGCGGTGCGTCCGGCGATGAAGCCCACTACGGGCTTCTTGCCGTGCCGGCGCACCCAGGCCGCGGCCTCCTCCTCCGCCGTGCCGCCGATCTCGCCGATCATGAGCACCGCATCCGTGTCCGCGTCGTCGTTGAAGAGCTTGAGCGCATCGACGAACGTCGTGCCGATGATGGGGTCGCCGCCGATGCCGATGCACGTCGATTGCCCGAGGCCGACCGCGGTGAGCTGGTGCACCGCCTCGTACGTGAGCGTGCCGCTACGGGAGATGACGCCGATGCGGCCGGGCACGTGGATGAACCCCGGCATGATGCCGATCTTGCACTCGCCGGGCGTGATGACGCCGGGGCAGTTCGGCCCGACCAAGCGCGTCCGAGACCCGCGGAGGTACTCCCGCACGCGCACCATGTCGAGCGTCGGGATCCCCTCCGTGATGCAGACCACCACGCGGATGCCCGCCGCGGCCGCCTCCATGATCGTGTCCGCCGCGAACGCGGCCGGGACGAAGATCACCGATGCGTCCGCGCCGGTCACCTCGACCGCCTGGCGCACCGTGTCGAACACCGGCACGCCGTCGACCCTCTGCCCTCCCTTGCCCGGCACGACGCCACCGACCACCTGCGTGCCGTACTCGATCATCTGCCGCGCGTGGAACGAACCCTCGCTGCCGGTGATCCCCTGCACGAGGACGCGCGTATCGCGATCCACGAGGATGCTCATGAGACGCCCTTTCAGGGACGAGCCGCCACCGCCGAGACCACCTTCTGCGCCGCATCTTCCAGGCTCTCCCCGAGGATGAACGCCAGGCCGGAACCCCCGAGGAGCTTCCGCGCCTCCTCGGCGTTCGTGCCCTCCAGCCGCACGACGACCGGCACGTTCACCGTCAGGCCGCGCACCGCTTCCACGACGCCGGCGGCGACGCGGTCGCACCGCACGATCCCGCCGAAGATGTTGACGAGCACGGCCTTCACGTTCACATCGGACAGCAGGATGCGGAAGCCGTTCCTGATCGTCTCCACGTTCGCTCCGCCGCCGACGTCGAGGAAGTTGGCGGGTCGGCCGCCGGCGAGCTTGATGATGTCCATCGTGGCCATCGCCAGGCCCGCGCCGTTCACCATGCAGCCCACGTTCCCTTCGAGCTTGATGTAGTTAAGGTGGTAGCCGCCCGCCTCCACCTCGAGCGGGTCCTCCTCGTTCACGTCCCGCCACGCGGCGAGATCGGGATGCCGACTGAGGGCGTTGTCGTCGAGGTTGATCTTCGCGTCGAGCGCGAGCAGACGGCCGTCTTTCGTCACCGCGAGCGGGTTGATCTCGGCGAGCGAGGCATCGACCGCGACGTAGAGGTGGTAGAGGTTCTGGAGAAAGGTCGCCGCCGCGCGCACGTGCCCACCGTCGAGGGAGAGACCATACGCCAGATTGCGCGCCTGAAACGGTAGCAGGCCGACGCGCGGATCGATCGCCTCCCGGAGGATGCGCTCGGGCCGCGTCGCCGCGACCTCCTCGATCTCGACGCCGCCTTCCGTCGAGGCCATCATGACGAGGCGCGACTGCGCGCGGTCGAGCGCTATCCCGACGTAGAGCTCGCGCTCGACCTCCACGCCCTCCTCGACGTACACCTTGCGGACGACGCGCCCCTCCGGTCCCGTCTGGTGCGTGACGAGGCGCATCCCGAGCATTCGGCGGGCGATCTCCTCCACCTCCTCGGGCGTCCGGGCGAGCTTGATGCCTCCGCCCTTGCCCCGTCCTCCGGCATGCACCTGCGCCTTCACCACGAGCGTCGGCGCCCCGAGTCCCTCGGCGCCCGCGCGCGCCTCCTCAGGGGTGGAAGCGACGCGGCCGCCGGTCGTGGCGACTCCGTAGCGCGCGAGCAGTTCCTTGGCCTGGTACTCGTGGATCTTCATGGAATCCCTTCCATGCCGGCGTCTCGACAGAATACCACAAGGTACCGGCGGAGGGAGGATGCGTCAATTCACGCGCCCGGCGATTCGACGGCTGCTCTCCGTCCGGCGGCCGCTGGTTACGATCGGGCGCGACGCGGCACAACCGCACGATCCGCGCGGGTCTTGGCGCGGCGGAGCGCTTTTGCGACCGTACAGGAGAGGGCGGTTCCTGCGGAGGCGCGGCGACGCTGCGAGAGCGAGACCCGCGCCTCGATCCCTCCTCACGGTGATCGCGTCCGGCATGTGCGACCCATCGCATGCGCCTGGGCACGGGAAAGGAGCAATCGCGGTGCAAGGGCCGCGCCAGGTACCCCCGGGCCGTCGCAGCTTCCGCCGGCCGCCGTCAGGCGTCCAACCGAGTCGCCCGAGCGCCCCGCCAGTCGGGCGAAAGGAGGCCGCGCGCCTGGCGTGGCGAAAGGACCGCCTAGGCTCGCGCACACCGCGCGACGTGACGCCGCCCACTCACTGGGTCTACCTCCACGGCTTCGCCTCGAGCCCGCAGTCGCAGAAGGCCCAGTTCTTCCGTCAGCGCCTCGAGGAGGCCGGCCTCCCGGTGCTCGTGCCGGACCTCAACGTTCCCTCGTTCGAGGAGCTGACGATCACGGCGATGCTCGAGACCTTCGACGCGCTCGTGGCGGCACTCCCACAGGACGCGACGATCGGCATCATCGGGTCGAGCCTTGGCGGGCTCGTCGCGCTGTTCGCCGCCGGTCGGCACGCGAGCGTCCGACGGCTGCTTCTTCTCGCGCCGCCCCTCGGCCTGTTCCGGACGACCTTGCTCGGACTCGGCCAGGCCGGCCTCCGCCGCTGGGAACAGGCGGGCTACCAGGAGTTCCACCATCACGGCACCGGCGAGGCTCGCCGCGTGAGCGCCCGGTTCATCCACGACGCGCGGAAGTACGACGAGAGCCAGCTCAAGCTCGCGATCCCCATCACGATCGTCCACGGCACGCGCGACGAGTTCGTCGACCCGCACGTCAGCGTCCTCTACGCCCACCACCGGCGGAACGTGACGCTCCATCTCGTCGACGACGACCACAGCCTCCTCGCAAGCTGCACGCAAATCTGGGAGTGGCTCTGGAAGGACATCCGCCCCCGGCAGGAGACGTGATCGCCGCACGAGGTCGCTTCCGCAGAGGACGCGGCGCGCCGACGTGAAAAAGGGGGCGAGCCCGAACGCGAGCCCGCCCCTTCGTCACCCCTGCTCGCCGTCACCGCACGTGCGCCGATGGCAGCCACTCCGGCTTGATGTACGTCCGCACCGTGTCCGCCGTGTACGACCCGAATACGCCGAGCCCACCCTTGACGTGCGAGAGCACGCCCGTGTCGGCGTCGTTGCCGGACTGCCCGCCGGGCCCGTTCATGGCGGTGCGGAAGTAGTCGAAGTAGTTCGCGTCGGCGGCGAGGACGAGGACGTCCGTCGATCCTTGGTAGGCGAAGAGGACCCAGAACACGTCGATCCGCAGCGAGTCGGGCAGGACGAAGAAGCCGCTCGTCTTGCGGAACTGGCGGACGCTGGGGTTCTTGAAGTCGCCGTCGAGCCAGTTCTTGTAGTCCGTCCTGCGGAGGAAGCCGGTGCCGACGGTGTCGCGCGCGGTGGTGCCGACGAGGTACCCGGCGCAGTTCGCGACGCGGTTCCAGCTCAGCGAGAACGGCTGGAGGTCCATCTCCCCCGCGCCCGCGAAGGAATCCGGATAGGCGAGGCCCTGCGGGAACGTGAGCGTGTCGAGGGTCGTGACGCCCTTGTTCCGCAGGGATTGGCCGAGCGTGTAGCCCATCTCGATCGGCAAGGGCACCGTCGTGGACGCGCTCAGCGTGCGCCCGTGGAACTCGTGGCCGGCCGGGAACGAGATGGCGATCGAGTACCGCGCGCCGGCTTGGGCGATGATCGAGGGATCGCCGTAGACGCCGGGAGAGCGCTCGGGGAGCATCGTCGTGCCGCCGGGATGGGTCAGCACGACGTCCGCGCGGGAGATCGCGTACGCGTCGAGCGGGACCCACGCGTAGTACTCGCTCGGCGGGATCGTGCGCCGGAGGACCACCCGATCGATCGGCGCGCCCGGCGTGAGGAACGCCTGGAGCACCACCTGCGTGTCCGGGTTCGACTGGACCGGATCAAGGCCACAGCCCGACAGCATCGCGAGCAGGCCCAGGAACGGGAGCGCGTGTCGAAGTCTCTTCATCGTCAGAACTCCACATCGAGGCCAATCGTCGGCAGGAACGGCAACTGCGGGATCTGCTTCTCTTCGGAGAACTTCGGCGGATCCGCGGTGGGGTCGCCGGTCGTCTGGTAGACGTTGAAGACGTTCTTCCGGTTGAGCACGTTCACGATCTGGAGCGACGGCATCCACGTCGCGCCCCACTTCCGGAAGCGACCTTGGACGCCCATGTCGAGGCGGGAGTAGTACGGGACGCGGCGCGCGTTCAGCCGGTCACGGTAGATCGGGTCGATGCGGTAGACTGGGTCCTCGATGGTCCACCATCCGAGCTGCTTGGTGTAGCCTTGGCCCGAGGCGAAGCCGTACCGCGAGTTGACCGACCAGCGATGGCTGATGCGGTAGGTGTAGACGAGGTTCAGGCTGTGGCGCTGCTCGTACTTGGGATGGTATGGCTCCGATATGCCTTCGCCGTCCCGGTTGATCCCCTCGATGTCGCGCACGGTCCAGCCGAGGGAGTACGAGATCCAGCCCCGGTGCCGGCCCGCGCGCTTCTGGATGCCGAGATCGACGCCGTACGCGTAGCCGTCGCCGCGCAGGAGGGCCTCGCCGGCGCTCTTCGGCGCCCAGGCGTTGAAGTTGAACTCGGCGATCTGCCGGAAATCCTTGTAGTACCCCTCGAGGGTGACGTCGACGTCGCGAGAGAGCTTGGTCTCCAGGCCGGTGATGAAGTGCCACGCGTGCTGCGGCGGCGCCGTGGAGTCGCACGTGAACCAGATGTCGGACATGAAGTTGATGCCCTGCGCCTCGCGCGCCACGCGGAAGAGGTACTGCGTGTAGTGCCCGACGGACGCCTTCAGGTACGTGTTCCTCGCGATCTGGCACCGCACGGAGAGGCGCGGGTCCAGGTCGTAGTACGTCGCCCCAGCCGGGGCGTCCGAGTTGGCGTCCCACACGCGGAAGAAGCTTGTTCGGAGGCCGGGCTGGAGCGTGAGGAACGGCCACGGCCGCCAGCTATCCTCCACGTAGGCGCTGGGGACGTACGCCACGAGGTCGAACGCCTCGTACTTCTGGCCGGCGGCCTCCTGACCGAAGCGCATGTGGTGCCGCTTGAGGTGGAAGCCGGTCTCGAGCGTGTGCCGATCATTGGCGTACCACGTCACGTCCGTCTTCGCGTCCACGTCGAAGAGTTCGTTCACGTCGGCCGCGCCGAAGTCCTCCATCTTGAACGTGGCGCGCGACTTGAAGTGGCTCACGTAGAACTGGTTGTGCGAGAAGAGCTGGTCGCTGAAGAGGTGGGTCCACACGGCCGAGGCCGACCAGTTGCCCCATTCGATCTTCGCGTGCATCACCGGCGGATCGTCGTAGGCGAACCGGTCGCGGCCGAGGTAGCCGGCGACGGACACCTGGTCGTTGTGGGAGAGCACCTGGTGGACCTTGCCCTGGAAGTCGTAGAAGTAGTAGCCGAGGCCGTCGAGCGCGTCGGTGGACTTCGATGCCATCCACAGCACCGGCTCGAGGTACGTCCGCCGGCCGGAGAGGAGCCACGAGCCCTTGGCGACCGGCCCCTGCAACGTGAGGCGCGAGCTCAGCAGGCTCACGCCGCCCAGGCCGGAGAAGTGCTCCTTGTTCCCTTCGTCCGTCGTCACGTTCAGCACCGACGACAGGCGGCCGCCGTACTGCGCCGGGAAGCCGCCGAGCAGCAGCTCGGTGGACTTGATGGCGTCCGCGGGGAACGTCGAGAAGAGGCCGAAGAAGTGCGAGACGTTGTACAGCTCCGCGCCATCGACCAGGATGAGGTTCTGGTCCGGCGTGCCGCCACGGACGTAGAGGCCGGTGTTGAAGTCCGAGAGCTGCATGACGCCGGGCAGCGTCATGAGCGTGCGGATCGGGTCCGCCTCGATGGCCGCCGGGGCGACCTTCAGGTCCGCGCCGCGGAAGGTCTCGCGGCTCGGCACGATCTCCAGCGACGGCGAGCGCACGCGTTCCGCCTCGACCTTCACCGTCTCCAGCTCGATGGCGGCCGGGGCCAGTTCGATGTTCCGCACGATGGGACTCGTGCCGACGTCGAGGGTATCGCGGTACTCGGCGTAGCCGACGAGTGCCGCGACGAGCACCTGCCGTCCCGGCGGCACGCCGCTGATGGCGTAGTAGCCGGAGGTGTTCGTCGTCGCGCCCATGCGCGAGCCCTCGAGGTAGACGCTCACGTAGGGCATGCTCTCGCGGCTGCCATGCTCGCGGACGTAGCCGCTGATCGTCGCGGCCCGCGAGGCGCCGGCGGTCGCAAGGAGCGCAGCACATGCTCCGAAAAGGCACAGACAAGCGTGCCGGTAGCGGGTTCTGTGGTGCACCGATGTACCCCCTTTTGCGCGATGATCATGGGATGCCGCGGACGGTGCGCGCACGATGCGCGCAGAGCGTCGGTCACGGCGGTCCGATGCAGCAAATCGCGTGCCCGCGCATGGCGATGCCGCGCGGCAACCCGCGGTCCCTCGGAAGGTTACGCGCACGAATGGGCCGCGCCGAGCCGTCGGCGGAGTGGCCCTCGAAGATGGGAGATGATACCTGTCGACTCGGTGCCTCTCATACGCGTTTCAGTTGCCCTCGTCCTATCGCGGTCGTCGAGTACCAGTTTGGCAGGCAGCGCACTGTCCCGCCTCATCCAGGACATTGCCAGCTCATGTGCGTATCACGCGCACCGTCATTCTGAGCCGCGTC
>Ga0315279_10002781_pt1 | contig 25575 bp, 17 predicted proteins | sample YL17G06_20_MG_FD_203694 | JGI IMG/M metagenome (GOLD analysis project Ga0315279, IMG submission 203694) | Sediment microbial communities from Yellowstone Lake, YNP, Wyoming, USA - YL17G06_20 | ecosystem: Environmental > Aquatic > Freshwater > Lake > Sediment | place: USA: Wyoming | collected...
ATCCTATGTGCAGTATAACAGGCTCTGTGATAGCCTGCCATCCGTTTCTTCTGCCGGCTCGGTGGTAACAAGTGCAAACGCAGGGCATCGGCAACTCTAAGCGGAATTGAGAGGTTTGAAGAATGGCGCCCGGCCCGCCGTCCGGGCCAATGGAGGGAGAGGAAGCGAGACTGTGGCCCGTAGCTGGACGGCATTAGCGAGATGCCCAAGCATGTCAGAACCGGCGGTGAGACACAATACCGTTATGTCTCTGATCGTGCAGGGAAATACTGGGGAGATTTCCAATGATTTCGGCAATTGCTTGACCTGAGGACGCCCTCATAGTCAAATAGAACCTGCAGTTGCAGCCTTTGGAGAGGCAGTGCAATACGCAGTTGTGGTGTGCTCTAGACAGCTTTCAGACTTGTGGTGTTTGCTTTTTGTTCTCGGAGGTGTCAAGGGGCACGCAAGTGTAGCGGCGATGGGCGGGTTTAACGCACCTAGTGACAACGGTGGACAGGGTGGTCAATGAATGACGTGGGCTCCCATTCAAATCTGGACTCGATTGGATGCTTCTGTTCTAAGCGATGAAACGGCACGTCCAATGAGATCGGCCGCAATCTGCACATCACGCTGACTATTCGTGCGTCCAAAGCTGACACGGATGGTACATCCTGCATCTTCTCTGCACAGCCCCATGGCCAGCAGCACGTGTGACGGCGACAGCGTTCCAGAACTGCAGGCGGATCCCATGCCTATGCACAGTTCCGGGACATTGGCAATTAGCATGTCGGCAGGCACACCTGGGAACGTAATACTGGTAGTACCGGAGAGACGTTGAGCACCATGTCCGTTGAAATAGCATTCCAATACAACCTCTATCTTATGCTCAAAAGCGTCTCGGAGATCGGCGATATGCCTCACATCCTGGTGAAGACGTACTTCAGCCAGAGCAAAAGCGACCCCCATTCCCACAATGCCGGCCACGTTTAGCGTTCCAGGTCTGAGCCCCCGTTCTTGACCTCCGCCTTGAATGACTGTCCTCATAACGCCAGGACTCAAACCACGCCGCACAAAGAGAGCTCCAATGCCCTTAGGTCCGTAGAGTTTGTGGGCACTTATGGAGGCTAGGTCAACCCCAAGGTCGGAGAACTTCAATGGCATCTTTCCGCATGCTTGAGCCGCATCGGTATGTAGCAACGCTCCGCGCTCGTGCACAAGTTGCGAGACCGCTGCCAATGGCTGGATTGTGCCGACCTCATTGTTAGCGGCATGCACCGAGACAACCAACGTGTCTGTCGAGAGCTGTTGTTGTAGCACATCGAGCCGGATTTCTCCTTGGCTGTTTACAGGAATCTTCTCCACCACAAAACCATTTGCAGCTAGCTCCTCACAGGGATATAAGACTGACTTGTGTTCCGTTGCGCATACAAGAATCCGCTTGCGATCATTCAAGATACCTTTGGCAAGCCCGAAGAGGGCTATGTTGTTGCTTTCTGTAGCCCCGGCAGTGAATAGAATCTCATCAGGCTCACATCCCAAACCCGCTGCGACTGATTCCCTGGCCTTCTCGACGTGATGCATCGCCTTGCGCCCCATTACATGGGGGCTATGTGGGTTCCCGAACTGCTGTTGGAAGAATGGCAACATCGCTTCAAGTACTTCTGGATCACATGCCGTAGTCGCGTTGTTATCGAGGTAAATGGGTTTCATATGGCATTACTGGACCGCGCTGAATGGTTGTAGCAGGTTCAGTCTACGAGCTCGCATTCTAGGTTCAACTCATATTGTCGATATTCGGCATCTAGTTGGTACATCTGCTCCCAGATTAGCTGCCTCATTCGAATTGCTGGTCTTACGCAATACCGCCAGAAATCCTGATCGCTCACTTTGCCATCGGGGAAAAGAATCTTCATCAGCCCGGCCGCTCCAGTCGAAATCGCCTCTTCGTTGCGTCGGTAGGTCTTTTGACCCTTCAGGCGCACTCGTCTGACGCAATACTGATCACCCGATAGATCGTCTCGCAAAGCGACCAAGGCATCGCCAAAGAAATCCGATTTCAGGCCTACGTTGACCGCAAACGAAGAGTTGCTCAGTTTGGGAAGTTCCCAGCCAGGTATGATGCCTTTCAGTCGATCGAGAAAGGCCGTCTCTTGCATGAATTCCGGCAGCTCTTTCACGAGTGGCTCAATTGCCGGCCGCTGGTTCGCATCCAACGTTATGTTGGCCAGCATTACGAAGCCACAATCACTCGAGGTTTCATAGAGGCCCGCCCTAGATATGCGACCGTTGGCCAAGTATCCTTTTAGGCCTCCAATGATCTCTTCCGGCTTGTCGAATCGTAGAGTCTGAACTTCATCTAGCACGACAACTGCGAACCTTGCGAGTAACCCCCACTGACCAGTGCTGTTGTTCACAAAGAGAACCGCAGGGGAAACATTGCCTCCGCTGATAACGCGGACTTTAGGACTTACGTTTTCGAATACGTAGCTCTTACCCGTGCCTTTAGGGGCTAGCTCGGTAAGGGTCATGTTTTTCTGCACAAGCGGAATAAGCCTGCATAGCAGCCAAGTTTGCTGGTCCTGCGTAAAAGCTAACGGGTTGTAGCCCATTGAGGTCACCAGCAAGGACCTCCATTCTTCCAGGTTGAAATGCGATCTAGCTTCCTTGTACATCTCAACGTTCACCGTAGCTTGCATCGGGCGTACGTTCACTACGGCAACACCCTCAGGAGTACTTGTCAACTCGACAACGCCCCAAAGACCTTCCTTTAGTAATCGTGGGAATCGTTTCACAAGATCGTCAGAGATAAGTGCATCATCGATCCCCAATAGGCCGAGCTTCGCCACCTGCTCTTGGCGGGTTCTCTTTAGAATTACCTCCACCTGCACAGGGTTTAGCACCCGCACAGTCTCGCCTCTCAGCAGGCGGGCCTTAACAACATTCTGATCCCCTGGTCCCGGGATGTTTCGGACCGCCCAGTCCTGGACTCGTGATGCCTCCTCGCCCGTCAAGGGGCCCACACCTGGCACAACGGTATCTAAGATCCATTCCGCCACATACGCTGGGACACCGCGTTTCTGAAGCTGGCTCATCGGGAGCCGCCTCTTGTCGATGGTCATCGCGTCAAATACGCCACGTACTTTTCCATCGAGTGCGTCAATGGCATTACCCTCTGACACGCCGTTTGCCGTAGTTCCGTTGCTAGTCATCGTAGATCACTCAGAATATCATCTTCTTGGACGTAGAAGCCGTCGCTGTCCAGGGCGGTCTCGGCCGCCACCGGCAGTATATCGCCTGCCGGCAGTTTCAGGTATACAACAATTTTGGCGCTGCGTGCTTCATGTTTCTTGGGCCATGTTTGCAGAGGAATCTCCACTTGCTTGGTGGACAAGGGGCCGACAATTCCACTAAGATTGACCCGCCGAGTCACTTCGCCGAGTCTCAGCTCCGCAGACTCAATCTCCAACTCGATCAAACCGTAGTTGTACACTTCTAGCCGAATGTCTCCAGCAGTACCTTCTCTGGCCTTCCCGCTAGCTTTGCAGGCCACTGATGGCAACTCCGTGTCTCGTTGGAGCACAACCCACGGCAGAATAACCTCTTCTGGGAAGGCTCCACCATGCGGGCAGAACTCCTCTCCTGCTTTGCCGTCGCTGGTATAAAACGATGCTTCGCTAAACACCACGGCAGCATGATCAGTATCTGAGATGCCGAATCTCTGACCATGCAGAAGGACAATACGCGAGTCAGCATCGAGGAAGAACCCAGATTTCGGGAACTCGTGGCTGCACGGTCCTCGAGCGGCCCTTTGGTGTACCGTCATCCCCTGTGGCGCATTCTCAGAGCGACAGCTCGAACTGATCAGGCGTCCATGATCGGTAGTGATAACGACCGTAAGACGCAGATGAGTCGGCACCTTACTACATGCCTCGCCGATAGTCTCTGCCCAAGAGTCTAATGCAGCGTCAACCTTTCGGCGGACAGTCTCTTTGTCGCCCTTGCTGTGGTAGGCTCGGTCAGGATCCCCAATCGTCCAGACGAAGAAATCTCCCGACTCGGCTTCGCGTAGTTGTGAGAAATGGGTTTCACCCAGCACCCTCAGATTTGGCTGATTTGGCTGCACATTGATATCACGAGGCGCACAGCCATAAATGATCGCAGGTTTGCAGGTCTCCGTCACGGTCGGCAAGGCAGCGAATGCAGGGAGTTCACATGAGATTGTCATACGAGGTTGTACTCGAGTCAATCGTCTAACCAGATCAGAGGCATCACCCAAGTGAAGACCGTCAAGTATCACGACTATCGTAACGTCGCCGGACGCAACATCGCGCATCCCCGCAGAACGCTTGAATGCGATATTGTGGTCGCCAGACGCGATCGCACGCGGATAATAATCGAAGTACCACGTCGCGAACTTCCTGCCGAGCGATTGTAGGTACTCCCTTGCCAGTTGGTTTTCCGTAGCTAAGGCCCACTGTCGATAGGGCATGTACTGATCCCTGAACCATGCGAAAATAGCTTTGGGTTCCGCTGGCGGATCGGGTGGTACGGCTGGAGCCAACTTGGCCCGCAATTCTTGCAGATGTGCCTGTGACAGGTACCCAGCAAGGCTCCTGATCATATTCTCTTTCAGCTCGCTGGGATGTTCATGGTAATACTGATACGTTACGTTTGCGGCTCTCTCTTTGGCCGCGCCAGGTATTTTGCGCCTACTCAGTTCTATGAAGGACTGACCGTGCGTTGCCACTATCCATCTCCGCCAAACCGTCTCTGCTCGCTTAAGCAGATGTTCCGGCAACGAGACTGGAAATACGGGGAGGTTGAGCGGCGGATCGGCCTCAGCATATCCAATCCACTGAGACAGGAACTTATCGGCAGTCTGTGCATCCGCAGCTTGATAGAGCATCTGTTCGGGGCCATGGGTCAGAGACCGCCACTGGTCTACCCATGCCTGAAGCAGGGGAGCATATACGGCTTCGGGCTTATGCTCGTCCAACCAAAGAAGCCAGACAGCCGCATGGCAGATGGAGGGTTGTTGGCGCCATAGATCGGCAGGAAAGATCGATTCGGTTACAGCCTGAAGGCTTAATGGTCGGTTCAGCGCTTCGAGCTTTTGTCTGTGCACTTCAGTAATTCTCTGAGTACGCTCGCGCCCTAGTCCCGGGCAAAGATAATCTAACTCATCTGCAAGGGAGCCGACTGGTACCACGTTCCAGCCGCGAGCGTCCCAGACCGCACGGGCCCATCGGCACAACGACGTGCCGCGGACGCATACGTCACGCTCATTACTTATGAGCATCCGCACAAAATCGACTTCCGTCTCTATCACAACGCATTGGGGCGGAAGATCGCCTTCTGCTCTTGGATCCAGGAAGAGGGTGTACACCTCAGTTCGCCTCACTCAGTTACTTGTGAATCATCGCCCGAAGTTCTTCAACTACTTGCTCTTGGACACTTTTGTCACCGATTTTCTTGAACAGATGAAGAATCCGGCCACGTAGATCCTTTGCCAATGCCGCTTCCACATCTGCCCTCACACTGTCGACGGGCGACCGTTTCGCCTTTGGCAGGAAGGCCGGTGGCGATTTGAGTTCTTCCAATAGCTGTTCCAAATTGCTGCCTTTTTTGAATCTGGCCTGAACTTCGGAAAACCATTTCTCTGCTCTCACCTGCATTTTCTGCAGACCTGATTTTATGTTCTCTTCTACTTTGCTCACGAGATCCGCTTGTGATTGACTTACCTGGTCCTTATACGTTCGCCTGAGTTCTTTCACTTTGCCAACTGCGGTTTCATACGCATCCAGGCGCTCAAAGCAATCAGTCTTGATCTGAGAGATGTCCTCTAGAAGGGTGGCTATCAACTGGCAACGGTCGATGGCTGTCTGGATAACAGGCATCTCAGGGCTGTCTTTGAACATCAGCCTCCGCTCAGTAGTGCCCGTCACGAGTTTTGTAAGGGCCGCGATGTCTGTCACAGAGTCGATCTTTGAGTTGAGCTTTTCCGCAAAACTCACAAGATTGGCTATGGCCTTTTCGATCGTTTCCTTCTTTTTCGTCTGCTCTGCTTGTGATTTCTTCGCCGTGAACTCCAACCCTTTGAGTAGTTCCAGGTTCTTACGCAGCTCCGTCAGTGGCCCCCCTGTGCTAATCGCCCGAAGGGTATTCAGTGCGTTTTCGTCCTTAAGATGTGACTCTTCTTCTTGTTTAGCACGCTCGAGCCGCTGGTTTGCCTCCACTATTAGATCCTTAAGCTTAGCCTGCTTATCATCTTCGAGAAATTCGGGTGGATTGTCCAGCTCATGGAGCAGTTTGTACAAATCTTTAGATCGACCGACTTCAACTTCCATGCGGTCTAGCCATTTAGCTGCGCTTTTCTCGAGCGATGCTGCCCGAGACGCTAGGCGGGTCTTCATGACCGATATCGCACGTTGTTGGGCATCGCCTATAACCTGTGAGTAGCGGGACGGCAACTCTTCTGTCTGCTGCAACAACGCACTATATTCTTTCCTGGTTTCAAAACTATCTGGCCTCAGCCGATCAAGCTCCTGAAAGAATTGCTCTAGTTGCTCGCATACTTCGCTAGCTGCGTTGATTTGCTCTAGCTCTGCGGTTTCGGCGAACAATAGCCTCCGCTCGTTCAGAGCAACCTGTACTTTTCTCAGTTGCTGCTGAGACTCGATAGATGTCGCCATGTCTTTCGCTTTAGCGGCGAATTCTTCTAGCTCTGCAATAGCTCTTGCCAAATGATCTGCCTTCTTCGTTTGGATGGACTTTGCCTCTTCTGAGAGGCATGAAATCTCTCCGACGCGTGCAAGGTTTGCCCGAATCTCTGAGAGCGATCCTGCTGTAGCGACCATATCGAGCATGCGAATCGAAATGGCATCACGCTCTCTTACCAAGAGGCTCTCTTTGGCTGTGTCCAATGCCTGCAATGCTTCAGCAACTCGAGTCTGAAGATCTACGTGATCTTCGAGAACCTCGCGGACCTCTTGTAGTTGGCGTCGGTAGGCCTCATAGTGCGTTATCTCGGGAAGGAGTTGGTACTTATGACAGAAATCCTCGACCGCGTTGGCCAGTTGTTCTTGCAGCCTCGTGCGCACCTCGTCAAGGCGAGGCTGATCTGAGACGATCCCGCCGGAAGGTGGTATGTTGCCGATTCCCTTGAGCAGCGTCACAAGCGTCTGAACGTCCTTGCTCTTCTTGGCGTCTTGCAACAAACCGCTGACCTTCTGGTCATATATGGCAGCCTTTTGTAAAGCAGCCTGGATTATTGATTTGACCTCCCCTGCTTGTTTCTTTTCGGTATCCAGGTTACGCTCGTCGGCTAAGTAGCCATCCAGCTTTGTGAGGGCTTCTCGTGCCTCCTGCCTGGTTAGTGGATTCTGCCAAAGATGCTGAACCCGCTGTGCTATATCCCTGATCTCTTTAGAGGCTTTAGTGCGATTCCTGCGACTAAGATGAATAGGGAGTGTAGAATCAGTGAAAAACCTGACAAAACTGGCCGGTCCTTTATCAAGCTCCTGAATCAGTTCCTCGACCCCGGAGACTTCTCCACGGATACTGAGCGACAGATCGTGGCGGTGATAGCCATACCACGAACAAAACAGTAGTGAGAGCGTGTTATGATCATAGCCGTAGGGCGGCTCCAAAAGAGCCCTTATTGCTGGCCGCAGATCAGCTTCTTTCCCATCATCCGGAACTCGCTGGTTCAGGACTGTCCAAGCTTTCACAGCAGGGTCAGCCTGTGGCTCCTGCAATCGCTTCTCAAGGGAAAGAAAGCCCCACGAGGTACTCTTCCCGACCAGCAGGAAGTTGTCTACTATGCCATCAGCAATCTTGTTGCCCCCATATCTCCCTGTGTGCACCTCATTGGTGAGAAGTAACTTGCAGATGCAAGTAACGCCGTTCTTCAAGTTGGTGGTGCTCACTTTGAACTGTGTGTAGAAAGCCGCAGGGCCAATGCTATAGGCGATTTTGTACAGCCGCTGAGCAACCGCTCCAATTTCAATCGATTTTGGCTCGCCGCCGACCCGAAGAGCAGCGGCATAGGCGTCCGGTACACGCCAGCATCTTAGGGTACGGGAGAGAGCCTCAGCTTCTCTTTTGACCATCGTCGCCGCTTGAGTTCTCAGGGTCTCAACGATGTGAGATCCAAATTGGAGTGTGTCCTGCTGTGAAAGTGAATTCAGCACGAGCTGTCGGTGCAGTGCCTCGACGAGCGATTGCGAAGACCGGGAGGGCAGCACGAGCACAACTGGCAAGGGTGTGGTTTTGCTTAAACGTCCAAAGAGCGAACGCGCATTCTTCTCAAACCATTCGACTTCCGAATCTAATCTAGCCACGCACCAGATCACACATCCACGATGGCTTGAGGCGAGTTCGTTTACCCTCTCGGCCGTGGCACAATCCTGGGGCAGATAGAATTGGGGGGCAGCCCAATCGTCTGGATGCCCCCAGGGAACAGAGATGGGTGTCATCGAGAGACCATTTTCCTTAGCATCGTTTACCTTACACCACTGCTCCCAAGTCATGGCCCTGCCGGAGACTTGATGGTTCACACGTTCTTGCAGCAGGCGGGCACCACCACCCAGAGGCCAAAAGGAATACTTATTTGTACTCGGGATGTAATCAATGACGGCTGCGTCTGCCAGCTTTTTGAGTGTAGCCTTGACCTCCTGCGCCGACGGACCGGTCAGATGCGCAATAGCGGTCGTGAAGGACACCTCTCCAGTTGGCATTTGAGCGATGAAATGAAGGAGCATAGCCTTAAGCACAGCCAACTCCTCTGGTGTTGCATCTCCACCTCGCTGCTTTACGGCCTCTCCATATCGGTTCCATTCATCGTCCGCCAATTGCCTCCCGAACCAGTCTACCAACTCAAATGCCCTGATCCAGGTCGGGCTGCCATGGTCTGCGACCTCTGCGTTAGCCAGTGACTTAACATGTTCTGAGACAAAGCCCAAAACAGATCGAGGCGATGCGACCTCGATGAGCTGAATGTTGCAGAGGAGAGTTGTTGTAAGCGGGTGGAGGGGAAAACAGCCAAGAGTGACGACTTCTTGGTACTTCTCGGCGCTCCACCTGAATTCATACTCATAACGCTTTCGGAACAAGGTCAAACAGTCGTCGTTGGCGTCACTAACTACGGGCCAGCTCTTTGCATTATCGAAAGCATCACAAAGCTGTTTCTTGTCCTGGGACAGATAGGAGTCAAGCACTGCCTCCATCGTCGTATAGAGTTGGAAACGGAACGATTTGGGAAACCGCTCGAGCTCAAGCAGCAGAGCATCCTTGGCAACTTCGTTTGGGCGGTCTGAAAAGACACTGAATACAGATGAGTCCGGGTCGCTTTGCCCGAATGCTACAAGTACAACTCTTCCCTTGCAGTTGCTCACGCCATCAAGCAGATCTTGCAGCGGGGTGCCTGGAGTGGTGCGAATGGCGTAATTCCGGGTGAAGGCACTAAATTCATCAAACAGAATCAAGAGCCCAGAGAACGGTTTATCATCTTCCGGGCCGCACAATTCCTTCGCCACCCATTCAACTGCCTGATGCAGATTGGTATGACCCCCTAAATCGGGTGCATAGCCATGGACGTGCCGACAAAGGTCTCTGACGGTGTCATACAGCGAAACGTCATGGTTCTCCAGCCGCACCTTCAGGACCTTAAGGTCTAAGTCCTGCTGCTTCAAGAAGGCGTTGGCGGCTGCCGCCATATCCTCTTGGTCTTCGATCTTTTGAATGATTCGTATTGCCTCTTCAGTCCAGAACGGCAGACGGAGGTTGGCTGTCTCAGGTTCGTTCTTCAGTGCTTTCTGAAGAGCATGAAGAAACAAGTGAGATAAGTCCCCAAGGCGAGTACCCTCCAAGCATACGGCCAGGTGCCGCTTCCTCTCGGTTTTGAAGTCTGCGTATGCCTCGGCTTCCGGACCCTGCTGGAAGGCACAGCGAATGCTCTTAAGCAAAGCCCCCACCTCTGCGGAATCTGCCGGCCGACCAAAATAGTTGGCCAGAGCCAATGCCAAATGGCTTTTACCATGGCCGTACGTAGCAATGACAACGAATCGGTTCTCGTATGTATCAAGCAGAAATGCTTGTTTGACTTGGTACAAGATATCGATCGGAGATTTTTTCTCGCCCGCAGATGTCCGCGTAAACATGTAGCGAGTAGCCAGGGACAAGTTCTCTGGTCTGTTATCTACATACCAGCGCAGTTGAACATCATTCGTGAATTCCCCTGCCCTGTTTAGGTGAACCACATCGGCTACTCTCATATGCAATTCCTGACACTAAATTGTCCATGTGGCCATCCTGCCGCTTTCTTCCCATCCCTGCCGCACTGTCTCTTCCTCTAAAACCCGTATGCCATCCAGATATCCCGGGATTGTGAATACCAGCGCTACCTTGTGGTATGGGAAATCCCTCATCAGTCTGTCCCAAAGCTCATTGCGATCATGCGAAGACAAACGCATTGCCGCAACATCAATGTCTGATATGAGAACGCATCTCCGACCCCTATGGTTATCGGCAATATCATCCAACAGGTTAAATACACGAGCCAAGTTCATATCCATGAATTGCGCACCTTTCGGCACAGCATCAAGGAGACGCTTCGCGAAGCTAATGTAGTCGATTCCAAGGCGAACGGCTACTTCCGATTCATGCCCCAGGACGGGTTCTGGTACCAGTAGGATCCCTGTCCGACAACGTAGATCTTGGCTTCGTAGTCTGAGAATGAGTTCCTTGGGCTCAACCATATAGTCGCTCCAGGAAAACCTCGGGGCCCGGCCAATTCCGGTTAAGCTGGAACGGCGGCATGTGACGTTGCACGGTAGCGAATCCTGCTGCCTGCAAGTCACGAAGATAGCGATTGACCGTGCCAGAACCCATCATTAAGAGGGAGGCTGGGCCTCCTGGCTCTGTCACTCGAGAAACATGAACCCCTGGAACTTCGCCCCAGTTTGCCTGCCAATAATCTGAAAGAATGTAAGCAAATGTCAGTAGTGACGGCAACGATGGTTCATTGACTATGAAGCTGCCATCAGCCTGCTGCTCCAACATTCCAAGTGGCCCAAGAGCATCTGACTTGGTGTACGTGCCAAGAAATACGGTTGCTGCTTGGTTGGCCGTACGATCGTTCACATCACGTTCACCCGCATCGGAAACGGCTTGTCTAACCGCTGCGGCAACCTGACATCGTTGAAGAATGTCCCCAGGCCTCAACAAGTCACAGGCCAGTTTGCCCCAGAAGGAAGGCCCAACACCGTGCTTGCAGCTGAGGCGGTAGTGCATCAGCCAGCACGTAGTCAAGGATTGCAGCGATGGATCCACTGCCGCAATACGTGCCCCCATTTCCGTCACACGCTCTTGCTTATCTACCAGTCCCACTCCATACAAATATCGTCTCATAGAGCTTATATAGACGGGCCCCAGAGTCGTGTTCTTTTCAATCAGACCAAAATCGAGAACCCGGCCCTTTTCAGAGGCTTTCTGCAGATGGCTCGCGAGCCGTAGTATGTCAGCAATGGCTGGCCGATTCAGAGCAAATGTCCTGTGAAAGCTAGGACCAAGTCTAGACATTGCATATCCACATATACACAGTTGCTACAGATGACATACAAGGCACCCTCTGTCGCCGGCTTCGGCACAAAGATCGAATACTCGGTGCAAAGGGGCACTTGCCTCGAGTTTTCTCTGCCTCTCCAGTTTGCGTTCGTAATCATCCTTGATTTGCTTAACTCGTGTAGGTTGCGCAAGATCATGGAGAGTCTCGTTCTGTATCCACGTATACTTCTCTCCCGTCCGTGAATCTGTCTTTTCGTACTTCGCAGCCTGCCAATACAAGTCAGGATGCTGCTCAAGCAACCCGACCCATTCGCGCCGCTGTTGGAAAAAGCAGAAAAAGCACCCGGATCTCGAACGCCAAGCGTAATAGGCAGGCATCCCAAGGCCGCTTTCCTCGAGTATCCGGAGCACGTCTTCTTTCCTGATGTTGTCCTCAACGAAGGGAAATCGAGCTTCGATGTTGGTTTTAGTGGAAATGTATCCGCGTCTGTGTGGTTCGTCTGCACGGATTCCTATGTAGCTCACTACATGGTCGTTTCCAACGTACCGTTCGAACGGCTTTATTTTCAGGTATTCAGTGCACCATCGCATCTGAGGTGAAGGAAGGAAACCACGCCGTATCCTTAAGAGTGCGTCAAACCCTAAACCCTCTTCATGAACCGATCGTCGTATGGGCCTGCCCAAGAAGGCTTCCAGCCTAGCCAAGAACTCGTAAGTCTCGGGCAGTTCCTTCTCTGTATCGCAGAACACGTACTCCATCTCGGGCACGCGATTTTTCATATAGATCGCCAATGCGGTACTATCCTTGCCTCCAGAGAGAGAGAGAATGTGGCGCACAGGTCCAACAGGTGCCTCATTCCTATCCTTTGTCATGTCTCAAGCTCTTCCTTTTCAATGTGGTGAGAGAGAATGGCAATCGCCGCTCGAATAATCTTGGGATCCACTCTTCTGCCTGTCAAGTACTCCTTGATGTCGCCTGCTAATCGTTCGGCCTGTTTGAGTTCCACTGACTTCAACGATTCAAATTCTGAGTTTGGCTTTGAGAAATGGAGAGCATATGCGGCTTCCTTGAAAACTCGTCCGATCGCCCGGGCGCTTGCCGGAAATCGCTCTACGTCAGCATCGGTCCACATCTGAGGCGGGCGATTTGCCACTAGGGCGAGAACCGATTCGATCCCGGCTTGATCGGTGGTCGCCTGCACGATCCTCCGCACGAAGGGTAGCAGCGTTGGATGAGTCAGCCCTGGTTCCAGATTATGGGCACTCTCTCGCAACATCCGCCATCCATCCATTCCAGACGGCAAGCCGCACTCCTGGAGCAGAGTGTCACGCGCCGAATTAATCATGGCGGACGTAACCTGACTCCATTCCTGTAACGACTCGTTCAGTGCGGAGAAGAAATCTTCGATGTGCTCGTGCTCAGTCTCGCCCTCTCCTATTGGCTTCACCTGAAGTGCTTCCGGCAATTCAACGAAAAGAAACCTTTCTGGGGATTTGGCGTTGAGGAAAGCCTGCCGCAAGGCCAGGGTTCGCCTCGACAATTTCATCGTGCTTCGTGCAAATTCCGGGATACCTTTCACCATCTTGAACAGTGCGCGTACAACAGGAATGGTTGCCGGTGCCACCCCCAGTCCCTTCGCAATTCGCTGAATGACAGTTGACCGTCCTCCCGTGACCCGGCACCCCGCGATGGCAAAAAGCTCCGGACGTCTCATGAGAACTTCGAACTCCGTTATCCCCGGATCGGGGACAAAGGTACCGTCGCGATATAATGTTACCTCATCGGAATGCCCGCACAGGAAGGCACATAGGAGCACCGGGTGCAAACCGTCGGGTACCCCAAAGGGCGGCTCAGAGATAGCACGAAAAACGGCGTCCAAGGGTTCAGGCGAGGGCTGAACCTTGAACACGACATCAGACAGTCTCCTCCAGACAGGCCTTAGATTGCACGGATCTCTTCTCGACGGTTCGGTAAAGCACCAACAGCCATCCGCATTTCTGTGGTGGAGGCCCGTTGCCTTAAGGACAGATTCATATATGCTGCGTTCCGGTGGATACCCATCAAGTCCAAGGTTCTCCTCGTCTGCATGTGTGAGCATGCGCTCAATCAGATTACGGCGCGCTGCAGCAGCGGCCGACGAGAGTGTTCTGCGCACAATAAGTTCATTGCGGATTCGCGGGCTATTCGAGTAGAGCTCGTCGCATACTTTGGAAAGGAGATGTGTCACGTCTGTGGGCGTACGTACCTTCTGCTCATCGCCTTGATAGTACCACAGGCAATGACTACCTACAGGCTCTCCGCGGGGGTCTATCAGTCTACTGAGATTTTTCGTAAGAAGCTGCTGTATGTCGGCGATTCGCATCGCCAATTCACGTCGCGCTACCCTGTCGTCGCGAAGCTCGGGAGTGTTTTCCCAAGCCCATTGCAACGCAGCCAACTCAGTGATCGTGGATTGGATCTCCCCGATCTCCTGGGGTATAGCATACAGAAAGTTGGCCTTGGCGGTCTCCACCTTGTCTGCATACCGTTTGAACTCTTCGAGCTGGGAGCCGGATTGAGAGAGGCATAAGAAGATCAGACCACTTGCTTGTGTGGGTATTAGCGACTGGCTGGAAATCTCCGCTGGGTCATCTATGTATCGAACATCAAAGTACCGAAGCACACCCGTCTCAAAACTATGTCGCCTCGCAACAATCGGTCGAGCCGGCAGGTAACGCTGGATAGCGGCTGCAAGACTAAGACTAGCGCGGGTTCTTCGCCTCCCCTCACTAATTCTCTCCTCAATATCAACATCGCTGCCCTCCCAAATCCGGTAAGTTCCATTGAACTTTCGATAGGTGAGGATTGACCGCTCCGTCAATGCTCTCAGTCCGTTTTCTATTTCTGATGACGACACTGAGTCGGCGGCCGCAAAGGAGATCATGCTTTGTGTTGCGCATAGGTGGCAAAATGTGCCGAGCGCATTTAGGATTCCGATAGTCTTGACCAAATTGGCGTGGAGTTCAGTAAGGTTGTCCTTCCTTTCCAGGACATCTGCTGCTTCCAGCCAACGGCGGGCGTGCGGCTGCCGAAAGAGTCCGGATCCAAAATTTGCGGTGAAGTAATCAAAGAGGTCAGTAAGCCGAATGAAACAGGGCGTCCTGCTATTCAACGACTGAGTCCGCAAGAAGTCCTGGAACCCTTTTGGCTCATGGCTGCTCAGATAGGAGAATAGGCTGCGTTCGTTCTGGGCAAATCTGTGGAACAGGTAAGGAAGAGCCACAAACGCCGATGGGTGGAGAGGATAAGCACATAGACACGTCTCAATGAAATCGTCTTTCTTCATGCCGGGGGGGCAAACCCCACAAGCTGCTGCCTGCTTGGCTAGATCTCTCACCCGCCCTCTCAGTTCTGAAGGCATGGTGCTCGGTTTCCATTTGATGGCTGCGGCGATCATCCTTAGCACCTGTTCCGGAGGTTCAAGGAACGCTACGTCCTCAAATCGACCTTGGATTTTCGCCCATTCGGTACGAGAAATTGAATCAAGGTGCCGACCGTACTCCTCGAAAGACTGATGGAGGAACCCCAGCAGCACCACGGGAAATCCATCGCTACGGCTAGCATATTCCGCTAGTTCCTGAAGAACAAACACATCCCCCTTTTGTGGATTGTGTGCTGCATACTCAAAAAGCTTGCCGAGTTCGTCGACAAGGATCAGCATTCCTGTGTGCCCACGTTTCTCGGCCGCACTTGCCAAATCGGCAACACGATCTACTATCGCCCGGCTATCGGGTACCATCCCTTTGCCGACAGTCTTCAACAAAGCATGTGCTTTTGCGGCAGCTCGTGATGCCGCCTGTCCTTTGATGCCTTTAGCTGCTCCAATAACTCCTTCAAGCAGGCAAGTACTCGCAGATACGCGCCTCGCTGTCAGTAGAATTGGAAACATGTGCTCCTGACCGTGGCGGCGAACTCTCAGCTGTGAGATCTCGTGTGCACAAACAGGATCAATCTCCTCAAGCCTGCGAATCGCATCTTCGCCAGAAGCTCCTCGGGAGCAAAGTAACCGAGTGATAAAGACACCGAATGCTGACTTACCGACACCATAGGGACCCGTGACCGTCCACGCTCGATAGGCCGAATGATCCTTCAAACCCTCAGCAAGTCGACGTAGGATCTGGCGTCCAGTAGGAGTAATGATATAGTCGCCGTTCTGGGCGTCGGTTGCACAATCCTTTTCCAGGTTTACCGAACGAAGGAATCGCCTTCCGATTTCAATGAAGTCAGAGAGCGTTTGTTGCGAGACTCTCACTTGCGTGCCTCCACCCCGTAATATCGACTGACTAGGTGATAGACATCCAAAGGATGACGGCGATAGATCTGCTTTAGCCCCGCACTCTCATCAAGAAGTACGTCTTTTCCAGTCAGGTCTTCAATTTCCTCAATGTATTCAAGCAACGTATTCTCATCCAATTTGAACACCTGCCCTGGGCTATCGGTGCCGTATAGGCATTCCTGTATACTCAAGGTGTTACCGCCCTTGAGAGTTCGATCGAAGTACTGATTAAGAGCGAAAGCGACAATGACTGCGGGGAGTGTTGGTTTTGGGCCAATGGCGAATCGATATATCTCGCCATCTGCGCATGGTTGAATAAGATTCAACGCCAAAAGCGGGCAGTCGAATGTGTCCTCCCTAATCGTTTGTTTAGCTGTATCGTTGGCTGAAGCATAGGTCCTGATGAAGCAATCAGCATCACGTGCAACCGAACCCTCCTGCACCTTCAGAGAGTGCTTGGTCGCAAACGACATCGTGTATTCGACCAATTCCCTCTTCGAGAAATCGGGTCTGAAGAATTCACCAAATACCAACTCCCATGTTGTGCCTATGTGAGGGTTAGTGACGAGCAGCCAGTGAATGAGCCAAAGGGACGCATCGTTTTCCAGGAAAGGATCCCAGTGAAGGAGGAGCTTTCTGCCTAGGGGTGAGACTTGGAAGGCCTGGTTACCACCGTCTCGATGCTCTTCGATCAACTGCGTCACCAAGCACCAGTGCTTGATGCTCTCGGCCATGTTCTTGCCGACCCCCAGACGAACAGGTGCATCTTCCCGGGAAAAAATGGTTGGGTACTTCTCTACCGCCAGGACTCCCTTTTCCAGCCATCCGTGTCGGAACACAAATGTCTGGTGCCCAGAGAATTTGTATTTTCTATCAATCGTCACTTCATCTTGTCCCTGTTTATCTCAACAACCACCATGAGACTCCTTGCTCATCGCTTAGCCTCTGTGCCAAACCCTCCGAGTGATCCTCAGAATCACGTCCCAACCGTAGTTGAACATGCTGAAGCTCCTCCAACGCTCCAGGACACACCATCTTTTTACGGGCTTCCAACGCTATCGCGATTGTCTGCTACATCATACACGATTTTGGTTGCTGGGCAATGTAACTCCGACGAAGAAATTGTAAGTACGGCAGCGATTTGACAGCAAAGAAACAAGCGGAGAACAAGCCTTGAGCCGAAACCGCCGTTCTTCGGCCAAAAAGGCAGGTGAGCAACGGACACAGAATCCGAAGGTCATTCCATTATACTTTCGGCACATTCAGAACCAGCTCGGGCACAGCAGCCCAACCACGACGGCGAACCTGTACGCCGATATAAGTTTTACTGATATGCAGGCCGGCGTCACGGGCCTGTACGCAACCTGAATCAGGGAGTTTCTGCCCTCCTCAAAAACAAAGGCGGCCAGCTTGACACCGGCGGCGCAAGCTGGATAGAATCACAGTGTGCATAGGGTAAGACGAACATCGGAATCATACGCAAGTCCACAATCGCGGTCGCGGCAGACCCTATGCACAGATGCCCGGCCGTGATTTTTTTCGGGCTGGGGAAGCCATGATACCCTCACAGGCAAATGATTGGACCTCTGATGGCAGTAGCAATCAAGATTCCGTTCTCTGAAGACATGACACCCTCACAGACAAATGATTGGACCAAGGGACTGTACCCCACGGCGGTACAGTTTTTGCGTTCATCGGCCAAGGAAATCGCCCTCCTCGTCGTCAATGCCGACAATATGACCCGCTTTCGCAGCCAGCTCACGGAGTTTGCTGACAAATGGGCGGAATACAGAATTGCCGAGCAAGCGGACCGAGAGGGTAACTGGCAGCCCTCTATGGGGACACCCGAGAACCCTCTTGCCGCGATTTGGCCTGACCTCTACGTGAAACAGCCATCCGGACCCGGCATCCATGTGACCTTGTATCCAATTCATGTGCGTCAAAGAATTGGCGCCTATGCTTTCCTGGAGGCCCTGCATGATCACATTCTCCTTCCCCCCAACTGCGAGAGAATAGACGACGGGCGCGTACCGCAGGAACTCAGCGACACGATATGGCAGAACATTGTGACCTATGTGGAAGGTGAACGCAGGAGCAAGGGATATGTCAACATAGGGCTAATCAATTGGGCAATGAGGGAAGTAGCAGCCGACCTGCGGAACGGCGCGGACAAGCAGGAAAAGACGCTGAGCGAGACGAGCGGGACGGGGTCCCTTGCTGTCAGTGGCGAGCAAGCGCCGGGGAGCGAAACAGGCAAGTCGTCGGACGGGCCGAACGAACCACTGACGATTCCGGACTTGGTCAAGTGGCTGAAGGTGCTCCAGTCTGCTCGGGACAGCGAGGACAAGGGACGTATCGCCCAAGCGCGAAACGATTTGAAGGTGCATGTCGGTTCCGTTGAGCGGATGGAGGACCTACTCCGAGAATTCCAGAGTCAGTGCGGGCCAGCTGCCTCCAAGAACAAGCATATTGAACAGGCCATACAGTATGCGGCTCGCATCCGCACGAAGGAGGCGCCGCCGGGCAACTGCAACTGGTTTTGGGATTGGATGGCGAGGACTGACGGCGTCACCCATGAGCTCGAACGTGGAAGCGGCGCGGGCAAGGGCGAAGGCCAGGTATCGCCGCCAGCAAAAACGAATATGGACCTACCTGATGAGGCTATGTTTTCACCGAAGAAGCTGGCCGAACTCTTCGACGTGCCCTACGAGCCCTTGCGTAAACGCTTGGAACGCCTACGCAAAGAGAATGACGGGTCCTATGTCGAGGACTCGAATAACAAATCAACAGAACCCAAATACCTCTACAAAATCGGTTTCGTTCGTCCCATCGTCAAGGTCATGAAAGCGTCCAGCAAGGCGTCCAGCATTTGTCCAGCACCACAAGAATCTCAGTGATTATTCCGCTTTTCTGACCCCACCACCCGCGATTTGCAAAGAATCGCGCGTCCAGCATTTGTCCGTTGACAACACAGCGCCCCCAGCCGTGCTATTCTCGCAGGCATGAAGATCAGCGACATGCCAACAGCAGAATTGCGGCGGGCGGCACAAGCCACCGAACAGGTCCTTGGACCAACCGCCTACGAGGTACAGGCCCTTCGCCGTGAACTGGCTCGTCGTAGGGCTGCACATACTACACGTCAATCATTGATTGCGAAAGGAGTCTCCCCATGTCCATGAAAAATGCCGCCGCTTGCGGGGCGACGGCGACGACCAGACAGCAGCCACGTTACCGCTTACCCCGCCGTCCTGTCAAGCATCTGCGTCAGATTTTCCCGGGCCGGAGGGATCGAGCCCCAGCGCGTCCGCCCACGCCAGCATCAACACCCCGGCCGGCCGGACCGTGCCACGCGGCGGCTTTAGGGCTCTTGATTATCTTGCTTAGCTGGCAGAGCCAATCACTTGCTCCCCGCCAAAGAGCACGGACCTGGAGGTATGCGGACGGATGGGTGCGGCAGATCGTCGAGGTCCGGCGCCGGCAGGGGGCAGCATGATGAGTGACCGCAATGGCAAACCCAGACTGAACCGCACGACAATCGCCACTTCGCGGCTGATGGATTTCTGCTCCGAGCGGGAATTGACGGCGCAAACGGGCCACTCTCGCAAGGATTGGCCATTGGTGATCTTGAAGGAACTGATCGACAACGCCCTGGACGCCTGCGAGGAAGGTGGCGTTGCACCCGAGATCAACGTGCAGGTGGCACAAAACACGATCACCGTCACCGACAACGGGCCGGGTATCCCTGCGGCCACTGTGGAGAAGGTACTCGACTTCTCCGTAAGAGTTTCGAGCCGGGAAGCCTATGTTGCCCCAGACCGTGGTGCTCAGGGCAATGCCTTGAAGACGGTTCTGATGATGCCGTTCGTGCTGGACGGCAAGATGGGTCGCGTTGAGATTGTGGCCAGAGGCATTCGCCATATCATCAATGTCGAAGTGGATTCCATCCGCCAGCAGCCCGTCATCGACTACGAGCACGAAGAAACTGAACTTGTAAAAAATGGCACTTCCGTATCGGTAGGATGGCCCGATTCAGCTTGCTCAATCCTGACGGATGCCCGGGACCGTTTTTTACAAATGGCCGACGACTACACCTTCCTGAATCCCCATCTGACATTGCATGTGAATTGGATGGGTGCGGAGACCCGAATAAAAGCTATCGACCCGGCTTGGAGCAAATGGCGGCCGGATGAACCCACCTGTGCCCATTGGTATCGGGCCGAGGACCTGAAACGCCTGATCGGGGCGTATATCGCCGACGACCAGGACAATGACCGTGATCGCACCGTGCGCGAGTTCATCGCCGAGTTCAGGGGCCTCAGCGCCACCGCCAAGCAAAAGAAGGTCCTGGAAGCGACCGGCATGAGCCGGATGAATCTGTCTGCCCTGGTGGATGGGCGTGACATCGATCACGGTCGGATAGAGTCACTTCTGTCGGCCATGCGTCAGAACACCAAGCCCGTCAAACCGACCGATCTGGGTGTCATCGGGAAAGACCATCTCGCGGCCAAGTTTGCCAGTATCGGCTGCGAAATGAAGTCCTTCGACTACCGCAAAGTCGCGAAGGAAAACGAGGACGGCCTGCCCTTCGTCTTGGAGACCGCCTTCGGCTGGTGCGAACGCCTGCGCGAACGCCGAATGGTGGTCGGGGTCAACTGGTCGCCCGGCATCCTGAACCCGTTTCGGCAGTTGGGTTCTCTGGGCCTGAGTCTTGATGCTGTCCTGGAACAGCAGCGTGTGGGGCGTGATGAGCCTGTCGTGTTCCTGCTGCACTGTGCCTGCCCCCGCGTCGAATACACGGACCGGGGCAAGTCGGCGGTCGTAGTGCAAGGAGGTACGCCAAATAAACGCTAACGACATCATCTCTGCGGCAACCGCCGTCACCAGGAAATGGGCCAAGCAGCGCAAGGCCGAAGAAAGGCAAGCGAACCGGATATACAGCCGTCGTTGTGTTATGGCTCGCTCGTGCCGGGTCACTGTCAAGGAAATAGCCTCGGAGATCATGGAGCAAGCCTATCTCAAGGCCAGCTCGAACGGCCAGTATCCGGCCCACGCTCGACAGATCATGTATGCCGCCAGGCCGCAGATCCTCGCCAAGGCGGATTGCGATAGGCTGGACGATGCCTATTTCACCCAGCAGTTGTTACCCGACTACATACAGGAACACCCCGGCCTGACGGCGAAATGGGACGTTGTTTTCGATGCACGGGGCCATTTGTATGAACCCCATACCAACAGGGAAATCGCATTAGGAACCATCGACGTTCGCGCTTATCTGAACAAGATTCGCTCTCACGTTGTTGATGAGATTGCCGCTGATGTAGGAGTAGGAGGATTGTTCCCCACGATGGGGCCGCAGAACCGTTACGGTGCGATTCTGTTCATCGAGAAAGAGGGTTTCCTGCCGCTCTTCCGCAAGATTAGACTTTTTGAGCGATACGATATGGCGCCGATGTCAACAAAAGGCATGTCCACGGCGGCGTCGCGGCTGCTGGTTGACACCCTCTGTTGGCAGGACGTGCCGCTGCTGGTAGTGCACGACTTCGACAAAGCCGGGTTCTCTATTCTCAGCACACTACAACAGGACACGCGACGCTATAGGTTCAGCCATAACGTGAACGTCATCGACCTGGGCCTTCGGCTCGAAGATGTGCAGGAATGGAACCTTCAATCGGAACAGTGCACCTTCGGAAAAAGCAACCCCAGAGGGAACCTGCGCGAGAATGGCGCAACCGAAGAAGAAATAGAGTTTCTCTGTGCTGGCTATGGCAGCCGTGGGTATCACGGCAAGCGAGTCGAACTGAACGCCTTCGCCAGCGATGAACTCGTTCACTGGATCGAGGGCAAGCTTCAGCAGCAGGCCATCAAAAAAGTTATTCCCGACCGCGAAACGCTGGAGACGGCCTATCGGCGGGCACGGCTGACTAATGTCCTGAACGAACAGCTCGCATCGCTCGTCGAGGCCGCGAAGAATGAAGTTGACGCCCTCAAGTTGGACTCTGGACGGATAGCCCGAGAAGTCAAGAAGCGGCTCCAACAACACCGCGAGATGTCCTGGGACCAGGCAATCACTGAGATCATCGAGGCGAAGCAGTCAGGGGAGGCGGCCTGATGCCAGGTAAATCATCCAACTCCCTGCTTGATGCGGCCCGGCAATACCGCCGGCAATACCACTGGTGCATCATCCCCGCTGACGCTGAGACTAAAAAGGCCGCCGTACCTTGGAAGAAGTATCAAGCTGAACGTCCAAGCGAAGACCAGACTATCGAATGGTTCGGGGGCGGGCAGTATGACGCTTTGGCCGTGGTCGGCGGTGCCGTCTCCGACCACCTCGTCGTTCTTGATTTCGACTCGCCAGAGACATGGGAATGGTGGAACAAAAACCATACCGACAAGGGCTTGCCGACGGAAGCGAGTACCAGAGGCGGACACGTTTTCATGCGCTGGCCCAACTGCGTATCACAGACACCCAAGGACCAAGACGTTGAACTTCGGTCGAGAGCCTTAATCACGCTGGTTTCACCGTCGCCCGGTAAGCACTGGCTGGTCACACCCAACGGCCAAATTCCCCTATTCAATCCGTTCACACTCGGATTGGAGGCGTTTGGAATTTGCGAAAAATTTTCGGCTAATTTGGAGAAGATTGAAACTCAGTCGGTCGCTCGCTCCGCTGCGCCAGGGGCTACGCTCGCTTCCTCCTTCGCAATGACTCAATCTTCTCACTTAACAGAAGAAGGACAGAAGAAGGACAGAAGAGAAAAAGAAATGGCTTCTGCCGTCGTCTGTACTCATCTGGAAACCTCTTCTGTAAAGCTGAGTGAACTCGACGCCAAAACGCGGCGCGACATCGAACACGCGATCAGCAGCACCCTGCCGCAGGGTCCGCAGCAGAGGAATAAGGCCATTTTCAGGCTCTGTCAATCACTCAAGGGCATCGCGGCGCTTCGAGATCATCCGGCCAGACACCTGCGCGAGATAGTTCAGGAATGGCATAGGCGTGCCCTTCCTGTGATAGACACGAAAGACTTTGATGAGACGTGGAAGGATTTCGTGCACGGCTGGCCGCGCGTCAAGTGGCCGAAGGGCGTCGTCCTCGGGCTCGCTCTGGCGAAAGCCCTGGAGGATACGACGAACCCAGCCGAAGCGAGTATATACACCGACCCGCGAAACCAACTCCTGGTCCGTGTTTGCTGGCAGTTGCAACAGATGTGCGGGGACTCGCCTTTTTTCCTGTCCTGCCGTAACGCGGGCCGGATTATGGAACTCTCCCATGTCGAAGGCAGCAAGCGTCTGGAAATGCTATGCGCCGACGGCATCCTCGAAGTCGTGGAACACTACACGAATAACAAGGCGACGCGGTATCGCTGCATCACAAGGGAAACCAAATGAACGCGTATCTGAACATGCCGTTGCCCCGCGTGCGAACCGACGCCCTACATGGCGTCAGACTGGCTCGTGAGGCGTGGCGAGTCCGTGACCCGGACGGCGCGGCCAGAGAACTGGGCCGCGTGGTCGAACCATTGTCCGTCACAAGCGGGGCCGACGAGCGGCAGGCCCGCGTTCTCCAGGCGACGGGCGACTACCTGCGAAGGGCGCAGCGCCCGGGGCGAGCCGGGGCCGGCGAACCTTTGTTCGATAAACAGCAAGCGGGATTTGAGGACCTTGACCCATGACAACACGGCGAGCCTGGCAATTGTTTGAACAGCGAGTGGCGGCCTTGTTCGGCACGCGGCGGAAGCCTCTGAGCGGGGGCGATTCAAGTGGCAGTCGCAGCGATAGCCTCCACGCCCGGCTACCTCGCGAACCGAACCCGAAGGCAAGTCCGGCACAATTCAACGAAGGACGCCGGGAGTAATCTTTTCACGGAGTTATCGAAATGAGCGGTATGGAACAGACGTTGGGTGTGATTCGGCAGATCGGGGATCTTCAGCCGGATACGATTGTCACCGAAGAGGCGCTTGCCCAGATGTTTCAGCGTCACCGGGTATCCATCAAGCGGGCGGTGCGACGCGGGGAGCTGCCGCAGCCCGTCCGACTGTTCAACGAGCCCGTCTGGACGGTGCAGGCTCTGCGGGACCACCTGAGCAGACGCCTGGAGGCCGCGAAGAAAGAAAGTGAACGGCTGGCTCGTAGGATTTCTGAAATAGGCTCTTGACATCTGCGATTACATAAAGTATTCTCTGTTCATGGCAAGAGTGAAGAAGAAAATGGGCAGACCACCCAAGAACGCCAAAGACCGACTTTCGGAGATCGTGACTCTGAGAATGACTCCGGCACAGCACGCCCGGCTTATGAGAGACGCACAGGCGGCCGGGCTGTCCCTGTCGGCGTACCTTCAAGACTGCTGGCGGAAAGTGAGGCGATAGTATGCCAGGGGTAAGACGCAAGCCAAGCGGGAGCGGACGATACCAAGGGTTCTTCCTCGACGAGGCCGGGAAGAAGCGATACTTCATGGGCTCACAAAGCAAGCAAGAGAGCTTGCGGATTGCCCGCAAGTTGGAGGATGATGCCCGACAGGTCCGGCTGGGATACCGGGAGCCCCGGCAGACGCACTTCAAGTATCGCAACCGTTCCTTTGCCGAGACGGTCACTGAATATCTTGACTGGGGTAAAGCGCAGGGGGGGCGCAAGGGCCGACCGTGGTCTGCATTCCATACCGGGCGCAAGGAGCGCGACCTCTCGATGTGGTCTGCGACCTTGAACCTGAATGTTCTCGGGGATTTGGATGGCATATTGCCGCACGTCGAGAAGGCTATTCAGGCATTCCAGAAAGAGGGCAAGAGCGGTAAGACAATCAGCAACATCGTCGAGGCCCTGCACAGCTTTTGTGCATGGTGTGTTACCCGCAAGTATCTCTCTGCGGACCCGCTGGCCGACTTGGCGGACATCGACACCACGCCGGGGTCGCAATACCGGGCGCTGACCATTGACGAGACGTACCGCCTCTTGAACACGATCCCGGACTATCTCCGGCCCACGTACATGCTCGCGATGCTGAGCGGCTTGCGAGCCAACGAGCTTCGGTCTCTCACCCGGGCACACTTGGATACGGTCAACAATGCTCTGAGACTGGAGGCGGCCTGGACGAAGAACCGAGAACCGGGCTGGTTGCCGTTGCCAGCGAAGCTGGTGCACCAGTTGCAGGCGTTCGCGAATACCGGCATCGTGCCGGGATTGTACCAGCAATTCGCCCGGACCCTTGCTTATCCGAAGGACCCGCTTGTCTTTGTGAACACTCACCCAGCGCGGGAGCTTGACGGCTACTTGAAGGCCGCCGGGATACCCAAGGCCACGCCAGAAGGCAAGCTCGCCTTCCACGCCCTGCGCACGAGCTTCATCACATTCACGTATGAGGCGGGAGCTACCCACAAAGAGGCACAGGAATTGGCCCGGCACAGCACGCCCGGCCTGACCGCGAACACGTATGCGCGGACCCGCAACGAACGCCTTGTCGGAATCACTGAGCGGATAGCCGAGCGGGTGTTTTCCGGCTATTTTGGTGCGCCCGTGGTGCACGAAACGCAGGTAGCTGTCACACCTGAAGCGCCTAAGTGCCTGCCGGAGCAAACACTTACGGCAAGTGAAACAGAATGGAGGCGGGGGGATTCGAACCCCCGTCCCGAGATGTTTCAAGACAAGCATCCTACGTGCGTAGTCGCTCGATTGAGATTTCGCTTTGTGGCGCGCCGAACGACAGGCTCACCACTCGGCTATT
>Ga0315279_10002782_pt1 | contig 25563 bp, 33 predicted proteins | sample YL17G06_20_MG_FD_203694 | JGI IMG/M metagenome (GOLD analysis project Ga0315279, IMG submission 203694) | Sediment microbial communities from Yellowstone Lake, YNP, Wyoming, USA - YL17G06_20 | ecosystem: Environmental > Aquatic > Freshwater > Lake > Sediment | place: USA: Wyoming | collected...
GGTGAGGGTGGGGGTGGACAAAAAGCAATCTGGTCCCCCCTCCCCTTCATCCCCTCCCACCGAAGGGAGGGGAGATTTTCCTCGGAAGAATATGTCTAATCAATTATGGACTCCTTAGTAACTCTAAACTCTAAACTCTCTTCACCTCCTTTCTCCGACTCATGTTTACCGATTAAAAAGCAATGGCTGTGCCAGTTGTTTAAGAAGATAAAAAAGATTTTATCCGGCTCTAACAATAGTGAAAAATGGAAAGCTTGATTTGTTCAGAAATTTAAGGGGTTTTGATTTTTTGTCGACTAAAAATTTTGACACCATTTGACATCAAAAAATAATAAAAACCTTCTTGTCTTTGGAAATTTCGGTGGAAATAAAGAAATTAAAAAAGGAAAGGTTTGTCGAGAATCTTCAAGATCGGAGGGAATTTCTTTTTAAATTACAGTAAATTAATAACTTTCGACAATCTTGCTCCCCAATCGACAGGAATTTCCTTAATTTAAAAATCTTCTTCAGGTAATAGCAACTCTTTTAAATCCTATTGACTCATGGGTTCAAATTTATTAAGTTCACTATATCATAATGGAAAATATGGTTATTGATGGGAGAAGGATATCAATTAAGCCTTGCAATTAATATCCAGTATTGGCAAAGGTTGTGTTACTGTATGATTCATCTTTTACATTCACGTGCAACCAAGAAACAGATAGATGAAATGCTTGAGACACTCAGCGTCTATATCAAATTAGCCGTAGACATTAGACGAGGTATTTTGGCTGGAGGCGGAGCGCTTCATGCTGACTGTGAAGCCGTGTTGTTAGAAGAGGGAAGTCAACAAGACGATATTTGGGGAGCCGATTGGATTCCATCCACCCAACAGATACTCTACGAGGCTTTGATCAATATTCGACCAAAGCAGAATAACCCTTCAATGAAAATCCTTGATCCCTCCATTCGCAATCGCATTACAGAGATAGTACAAAGTATACTGGGAGGTGTATGAAAGATCGTAACGTTATCCGGGAGCGATACTTGCGTGATGAATTGTCTATTCGACTGGGTGGATTGGCGGCCAACTTGGCACGTGTCAAATCGTTCTCCGACCATCCCGATCACCGTGATATAGTCGAAAGTCTCTTGGATGAAAGCAAGTTTTTCATCGAATGGACCGCCCTCGACGCTGAACCGGAATTACAAGCCGATTTGGTTGAATTACAGCTTCGATTGGCATGTTGGCAGCGATCTTGGGCAGATATTTGGGCCGATCCTGCAAGGCGGGCGGCAGTATCTGAACAGGCCAATGCGTGGTCAGAACGGTTATTAAAGATTTCTGGCCTTCTGCATGTATGAAAAAGTAAACCTCCCTAAACTTCAATACCAAGAACTTGTCCGTAAATAAGTATTGTTTGTAAAGTTCCCCTTTGCAACGGGGGACTTAGGTGGATTTGACCAGGGTTGACACTTTAAATCCCCCCTTGCCCCTTTACGAAAGGGTGGCAAGTTATTTACGGATAAGCTCTAAGTCCAAATAGATTTTTCCAAATTAGATCAAAGAATGCTTGAAAAAATTCTTTAAATTCTGTAATCTACATATCAATCTCATAACAGGAGGAGAAAGATGACCCTAATCGTCATTCTCATCATCATTGCAATTCTTGTCATTGCCGTTGTTGCCATCTATAACAAACTTGTCCGGCTACGGAATACGGTAAAGTCCTCATGGTCAGATATTGATGTCCAGTGTAAAAAGCGATACGACCTTGTTCCAAATCTGGTGGAGACCGTGAAAGGTTATGCCTCCCATGAAAGGACTGTTTTCGAGAAGGTAACAGAGGCGAGGTCCATGGCAATGAAAGCGACCTCTCCTGCAGAAATGGCCAAAGCTGAGAACATGATAAGAGATACCCTGAAAAGCCTATTTGCGGTAGCAGAAGCCTATCCCGAATTAAAGGCCAACACCAATTTCTTGCAGCTTCAAACCCAACTCCAGGAACTGGAAAACAACATCGAAATGGCAAGGCGCTATTACAATGCAGTGGTTCGGGACTTTAACGTTCTGATCGAATCATTTCCTTCCAACCTCATCGCATCGCAATTTAATTTTAAGCAGGCAGAGTTATTCCAGCTCGAAACACCCGATGTGGAAAGAAAACCTGTGAAGGTAAGCTTCTGATGAAATTGGAAATTGGAAATAAGAAATTGGAAATGGCAAAAAAATCACTTCAGTTATTTATCATTGTTTTCCTTATCCTCAACTTCAGCCTCATACTTTTTATTTCTCCTGCCTTTGCCCAGTACTTCACCATCAACAAGTTTCACTCGGATATCATGATCGATGAAGATTCATCTGTTATCGTCAAAGAGACGATCGATGTGGAATTTCATCAGTCGAGGCATGGGATATATCGAGAGATCCCTTTCAAATATCGGGATGAGTTCGGAAAAGTGATCACGACCCCCATAAGGGTTTTTTCCGTAACCGATGAGTCAGGAAAAGCCTGGAAATACCAAGTTAAGAAAACAGGACCGATGATCTATATCAGGATTGGGGATGAAAAACGATATGTCAAAGGGAGCAAGACTTATGTTGTTACCTATGTGGTTGAAAATGTGATCCTCTTTTTCAGTGACCATGATGAACTCTACTGGAATGTGACAGGAAATTACTGGAAGGCACCGATCAAAGAGGCCTCTGCGACTGTGTCCTTGACAACAAAGAATAAGAGTAAGAATTTAATGGCCGCAGGCTATGAGGGAAGCTACGGTTTGAGAGAAGAATGCAGCTATGAGACCAATGAAAACAGCGGAAAATTCTTCACAAAGAGAAACCTCAAGATGGGCGAAGGGATAACCATTGTCTTTGGATGGGATAAGGGGCTTGTCTCTCCTCCGTCCTCCTGGAAGAAATTCTTGTGGGCCATTAATCCTGGAGAGAACTGGGTGTTTTTGCTTCCAATTTTTTCATTCCTTTATATGGTCAATCGCTGGTATCGGAAAGGAAGGGATCCAAGAGTCAGAGAATCTGTTACCGTGATGTATGAACCCCCTAAGTTTGATAATCAACCCCTCACTCCTGCAGAGGTCGGAACGCTGATCGATGAGAAACTCGATCCAAGAGATATCACCTCAACGATTGTTGGCCTCGCCGTCAAAGGATATATCAAGATTGAGGAAACGAAAAAAGAAGGAATGATTTTTGACAAAACGGATTACGTCCTCATAAAAGTGAAAGAATCCGATACCCATCTCAGCCCTTTTGAGGACGAACTGATGAGACGGCTCTTCTCCTTCTCTCCACCCCGCTTGCTCGTTTCAACCTTGAAGAACAAATTCTATACCAACTTGCCTGCGTTGAAAAAAGCGCTCTACGGAGAACTGATAAGAAAAAAGTATTTTCTCAGTAGCCCTGAAAAGGTGAGAAACTCTTATATCGTATCAGGAATAATCATTTTGGTATTTGCCGTTATTTCCTTTGCACTCCTTGTCCCCGGTTCGGGAGTAAAGAGCTTTATTGCGGGTATATTAACAGGAATCCCAGTCCTCGCCTTCGCCAGGTTCATGCCTGTAAAAACAAGAGCGGGTGCCTCTACCTACATGGATATTCTGGGTTTTCAGGAATTTATGAACCGTGCAGAGAAGGATCGACTTGAGAGAATGGGAGATAAGAACCTTTTCTCTAAGTTCTTGCCCTATGCCATTGCGCTGGACGTGGCGGATAATTGGGCCAACGCCTTTGAAGGGATTTATCAGGAACCGCCCGATTGGTATGTTTCTCCGATAGGATTCCGAACTTTCAGCCCCTATGGTTTTACTCATTCTCTCAATTCCGTTACTTCAAACCTTAGCTCTGCCATGTTCTCCGCGCCGAGGTCCAGTGGAGGAGGTGGTGGTTTTGGAGGGGGTGGTTCTTCCGGAGGAGGCTTTGGAGGAGGAGGCGGCGGCAGCTGGTAACTCTAAGAAACTCAATATCTACTAAGCCTAGGAGAAGAGCATCAGGCCCCAAATTAATCGTCCTGAAACCTCTCTAAACATCTGACCTTAATCTTGCAACTCGTGTTCGATTTAGCTTAGATTTTGAGAACTACACCAAAAGGCTTCACTTCAATATACGTTTAAGAGGTGATGGTTAAGGATTGGCCTTTCTCATTTTATTTTAGGGATACAATCTAAGCATGCATACATATCTTAACTTTTGTAGGCCTAGCCATCAGTTTTTCAATTCTGGCATGGATCTTACTCGTTTCTGGAACCTTTTCATATCTTTCCCAGTCAGCGACACTCTGCCAGGTTGTAATCACAATATAATTTTGAGGGTCATCCCGGTCTCGAAGCATCTCACCTGAGATATAACCTTCCGAAAAAATTGCTTTGGATCTCAATTTCCTGAGGAGTTTAGCAAAATCAACTTCCTTTCCCTTCTTCACCTTTCGATCGATAATGATTCTCACCGACATTGCCCTACACCTCCTATGCTCTTTTTATCATTCTATAGCCCTTTAAAAAATAGTATGCGACAATCCTCTTGCCATCTCTCGGTCCACCACCTTCACCCTTTCTGCCATAAGAGCCTCAAAGTTATGTAAATTGCAAGTAACCAAATCAAAACGATGATGATTGCAACAAACCAGTTTCTTGGTTTTTTACCTATCGGTCGAGACTGTACCTTCTCTCTACATTCCTCCAAGACCTCTTTGGGAATCATTTTGATAAGAAGGGCAATCCCTACTGGAACAATTATTAAATCATCGAGATATCCTATAATTGGTATAAAATCTGGAATTAAATCTATAGGGCTTAAAGCATAACCAATAATGAATGCTGCAAAGGCTTTTGCATACCAAGGTGTTCTTGGATGTTTATAGGCTAGAGAAAGGGCGCCTATCTCACTTTTTAGCTGCTTCGATTTCGTTTTCCACGATTTGATATTCATTTCCCAACTCTCATGAGTTAACCATATAAAAATTTTATGAGATCTCCTTGATAATATAGGGTAGCAACATGAACAGACTCCAACACCAATAAACTAAAGAATTAATCGTTTCCTTATCTCTTGGGGATAAGTTGAGAGGCTTACTTCTCATCCATCCTTTACGCCTTCCAATTTTTCATTAGTTCCCTTTTCCATATTTGTAACAGACACAGAAGATAGAAGTAATGCCTTATCAGAAACAGATTCCTTTTTAGGCAATGAGGCGTCTTTGGTACTATCCGAAAGAGCCATGTATTCGGATGTTTTTTCAGCTAAATCAACCAGACGATCCATTCCTGTCAAGTTGCTTCTCATCTCTTCCAAATCTTTAATTCCAATACTCTCCTTCATCTCCTCAGTCGATTTCTTAAACTCTCCCAATGCCCTGCCAATGGCCTTGGCTAAATCTGGAAGTTTTTTGGGGCCAAAAACAATCAAAGCAATCACCAAAATGACCAACAAATCAGGCCCTGCAAGCATAAAACCTCCCTCCCAAAAACCCCGAAAGGACAATTCATTAAGTTACATAAGGATACAAGAAGACCCTCTACTCTTTACTTTTTTCCGAAAGCTCTTCCGGTTTCTTTGGGGTAATGTCGATCTCTTCTTTTTTGATGCCTTTTTTAAAGTTTCGAATCCCCTTTCCAAGCCCCTCACCAATCTGGGGGAGTTTATTGGCACCAAAAATAATCAAGACAATGACCAAGATAACAAGTAGCTCCGGCATCCCTAATCCACCAATCATCTGTCTCCTCCTTTCGGACTATCTTTATAGTAAATCTGGTTATATTCCATACCTGTGAATAACGAGATCTTCAGGCGATCTTTGCTCAGAAGAGGTTCGCCGAACGGTTACTGCTTCTTGACTTTGGCATCCTTATCGGCGTCGTGCTTGGCAACGTCCATGTCTTCGGTCATCGCATGGGGAAAGATAAAGCCACCGCTCAAGAACATCACCGCGACTCGCACCCAATGGAGGAGTCTGCTCAAAATCATCGTAATCTCCTTTCTGCCCTTACTCCTTTTAACTAAATTTGGTATAATATCAAATCAATTTCCCGTGAATGGTCTTTGGACACGAGTATTGATGTAGCATCATAAAAGTGGATATTGCCATAAACCACCAACCCTCCAACCTCCTCTCTTGCTTTGGTTATTTGAAAAAATTTCCAATCCGCTCCCCACACTTCCCCATGAAAAAGGATAGCAAGGCCAATCATGACAAGAGGAATTCCCAACTTGAAAAATAATTTCATTAGTTTCATCTCCATTAATAATACCAAAACCAATCCCCTCGTCGAGGGCGACATTCTGTAGTCACCACTCTGTCTTGAAAAAAAGTGGCCCAACAAATAGAATCGGAGTTTGAAAAATAATATTCCCAAGTTTCAAGACCTCTCCCATTAACATTCCTATAAGTGATGAGGTCTGTTTTCCCCCACAAAGAAACCACTTCTTCTTTCGTCATGTTAGGTTTAATATCCGAAACATAGCGAGGGTGGCATGAAGAAAAAATGAGAATAAGAGCAACAAAAAGAGATAGACAAATAATCTTCTTTCTTTCCATCTCACCTCATCTCCTTCCTTTCTTTTTGAATTTTTTGTCTTTTCCAAGAGTTGTAAGGAATAAGGAATTACTATACACTTTACTTTTGAATACCTGTTTTGCTCCTTTTTTTTATCCATCCATGAATTTCCTCATGGTAGATATAAAAAACTAAGATTACCAGTGCGGATACCACCAACAGGATTAAAAACAGCTTATATTGGTGATCGAAGGCCTTTGCGCCCTGGAGTGTTGCCATCAATGTCCCAGGTATTCTCCCAATCGTAGAGATGATGAGAAAGATGCCCAAATGCATGGGTGTGAGACCCAAGATATAGCAGAGAGCGTCCTTTGGAAATCCTGGTATCAAAAAGAGGAGAAAGCTTAGGATTACACCCTCGTGCCCGATCAGATAATCAAATTTTCTTCTGATCCCCGGTGAAACAAACTTCTCAACCGCTACCTTCTCAAAAATCCTTGCCAAACTGAAGGCTGCCCAGGACCCGAGTATCAGACCGATCATAGAATAAATAAAACCAGCCTTTACCCCAAATATGAAACCTCCCAACCATTCAATCGCCCCTCCAGGGATGGGGGCAATAACCACTTGTATAACTTGGAGGAGGATAAAAGCCAGAGGAGAATAAGCCCCGAAGGAAAAGATGAATTCTTTTAATCGGTGGTGATCCGGGAAAATATCCCAAAGTTTAACTGCTTGAATCCACAGTTGTGAGTTGTACAGATAAATGAGAAGAATAAGGAGGCCTACTAAAAGACAAGTAATCCAAACCCACTTCGATCTTAATTGGAGTGATAATTTCATAAGTTGAAATTCTTCCTTAGGATGGGACGCCTTCTCTTGATATCTCGCCTTTTGGCCCTTCCGATTTTGCATTCTTTCCCTCTCCCCCATTTCCAACAGACACGGAAGCCAGAGATAATGTCTTATCAGAAACAGACTCCTCTTTAGGCAATGATGCGTCTTTGGTACTATCCGAAAGAGCCATGTATTTGGATGTTTTTTCAGCCAAATCAGCTAAAAGATCCATTCCGGTCAAGTTGCTTCTCATCTCTTCCAAATCTTTAATTCCAATACTCTCCTTCACCTCTTCAGTTGTTTTCTTAAACTCTCCCATTGCCCTGCCAATGGTCTTGGCTAATTCCGGAAGTTTTTTGGGCCCAAAAACAATCAAAGCAATCACTAGGATAACCAGCAAATTTGTTCCTGCAAGCATAAGCCCTCCTTTCTAAAATTTCCGGAAGAAACAATTCAAATGACAAAGGATACAAAAAATCTTCTACTGTTTACCTTCTCCTGAAATCCCTTCAGGTTTTTTAATAGTCATATTGATCTTTTCTTTCTCGGTCGCACTTTTGAAGTTTCGGATCGCTTTTCCCATGTTTTCCCCAATCTGGGGGAGTTTATTGGCACCGAAAATGATTAAGGCAATGACCATAATGATGATCAACTCCGGCATTCCAATGCTTCCCATTTTTTTCCTCCTTTATAGAACTCCGAATCGATTTAATAAGACGGTATTCTATGTTGATATAATTTCAGAAATCATCGTCTTAACTCTAAGATTAGATCTGGTTAACTATCCTGGCCTTGTGATTTCTGTCCCGATTTCCTGGTCCTCCTTACCTTGTGAATATCGATATCGCTGGCGCAGAAATTCAATGACGCCTGGAAGAATAGAAATAATAATAATCGTTAGAATGACCAAGGTAAAATGATGTTTTACGAAGGGTATATTACCAAAGAAGTAACCACCCGAAATAAAAAAGGCAATCCAGGCAAGTCCTCCTATTACATTAAATGTTAAAAAACGCGTGTAGTCCATACATCCGATGCCAGCTACGAAAGGGGCGAAGGTGCGGATAATTGGAACGAACCGAGCAAGAATAATGGTCTTTCCCCCATACCTTTTGTAGAAATGATTGGTGCGTTCAAGGTGCCGTTTATTCAGAAACCGTGCTTTCTCTTTCCTGAACACCTTCGGTCCTGTTGCATGCCCTATCCAGTAATTCACTGTATCTCCCATAATGGCGGCAACACTAAGAAACAATGCTAACTGTAAAATGTCGAGTGAACCCATGGCAGCAAAAGTTCCTGCCGCAAACAGAAGGGAATCTCCTGGAAGAAAAGGAGTTACAACCAGACCGGTTTCGCAGAAGATGATTGAAAAAAGAATGGCGTATGTCCAGATGCCATAGGCCCGAATGATTAAATCGAGATGCTGATCCATGTGCATCAAGAGATCAATAAAAATCTTTATGATTGTCAAAACCCCTCCTTCTCCCAACATCCACCCCTCCTTTTCATCGTATTTCACCTCCTCATCCTACCTTGTAGAATGAAAAGTATCCGTGTTCCAATCTTGCCACCCCTGTTTGGATGGCTGCCTCCCTCACGTTATTCGACACTTGTTCTGGAACCTTCCGGTTTAAAACACTCGGAATGATGTAGTCCTCGCTCAATTCCTCCTTCAAAATAAAATCCCCTCTCTGCCGACTTATTTTCTTAGAGGACCTCTCTGTTTCTGTTCTCAACATTCCGCTCTTGCGTTTTTCAAGCCAAGAACGGAAATCCAAGCATTTCCTCTACTAGAGGAAATGCTTGACACCAATTTTTTAATCAGCAAATCGGATTAAGAAATAAAAGAATAATGAAGAAAGAAATATTAACTGTGTCTTCTTAACAACGAAGGACTATGATTTTCTGGTCGAGAGAGGGTATTTGGGAGGAGAAATGGGAAGACTGCCAGAATAGACAGGTTGCCAGCTGAAATTCGTTGAAAAAGCTACCTGATCCAGATACCTTTAATTCGCTCTGATTAGCAATCGCAAGATATTCCTGATCGAAAGCCTCAAAATTTAGATTGGGAGAGAGAAAATCGGCTGATGCCACTGTGTAGTAAAAGACGTAAGCTGAACACACGGGGATAGCTAATGAAATTGCTATAACCAGAATAATTTTGACGGTCTTTCTTTTCATGTAAAAATTCCAAATTTGTTATATTTTGCCAATCGCTTAGATTAAATGGTAATTTCTCGCCCAACATTTTGAAATTTATCATAATTTTTTCCAGGTGTCAACAAAAGGTCCCCAGACATGTAATCTTATTTTATCGATACCTACCTGAAATATTGTATTCTGTGGCAAGGCTTAAAAATCACACCTTCATGAAGAACTTATTGCTGAGTCAAATGCTGTTCGTCAGTGAGGTTCTAACTTTTACATATCTCTGATGAATCTGTTATAATCCACTCCCATATGGTTAAGACATACGATGTCATCGTCATTGGGTCTGGAATGGGAGGGTTGACCGCTGCTGCCCTTCTCGCGAAGAAAGGATTGAAGACCCTTCTCCTCGAAAAAGAGAAACAGGTGGGAGGTTATGTCGTCTCCTTCAAAAGGCACGGGTTCACCTTTGATGCGACAGGTTCCTTTGTCGGAGGATGTCAGGAAGGCGGAGAACTTTATCAAATTCTTAAAGAGATTGGGGCACTCGAGGAGATTGAATTTATTCCTATTCACCATATCCGAAATATCTATCCCGGGTTTGAAATCCATCTCCAGGAAGGTAGATTCAGTTCCTATCCGGAGGCCCTCATGGATCTCTTCCCTGAAGAGGAGAAGGGGCTGAAGACCTATCTCTCCCTGGTCAAACGAATTGAGGACGAAGTGAAATCTTATTCTGAGATCACTTTGATCAAGAAGATTCTTTTTCCTTTCTATTTCAGAAATCTTATCCGGTTTCACCAAACGAGTCACAGGGAAATTTTAAATCGTTTTTTTAAAGGAGGGGAGATCAAGATGGCCCTCCACACCCTTCCGATCACAGATCCCCCTTCGAGACTCTCTTTTCTTTTCACAGCCATCCTGATCAGCAAGTCTCTCATGGGAGGCGTTTTTTATCCTAAAGGAGGCACGGGGAGGATTTCTCAAGCCATGGCCAACTCTTTTCTCCGTTACGGCGGGGAGATTCGTCTTCAAACAGAGGTGGATCAAATTCTGATAAAAGATGGAAAAACCGAAGGGGTGCAGACGAAGGATGAAGAAATATTTCAAGCCCCATTGGTCATCTCCAATATCAATCCGAATCTTCTGGCCAAGATGCTCCCTTTTGAATTTCAAAAATCTTTTGCGAAAAAGTTGAAACGCCTCGAATATTCCCTTTCAGGCTTCATCCTCTATATCGCCACTCATTTGGATCTAAAAAAAATGGGCCTCCCTTATTTCACCTATCTCCGGTTCCTCTCTGACCTGGAAGAGGAAGACCGGATGTTTCAAAGAGATGAGGTTCCGAAGAATCCAACGACAATGGTATCCATCCCCACACTTCTTGACCCTTCATTGGCTCCGCCAGGTCAACATCTCCTGAAAGTTCTTGTGACCGTTCCCTATCATTACCAGGAGAGGTGGGGAGGGGGGGACCCTGTGAAATATCGGCACATCAAAGAGGAGTTTTCCCAAAAGATTCTTAAACAGTTAGAGGGGAAGTTGATCCCTGATCTGAGAAAACATCTCCTCTTTTATGAAGCAGCCACCCCATTGACCTTAGAACGATATACTGGAAATGAACTGGGCGCGATATATGGCCTTGCTTCTATACCCCAGCAGGTCGGGAATTTAAGACCTCCCCATCAGACTTCTATCCCGGGCCTCTTTCAAGTCGGCCACTATACCCGACCCTCTCACGGCATTGTGGGCGCAAGTCTTTCGGGTCTTATTGCCACCAGGATCATCCTCAAAGATAGGGGAATAGGGTTTAGGGATTAGGGGTTAGTCAATCTTTTAATCTTAAACCCCAAACCCCAATCCCCAATCCCCAATCCCCAATCCCTGCCCCCCCTAATTTATTCGGAAGAGGTTGAAATATACCCTGTGGACATCTTACAATTCCCCCAATGGGAAGACTTGACTGTATTTTTCTCCATGTCCCCAAGCTGAACAATTACTACCGGCCGATCAATGATTTTATTTGGATCAACTTTCTGCCCATGGGACTCCTCGGATTGGCTGACCTCCTCCAGCGTCACGACATCTCCACCCAGGTTGTGCATATGGGAGTGGAATGGATTGAGGATCATCATTTTTCTATCATCGAATATATCAAAGAGAAAAACCCTCGAATTGTTGCCATCGACCTCCACTGGCACCATCAGAGTTATGATGTGATGGAAGTGGTCAAGAAGGTAAAGGCTGCTCTTCCCTCCGTCTATGTTCTCCTGGGAGGGTATACTGCCAGTTTTTTCCACGAAGAGATCATGAGGAACTTTGATGGGGTTGATGGAATCATCCGCGGGGAGGCAGAAATCCCCATTTTGGAATTGGCGAATGCGCTTCTACAAGGGAAGGAAGATCTTTTTTCTATTCCCAACCTCACCTGGAGAAGGAAGGGGAGGATTCTTATTAATCCCCTTTCCTATATCGCCTCTGAGAAAGAACTGGATGGCCTCTCCTTCACCAACTTTCCGTTATTGAAGAATCATCCCACCTACGTTCGCCATATCGGTCAACCCTTCTATGTTAAGGGAGTTTCCAAAGAGAAGAATTTCTGGATGTATTCTCTCAAGTCGCCCATCCATCATCTCACTGTGGGCAGGGGTTGTCCTGTTCAATGCACCTGGTGCGGCGGTGGTCGTTCATCTTTGGAGACCATCACGGGCAGAAAAGAGGTGACCTTTAGAGGAGTGGAGAGTGTTCTCCAATCGATTAAAGAGGCGATCTCCTATGGGTATGAGACATTCCACATCTGCTTCGATCCTTATCCCCAGAAGCCTCAATATTTCCTCGAGCTTTTCTCTTGCATCCGTGAGGAAAAAATTCGGATGGAATGTTTCTTCGAATCCTTTGGACTCCCAACGATCGATTTTATCAAGTCCTTTAAGGAAACCTTTCCCGGACCCAAATCTCTGATTGCCCTCTCCCCTGATGTCGGGTCAGACCAGATGAGGAAGATTCATAAAGGATATTCGTATTCCAATCATGCCCTGATGGAGTCTCTTGATCAGTTAAAAGCCAATGGAGTCTTCTGTGACCTCTTCTTCACCCTCGGTGTACCCTTTGAAAAGGAGGCAGATGTTCAGCAGACGATTCAACTCCAAAAGATGATCCGGGACCAATATCCCAATGTGAAAGGGATTCGCACTTTTACGATCGAGATGGAGCCAGGTTCTCCCTGGCACCTTGATCCTGAGGAATACGGTGTGAAAACCTCACTTGATCATTTTATGGATTTTTACCATTACCATTCTGGAGACAAGAGCGCTTTTTCTTCTTTGGGATATTGGATTCCAGGTTATTTTGAAGGGGAGAAAAATGCGAGGGGATTTGAGGAGGCATTGCAGGAGATCAAATGCCGTTATTTTTGCTTCATCCATCCTGAAGCCAGAAAATCATCAACTCCCTTCTGGGGAAGAAGGCTCTGTGATCTTTCGAGTCTTTTTTGGAAAGTAAAAGGTTTAGCAGCGAAGAAACGTTGACACTCCAGGCCCTTTGAGAAAGTCTTTTCCCGCCGCGACAGGCACTGTAGAGGAATTTCTGAAATTGATGAAAGAAGTTCCAAAAAACAAAGTTCTGTTATTAAAACCAGGAGAAACCACTGTCAAGAAATAGGGAATTTTGGTAGTGTCCTAATTAAGAAAAACTATAAGGACTTCTTAGTTTTTTATCCTACAAGTTCTGAGTTAAATGTACCCTTACCAAGTTCTCCTTCGTAAAAAACGAAAATAATCAGGCTTTCTCCGGGCCCTCTTTCCAAAATCTCTGTTTTAACATATTTCACCTTAACGATTGGATTCTCGGTCAGCCAGGAATTAATGCTTTTCTCGACCCCCTGATCGTCATATTCCCCCAAACTACGAAAAATAAAAATCTTCACCTGCATATTATTCTCCTTTCGTTTTACTTTTTAATCATTTGCCCTCTCAATTAAATCTCTAATAGACCAAAGTTCCCTTGTCACGCTTGCCGCCATTGCTGGCGTCATCCTTAGTGTACCATGAATCCTCACAAAGTTGTAATGAGCAAAATGCAGGGCCACAGCCGCTTTAAGGTTTTCAAACTTCTTACTAAAGGCATTGGTTAATCGGGTAAATCGGCGTATTTGCATCCTGACGGTTAAATTCTGCCTTTCCACAAATGAGGTACAGATTTTATTAAAATCAGGGTTTCCCGTAATATACTCTTTTAGGACGGAAATGACTTTGGGAGGACTGTATCTACCTGGGCCAATGGGTTCAGCTTCATAGGATTTTACTATTTGCCCATAATCAATGTCTGCCCCAAAGACCGTTTCAACTGCTTCCACATAGGCTTTTAGTTTATCAGAACTTAATTGGATACGATTGCTAAGACGAGAGGACAAATCAGAAATGAAAGTTTGAGCGGTCGCAAGGTCACGTTTTCCAACTTTGTAAGTAGGGATTAATTTTGTCTCTGAATCAAGCGCCACAAAGGTATAGAAATCGCCAACCCTATTTGGATCGTCATTTAAGTTCACATGACGCTGTTTCTTGCCTACATAAGACCAGACCTCATCTATTTCAATATCCTTACAGTTTAGATTTCGCATGGTCGTATCCATAATCTTTTCACAAGTATTCCCAACTCCAACCATGAGACGCATAATGGTATCCCGATGAACTCCTGTCATGCGTTCAATAGAACGGATCGAGGAACCTTCAACTAACCCTCCAATCACCATTTCCTGTTTTTCGCTTTTTAAAATATTCATTGCAATCCTCCAAAAAATTTGGTATAAATAAAAAATGGAGCGCCGGGGAACTGCCCCCCGAACAACCGGGTGTAAACCCCAGTGTTGGCCCTAATCCGCGCCCCATGTATCGCCACGGCCCAAAGCTTCCGTCGCGCCAACGATCATAGAAGCTTTGGGCCTTTCTGTTTTCGCCTCTTTCAGCGGCGATTTGATTCAATGACTGAAAGAAGCTAAGTCTCTTCTCACTTAGTCACCCCCTTAATTCCTATGCCCCCAATTTACTTTCTGGAAGAACTCCTTGCGGTAATGTTTCTTTTTCCTTTATTTTAAACCTTCGCGGTTTTGCTGTTTTATCGACTTCAATTTCTCCCTTCTTCTCGACTAAACGTTTAAGAGTTGATGAGAGAACGGCATTCGGATCTTTGGCTTTCGTTTTGAAACCACCATCAACTAACCTTTTCTTGATTTCCCCTATTGACCACCATCGAATCGGTTCATTCATACACTTTAGGATCGCTTCTTGCGCCCCCATTTTCCGAAACCGATTAGTGTCTACCCCAGTAGGTTTATTTCCAGTTTTGTCTCCCGCTTCTATCAGCATACCTAACACTAAATCAATAGCCTTAATCTTATCTCGACGTTCTTTTAATTCATCTTCGAGTTCTTTCACTTCCTTCAAGAACTTATTTCGTAGAGTACCAAGTGCTGTAGAGTCCATAACCTTACCTCCAAAGTTTATTATGTTACTATCCATTAACATATCTGTTTCTGATTGTCAAGTAAAAAAACAGCCTTGTTATTTTTTTAAAAAAAACATAACCAAATGAGTTTTTTATTTCAGAAATCAACTACAAACTTGTTCATCCTTGGATTGAATAGGATTAAATTTGAATTGATTTCTTTTTGGGAAATTGCTATAATTTTATTCCAATGAAGATGCGAGAAAGGCTATATATGAAGGCACTCGAAAAAGCAATTTTCGACCTTCATGGCTGTAAGGCAACCTGGATTGAGTCAGTCCCGGTTAAAGAAGTATTTAAAGGAGAAACCGTTTGGGAAGGGGTTGTTCAGGTATTTGAGATTGACCATCCTAAATCTAAACTCTGCTATGCATGGTCTTATGGATTGGATAATTCAAAGAAGAGGCGTTTCTTTGCGGTACTTCATCAGGGAAAGGTTGATTCACCCCAAGCGGCGGTAAGGGCGGCGATTGTTAGAGAATTTCGTCGTAAACAGAGATAATAGTGGTTTGATTGGTTTTGGAATTGTGTCTCATCTTTTTCTTTGGTTATATTTCTTTGGGTTTTTCCTTGAATATAAAATTCCTGTCTTCCACGATGAATAACTTTGCAGCGTCCCATTTTGCTAAAGCTTCTTCAACTTGAGCCTCATATAAATCCTGTTCAAAATCAGTTTCTTGCTTCTCATTGAGCTTTATCATTGTTCTCATCCTTTTTCAAAAGACAGTTTTTCGATTAGTTCTTCTGTTGTTTGGCGACAAGTTTTTTCCACTTCGTTATATTTATCATATACTTTCTGGAGTTCCTGTATCTTTAGATCTGTAAGTTTTTGAATCCCTGAATCACTTACGATATTAATATCAGTATAGGTTCGCCCCACTCCTGGTGCTCTTTCTGCTCTCCTCTTAGCTTCGTACATTAAATATAATGCTTTCTTTATCGGAAGAGCAATATTATAATCGTTGACGATGAGAGTAGTATCAGCGTGTCTTTCACCAGAGCCGATAGAACAATAACCGATGGCATCAAAACATTCTGAGGAACCAGGGTCATAAACGTAGTGAATGTGACCACCTGTAGTATCAACACCCGCAATTACGATTGCTAAACCAGCATGCCCTCCGTAATTGGCATCTTCAAGTTGACGACTTAACCGCAAAACAAGAGTACTATCAAGGGAACGCTGATTTTTAACAAAATTAGATACCGTAAGACCCAGAGGCTTAAAATATTGTTCCTCAGCTCGAATTGTTCTCAATCTCACATAATTTTCTTTTAGTTCTTGGATGATGTCTATTATTGGGGGTCTGGGAGTTCCGACAAATTTTATTTTGGTACTGTTAAAAAGCTCAATGTGTGCTAATGCGGAACCAGCACTTACTGCGACACAGTTTTCTGTTAATTTATCAATCTTAGAAAAAGCTGTCTGCTCAAATTCTGTATCGCCTGCCGTTATCATTCGATCAGCTATTGCAATAGCGGTTTTAGCAACACCATTTTTGCTATCACAAATTCCTACAATGCATATTGTCATAGATTATTTTTCCGTTCCTTAGGTTTAATATATACCTTAAATATTTTTATTTGTCGATACAATTTTATTTGTCAAGGTTCATTTTTGTACATTTCTTGATCTAAATTACAATGATATTTCTCTTTCTGAGTCAATTTTGACTCAAGATCAAGCTAATTATAAGCATTTTCTGTGCCAATTTCCAAGGCATATTAGGACACTACCGGAATTTTTGATTAGAAAAGCCTTCTTACTCTCCCAAGCGAAATAACTTATCTTAAGTTTTTACTTAGTTATGACGAAAAATGTCACTTTCTGAATTTTTCAAAAAATTCTGCATCTCAATAAACCTATAAGAATCAACAAGATTAATAGGTTTATCTCCTTCTGGTATCAGTATTGCAGACTTTTTACATTTTAGTTTCTAATTTCTAATTGATCGCTGATAAAGCCAAACCACGAGTAATCGTGGAACGGAAAACCACGGGTCCTAATTTTTAGGATAACCGGATTGCCGAAGCAAAAGAAATTTTGCAGGGCCCGTGGTCTTTGTTGACACGGGCTTTTTTCACTTCAATCCAGGGCAGGTGACTCAGTGTCAGTAAAAGAACGGTGTTTATTTTATCGAGATTCTGAAGGACTTGGCATGGGTCGCGGCATCGGGCATTGCGATCTCGGTGGTGACCAGACGGTCTGTGATGGAGATCTCAATTTTTGTGAAAAACCCAGCGAGCTGAAGAACTATGAAAACAAGCAAAAGGGGAATGATAAAGATAGGAGGCAATATCCAAGGTTTATTCTGGATTTGCCTCTGGAATATCGAGCAATGAGTACCCCAAAAGCTCATGGAGGACTTGTCGTCAACTTAAGTGAAATAGGTCTTCTCATTCGTTCCGTTAAAAACATGACCATCGGTACGGAATTAAAAATTGCAGTCATGTTTCCCAAGGAATACGAATTAGCCAACTTCCAGGTTTTAGCCAAGGTCGTCCGGAAAGAACCTCTTTGGGAGGAGGATTGGGAGGGTTATGAATATGGACTAAAATTTGTTCAGATCATGGAAGAAGACCTCCGGAAATTAAGGCAAATTGTCAGCGGGCAATTCGCATTGGAAAACATCTCCTAAAATTGAAGTGCACTTTAATTGTTAGGTGCATGAAATCGTGCCTCCCTAGATCAATGGTGTCATTTACGATAATGCTTCAGAATGTCCCCCCTGTGGGCGGTGAGCTTCACTCCATTTGACATTTTCCAATTCGTAATGCATATATAAAACTTTAAAAAATCTCTGAGGAGTTTTATATGAAGTGTAATCGTTGTGGTAGCGCAATGGTCTATGAAAGATTCTACGGCCCTGATGAACATTTTTTGGGCTGGAGATGCATCTTGTGTGGCGAGATTGTAGATCAACTGATCTTAGAGAACAGGAAAACGACCAACAAAGAGGCAGGAAGAAAGGCCAGAAGCAGGAACAGCTATTAATCGAGAATTCCCAATCCTTAAAGTTGTTCATGTGATTCCGGCGTAGATATCTCTTCTATAAAAAATAAAAGATCATAGCGAGTCTTGGCCTAAGTGACATATATCGACCCATTCAGGACAATAAGTCACTTTCTTATTTCTATGAAAAGATCGTTCTTTTTTAAAAAATGATAAAATATTAAGCGGTTAGAAAGATATTTTCTTTGGCATTAATATTGCTCTAATATGATATAAAGAATTTTTGACTTCAATCGCCGATAAAGCCAAACCACGAGTAATCGTGGGACGGAAAGCCACGGGTCCCTTCGGGATAGCCGGGTTGCCGAAACAAAAGAAATTTTGTGTGGGGCCCGTGGTCTATTTATATTGATCACGGGCTTTTTTATTGCAGTGAAATGACTGACTAACGATAGAAGTCATAGGTCAGTGCTGAATAAAACGAAAGGGAGGAGTTCATCTTCGATGAAAACTGTGGAAGGAGAGATTTTAAAGAATAAAATAACCCGGGACAACCATATGGTAAAGAGAATCGAAGGTAAAAGGCTGATATTGGAGAATAATAATGGATCTGTTTGGATATCGCTGCGGAAAGAGGACCTGGGATTTTATTACGAAAGGGTCAAGGGAGGTGATGCTTAATGGCCATCGCGGAAGGAGATAAATTCAAACATAAATTAACCGGGCAACTATACAGTGTGAAGATCGTTAGGAATGGGACCGTTATCTTGGAATCTGAGGGATCACCGAATAGGATGTGGTTTGGCGACAAAGATGTGGAATTATTTTTCGAGGCGGTTGAAAGAAGGAAGAAATAAGTCAGGAAATTCGAGGGAGTGGTGATCAATGAAAACTTTGACCGGCGACATATTGAAGAATAAGTTCACTGGGGAACTGTACAGGGTGAAGAAAGTGAAACTGAAGACAGTGAAACTGAAGACAGTTTTATTGGAAGCTGAAAATAGGCCAAATAAATCGTGGTTTGGAGATGATGAGAGCCTGGAATTACTTTACGAGAAGGTGGAAAATTAGAACTTTGATCTGGAATCAAACAAAACAGCTCCCTTGATTGTTTGCTCCTATCCAAAGCATTTTGAAGGGAGACGATGGGATGACGCATCGGCATACTGTTTGCCTAATCTCCGGTCTTTTTGTAAACACTATCAATCTTTTCCTGTAGCTCAATCGTTAACTGAATGGCTTTTGCCACTTTCATGTAATGATTAATCTCATCGAGAGAGAGTTTTCGACCTTTTACAACAACTTGAAGACCTTCAGGTCTCTAACGAATAGTAATCTTTTCCTTCTTTTTCATTCACCTTGACGATTCCCTTTTCCTTCAAAATATCCAAATGACCAACGGCTTCGGAGATTCCAAGAAAGACTTCAAAAGGAGGAACTCCTGGAAATAAATCCATGGCGATTTGAAAGGGGGTCTTCTCTTTTTTGGATAAAGAGAAAAGAATGCGGTCCATTCGCCCTTTGTGATGGGTGAAGATTTTTTGGATCAGAGCTTTTACATCATGGATCTCTTCCCCATGGGCAGGAAGGAGAAGTGAGAGGCCCAGCCTCTCTATTTTTTCTAAAGAGTTTAAATAATCCTTCAGACTGGGATAACGAAAAGGGGGTCTGTATTCAGGAACATTTAAGATCGGATTGGGGGTAATTTCTTTTAAGAGGTGATCCCCGGTAAATAATATTTTTTTCTCCGGCCAATGAAAACAGATCAGACCAGGACTGTGGCCGGGACAATGGATGGTTTTCCATGTCATCGATTTGAAAAGGATTGAATCTCCGTCGTCCAGGAAAAAGGCTTCGTCCAAAGAGTCAGCCATGATCTGAGCAGATTCCATATAATGGATCGCTTCATTAGCCAAAGTTTCTGGAGCCCCATTTCTCAACAAAATCGATTTGATGAAGCCCAGCGAATGGATGAAGGAGCGAATCCTTCCATATTCTTTTGAATGAATATAGATTGGAGCACCGGAGAGTGACGACAATCTTTTGGCTTGACCATAGTGATCGATATGGCCGTGAGTGATGAGAATTCGCTCAATGGAATTCAAACCAACACCAATGGTTTCCAACCCTTTTTTCAATGTCTCGAATGAGACCTCGGTCTTTATCCCCGCATCGACAAGGGTTCTTGGAGAATCATCAATAAAGTACACATTCATTGACTTGAGGGGAAACGGGATGGGAAGTTCAATTTTATAAATTTTATCGAGCACCTGATAGATCATGACTTTCCTACTCTTACGTGAGGGGTATTAATACAAAGATATAAGTTCCTTTTACCTCGTCATTGCGAGCGACTAACAGGAGCGTGGCAATCTGACTGCTCGACAGTCATCCTGACGGCAACACCCGAAGGATCTCTCGGGGATTCTTCGCGGAGTTTACCCTGAGAGAAGCGAATGGGCTCAGAATGACAATTCCTGCGATATTGCGTCGTCGTTTCCTGCCTACCGCAGGCAGGTACTCCTCGCAAAGACGCTTGTTTGATTCTATGGAAGGGAATATCGTGGAATATCTTTTTTGTCAAGATTTATTGGGGTCTCTGAAAAGCCAAAAAATCTTTATCAGAGACCCCTGATTACACGGATTCCAAAAAATGATTAGACAGATTTTCTCTTTTTTCCATTGAATTTCTAATCTGTGTAATCGTTCCATAATCTATGTAATCGGAGATTTCTAGATTTTTTCAGAAATCTCGAAAATTTTCCCTTGACAACACAAAATATTGTGGTAAGTTTTCTAATATTGCTTATATTTAGTGGAGGAGGGAAGAAGATGGAGATGGCTCAACTGACGCAGAATGCCATGACCGTACTGAAGAAGCGTTACCTCCAAAAAGACCCACAGGGAAATGTTGTGGAAACACCTGAAGAGCTTTTTAGGCGCGTGGCAAAAAATATTGCTCAGGCGGACCGTTTCTATCATCCCGAGATCGATCTCCCTTCAATTGAAGATGAATTCTATTCTTTGATGGCTTCGTTGGACTTCCTTCCCAATTCCCCCACTTTGATGAATGCGGGGAGAGAACTTCAACAACTCTCTGCCTGCTTTGTCCTTCCCGTGGGAGATTCCATGGATGAAATCTTCGATGCCGTGAAACAGATGGCCCTCATTCAGAAAAGTGGTGGCGGGACAGGTTTCTCCTTTTCTCGGCTCAGAATGAAAAATGATGTGGTGGGTTCCACGCACGGGGTTTCGAGCGGTCCTGTCTCTTTCATGAGTGTGTTTGACACAGCGACAGAGACGATCAAGCAAGGGGGAACAAGAAGGGGAGCGAATATGGGCATCCTGCGCGTGGACCATCCTGACATTCTCGATTTCATCCAATGCAAAGAGGGCGACCATCACTTCAACAATTTCAATATCTCAGTGGCGGCCACCAATGAATTCATGGGGGCCGTAGAAAGAGATAAAGAGTATACTCTTCGGAATCCAAGAACCCATGAGGATGCTCGTTCTCTCAACGCCCGCGAAGTTTTTGAGAAAGTGGTCTATTATGCCTGGAAGAACGGAGATCCGGGAATCATCTTCATCGATCGGATCAACCAAGACAATCCCACTCCTCAAGTGGGACAGATTGAGAGCACCAATCCTTGTGGGGAACAACCCCTCCTTCCTTATGAGTCTTGCAATCTCGGTTCCATCAATCTTTCTAATATGGTCAGAAACGGAGCCATTGATTGGGAAAGATTGGGTTCGGTGACTGAGAATGCAGTTCATTTTTTGGACAATGTGATCGACATGAATCGCTATACCCTTCCACAGATTGAAGCGATGACCAAGGCGAATCGGAAGATCGGTCTTGGAGTAATGGGATTTGCTGATCTTCTCATTCTTTTGGGAATTCCCTACAATAGCCCCAAAGCCTTAGAGATCGGTGAAAAGGTGATGTCCTTTATTCAGAGGAAGGGAAAAGAGGCTTCCAGAGAGTTGGCTCTGAAGAGGGGATCTTTCCCTAATTTTGATGGGAGTACTTTGAAAGGCCGCTGGGATGCAATGAGAAATGCGACGGTCACCACCATTGCCCCTGCCGGGACCATCTCCATTATTGCAGGAACTTCATCAGGGATCGAACCCATTTTTGCCCTAGCCTTTATTCGCCATGTATTAGAAGGTAAAGAGCTTTTAGAAATCAACCCATTCCTTGAGGCGTTGTCGAAGCAGGAAGGATTCTATTCGGAAGAGTTGATGAGAAAGATCGCTCACAGCGGGAATATCCAGAACCTTAAAGAAGTCCCAGAGAACATCCGAAAACTTTTTGTGACCGCCCATGATATTACTCCTGAGGATCATATCCGGATGCAGGCGGCTTTCCAGAAGTATACCGATAATGCCGTTTCCAAGACGGTCAATTTCCCTCTTGAGGCAACCGTCGATGATGTTGCCAAGGTCTATAAATTGGCTTACGAACTCGGTTGCAAGGGAGTGACCATCTACCGGGATAGGAGTCGGATGAAACAAGTTCTTTATAAAGGGATAGTTTCCACGAGTCGATTGAAGGAGGAAGAAGAGTTTCGCGACGGAGAGAGAAAGCCAAAGGCTCGCGAGGATGTGATCCATGGTTCCACCCGAAAGGTCCGCACGGGTTGTGGAAACCTCTATGTGACAGTAAACGAGGATGAGGGGGGAAGGCTTTTTGAGATCTTTAATCAGATAGGGAAGGCAGGAGGTTGTGCAGCCTCTCAATCCGAGGCAATCGGTCGCCTGGTCTCTCTGGCTTTTCGGTCCGGAATTGAACCTGAAGACATCATTCGACAGTTGAAGGGCATTAGTTGCCATACGCCAGTCTGGTACCGAGAAGGGAAAGTCCTCTCCTGCTCGGATGCAGTGGCCAAGGCCATTGAATGGCATCTTCAAGAGAAGGGAAAGGGAACCCAGATCGATTCCGAAATAAAAATCTCCGTTCCAAAATATTCTCCAAAAGAAGAGGGAGGTCCTTTTGAACGGAGTTTAGGCCTGATCTTTCAAAGAGGGGCATGCCCCGAATGTGGAGGGCCTCTTATTTTTGAAGAGGGTTGTGTAAAGTGCTTCTGCGGTTATTCAGACTGCGGCTAAGAGGACGCATAGCGCAGAGGGCATAGCGCATAGCCGATCACTTCATGAGGTTTCTGAAAAACTTTTTTAAAGATCTCTTAATAACCCAATAACCCATTAACCCATTAACTTAATAACTTATATCTTGAAGACTCGATCTCTTAAGGCGGGAAATTCTGCTCGAGCCCGCAGAACGATTTCTCGATCCACCTCTGCCCAGACAATACATTCCTCATCGTTGCTTCCTGATATGATTTGACCCATTGGATCGACGACCAGGCTGTGACCGACAAACTGTGTTCCTCGGTTGATTCCCACGCCATTGGATGAGATGAGGTAGGAGAGATTCTCCAGAGCTCTTGTTCGATTGAGGAGGAGCCAATGTTCCAGACGAGGGTAGGGCCAGGCAGAAGAGATAAGAAAAAATTCAGCCCCTTGATCCAGCATCTTTCTGAACAATTCTGGAAACCTCAAGTCATAGCAGGTGGCCAGACCAAAGTTTCCGAGCTCCGTAGCGATCGTCGTGACAGAGGTGCCGGGAGTTAAAATCTCTGCCTCCTGGGATTGGTAAGTGAAGAGGTGAATCTTCTGGTAACTTCCCAAGACCTCTCCTTCGGGGTTTAGAAGAAAACTGGAGTTGTAAAATCGATCCTTTCTCCTCTCCACAAAACTTCCGGTATGCAGGGTACAGGAAAGTTCCTTGGCCAAGGCCCGAAGGAGAACCAAGGTCGGACCCTCTTGCGTTTCGGCCTCCTCCCGATAACGATCAAAACTCATAAATCCAATATTCCAGAGCTCCGGCAGGAGAATAAGATCTGCCCCCCGACATTGGCGAATCATCTGGGAGGCATGTTCCAAGGCTTTTTCTTTGGATTCTTCGACCACTTTCAACTGAACGGAAGCGACGCGCATTGTTTTTCCTTATCACTTATAAGGATTTCACATAATTTAAAGGAGTGACCTCATAGGATACCGATAATCGGTCCTTAAGCACAGGGTTTTCGAGTTCCACTTCAAACTTCTCTCCGAAGATGAGTTCACCTCTGAGAAGACCAATGGTACCAGAGAAGATCACCATGTGATTTAACTCTCCTTGAATATTGGAACGGACGAAGGAGATGAGTGCTTTTGGGGGGAGGATGGAGCGGAGGGGTGCCTCCTGATAAAGGGAACGCTTTCCATCCCGGGTGACCCAACTTCGGAGGACGATTTGGTCCCAGTGGGGAAGAACGTCATCGAAGAACCAAAGTTCCTTCGAGATCACATTCGGAAGTATGTTCTTTGACCATGCAATGCTAAAAGCTTCGAGTTTTCGATCTGTATGGTCACTGCCTACCCCCACATAAATTCGATTTTCATTTTCCAAGAGTAGAACAAATTCAGCCTCTCCAGAGGTCTCTTCTCCGAAGGCTTCAATGCATGGGGATTGTGTTAATGTTCGTATGGTAATGGGATAGAGGGTGGGTGTCGAAGGAGGTCCTGGAATGCCTTTTTTGGCCAATTCCTCGATGTGGCGTTTCACCTCTTCTTGATTCCTTCCCACATAGCCTCCATTGACCATTCTTTTGACTTGAAATTCTAATGGAATACGGTCCTTGCCCCTTTTTAAAATGAAATGGAATATGGATTGATCTCTCTCGATCTGAGGAAGAAAATATCTCATCTCAAATGTAATGCATCCTTCTGGGGCTCGAAAAGGTCCATGAATCATTCCAGGAGGCCTGCAGGCATAAGATCCTTTTTGAAAAGTTTGATTCTTTTGGGCATCGACCAAATATCCCTCCAATATATAAATCTCCTCCCAGAAAGGATGACATAATACCTCCTTGCCTTCATATCCTTTGGGAAACTGGACGAGGCGGGTATAGTTCCCGGTTTCTGGATCGATACTGAGAATCTTTTCTTTCAATCCATGAAGGTCTCCTTCAACGGTTTGCCAAGCAAAAGCGGTTTGACACTCTATAAACTCGATCTCTTTCTTTGCCATAGTTGATCCAATATCAGTATAGATGAAATAGCCTCGGCACGATGAGCGTAATCCACGGAACATACATGATGACAAGGAGACTTAGAAACATGACCATAATGTAGGGGAGGAGGGGTCTCGTCACCGCCGAAAGGGAGACCTTACTTATCCCACAGATCACGATCAGACAGAGGCCCACAGGAGGGAGTACGATTCCTATCCCCTCCGCGGCCACCATGACCAGTGTAAAATGTAATGGATCGAGACCGAGTTTTACCGCAATCGGGAGCAGAATGGGATAAAGAATAATAATCGCTGGAAGGCCATCGAGGACAGCGCTCCCGATCAGGATGACAATGCTGGCAAGGAGAAGGAAGAGCCACGGTTCTCCGATGGTGAGCATGAATCGTGTGATGGCCTGTGGGATTTGCTGATTTGCCATGATCCAAGAGAAGATCGAGGCGGTGGCGATCAGGATCAAGATCACTCCGGTGACAACCCCCGTGTTCACGAGCATCGTTCCTACTTCTGAATAGGAGACCTCCTTGTAAATAAAGACTGAAACGATGAACCCGTA
>Ga0315279_10002783_pt1 | contig 25552 bp, 17 predicted proteins | sample YL17G06_20_MG_FD_203694 | JGI IMG/M metagenome (GOLD analysis project Ga0315279, IMG submission 203694) | Sediment microbial communities from Yellowstone Lake, YNP, Wyoming, USA - YL17G06_20 | ecosystem: Environmental > Aquatic > Freshwater > Lake > Sediment | place: USA: Wyoming | collected...
CAACCCAGCTTGTTAAGGAAATACTTTCCGTATCCTTTCAACGCAGCACCTCCGGTTAACAATAATCAACAGCCATGTTCCGGGGTTGGCGGAACATGGCTGTTTTTACTAGATTACGGTTTACTTTCCAACAAGCTTCAGGTTATAGAGACATGCGACACCCCAACCGTCAGTGCAGTCGAGCGGCGGGACGGGCGGCTTGGTGCCATCACCATCGTGAGGGAAGTTCGTCCAAACAGTCTCGTTCACAGCATGGAACGATTGAGGACGGTACATGAGCGTGAAGGAGGGAATATCGGTCAGGTAGATCTTGACCAATTCGGTGTAGTCGGCCTTCAGCTTGGCGGGGTCGGTCAAAGTGGGGATCTCTTTGATCAACTTGTCGGCGGCAGGATTGCTATACTGACCCCAGTTGCCGTTCCAGTTGTTCGCCGTACCCACGAATTCGGAGCTCATCAGATGGCGGATACGTCCCCAAGGCTGGGTCGGGCCAGCGCCGTCGCTCCACATCATGAAGATGTCATACTTCTCGGGGAGAGGCGCATCCGATTTGGTGACGACGGTCTGATAAACGGACCATTCAGGGTAGTTGGTGGTGATGTCAATGCCGATCTTTTTGCCGGCGGCGGCAACCACTTCAATCGCCGCCTGCCAGTCGGACCAGCCATTGGGGCAGGTGGCTACATAGCTAAGCTTTTTACCTTTATATGTGCGCCAGCCATCGGCACCTTTCGTAATACCGGCGGCATCCAGGAGTTTATTGGCGCCATCGATATCGTTGCCAGCCCACTGCAGGGACTTGACGGCAGCCTGGTCGTACAGGGCCTGTTCGCCAGCGGTCGGGTTCATGAGTGAGCGCGGCACCTGATCGAAGGTAGCCGATTGGTTGGTCATGGCGTTGGCAATGATGGTGGGATAGTCAACTGCCATGGCAATGGCCTTGCGGACCGCCAACTGGTCCAAACCGTAGGACTTCAGGTTGAAGTAGGCGGTTGGGAGGCTGGCGCCAATGCCATAAGGAGCTTTGGGCAGGTAGGTGGAAATGGGCAGCCCATAGTTTTCCCACAACAGTTGAATATTGGAATTGAACTGCTGGCTGACATCCACTTCACCTTTTGCCAAAGCAACTGAACCGGCGGCGTTATCCTTAAAGATCGTATGCGCCAGGTACTTTGGAACAGGCAGCTTGCCCCACATGGAAGCATCCTTGCCCCAGTAGTTGTCATCGCGAACATAGACAACCTTCGAATCGTCAGCGAAGAACTTGTGATAGGGACCGGAGTAAACGACGTCTTCAGCGGGATCAGCCAGCAACTTGGTGGCATCGCCGCCGACGCGCTTTTCCAGTGTTTGGGTCCAGGCTTTCTGAATCACATAGTTGCTGCTCAGGTAAGCCTGAACCAGCAGAGGATTGACCGCTTTGCCGTCCGCACCCAGTTTGGCTTTGACCACAACCGTCTGGGGATCAGCAGCCGTGATGGTGTCAATGTAATCTTTGTTGCTAGAGCCTGCATTGGTACTGTACTTGACATTGGTGGCCCAGGTATAGGCAACGTCATCGGCGGTCAGCGGGGTGCCATCGCTCCACTTCGCGGCCTTCTTGAGCTTGAAGGTGATTGCGGTCATCCCAGCGTCCCAGGCGAAGGGGCCATCCGCCAGCAGAGGATACACCTTGCCATCCAGCATATCGTACAGGTACGGGGTTTCGAACATGGTGACGCGGGCGCTGTCCTGCTGGTTGACAGCCATCGCATTATTGTTGCTGGTGGAGTAAGGATTCCAACCAACAACCGCACCCCACTGTTGACCATTGGAGTACAGGGTTTCGTTGCGGGGCAGAGAACCAGCCGCTGGCTTTGCGGCGGGCGCGGGCGTGGCAGTGATCACCACTTCCTTCGTCGTTTCCTTAACTACCGGCGTGCCCGCCACGACGACGGTTTCCTTAACAATCTGAACCACCGGCGTAGGCGCCGCGGCCGGCACACAGGCTGTCAGCACGAAGCTGGCAATGACCAGCAGGCTGACTACGGCAAACAATTTCTTGTCCATTTTGTTCTCCTCTTTTAGATTTGGATATGAGCAGGCGGGTACACACAAGTCCCGCCAACGGCTTACGGCCTTAGTGTTAGATTGCTGTCCGATGCACCTCCTTTCAAAATGCGAAATGGGTCTGGTAATCCAGTCAGATTTTCCGGGTGGAACCACGCACTACCAGACGGGTTGATAACAATTGCGGCTGAACTGGCGCGTCTGGGTGTTCCAAAATGCGGATGAGCATCTCGGCAGCCCCCCTGTCCCTAGGTCCGGGTTGAGACTGATTCGCGTTCAATCAGGCACGGGTGGAGCACCAATGTGGCAGGTTCTGCATCCGGGAACTCGACTCGGTTGATGAGCAGTTGCACAGCCCTGCGCCCCATGGCCACTTTGTCCACGCACAGCGTGGTCAAAGGCGGGGTAACGTGTTGCGCCAGGTCAATATCATCGAAGCCGATCACTGAAAGCTCTTCCGGCACTTGGCGGCCCAATGCCTGCGCCGCTCGCATGGCCGCGAGCGCCACTTCGTCGTTGCAACCAAATATCGCCGTCACCTGGGGATGCTGGCTCAACAGCAACGTGGCGGCCTCAAAGGCCGTCTCTTTTTTCGGCGTGCAATCCGCAAAATAGGTCTTTGCCACCCCTCGTTCCTGCAGGGCCTGGATATATCCCTGGCGGCGCTCGCGCAGACTGGGATAAGCATCGGGACAACTGCCGAGCAGACCGATGTGCCGGTGACCTCGCTCGATCAGGTAACTCACTGCCTGGCACGCTCCGCCCACGTTGTCAGAAACGACCGCATCGTACCGGCCCGACAATGCGTAAGCGTCCACCAATACGATGGGGACAGCCTTTTGCTCCAACACTGGAGCCAGCGCACCATTTACCAACGCTCCTACCACTAACAAACCATCCGTGCTTTCTTCGAGAAGTAGGCGAGGCACCTCGACGGGATGATTCATCTCGTCTACTAGGAGTGTGGCATACAACAGGTTGATCCTTTTTTGGCGGCAAGCTTCTTCGATGCCGGCCAGGACATGGGAGTAAAAGGGATTGGCTTGTGGCGCCAAGCCGGGTTCTGATTTGACGACCAACCCCAGGTTGTGCAGTTGGACCAGGGCGAGTTGAGAATGAGCCGCCGACTTTTTAGGACGATAGCCCAGTTCTTGGGCGGCTTTCAAAACACGTTGGCGAGTCTCGGGCGGAATGCCGGGCTTGTTGCGCAAGACGAGCGACACAGTCGAAACCGATACACCACTTTTGTGCGCAATATCTGACAACTTGACCCGTTTGCCCACGGCCGTTAAGCTCGCATTCATAGTGAAACCAACTGCCTACTATATAGTAAAATATAGTAAAAGTATGCCACAGTTTCTAGGTAGTGTCAATACGCATTTTGGCTCGGCGGTGCATTTTGGGCTGGCGTTGCTCGCTGATGATATTGTTTGCGAACTGGCCTGGCCTCTGCGCCTTAACCACACTCGCTCTGCTTGCGTCTCACGCGAAACGGCTCGTTCTACGTCTATCGGCCTACTTGCTTGGCGTAGCCGTCCCACCCACTTCACGTCCTCGACTTTCCGCGAGGACTCTGAAAAGGCTTGAGGATCTCTAGATTTTTCGAGTGGAACCCCGTACTACCAGACGAGTTGACAGTAATTGTGGATGAATCGGCGCGTCTGGGTGTTCCAAAATATGGATAAGCACCTCGGCGGCCATTTTGCCCAAGTCAACCACAGATTGTTGAACTGTCGTGAGCGGCGGATTCACCAGCGTAGCAATGGGGTCGTCGTCATAGCCGGCCACCGATAGGTCGTCTGGTATATGCCGTCCAGTTTGTGTCAGCGCCTTCATCGCCCCGACTGCCATCGCATCGCTGGCGGCAAACACAGCAGTCGGCTCCGCCCGGAGCATGCGCTCCATCGCAAAGAATCCGCTCTCTTCGGTAAAGTCCCCTTCGGCCACTAGTGCCTCGTCGTAGGCCATGTTGGCCTGAGCCAACGCTTGGCGATAGCCTTCCAATCGGTCCTGCCCAACAATCATCCCCAATGGGCCCGTAATGCAGGCAATCCGCTGGTGCCCCAAACTAATCAGATGCTCCGTGACGCTCTTGGCGCCGATCACGTTATCTGCATCCACCCAGGCGGCTTCTGGGTAATTTGGGAGGCGACCTACCGACACAAACGGCCGGTGGCTTTCTTGCAGGCGCGGCACAATCGGATCATTCAGGGGAGCCGAGGCGACGATCACACCATCCAGTTGACTGCTGTGCAAAATGCGGTGATAAAGTGTATCGTGGTCGGTGCTGGCTGTCATCAAGGTGAGCATCAAATAATAGCCCTGTTGGTTGCATACTTCTGCAATGCCCTGCATCAGTTGAGGAAAGAACGGGTCGGTGAACAGGCGATTGACTGCTTCCGGGATGACCAGGCCAATCACATTCGTGCGCCGGGTAACGAGTGTGCGCGCGGCTTGGTGCGGCTGATAATTCTTGTCGTGGATGACCTTCCACACGCGCTTGCGCACTTGAGGCCGGACACTGGGGTGTTCGTTGATCACGCGTGACACTGTTGAGCGTGACACTCCGGCCAGTTTAGCGACTTGTTCTAGGGTAAGTGACACGGGGCCCTCTTACGTGCTTCCTATGGGAGCGCTCCCGGATCGTTCGCAGAAAGAAAAGCTGGACCAAGTTGACGGGATGGAAAAGATTCCTATATTGGGAGCGCTCCCATAAATATGATACAACAGAATCGGCCCGGTGTCAATAGCCGTTTCAAGGATTTAAGCTTCGAGCCTGAAGGCAGAATGTTACTCACTAATTCCTGTTCGATACGTGATCGCAGATGGGTCATAGTATTCACATTACCTGCGGCTGTTCAGCATCAAATCCAACAGCGCCCAATTCAGGGTCTTGGACAACTCAACTGCTGCGGCGATGGGTCGTTCGCCGAAAGGCCGTACCCGAACGGGAATAGCGGCGCGTCGCAACCTTCCTTCGGCAAATTCTTGAAATCGAAGGGCAACTGCTGATTCCAACGGGGCCAGGTATACGGCAATTTCCCGGTGAACGGTGCGTCGCCGAACAGCACATCGGTAACGCCTTCCCCTTCCGTCCCCGGCAACCACGCTGCGACAAGCGCATCCCAGGCCGGCAGTTGCTCGGTCACGACCATCGGTCGCCCCGAAATGAGAATGACGACAACCTTTTTGCTTTGCGATTTCACGCGCTGGACAAGATTAGCATCCTCGGACGATAGCGTGAGATCAGCGCGGTCGCCGACGCCTTCCGCGTACGGCGCCTCACCGACGACGGCAATGCCAATATCGGCAACGAGCGGCTGCCCTTGTGTGTTCGTTATACTCTCAAACTTGCCAAAGCGGTTGTATTCGACGCGCGTGGTGGGCGACACGGCCTGCTTGACCGCCTGCAAAATGGAGGTGCCCCCCAGACTGAGCGTCGTACCCTGCCAATCCGTCGTCCAACCGCCGCCTTGATAACCAGTGCGGTCCGCCGCTTCGCCCCCGACGAAAATGACGGGCGTGTCCTTCTTGAGTGGCAACGTGTTGTTCTCATTCTTGAGCAGCACCAAGGACTTGCGCACTGCCTCCCGCGCGAGTTCACGATGTGCCTGGCTGCCGATCTTGGACAGCGCGGCGGGGTCCGCCAACGGATGGTCAAACAAGCCACGTTCGAACTTGACGGTGAGGATGCGACGCACGGCGTCATCAATGCGCGACATTGGCACGTCGCCCTTGTTGACCGCGCGGGTCAACGTGTCTATGAAGCGCTTGTAATCGTACGGCACCATATTCATGTCTACACCGGCGTTGATGGCGGTGATGACCGCCCGATTATAGTCTGGCGAAATCTGGTCAATCCCGCCCCAATCGGAAACCACATAGCCTTTGAAGCCAAGCTCGCCCTTGAGCACATCGGTCAGCAAATGCTTGTTGGCGTGCATTTTGGTGCCGTTCCAACTGCTGAATGAAGCCATCACGCTCTGCGCGCCCGCGTCCACGGCCGCTTTGTACGGAGGCAGGAACAATGCGCGCAGCGTCGCCTCGTCCATCCGCGCGTCGCCCTGATCGAGTAGATAGCGTTGTTGGATCACCGTGGTCGAAGTGCCGAATCGGGTGCCGCCATCGGCGATAAAGTGCTTAGGCGTCGCCAGCACCACCGTCGGATCGCTCAAATCCAGCTTGCCGTTGACGCTTTGCAAGCCTTTCACGTACGCCATACCCAACTGGGTCACAAGGTCCGTGTTCTCGCTGTAGCCTTCGTACGTGCGCCCCCAACGAATGTCTTGCGGCACGGCAACGACCGGCGCAAAGTTCCACTGCATGCCCGTCGCCGCGACCTCTTCCGCGGTGGCGCGACCAATCCGCTCGACGAGCGCGGCATCGCGCGTTGCACCCAAACCGATGTTGTGTGGAAAGATCGTCGCGCCTTCCACGTGCGCGTGTCCGTGTACGGCGTCAATGCCATAGATCAGCGGAATGCTCAGGCGGGTCTTCTGCGCTTCTTTTTCATAGCTCTCGACGAGACTGCGCCACGATTCCGCCGAGTCATCCCCGATACTGTCGCCTCCACTCAACACCGAGCCGATGGCATATTGGCGCACTTGTTCAGGCCTGAGGCTGTTGTGCTCGACCTGCGTCATCTGCCCAATTTTTTCTGCGAGCGTCATCCGTGCCAGCAGATCGTCCACGCGTTTTTCGATGGGCTGGCTCGCGTCGCGATACACGAGTGCCGCGCTCGTCAGCGGAGTAGGCACAGCGGTTGACGTAGAGGGCTGCGACGTTGGCGCACTGGTTGGCGCAGCCGGCGGTGACGTTGGCGCAGTGGTGGGCATACTTGCTGGTGGCGTGGGCATTGGCGCAGGCCGGCAACTCATCAACACTGCCAGCACAATCAAAAGCGAAATGAGGCGAGTTAGATATGCGGAACGTCGTTTCATTTAGCCCTTCTCCAGTTTCCAGCCGCTCGAGCTTTGAGCAAGAGTTCAATGATCGGCAGGTTCCACCTTACCTGGAATTGTCAGCAGGGTGATGGACAGTGGCGGCACAGTGTAATCTGTCTGTTTTGCCCAAATCGAATTGAGACAAAACCGGCCCGAAATTAACTGAGACTCCGGCTGCTCAAATTGACCGGTTCAGTCCGGCCGAAACAGGAGTACAATGTTTAGACAGAAGGAGCAGCCAGATGAAACCGAACGGCGACTCGAAACCTCGGCGGCAGTTTCCCGCCGAGACCAAGCTTCAAATTCTCAAAGAAGGTCGCACGACGAATCTGACGATCAGCCAGGTGTGCGACCAGTATCAGATCAGCCCCACGCTGTTTTACCAGTGGGAGCGCCAAGCCGACCGGGCGGCGCTGCTGGCGCTGCAGGGACAGCCACGCGGGCGGAAGAAACTCCGCCCGACCGAAGAAGCGTTGCGGGTCGAAGTGCAGCGTCTGCGCGAAGTGATCGCCGAACTGAGCAGCGAGAACCTGCAGCTAAAAAGGGGGCGTTGGCGCTAACGCCGGGCCGACGCTACTTGGCCGACGAGAAAACGCTGGTCTTGGACACGATTCATCGCGCACACGAGTTGTGCCCCGAACGCAGCGTGACCGACATCCTGACGGACGTAGGGCTGCCGAAAGCAACCTACTACCGCTGGTGCGAACGCGCCACAGGGGGCGACTTGACCGACGGCGTGGTCGTGCCCCAGCGTCAGGCCGTCCCGCCGATGCCGGTGGAGGTCGGGCGAGTCCTGGACTATGCCTATCGGCATCGGTTGTTAGGGTACAAACGGCTCGCCTATGCGCTGATGGCCGAAAACAAAGCGTTTTTGCGGCCCTGGATGGTGTATGTCATCCTGGACGAGGCCGATTTGCTGGGCCGCCGGGCCCCGGCCCCAGAGCCGCTGGTCCGTCCGCCGGAGGCCGATCACCCCGATCAGCGTTGGCACACTGACTTGAGCATGTGGCTGTTCGGGGGCCAATGGTTCTGGCTGATTGACGTCTTGGATGCCTACAGTCGCTACTTGGTGCAGTGGGAGCTCCTGCTGACGGCCAAGGCGGAGGACGTCGTGCGAGCCGCTCAACGGGCGGTGGACACACTGCATGACCGTCCCCGCCGACCCGGCGAACCCGAGATCGTGCATGACGGTGGACCGCAGTTCATTGGGCATGAGTGGCGACAGTTTATTCAGGCCACGGGGACAACGAATGTGCGCCCGCGCCCGTATCATCCCCAATCGAATGGCCGCGACGAGCGGGTGCATTGCACCTTTCGAGAAGAGATCCCGCTCGATGAAAACGCTCTGTTGTACGAAGCCCGTACCGCCATCACCGAGTACGGCGCGTACTACAACCATCAACGACCGCACTCGGCGCTGCACTACCTTTGCCCGCACGGCTACTATCGCGGTGATCCCGTTGCCTTGCGGGCAGAACGCGAGGCCAAGTTACACGCCGCTGCCGAAGCACGGCGAGCCTATTGGGAGCAACAGCGCCGATGATGGGCCGGAAGTCTCAGTTAATTTCCACCCCCTTTTGTCTCATTTCGTGTTGGGCAATACATGTCTTGCTTGCGATCACCACATCAGGTTGAGGCGTTGCCTTGTGATCCTTGTCGAACAGCTTGACTTGCGCGGGGCCGCTCGGCGAAAAATGATCGAGCACGAGCGGGCGCGTGACGGCCTGATCGTTCAGGTTGACGATCATCAGCGTCAATGCGTCGCCTTTGCGCGCGGCATACAGCGAGAGCTTGGGCATATCCGACGCAGCAAAGACCAGTTCATCGCCAAAGCTCTTGTACATCTGATAGGTATAGTATGGCGGGCGCACGGCATAGCTCTCGAACAGGCCATATCCGCCCACGTTGGCGCCGCTCTGCAAGCTGAACTGCGCGACGATATCCACGCGCTGGCGAATGAGTCGCCCCAGCACATCGCCCAGCCACAGCGCATTGTTGACCGTGTCCATGCCGGTCTCGCCGCCCATCGTGCCCGACCAACTGGAATTCCACTCCGTGATGGCGATGGGCTTGTCCTTCCCGGTTTCTTCGCGCACGGCCTTGCGCAGATTCGTAACAAGTATATCCCAGCGTGGCGGATCGGCAAACAACTGGTCACGCGTGGGCCGCTCACTCATCTTGACGGGGAACGGATAGCGATGCACCGCGACGACATCTACCAGATCGCCGTTCACTTTCAAAAACTCGCGCAGCCAGTCGCGGCCCGCCTTGTCCTTCGGGTCAATCGAAGGTTCACCCATGAACTGGTTCGTATCAGGACCGACGAGGATGATGTTCGGATCAACTGCTTTCATCGCCTGCGCGAATTTGCGCCACTCGACGTTATAGTATGCCGTATCCCACTCGGGATACTTGGGCGCGTACAGACTCGGTTCGTTGCCAATGCTCCAATAGCGGACATGATAGCCTTGCTGGATGGTGTACTGCATCAGCGCCACAGCCTTTTCCGGCGTGCCGCCCAACAGACGAACACTGATGAGCGGCTCGGCGTTGATCATTCGCGCAAGTGTGAAGAACTGGTCAACTGGGAATGTGTCGAGATCGTTTTCGTCGCCCCAGTTGCCGCCTGGAAAACGAATGAGTGTGAGGCCCGATTCTTTGAACTGCGGATACACGTCGGGATTGACGAATGCCCACGGGCCATGATTTGTGCCGTAAGCCAGGCGGCTCACCTTGCCCTGATCGTATGCGGCATCAACGTACAACGTGCCAGCGAGGGGTTTCGGCGCGGGCGTCGGTGTAGGCACCGGCGTGGAGGTGGGCGTTGACGTAGGCGGCGCGGGAGTTGCGGTAGCGGTCTGCGTCGGTGTGGGGGTTGCCGTTGGCGTTGGCGAGGCACACGCCACAAGACTCTGAATCAGGAGGATAGCAAACAAGAATTTTCGCATGGTTGGCTCGTTGGGCAACAGGCTGCTATTATCCAGCAGCGCGCGTTCTTATTCAGCCCGTTTCAACGGGCTTGGCTTGTCAGCCCGATGTTTCAACGTCGGGCGGCTGGCAAAACACATCCGAGCCTTGCGACTCGGATGTGTCTGAAACGCGGACTTGGCGTAGGCCCTGGTCTGCCGATCTCTAATCTTCACTCCCCCCTACCTACTTTTCCACACCCGTGATCACGATGCCCTGCATGAACTGGCGCTGCGCTAAGAAGAACATGATTACAGGGAGAATGATGGCGATGGACGCCGACGCCATCGCGGCCCCCGGGAACCTGCTGAATGCGCCGACGAAATTGGCCAGTCCGACCGACAGAGGATACAGGTTTTCCTTGCCGACCAGATAGACCAAGGGGTTGAAATAGTCGTTCCAGGCATAGAAAAAGTGAAAGAGCGTCACGGCGGTGACTGCCGGAACCGCTTGCGGGAGGATGACCGAAGTCAGCGTCCGCAGGGGATTGGCGCCATCAATCATGGCGGCTTCGTCCAACTCTTTCGGGATGGTCATGATGTACTGACGCAGCAGGAACACGTCGTAAGCGTTGGCAAAAAAGGCGGGCACGATCAGCGGCAGCCACGTCCCGACCCAGCCGATCTTGGTAAAGAGAATGTACAGCGGAATGATGGTCGCCTGGGTCGGCAACACGATGGTCGAAATCAGGACGATAAAGAGAATGTTTTTGCCAGGGATGCGGAAGCGCGCAAAGCCATACGCCACAGCAATACAGGAAATCAACGTGCCGATCGTGCTGAGGGTGGCAATGGCGAAAGTGTTAAAGTATAACCTGGCAAAATTGATTTGCTCATTTGCGCTCTTGAAATTGACCAGCACTGGCTTGAAATTATAGATCGCTTCCCAGGTGCGCCAGCGTCCCTTGACGTTAAAGATGCCTTTTTCAGGATGCGCGGGATCCATCACATCACTGTCTTCACGATAACCCTGCACCAGCGCGTATTGTTTGACGCCCTGATCGGTCGGGACATTGTACAACGGGTATTCCTTGTCCTGGTACTTGAAGGTGGCCGCGGTGGCGGGCCACAGCGGAGGATTCTGCCCCGAAAGCTGCGAATCGAGCTTGAACGCGGAAGTCACCATATAGCCGAGTGGCATCAGGAAAATCGCCAGCACGGCCAGCCCCAACCCTGTCACTAACAGAGTGGAGACAAGCTCTCGCGTTTGGCGCTTCTGGATGAGAGGTCTGCGTGGGGTGGTAACCTTCATCGAGTTTGATTGGGCCAGAGTTGCCATCTCTCAATCTTCCTTTCTCAATTCTTTGTCCGCTGCCGCTACGCTTCGCCGCCGGCGTAATAGACCAATTTCTGCGCCGAGTAGAACATCAAACCTGTCAGGAGCATGATGATCACAAAGAGCAACAGGGCGAGCGTCGAACCATAGCCCATCTCGTTGAAGACAAAGGCCGTCCGGTAAAAGTGCAGATTGTAGAACATCGTCGCGCCCTGCGGGTCGCCGTTTCGTCCGCCGATGAGCATCGCCACGACGAAATACTGAAAGGCGCCGATCACGCCCAGGGTGAGGTTGTAGAAAATCAAGGGCGAGATCATGGGGATGGTGATGTTGAAGAATTTTTGCACCCCATTGGCGCCATCCACTGTGGCCGCCTCGTAGAGTTCGGTCGGCACGCCCTGCAAACCCGCGAGCAGAATCAGCATCGCGTTGCCCACGCCCCAGATGCCCAGTATATTGAGTGCGGGGAGCACCCAGGTGGGGTCGCTCAGCCAGCGCGGCCCTTCTTCAACCCCCAAGACCGCCTTGATCATCAGGTTGATCCAGCCGGACTGGGCATTCAGCACACCCTGGAAAATCATGACGCTGGCGACGAGAGGAATAATGTAAGGCAGGTAAAACAGAGTGCGGAAGATGTTGGAGGCGAAGAGGTGCCGGGAATTCACCAGGGTGGCGAATAGGAGGGGAATGATGATTCCAATCGGCACGGCGAAGACGGCGTATCTGAGTGTCACGCCCATCGCTTGCCCGATCACCGGGTCGGTGAACAGGCGCGTATAGTTCTTGAGCCCGACCATGTTGAAATTGCCAATCGCAAATTGCTGGGTCTGGTTATAGTCGGTGAACGAAAGGAAAATGGTCGAGACGATCGGCAGAAGCTGAAAGGCCAGAAACCCAATGAACCACGGAGTGAGAAAGAATAATCCCCAGGTGACATGCCGCCGCCGATTGGCGGACACCTTGCGTTGGGGTTGAGCAAGAGCAACTGGACGGACTGCAGCTTGGTTAGCAACGGTCATGGCCCCCACTCCTTCTTGATCCGTCACCCTGAGCACAGCGGAGGGTCTGGGCGCTATATGGGGATTCTTCGCTTCGTTCAGAATGACAGATTGTGGCGACTGTATTTTATCGTTGCGCCGCCTGGCCCTCTGGAGTGCCAGGCGGCGCGAGAACGCTAGACTACACGGAAGTGATGCTTACGATGCGTCAGCAACACCCGACTATGGAGCGGCTTTGTAGACGTCGTCGAGTTGGCTCTTGAGCTTGTCAATTTCGTTGTCCATGTTCAGGCCTGGCGTCTGATCCATGAGCGTGCGGAACTTGGCGAATAGGTCGTTGGCCTTGGTCATGTTAGGCAGCCAGGACTCGTGGTTGGGCAGGTCAGGATACTTGACCATGGCCTCGGCCACGGACCAGTCAACCTTGTTCGGAGCGGCTTTCGTGTCGAGGTTCGCGAAAAAGCCGGGGCGATCTGCCACTATCGCAGGCATACCGCCATATATATTGTACAGGTCCTTGTCCATAACCATGGCGCTCATGACCTTGAATGCCGCTGCCTGGTTCTTGCTCTGCTTCAAGATGGCAAAGGTATCGCCGTGCAGCTTGGCTGTGATCTTGCCGTTGATCGTCGGCATGACGGCGATGTCCCACTTCATCTTCGCCATGTCAAAGCAGCAGGTGTACCAGGTGTGGACCCACGCCATCGCGACGTTGCCCGACGAGAACGGGTTGCCCTTGGCGAGCAGATCGCTGTTCTGATAGTCAGAGTTCGGCATGAAATTGTTCTTCCAGACGCCGTCATAGTACCACTTCCACGAGGCCTTCCAGGCATCCGGGATCACGGCGGACTTGGTGGCAGGATCGTACGGCAGGCCGCCGAGGAAGAAAGAGCCTACACCGCGCGCGTCCGTATACTGCTCAAAGAAACCGAACTGCTTGACGTTCTTGGGATCGAACTTGGCGTTGGTGGCGTCGTTGCCGTTCGCGTCCACCGTCAGCTTTTGCGCCAGTTCCTGGAAGGTTTGGAGATTCCAGTCTTTGCCGTTGTATTTGTCGCCCACTTTGTGTGGCGGATACGGCAGCTTGGCCTCATCGAACAGGGCCTTGTTGTAGTAAATGAACGAGGGGAACAGCGCGAACGGGATACCCACGAGCACGCCCTCGTCCTTGGTGAAATCGAGCAGCGCCGGATCATACTTGCTCAGGTCAATGCCAGCGGCCTGGGCCAACGGGCTGACATCCGCCCACGCGCCCTGGAAGTTGGCGCGGCCCATCTTGCCGACCGGGCCGACGATGTCGGGCGCACTGCCGGCGGCGAGCATGGCCTTGAGCGTGTCATACGATTCGGGATTGTGAACGACCTGCAACGTGACGCAGGCATCCTTTTGCGAGGCGTTGAATTTCTTGACCCATGCCTGTTCCTGCGGGATCACGGGCGGATCAGTACCGGCGCCCAGCCCCACGTACCAGGTCACGGTCGGCGCACCGGCCGCGCAGCCTTCGCCCTTGTACACAACGGTGGGCGCAAGGGTTGGCGTAGGCGGCGTGGTCGGCTTGGGAGCCGTGGTTGGTGCAACGGTTGGCGCGGGCGCTTTGGTTGGCGCGACAGTTGCCGCGGGAGCCTGGGTTGGCGCAGGAGCCTGGGTTGCCGCCGGAGCAGGCGGGTTAGTGGGTGCCGGGGCAGGCGTCGCAGCCGGTGCGCAGGCTGTCAAAACCAGCCCGAGGACGACCAGCACACTGACGACAGCAAATAGCTTTTTCATCTTGATTCTCCTCTTGGATTTGAGAATGAGCAGGCGGGTAAAAGATACCCCTTTGGTCGCAAAAGCGATACTGAGATTGTGTGCGGGTACACCTCCTTTCTAACGTCAAACGATTGGATGATCTACGCTTGGATACTCTAGTCTAACGACGCGCGACCGTGCAAGCGGACGATAGACGCGATCCAATCACCAGACATTCTAGATGGGATGGCCTTTGACACTTGACAATGCCTATGATACACTGACCTGACTAGGAACCAGGTCAAGGGGCAAACATAACCACAGAAGGGCAATTTGAGTTGGTATAGGTAGTATACGACTTTTCCCAGTTCCTAGACAAGGACATTGGACGGACACATTTAGGGCATCGAGCAGCGATGACGACCTTTGAAGCGTTCGAGCACGATTTGCAGGACACGCTGAATCATCTCTACGACCCGGCCTACCAGCCGCCTGAGACACTCTACAGCATCTTGAGCTGTGACCGCCAGGCCGGGATTGCGCCTGTGCAGGCCGCCATCCTGCAAGCAATTGACGAGCTCAAGCCCGAGACTCAAGTGCCGCGCGCGGCGCGCAGCCGCCGCCTCTACGAAGTGCTCTCCTGCCGGTATCTCCAAAAACTGACCCAGGAAGAAGCCGCCGAGCGGCTGGGGATCACCGCCCGCCACTTGCGCCGCGAACAGGGGGAAGCGGTCCATGCGTTAGCCCAACGGCTGTGGCAGGCCGGGCAAACGCAGCTTGAAACACCGCAGCCGGGCGAAGCGCCCGACTGGTTGAGCCAGCTCAAGCAAGAATTGACGGCGCTGCAAAAGAGCGCCCCCGGCAGCGTGGCCGATGTCGAGGTCACGCTGGGCGGCGTCGTGGCGCTCGTCTCACCGATCATGGCCAAGCACGGCGTGCGCGTGCAATTGGGCGAAATTCAGCGCGGGGTCATGGCCGCGATTCACCCATCGGGCCTGCGGCAACTTTTGGTGCACAGCATCACCGAGTGGTCGAGGCTCTCATTGTCGGGACAGGTCGAATTGAGCGCCGAACAAGCGCAAGACCAGGTCAAGATCACACTGGCCGGCAACGCCGCCACGGTCGGGGCGTTGCCAGATGACACCTTGATCCGAGAGTTGCTGGCCGTGTATGGGGGTTCCGCGACCGTGCGTGTGGATGGCAACCGGCTCTTGCTGGACTTGTTCCTGCCTCCCGCGGCGGGGATCAAGGTGCTGGTGGTGGACGACAACGCAGACCTGATTCACTTTTACCAGCGATACGTGCAGGGAACGCCGTACTTGATCGTGCCGTTGGCGGAAGGCACGCGCCTCCAGGAGACTGTTGAGACCGTCAAGCCTGACGTGATCGTGCTGGACGTGATGTTGCCCGATATAGACGGATGGGAACTGTTGACCAATCTGCGCGAGCACCCCGCCACACGGTCGCTGCCCGTCATCGTCTGTTCGGTTGTCCGCGAGGAAGAGCTGGCCCTGGCCCTCGGCGCGGCGCGCTACGTCCCCAAACCCGTCCGCCGCCAAGAGTTTATCCAGGCTCTCGATCAGGTAAGTCCGCCGGTTCAGAAACTGGATCGGGATGACGCAAAAGCGCGGGAAGCGCCTGCGAACACCGCAACAACTGGCTCAACGAGAGCCCTTCGCCCATCGCCACCATCAGCACCTCGCTCGCCGCGGGGCGTTCGCCGGGGTCCTGGGCCGTCAACATGATGACGGCTACGTCGCGCAGTGCATCATCCTGCTTCTTGGCTGCGAGCACTTGCCAGCCATCAATGTCTGGCAGGACAATGTCCAATAACACCAGATCGGGCCGCTCGGCGCGCAACTTTTCCAGGCCTTGAATGCCCGTCGAGGCCAGCGTGATCTCTAACGAAGCATCGCAGGCGTAAAGCATCCGGGCAAAGAGCTGCAAGGCGTCCGGGTCATCGTCCACCACCAGCACGCGCCGCACCGGCTGCCCCACCGTCCCCAGCGCCGCCTGCAATTGGGCGCGTGTGACCGGCTTGAGCAGATAGCCTATCGCGCCAGCGGCCAGGGCGTGCTCGGCCCTGGCCGATAGGCAGCACCCCATGATCGGCAAGCCGGGCAACTCTTGCCGGGCTTGTTGGACCAGCGCATACAATTTTTGCGGCGACGCAACATTGAGCACCAGCGCTTGGGTCGGGCCACGTTGGAATTCCTCGACCACCTGCGCCAGATCGTGCATCTCTGCAACGTCCACATCATCGGCATAACGGGCAAAGACAGAATAGAGGTCGCCGGTCTCGTCGCAGACCATCAGGCACGGTCTGATGGGCGTCTTGGGGAGGTTCGCTCGCCTCGTGCGCTCGTGCCACACCCAGTCTTCCATCAGCCACCGGCCAGGCCCTGCCTCCAGATCAGCCAGTGGACCAATCGGCAGCCTGAAATAGAAGGTGCTGCCCACACCCAGGGTGCTTTCCAGATGCATCTCTCCGCCGTGCAGCTCGACAAACTGCTTGCTGATGCTCAAACCCAGCCCACTGCCGCTGGTGTTGCTGCGTCGCGCCTGCTGTCCCTGGTAAAACGGCTCAAAGATGCGCTGGGCGTCTTCGGGCGTGATGCCAGAGCCAGTGTCGCCGACGCTGATGATCACGTTCTGAGCCTCTGGCTTGACTTGCACTCGGATGCCGCCCTGCTCCGTGTAACGCGCGGCGTTGCTTAACAGGTTGACGATGACCTGCCGGATGCGAGTCCGGTCGCAGTAAATCTCTGGCAAGTCCGGCGGCAGCATGACCTGGAGCGAGAGATGTTTTTTGTCGAGCAGTGGCCGCACGACCGCGACGGCTCGATCTACGATCTCGGCCAGGTTGACCCGTTCCCTGTGCAAAGCCAATCGTCCCGCTTCCATCTGGCTCAGGTCCAGCACATCGTTGACCATGGCCGAAAGATGCTCACAGTTCCGCCGCACGATCTCCAGGTCTTCGTAAAGCGCAGGCGGCAGTTGCGGGCCGTACACATCGGGCGTCTCTAATAGCAAATCTGTCAACCCGATAATCATGTTCAGCGGTGTGCGGAACTCGTGGCTGACTTTGGCGACAAAAGCCGCCTTGGCCTTTTGAGCTTCCTCAGCAACCTGCCGAGCCGCCGAGAGCTTTTCATTCATCAGCGCCAGTTGGCGATTGGCCTGCGCCAGATCGGCCAACGCCTCTTCGAGTTCGGCTCGATGGGTGCGCGCTTCATCCAGCAACACTTGCGCGTGTTCATAGTATTGCCACGACCACTGCACAACAGCTTGCACCGGGCGAAGCATGAGCCATAATGTGCCCAGCACACTCCAGATCAAGAGCGCGCTCACGCTCGCCCCGGCCAAATCCAAGCTGCCGTGCCCCGCTCGCCACAGCCAGGCTACGAGCACTGTCTCTCCAATCGCCATCAGCAGGCCGGCGGGAAGACCGATGAGAGCCACCGCCAGCGCCGTAGGAATCGCCATCAAGGCAACGAGGGCGGGCTGGTGCAGCCAGCCACCGATGAACAGGATCATGACGATCAGGCTGACGATCGACGACCACGCGCTCAGCCTGGGCCAGCGGTACTCGATCAGCAAGTTTACCACGGCGAGCGACAGGGTCAGCGCCGCCACTGGCGATATGATATTTGTGTAGGCTGGCAGGCCAGCGGCAAAACCGAACAGCACTCCAATCCCCACCAGAACCGCGATCACGGGTTTGGCAGAGATGCGCAGATCCGGCATAAAGCTTGTCACACGAGATTCATTCATCGTCTCAACTCGGTCGAACATAAATTGGTTTGGACGCTGTGTCTCAAAAGTTCGACACGCCCATTATAATCCGAATCCGTCATATTGCTCCATTACCTCATACTCAATAATCAGGTATAATTGCAAAATCAATTCGGTCGAGGTCATTGCTCAAGCACCCTTGCGAAGGGTTCAAGGAGACACGTGGCGAATGCAATGACAACGTTCGCAAGGGTGAGCCGTTAGGTCGAGCATGGAGGAAACAGTGGTCCGGCGCGGGTTACTCGTAGCGGGGCTGGCCTGCATTTTGAGTGGTGTTGCCTTGTTTTGCGTGTGGGCGATCAGTTGGCGCGCTCTCAGCACATACGCCGATAACCCCGCTTCACAAACCGCGAGTTCTCATCGCTTGGTTCCCACACCTCAAACACGGCCGGCGACCCTGCTTCCGAGGAGTTCACCCACAAGTGTTGTGGCGACTGCTGTCCCACGTCCCACCGGAACACCCCAGCCAGCGGCGGAACTGGCACGCCCAGCGCCGGGCAGCACTCTGACCTATCAAGTAAAGTCTGGCGATACCCTGTTCTCCATCGCTCTCAATTTCGGCGTGCGGCTGGATACTCTGGTTCGGTTCAACAATATCGCCGACCCCGAAATGATCTGGCCGGGGCAGGAGCTTGTCATCCCGGGTGAAGGGGTGCCCACGCCGACTCGACCGGCTGTCACTCGCGCAGCAACTCGTGTTGCCACTCGCTTGCCCACGGCTCTCCTACCGCCAGCGCCCGGACACGTGAACGGTGTGCCCATTGAGCAGTTTGCCGTTATCCCCGCCGCTGTGCAGCAGAATATCCGCAAGATCTATGCTCAGGGCCAGACCCACGGCAACAACCCGCGCGCCTTTTCCAAGATCGGCGACAGCAACATGGAAAAGCCCTACTTTTTAGCGTCGTTCGATGACGAGCCTTACAACTTGGGAGAGTATGCTTATCTCGCGCCGGCCATTGATTACTTTTCAGGCTCGTTCGGCTGGCAGAGCATGGCGGTGCGAATAGGGTTTCATTCGTGGTCAGTGCTCGATGCCGCGTTGGCCGACAAGACCGCTTGCTGGCCGGATGAAACGCCGGTTGATTGCGAGTTGCGCCTGCACAACCCCAGCATCGTTCTGATTCGACTGGGGACCAACGACGCCGGCTACCCGGAACGCTTGCGAGAAAGATTACGGGCGCTGGTCGAGCTTTGCATTCAACGCGGCATCATTCCCGTCTTGGGCACCAAGGCCGATCGATCTGAAGGGCCGGAGAACACCAACAACATGCTCATCCGCCAGATTGCGGCTGACAACAATATTCCACTGTGGGATTTTGATCGGGTCGCGCAGACGATGCCAAACAGCGGGTTGGGTCAAGACCATGTGCACCTGACGACTTTCTATCCCCCCGATTACACGTCGCCCCAGGCGTTTCAACGCGGCCACAGCGTTGACGACCTCACGGCGCTGATTGTGCTAGACAGGCTATGGCATGAGGTAGCGCAGGTGAAACCGTGAGCAAACGACTTGCCACTAAACGCTCGAAGGCGCACAGCTCGCCCCTGCCTTACCTGCCCGGCCTCGACGGTTTGCGCGCGCTCGCCGTCATGGGCGTGCTCCTCTACCACGCCGACCTGGGTTGGACTCCGGGCGGCTTTCTCGGCGTCGAGGTTTTCTTCGTCATCAGCGGCTATCTGATCACCTCCTTGCTGCTGTCGGAGTGGAACCGGCGGGGCAGCATCAGCTTTAAAGCATTCTGGCTGCGACGTGCTCGCCGGCTGCTCCCAGCACTGTTTCTCGTCCTCGCGACCACGCTCGCCTTTGCCGTCGTGTTCCTGCCCCACGAAGTTGCAGGGCTGCGCAGCGATGCTCTGGCGGCGGCTGGGTACGTAACCAACTGGTATCTGGTGCTCAGCCACAAGTCCTACTTTGAGGTGATCGGACGCCCGTCATTGCTGCGACACTTGTGGTCGCTCGCAATCGAGGAGCAGTTCTACTTGGTGTGGCCTTTGCTGTTCGCCGCCGGGATCAAGCTCTTGCGGCATCGCCGCATGTTGCTCGCCGTGATCGCGGGCGCCGCAGCATCCGCGGGGTTGATGGCGGTTCTCTATCATCCCGACGTTGATCCCTCACGGGCTTATTACGGGACGGACACGCGGGCCACCGGACTGCTGATCGGGGTCGCGCTCGCCTTCGTGTGGGCGCCGGGGCAGCTCCGGCGCCGGGTGTCCCGAGCCAACGCGCGGTTGCTCGACATGATCGGTCTCGGCGCGCTCGCCGCGCTGTTTGGGTTTTATCTCCGGCTCGACGAATTCCAGCCCTTCCTCTACCGGGGTGGCTTTGCCTCGGTGGCGCTCATCACGGCCGTGTTGATCGCCGTGACGGTTCACCCGCGCGCGCGCCTGGTTCCGAGGCTGCTGGGTCAGAGGGTGTTGTGCTGGATCGGGCAGCGCTCGTATGGCATCTATCTGTGGCACTGGCCCGTCTTCATGGTCACGCGCCCTCAGCTCGACGTATCTATCACCGGGCTGCCTCTGCTGGCGCTGCGGCTGGCGGTGACGGGCGTGATCGCAGAACTTTCGTATCGCTGCGTCGAGACCCCCATCCGCACGGGCGCGCTCGAACGGGCCTGGAAAGCATTGCGCGATGCGCGCGGCGTCCCGCGTGGGCAACTTGTCGCGTGGGCTGGAGCCGCCGGGGCAATCGTCGCATTCTCTGCGGTGCTCAGTGTGTCCGTGGCAGGCGCTCAACCACCAGTGCCGCCGGCTTTTCTCTCCGTGGAGTCAATTGATACGGTGAGCTTGACCAGCACGCCCACAGTGGCTGCGGTGGCGGCCTCTCCAACTGCACCCGCTGCGCCCTCGACAGACCAGCAGGTCGCGCCGACCACGTTAGTGCCGGCCACTCTGACGCCGACACCTGCGCCTGACCCAATTTTGTCGCCCCTGCCAACTCCAACCGACCTGCCTTCGGGAAGATTGGGACTGGCGTCTCTGTACAGACTCGCTCCGATGGAACTCTCGCCCGTTCCGACTTTTACTCCAACCGCTACCGCGACGAGCACGCCCACGTCTGCGGTCCAGGTCACCGCCATCGGCGACTCGGTGATGCTCAGCGCCGCCAGTCAGCTCCAACAAACCATCCCCGGCATTAGAATTGACGCTGCGGTTGGCCGCCAGGTCTCGACTTCGATTAACATCCTGCGGGGGCATCGAACAGCGGGGCGGCTCGGCACGGTTGTGGTCGTCCACCTCGGCGACAATGGAACCTTCACTACCAAACAATTCGACGAGATCATGCAAGTGCTTGCAGGCGTGCGCCGGGTTGTGTTCGTGAATGTCAAGGTTCCCCGTCCCTGGGAAAGCTCAGACAACACAGTGCTGGCCGATGGGGTGAAGCGGTATCCCAACGCCGTATTGGTTGACTGGCACACGGCAAGTGGCAATCGGCCTGAGCTTCTTTGGATCGATGGGATCCACCTCCGCTCCGAGGGTGCGCAAGTCTACGCCAACCTGATCGCCGCCGCTATACAAGCCCCCTAATAACCTGTTTTCCTGAGCCTATCTGAATACCCATAGCTGACGCCTCCCGATGCGGTAGCGGTCGGCGGCTGCTCACGTGTTCGAGTTTTGACTTGCGCACAGAATGGATTTATACTATGCGCCAGTTGTCCAGTCCCCATCGTTCCAACGTATCAGCGCCGAGGAGAAAAGGATGAGGCATCCCCCGCAATGCCACGAGTGATTTGACGCACATGCGGCGCTGGAAGACAACGGCGACACGCTTTTAACTGGTCCGGTGATTGACCAAGCCGCGTTGCATGGCTTGCTAAAAAAAGTGCGTGATTTAGGTTTGCCGTTGCTCTCAGTCAGTCCTGTTGAACCCGGACCTCCGACTACGCTCGGGACTGGCCAGGCGGATCAGTCAGATGTCAAATAGTAAATGGATATAAGCTACTTGGAAAGGAGGTTTGCCTTTGATAACATTTCCAGCCCATTTCAACCCCCGGTAACTGGGTGGCGACCACAATTTTATTCAAGTCCAAATTAATGAAACCCATCCATATCGTTCAAAAAAGGAGATAAAAATGAATACAAACAAAGAGACCGCAAGAAATCTGCTAGATGTGAGGATAATCCTTGCAGTGTTATGGGTAGCTGGAATGTTAAGTAGTTTAAATGGGGATACGTACCGCTTAAGTGCGAGTACCGGACCTATCGGAGCAAACCCCGAATTATTGTCAGTAATGGCAATAATATTCGTGGGTCACGTTTTTATGAGTGTCTTGACCCTGACGTTGAAGTCTCCCGTGAGTCGTTGGGCAAACCGCATCATAGGCATATTCTATGCGATTATTACTCTTGCTTTTTGGGTTTTACATCTTGTTGTATGGCGATCCGCTGGTTATGAGATAGTTTGGGCAACAGCACAACTTGTGTTTGCCTTACTGGTTGTTTGGTACGCTTGGAAATGGACTAACCCTGAAGGTTAGCCCTGATAATAAAATTTTATGAACACAATACCTTCGTTCAGGTATGGATTGGCGAAGGTATTGTGTTACTCAAGGAGACAAAATGAAAGCGATTGTATACACAAAATATGGACCGCCAGATGTTCTAAAACTTGTAGATGTGGAAAAACCTATCCCCAAGGACGATGAAGTACAGATCAAGGTTCATACGGTATCCGTCAATGGATCTGACTGGGAGGGACTGAGAGGGAAACCGTTATATGCCCGCTTTGGGGGACTTCGAAAACCGCATCACCAGATACTCGGGTCTGACATAGCCGGGCGAGTTGAAAAGGCTGGCAGAAACATTAGGCAATTTCAACCAGGGGATGAAGTATTTGGGGACATCTTGCCGCGTGGGGGTGGTTTTGCTGAGTATGTCTGCGCTCCCGAAAAGACCTTAGCACGGAAACCAGCCAGTATGACGTTCGAGGAAGCAGCGGCCATCCCGCAAGGAGCAGTGATCGCCCTGCAGGGGATTCGTGATAAAGGACAGGTTCAGCCAGGACAAAACGTTTTGATTAATGGCGCCGGTGGCAGCGTCGGTATGTTTGCAGTGCAGCTTGCCAAATTATACGGGGCTGAAGTGACAGGGGTGGATAACGCTGGCAAGTTGGACTTTATGCGCTCGCTTGGTGCAGACCACGTCATTGATTACACGCAGGAAGACTTCACCCAAAATGGAAAACAGTATGACATGATCCTTGATGTTATCGCGCATCGTTCGGTTTTCGCCTACCAGCGGGCGCTCAGGCCCAACGGAAGTTATTTCTTTGTCGGAGGTTCTGTAGCCACATTGTTCCAGATTTTGTTCCTGGGACCCTGGATTAGAAGAACCACGGGCAAGAAAATACGCATCCTGGCGGTTCATCCAAATCTAAAAGATATGGTTTATATAACGGAGCTTTGTGAAGCCGGCAAAGTCGTCCCGGTCATTGATAGGAGGTATCCGTTAAGTGAAGTTCCTGAAGCGCTCCGGTATTTTGGAGAAGGACACGCCCGAGGAAAAGTTATCATATCTATGGAGGATAATCACTGACAATGAAAGCGATTGTATACACAAAATATGGACCGCCAGATGTTCTTCATCTCGAAGAGGTGAAAAAGCCTGCCCTCAATGAAGAAAAAGTGCTGGTAAAAGTCCATGCAGCATCCATCAATGCGGGGGACTGGCATATGCTGACTGCTGACCCCTTCCCAATGCGCCTGATGGGCGTTGGGCTGTTCAAACCTAAAAACACGATCCTCGGTGCTGACATTGCGGGGTGCGTTGAAGCAGTTGGCAGAAACGCCAAACAGTTTCGGCCAGGGGATGCGGTGTTTGGAGATGTTTTTGGGCTTGGCAGCGGCAGTTTTGCCGAATATGTTTCTGTTCCTGAAAGCGCTTTGGCGCGAAAGCCGTCCAATGTTTCATTTGAGGAAGCTGCGGCTGTTCCCGTGGCAGCCGTCACTGCCCTGCAAGGCTTGCGCGATCAAGGGCATATTCAGCCCGGGCAAAAAGTTCTGATTAACGGGGCGTCTGGCGGTGTTGGGACGTTTGCGGTACAGATTGCCAAGGCGTTTGGAGCAGAAGTGACTGCCGTGTGCAGCACGCGGAATTTGGAGATGGCGCGCTCGATAGGCGCAGACCACGTCATTGACTACACCAAAGAGGATTTCACCCAAAATGGACGGCAGTATGATCTCATCCTTGCCGTGAATGGATATCATCCGCTTTCCGCGTATAAGCGTGCTTTAACTCCCCAGGGCATTTACGTCTTCGCGGGAGGCTTGCCAGCGCAAACGTTCCAGTCACTGCTCCTGGGGCCCTTAATGTCAAAAAGCGATGGCAGGAAGATGACAAGCGTATCGAAAAAAGCAAATCAAAAAGATTTGCTTTTCATAAGAGATCTTCTGGAAGACGGAAAGATCAGACCGGTTATTGATGAATGCTACCCGTTAAGTAAAACAGCTGAAGCTTTTCGGTATTTTGAAAAAGGCCACGCCCGAGGAAAAGTAGTTATCACTGTGGAGCATGATAACAAACCCTGATTAGGTTTAGCCGCTTTTTGAATTTTGGGGAGTGTGTGTGTTATAATTGCTCCATGTCTATGCCAATTTTGGCCACGAAACTTTATATTCCCCCGCCTCGACCTAAAGTTGTCCTCCGCCCTCGCCTGATCGAGCGGCTGAACGATGGTCTCGCTTCGGGTCACAAGCTGACCCTCATCTCAGCATCTGCCGGCTTCGGTAAAACCACGCTGCTTAGCGAATGGGTCGCCGGTTGCGATAGGCAGGTGGCCTGGCTGTCGTTGGACGAAGGGGATAGTGATCCCACACGCTTTCTGACTTACCTCGTCGCTGCTTTGCAGACGATTGCGCCCCGACAGTCCCCTGTCGGCAATATTGGAGAAGGGATGTTGGGTGTGCTCCAAGCCCCTCAACCGCCATCCATCGAATCGATTCTGACAACCCTGCTCAATGAAGTTGTCACCATCCCAGACAATTTCGTCCTCGTCCTTGACGACTATCACATGATTGATGCCAAAGCGGTTGACAATGCCCTCACCTTTCTGCTTGAGCACCTGCCGCCGCAGATGCATTTGGTTATCGCTACCCGTGAGGATCCAAATCTACCCCTGGCCCGGTTACGCGTCCGGGATCAATTGACCGAACTGCGCGCCACCGACTTGCGTTTTACCCCCTCTGAAGCCGCCGAATTTCTCAACCAAGCGATGGGCTTAAACCTCTCAACCGAAGACATCACCGCGCTGGAAGCCCGCACCGAAGGCTGGATTGCCGGTCTGCAATTAGCCGCGATTTCGATGCAGGGGCATCAAGACGCCACAAGCTTTATCCAATCTTTCACCGGCAGCCATCACTTTGTGCTGGACTATCTGCTTGAAGAAGTCCTGCAACAGCAGTCCGAAAGCATCCAGACCTTCCTGTTGCGCACATCGATCCTTGACCGCCTGTGCGGCCCGCTGTGTGACGCTGTTTTGGGTTCTCCTTCTGCTTCCGGGCAGGAAACCCTGGAATATCTCGAACGCGCCAACCTGTTCATTGTCCCGCTGGATAACGAACGGCGCTGGTATCGCTATCACCATCTCTTTGGCGAGCTGCTGCGCAAGCGGCTGGGGCAAAGTCTCGTGCCAGGGGAAATTGCCGAGTTGCACATCCAGGCCAGCGAATGGTATGAAAACAACGGCCTGGCGTTTGAGGCGATTCATCATGCATCCATGGCCTCGGATGATGAAATGGTTGAGCGGTTGATCGAACAGAATTATTTGGAAATGATGAGTCGCGGCGAAATGTCCTGGGTCCGTTT
>Ga0315279_10002784_pt1 | contig 25545 bp, 28 predicted proteins | sample YL17G06_20_MG_FD_203694 | JGI IMG/M metagenome (GOLD analysis project Ga0315279, IMG submission 203694) | Sediment microbial communities from Yellowstone Lake, YNP, Wyoming, USA - YL17G06_20 | ecosystem: Environmental > Aquatic > Freshwater > Lake > Sediment | place: USA: Wyoming | collected...
CTGATGTCGAGAGTTCTCCCAGAGAAGAAGGCCCTTGCCAAGGTCTCGGTTGGGGCTTACGCATCGTCACCGCTGATTATCGTATCTGCAAGTGCGGATGTCAAAGAGGCTGCGCGGATTATGGCCGAGATGAAGGTGAGACGGCTCGTAGTCGTTCGCGATGGTAAACCCATCGGCGTTTTCACCGCAGCCGATCTTGCGAAGGCCACAGGCAAGTTGCCTCTGGAGTTCTAAGCGAAGATCGGGGAGGAATCGCGACCGTGGATCACGAAGAGGGGACTTCTGATCTCAGATGCGCTGAGTGCGGACGCATGCTTCTACGTGATGATGAAGAGCGACGATGGGCCAGATGCAGATTCTGCGACAAACCAGTCTGCTTCGATTGCATTCGATACGTAGGCACGACAATCAGAGGCCCCTACATGGACTACGTCGAAGCAATTCGAACATGTGGACAATGCTACGTGAACAGAGGATGAGGCCCGTTCGATCCACATGAACGAGAAAAATGCGAAGGCAGTTGCGGTCGTCGTGTACGTGACTGGTGAACCACTGGAAATCAAGCGATTGATACCGAACGTCTTATAGGCAGATCATGTGGCCCGTTACGAAATGACGGATGGTATGTGTCGTGGATCCAATAACCACGATGAACTTTGCTCTCTGTGTTGTGATTGTGGCTCTCGCCATCGCAGCATACAACAAGAAGAAGAACGATGTGGTTTTGTACATCGGCGTCGCCTTCGGCCTCTTCGGCCTTTCTCATCTCATAGTCCTCCTTGGTTTTGGCGGAGCAGCAACAACAACTGTTCTTGTCATCATTAGGACTCTCGCGTATCTGACAGTCATTTTCGCCTTGCTCAAGCTCTGGAAGCCCTAGAGACCTCTCTTCCGCAGTCGGCGTGCCACGATACGCACGAGAAGCGACAATGCGTTATGAGGCAGGGCTTTCCCGCATATGCGGATGATAAGTTGAATATCGAGAAACGGGGGCACGGTAGAGCAAGCAATTCTTATATGCCGTGCTGAGAGGTGTGCACGCGTCTTAGTTTGGAGCGTACCCTGATTTGCCCCAATGGCATGGTGACCAACACAAGCGTAAACGTTCAGGAGGACGAAGGAAGAGGTTCCGAGGTAAGCGCGCCTACGAGATGGGCAGCGACCCCACAGCAACCGTGGTCGGCGAGCCTCGAATAGTAGCGAAACGAGGACGTGGCGGCACGATCAAGCTTAGCGTGCTCGCAACCAATTTCGCGAACGTAACCGACCCAGCGACCGGCAAGACAGAGAAGACCGAGATCAAAAGCGTTACAAGAAATCCGGCCAACGTTGACTACCAACGTCGAGGCGTGATAACAAAAGGCGCTATACTCGAGACTCCCTTGGGGCAGGCTCGAGTAACTTCGCGACCTGGACAGCACGGCGTCGTCAACGCAATTCTTGTCCAGAAGGTCTAGACTCAGATTGTTTCTCAACTGAACTTGCGAGTCATCCAACGGTAGTGGGGCGTCCACGGGTTGAAGCAGAATGGAAAGATGGTGATTTGGCCCGCGGCCCTTGACTCGACAAAGTCCAGATCCGACGGAAGACGCCTCGCGAAATCACAGTCAGTTCAAACGCCGCGAGTCGACGAACTGGAATACGCGGCGAGGAATCTTTCATACGACCCGGAGCCCTCACCACACTCGGCGCTTCCTTTTCGCTGGTGGGAAAAGACTGGCTACGTTCTGGTCAAGCGCGGAGACAAGCCTAGGTCGAAGGTTCTGAAGGATTTGGCGGCGGAGATTCAGAAGATCAGACGCTCAAAGCAGCAACCGCCCGGATCAGGATAACAGGATGGTTCCGGTGCTCGGGCTCGGCCTTAGTCCGGGTGCTTTCACGCTTAGCAATGAGGCAAACTCTTGCGACTTAAGCGCAGTCAGGAATGATTGCACGGACGGTTTGTCTAAGCGGTCTCTTGCGACTAGGAAGTCGAACGATTCATCGCTGATCTTTACGAAGTCAAGACCATAGGTCACTGCAACAGTCCTGATGCCCACACCCACGTCGGCTCTACCATGAGCCACGGCAGCCGCCACGGCGGAATGAGACTTCGCTTCAGACGTGTAACCGTGTATCCCTCTGGCCAGTTCCTCAAGTTTCATGCCTCTTGAAGTCGCAATCCCGGAGAGGTGGAAATCCACCAGAATCCTTGTGCCGGAACCTCGGTTTCTATTGATGAACGAAACATCTGTGCGCAGGATATCATCGAAGCCGCGTATCCTCTTCGGGTTGCCTTTGGGAAGCAGGAAACCTTGTTCCCGTGCATATCCTCTGACCAAGACTGCTTTGTCTTTCAGCCGAAATCGATTGTAGAATGGAATATTGTATTCACCTGTCGCCTCATCTAGGAGATGCACGCCAGCAACATCGGCCTCACCGCGGTTCACAGCGTGAAGTCCTCCAAGCGATCCCGTGTTAATGACCTTGGCAACGAACTCTGGCCTGTGTTCACGAATGACTTCGATTAGGACATCGATTCCGACGCAGTGACTTCCTATCACAATCAAATCAGCTGGATTCAGACTTGCCCCGAAGAGGTGGACTTTGACTTGCTCTCCCTCCTCGACGAAACTGACCGTGTCAGGTATGTCAATGAATCCGTCAGAAAGAGAGAATGAGGTTATCGCACCAGATCCACCCACGGTCGGGTAGGCGAGATACTGCCCGGTTGCTGTTCTAGCTAGGTGGACCGGCAAGAGTTCGCGTCTTCCCTTTGCGGAGACTACTTTCAGCGCGAGCTTCGCGTCGACAACAACCGCTGCTCGTCGAGTTAGGCCTGACATTTCCCTGAGGACAGGAGCGACGAGCGCATGAAATATCATGAGTGCAGAGGTCGGATATCCTGGCAGACCGATCAGGGGTTTGCCATCCACGACCGCGACAAGTGCTGGTTTGCCGGGTTTGACCGATATTCCATGAACCAGCACTCCTGGCTTGCCGAGATTGTCGATGATCCGATAGACCAGATCTCCGGCCCCAGCTGAGGTGCTACCGGAAGTCAGCACCATTTCAGCTTGCTGAAGTGCCTGTTTGAGCTTCCCCTCTATGACTACGGGATCGTCGGGTACAATGCCGACGCGGATAGGTTCTCCTCCGCATTCAACTACACTCGCGGCGATAGCGCTCGCGTTGATGTCGTAGACCTTTCCGTACGTGAGAGAGGCTCCTAGAGGAACAAGTTCATTACCGGTTGAGAGGATTGCCACACGCGGTTTCTTGAAGACCTTGATTCTCTCTGTTCCGAGCGCGGCAAGTACTCCAATCTCGCGCGGTGTTATCGTTTCGGTCTTGCGAAGGACGAGTTCCCCAGCCATAATGTCAGACCCGGCGGCTGCTATGTTCTCTCCAGGAACGACTGATCGGAAGATCTCAAGCGTCGAGTTGATGTGGCGAGTGTGTTCGACCATCACCACCGCATTCGATCCGCGCGGAACAGGCGCCCCTGTTGAGATTTCTATAGCCTCGCCTGTGTTAACCGGAATCGAGATCTGCTGGCCGGCTTCACATCGGCCGACGATCTTCAATTTCTTTGGATTGTCGTCGTCGGCGCCGAAGGTGTCCTCAGCAATTACGGCGTAGCCGTCCATTGCTGCTCGGTCGAAACCTGGCACATCGATGGGGGAGATTATGTCCTGTGCGAGGGTTCGTCCCATCGAATCGGAAACGCGGATTTCGTCTGTTGATGTAGGTTCAGGTCTGAAATGCTTGTGGAGCTCGGCAAGGGCGTCCTCGATTGTGACTAGGGTTCTGAAGACTTTACGGTCTCCCAGCGTTTTCACCTCGTTCCACAGGCCTGAACAACTGGACCTCGATCTCGACTCCCTCATCATACCCTTCAAGATTCTCCGGAATGACAACGATTCCGTTTGCTCGAGTGAGCGTTGTCAGGATCCCTGAGCCGGGGGCACGAAGAGGTTCAGCGTAGAGCTTTCCGTCTGTTTCTCTGACTAGGACGCGTATGAAGGTGCGGAAGCCAGGCACTCCAACGATCCGTTTCGTGGTCTTGGCCCTCACTTTGGGCTGGGGATCCGGTTCCGTTCCCAGCATCCTGAAGATGAGTGGTTGGACGAAAGTTGAGAAAGCGATCATCGCAGAGACCGGGAGGCCAGGTAATGATATGATCGGTTTGGCGTTCACCACGGCAAGCCCCGTGGGCAGAGATGGTCTCATCGCTATTCCATGAACGAGCATCCCCGGTTTCCCAAGCGTATTGATAACGTCAGGCACTAGGTCGCCTTTGCCAACAGATGTTCCCGCCGTCACCAAGACGAGATCCGCAGCCCTGAGGCCTTGCCTAAGCTTCTCGGAGATTTCTTCGGCATTGTCTCTCGCGATGCCGAGATCCACTGGCGCACCGCCGCATTCTTCAACCATCGCCATGAGCATAGGCCGGTTGACATCAGCAATCTTTCCAGTTGCGCCAGGGCTCGTATCTGACAGCTCATTGCCAGTCGACAAGACACCGACCTTAGGTCTCCGTACCACATTGACGGTCTTTCTACCTAGAGCGACAAGGAGCCCCAAGTCAGGAGGCTTGAGCTTTCTGCCCCTCTGCAGCACAACCGTGCCCTGCTTCACATCTTCTCCGATCCGCGAAACATTCTCTCCAGGTGCAACGGGCGAGTCTATTTCCACATCCCCTGTGTCGAGTCGTTTCGTATCCTCGACCATCACAACGGCGTCGGCGCCTTGTGGAACTGGTGCTCCAGTAGCGATTGCAACTGTCTCTCCTCTTCGGAGGACGGTCGTTGGCAATTCCCCGATCTTGCTTTCTCCGATCAGCTTCAGTAGGCTTGGGTTCGTCTGCGAGGAACCAAACGTGTCCTCCGCGACCACGGCAAAACCGTCCATGGCCGATTTCTCAAACGAGGGGACGCTCGTATCCGCTCTCACGTCCTCAGCGAGTATTCGATCCAATGCGCCCTGAACTGAGACTGATTCTGATGGTAAGGAGATCGGCGGGAGGGATTCGTAGAATATGCGACGCGCTTCTTCGATCCTGGTTGCTTCCTTGAAGCCTCGATCCCGGACCTTCGACAAGAAGGATCTTCCTCAAACCAAGTCGTGATCGGTCGATATGCGATATTAAAGGATAGACGACCACGGATCATCTGGCGAACAACGCCATACGATCTGTAGTGGGTTCAGTCTGTGTTCGGTTCATGATGAACTCTTAAATAAGCGACTTGAGGCTCGGTCAAACCGGTGCCGCCGAAAAGAGCCGCCGTTTACGATCAAACCTTTGATCATAGACGATAGCTCAGTGGTAGAGCAGCGGACTCGATCACGCAAGATTGAGGCTGAAGCTGTTAGCCACATGGCAGCGACCCGTTGGTCGAAGCGCGCGGGCGCGACTAGAGGTTCGAGTCCTTCCGGCGGCGCCATCTAAATGCCCTGACGATTACTTGCCATCAACGTTCCCTGGGCTGATTCCCCATTCTGAATGCCTATTGGGCTTCGATTGACCCAGCATTTGGCTGGCTGCGCAAGGTCACTGCAATACCTACAAGCACTAACGCTGCACCGAGCAACCTGACCACCGTAGGTGTTTCGCCGAGCAGAATGAACGCCAGCACTGTGGCTCCAATTGGTTCGCCTAGAGTTGCAACTGCCACAAACACAGCTGGCAGGCGCGCGAGCGCCCAATTGAATGATGAATGGCCGATCAGCTGGGGCACCAGTGCTAGTAACACGAGCCATGTGTAGGTCATCGTATCGTAGCCTGCTAGCGGTTGATGTGCTGCTCCGACCATTATCAGTAAGACAACGGCTGCTGTGCTGTAGGCGATCGCCACGTACGGCGTCAGTGATAGTGAGCCGCGTACGCGCCGGCCGATTAACCAGTATCCGGTCACCGTGAGCGCACCAACGAGCGCTAGGGAATTCCCTAACAGTGGAGCACTTCGTGATCCTATTATCGTATCGCCCAAACCTATGATGAGGGCGCCAGCGAATGCCACGATCAATCCGGAGACCACCGGACGCGTCAAACGCTCGCGAAGGAAAAGCCACGATCCCACTGCGACCCATACTGGCGAAGTCGCGTCCAGCACCACCGAGCTGGCTACCGAGGTGTACTCAAGAGAAGTGATCCAACTCGCAAAGTGGAGTGCCAAGAATACGCCCGAAGCGGTCGCTAGCAACCACTCTCTTGCCTGAAGTTTTCGTAGCTCGTTCTGGTGACGCCACAAAGCTACGGGCGCGACTACGAGTGACGCTATCGTCAGGCGAAAAGCCGCGATAACCAGCGAGGGCGCTTCCCCCTGTGCGTTGCGGATGAGAATCGATGCAGTTGACACTGCGGTTATTCCGATCATCAGCACGATGCCTGAAGTGACACGCACACGATTCCAACCTTGTACGGCTAGTAGGGTGTCCATGAGTTTAGCTTACCTCTATGTTGAGTAACGAGGCAGACACGGTCACGAACCCCCATTGTAGAATTTGGCATCGCGTTGCCACCTGAATGTCAGGGCAGTTCTAGGGAAGCCTGAGCCTAGAGTACGCGAGCTGACAGGAAGTAGGTGCGGAACTCGATATACTCCCAAGGCAACCTAGATTCTGTTTTCCCATTACGGTCAGACGCTGCGAACTCATCACTCAGAGAGTACAGGACGGACGGCTAGAATGAATCCTTGGAGCAGAGCACTGTTGCTCGTAGTCGGCTAGGTAGCAAGATCACACTTCCTTTGATTTGTCGAGCCCCGCCATCAGTTTTCAGCCTTGACCCAACATGTTTGACGAAGATCGAGTAGTACCACCTGTTCGCGGTACTACCAAAACGAACAAATACTACGCGCGCGCAGTGTACTCCGACTTGGCCTTGACTACTGTGACAGTGACTCGTAAGGGGCAGACAACGATCCCAAAGGAGTTGCGCGAGAAGTACAACCTGTCTATAGGCACGAAGCTCCAGGTGATCGATACTGGGGACGGGGTCATGCTCAAGAAGGCTCAGTCGACAATCGATCTGATTGGAAGCAGTAAAAGAAACTATGATCAAATGAGCCGTAGACTGGACGAGATAAGGCGAGAAGATGCCTGACACGTTATATGACACAAGGTTCTTTCTCGCAGCATATGCTGCCGGTGCAAGCCTGAAATCACAGGTCAAGTCTGAACTGCAAGCACGCAAGCGAAGGTACGTGTCCGCGATCACGATTCATGAAGTCTACAGAATAAGTCTCGAAGGAGAAGGTCGGGACGTGGCAAAGATCCGGAAATCAGCCATCGAGAGAGACTTTGAAATAATTAGCGTGGATTCTGATGTGGCCGCTGAGTCTGCTGAGGTAAAGGTCTCGCAAGGCAGGGACTTTCCAATTGCCGATGCGATAATTGCCGCAACCGCAAAGCTTCAGAAACTCGTTTGCTTCACCGACGACGATCACATCAGATCGATACCTAAGCTGAAGACACGCTGGTTCTAGTGCCAATCGGATCCTGATCGTGGCGCCAGAGGGTTCGAACCCTCGGCAGTACTATTCGGGTTCAGGGCTGTTTCGTGCCTAGAACTTGGCGTTTTGTGCCATGCGCGAAGTGCCACTTAGACTACAAACACGGGGATCATTCTGTTCAGAGATCATGCCTGAAAGAAAAGCGAGGAATTCCGCACCGGGGCAAGTGGTGTCATGATCTACTCTGTGACGATCAACTGGCCTATCATCTGCGCATGGTCATCGGCGCAGCCTGGGACTGCACAGCGTATCGTGAAGGTTCCCGCGGTATCCGCGTTGAATTCAAGTTTAGCCATCTGGCCGGGTCCCAATGCACCCGTATTCAAGTCCAAGTCCGGGATTATGATCCCATGTGTGTGACTATCGTCCTTGTTTGTTACGGTCAAGACGATATGGTCGCCCTTGTGAACCGTTATCGTCGCTGGGTCGAAAACGTGGTGTTCGACCCCGTTCTGCGTAACCGTCTTGATGTCCACGCTAAGGGTCTCAGTCTTGCCCTGAGTCTGAGCGCCGGGTTGGTAATAGTACGCGTACACTCCCGCGACAATCAGCACAAGAATAATCACACCAACCAGTATGCCCCTACTGGATCCCTTCTTACTCGATGTAGTTTGCAAGTTCTCACTCACCTCCATCCTTCCGTTCTGGCGGCACTCCACCTTCGACCTCAAACGCTGATGGTCACGCAGACGGTGCTTTGAGAGAGTGACGCTTGACAAAGACCAAGCAACGCAAGGCAAGCCTTGCGATCAGAGAAAGAATCCCACAGATAGACTCGAACGGTGTGCCCCCGCAGGGATCTTCGTCTCTCCAACCTGAAGCGTGTTCGACAACGTATGGTTGAGCGTAACCGAGCGGGTGTCCGGCGAGGCCATTCACAGTTAATCTAGCCGAATGCAAACGTGTCCAGTGCCATGAGAAGAGCCGGCCTAGCTCAGCTTCCTCTTCACCCGGGAAGATGCCCGCCGTGGCTATTCCGCGACATGAAGCGCCTAGGCGGAGCCATAACCAAACTGATTGTGCAGGAGTATGGCAGGCAGGAGTTTCTCAGAAGAATCAGTGACCCGTTCTTCTTCCAGGCCTTTGGCTGTACGCTCGGTTTCGACTGGCATTCATCAGGACTCACCACCACCGTATGTGGAGCGATGAAAGAAGCGATCAGGCCGGATGAGTTTGGGATCGCAGTTTGCGGCGGGAAAGGCAGAGTCTCAAGAAGAACGCAGGACGAGATTCAAGACATCGCAGACGTTTTCTCACTATCTTCTCATCAAGTTGAGTCACTAAAATACGCGAGCAAGATGGCGGCAAAGGTCGACAATAGTTGCGTGCAGGATGGATACCAGCTCTATCACCATGTCTTCATACTCAGTGAGGAAGGGGATTGGGCGGTTGTTCAGCAGGGGATGCAGGGACGGCTGGCACGGCGCTACCATTGGCTATCCGACAACGTAAGCAGCTTCGTTGAGGAACCTCATTCAGGCATCGCAAGCGACCTTCGAGGACAATCCGTACTTGACATGACCGCCCGAGACAGCGAAGAATCAAGAAAAGTCAGCCTAGACCTTGTCCGCGACAATCCAGATCACCTCAGGAGTCTCAGTCGAGGAGCAGAGCAAGCGTCGATCGATCAATATCTCCCCGATCACCAGCGAATGCCAACTCTCATCATGCCGACCCAGCACTCCATAACGGGCCTCTCCGAAACAACGATTGAGGTGCTTCGCAGAGCGTACGAGCTTCAGCCCAGCAGCTACGAGGAGCTCGTCGCGATCCGAGGCATCGGACCGAAAGCCATCCGAGCCTTGGCGTTGGTCTCCGAGCTCATCTACGGGAAGGCGCCTTCATGGAAAGACCCCGCCAAATACAGCTTCGCCCACGGAGGCAAAGACGGCATCCCATATCCAGTAGACAGGAGAACGTATCACAAGACGATCGAGATCATCGAAGATGCCACCCAAAGGGCGAACGTCGAAGAGAGCGAGAAGATCAAAGCCCTCAGGAGGCTGCACGAGTTTCTCTGAGGGCAGCAACCATTTCCCTTGAAGTCGAGTATCACTACCCAGGTCTCTGTCTTTCGTTCTCGCTTCAGCAAGTAACGCTCGACCGGCGGGTCTGAATTCAGGGATTCCGTGCCCATTCCGCTTCGAGCCTACCATGCACCGAATGAGTCTGGGGGTTCCCCTGAGGCATGCGAGTCCCCTTTCTATTCCGCCCTAGTCCGACTGAAACAGACAAAATGAGGGTGTACTACACGGTGTATTACACCTCTCAATTCTACCATAGACCGATTGAAACCGAGAACAATCTATGAACCAACGCCCAAACGTAGCACTTTCAATTCTAGCATAGACCGATTGAAGCGATTGTATTCCACCCTTTTTTGGGTGGAATCCACCCTTTCAATTCTGCAATAGACCGAATTGACGCGAGATCCTAAATCTCATGGCAATGAGACGAGGTTTGCATCTACGTAGACGGTTTTCACAGGCGTCATCTTCCTTCGCTCATTATACGCGAACTTGTCTGAGAGGTACCCCCTATGGGCCACCATAGGGACCACAAATCATGCGATAATGCAATAGAGTGTCTATTCTGAGAGTGACCAGTGGTAACCGGGAGCATTGAAAAGACTTCATTGTGTGTGTAGCTTGGTGCGAGCGTCGCGATTTGAACCCTCATGGGAAGAGTAGTAGTTGTGTGTGCGCATCGCGAGACCCTCACACAACAACAAGTATTCGGTTGTGGACTAGCGGGTGTCATGCCCAGCATTTCGCAAAGCTGTAACTCCTCGGTTTAGATCGCTCTCTTTCACGAAGAGGTAATCGGTGTCGTATGTTGAGATTGCGAATATGCTGATTCCGGCGTGGGCCAGAGATGAAGTGAGGGAGGACAAGAGTCCAACTGTGGTGAAATCCAGTTTCCCCTCAACCTTCAAAGATTTCCATCCTCTAACAGCTTCAACTCCTTCTGGCACAAGCTCCTGAGGGCACACAATGGAAAGCTCATCAGGAGTTCGCGTCAGTGAACAGAAGCTACCGGAGAGAGCCCAGCTTGGAATATTCTCGTCAGCTCGCAGTCTACAGACGGCGAACAATTCAGGCAAGATTGCAAGCGAAAGCTTTGGCGTATTCATTTAACGCGCCTGTGGCCAATTGCTGGTGTCGTCGTGCAATATGAACCGTTAATCTGTGCAGCCCTTTCGTGCGCACACAAAACTACTCCTCTCCTTCCCCTGACTCCAATCGTCACAGAAAGAACGCCCAAGACAACGTCTTCCTCTGCCAGAGTCAGCTAGTGGGCTTTCGCTATCGTTTCTCCCTGAACTGTCTCGCGACCTTTTCAGCCACTTCTAGAGTGTACTCGATGTCTTCTTTCTCGATGCCTCTATGGATAACCATCCTGACACGTCCAGCTTCTAGCGCACCAGCCTTCACACCCAAATCGCGCATACCAGCAATCCATTCACTCGCGCCTACTCGCAGGCCGCTGGTGTCGTAGGGGACGATGTTTGTTTGAACGCGGTCAAGGTCCAGCGAGATTCCATCGATTTCCGAGAGTCCTCTCGCTAGGAGCTTCGCGTTTTCATGATCGTTCTTGAGACGGTCAACCATCTTCTCAATCGCGATTATTCCAGGAGCGGCGATTATACCGGCCTGTCTCATGCCGCCGCCGAGCATTTTGCGGTATCGCCTAGCGCGGTTGACAAGTTCGCGGCTTCCGACCACAAGTGACCCAACCGGAGCGCTCAAGCCCTTGGAGAGGCAGAACATCAGCGAGTCCACGTGGCGCGTGAGTTCACGCACATCAATATTCTGCGCGACGGCGGCGTTGAATATCCTCGCACCGTCCATGTGGACGTTCAGCCCGCGTGTCTTCGCGAAATCACAGAGCGCCTTGATCTGGGGTGGTGACCAGACTGTGCCTCCGGCGCGGTTGTGAGTGTTCTCGATACAGATCAGGCTCGTGGGGGGAAAGTGAATGTTCGGCGGTCTAAGCACAGCTTCAAGGTCCTGTGGGGTCATGACGCCCATGTGCCCCGCAACGAGGCGTGGTACGAGTCCACCAAGCACCGAAAATGCGCCGACCTCATAGTAGTACAAGTGAGCGTCAGCTTCGATGACAACCTCGTCTCCCCGCTTAGTCTGACTCATCACACTGACCAAGTTCGCCTGCGTTCCGCTCGTCGTCAAGAGAGCGGCTTCCTTGCCCATCTTCTTAGCCGCAAGTTCCTCGAGACGGTTGACGGTCGGGTCTTCTCCATAGACATCGTCGCCGAGTTCGGCGGTTCTTATCGCCTCAAGCATCTCATCAGTTGGAAGCGTTACCGTGTCGCTTCTCAGGTCGACTACACGCATGCTAGATCAAGCTCGCCACAGTTACCTACTGATTGCTAATTTAAGCTGCAGAAAGTAAGGGCGACCTAGCCGAAGGTTCACATCACGATGCCCGCACCAAGCAATGCACACACATGAAAACAGCGTGCGTACCCATTTTTAGGCAAAGAGGTCCGAGTACTAACGGGCGGTAATCTTGCCAGCCAAGTTCATCTACACTGGGATACACGTCACTAACCTCGAGAAGTCCATTGCATTCTACAGGAAAGCCTTGGGCATGAAGCTCCTTTTCACGGCGAGGATTAAGGAGACGGGAGGACGGGTCGCATGGTTAACGTCAAAGGGTTCGAAGCAGATCCTTGAGCTTAACTGGTATCCAAGAGAATACAGGTACGGAGGTAGATCCGGACTAGACCATCTGGCGTTCGAGGTTAAAGATGCAGTCGCGGAATACAAAAAGCTCCGGAAGAAATATCGAGCAGCCATCGCGCCCTTCGAAGAAGGAAAGTGGATGCTGGCCTACGTCAAGGATCCGAATGGAAACTGGATAGAGCTGGGGTCGCGGCTGAGAAAGAGAAGAGGTCGAAGCCCATAGGTCTCCGCTCTGGGGCCTTTTCGCATAACCGAATTGCGCTTCACTCAGTCCACGATGAAGACCTTTGCTCCCTTGTCAGTATAGGCTAGGTGAGGGTTAGCCGTATCATCAGCGGCCTGGAAACTGATTCCAGATGTCAGCACAAATTCTCGACCATCTCTGAGTCTTATGGTGAGTTCTCCTTCCAAAACGAGCAGGATATGACCCCGCGGGCACCAATGGTCAGACTTGAAGCCAGCCGAGTATTCGACCATACGCACCCGGACATTCCCCGCTTCAAACGTGCGCCAGAATGATGTCCCTGTTTCTCCCCTATGTTCGACCGTTGAAAGTTGGCTCCAGTCGGTGGTTGTAGAGACGAGGCCTTGGATATTCATGACTGCCGCATTCGTAAATCGCATGTTTGACACATAAACCCGACTTCCTCTTCACAATAGCGTTGAGCGGTTGTCAGGGATTCTTCCCCTAACCTGTTCGTCTTCAGGCCATTCTTTTCTTGTGTGTACGCACCAAGGTACCCGCACACAACCTGTTCCTGACAGTTCCGGGAGAACTCGGCCTAGGCTTCAGAATTAGTGCACAAAGCACCAAATATCCAGACGAACGTGCATTATGGATAGTGGCCTTCTGAGATTGAGCGTCTCTCTCTGTTTTGGGTTTCGCTGTTTCTTGTCAGACCATAAGCCCGCGCGTGACCAAGAAGAATGAGACATGAGCGTCACAGGCGTCATCAAAAGCCATCCTGTGTCCAGCTTCTTTGCCCTGGCGTTTGCCTACTCATGGATCTGGTGGGGCATCCTCTTTGTGGTGGCGCCGAAAGGATTTGAGGCCGGAAGGGCAGAAATGGGAGCACTCGCTTTGTACGGGCTTTTCGGAGCGACTGGCTCTATTGTAGCGAGCATTATCACGACTCGCATCGTCGATGGGAGAGATGGTCTCCGAACGCTTTTCTCTCGACTGGGCAAATGGCGAGTCGACTTCGTCTGGTATGGTGCAGCGTTCCTCATTACTCCTCTCCTGCTCACTGCAATCCTCTCGACTCTTTCGTTCGTCGTTTCTCCAGTATTCCTACCTGCCGTGATCACATCGAAGGACATCGCACCTCTCTTGGGATTCGGTATCATCATAGGTCTTGTCGCAGGCTTTTTTGAGGAAGTTGGCTGGACCGGATTCGCGATCCCGAAGCTTCAGACTCGCTATAGTGCTCTTGCTACGGGTCTTATAGTCGGGGTAGTTTGGGGAATCTGGCATTTCCTTCCTGATTTATGGGGACGCGTTGGCTCGTTTGCAGCGTTCTACATTCCCAATTATGTCCTCTTTGTCATTGAGGTCGTGGCGTACAGGATTCTTATCGTGTGGGTCTACAACAACAGCAAGGGAAGTCTCTTGCTTGCTGTGCTTATGCATGCGAGTTTCTCAGGTAGCCAGGCAGTCTTCATTCCACCTCTGTCCGTCGCAGACTGGGTTCGCGTTCATGTAGTCTTCGCGGCCGTCCTGTGGCTTGTTGCCGCGGTCGTCATTGCCACGACAGGAAAGCGATTAGTGCGGGGACCTCCTCGCGGGCCTCCTAATCTGAACCTTCGATAGCGGACGTTGTTGTGTGTGTGCGCGGGTACCTTTGCGCACACCTGGTTGGATGACACAAGTCAAGCCGGTCAGCTTCACAGGCCGGCCACACCCGGTTGCGACCCGAGGATGCAGAAGTCCATCGGTTCGGAACTTTAATCCGCAAGCCTCCCGGCAAATTGCAGCCGATGTCGTGACTTGAAAGCGATTAATCATGTGGATTTGGATAAGATCCAGAGCAGCATTGATGCGATGAAGAGTGATCCCGCGAAGGCTAAGAAGATCAATCGTGTCGATGGTGAATGGATCTGTGAAGGCTCCCATGGTCCACAGTTTAGAGCGGATTTTGAGACGGAATCAGGAAAGTTCACGTTGGAAACTGATTCCCCAAGCTTTCTGGGCGGGACAGGTACCGGGCCAGGCCCGCTCCATTACTGTATCTTCGGTCTGACGTCCTGTTTTGCTTCCACCTTCATGACTCTCGCAGCCATGGAGGGAATATCGATCAAGAGCGCTCGTTTTCTCGGTGAGTGTCACGTGGATTTCTCGAAGACATTCGGGCTTAGCGACAAACCAATAATGGAGAACGTAAAGTTCAGAATCACTGTCGATCGTGGCACCAATATTGAACCTCTCAAAGCGCTGGTCAAGCTGGCAGAGAAACGGTGCCCCGCCATCTTCAGCCTGACTAACAGCATCAATGTGGAAACAGAAGTCGTCCCCTCCATGGAATGAAGACGATAGTGATAGCGAAGGCGCCTCATGGTTCCGAATGAAACAAGGTGATGAAGAGTGGCAGGATCATTGGCTGCTATTCGATATGTTCACAACCCAATGAGGCGTGATCTGAAGGAAATCAAGGAGCAGATAGCCTCCACTGACAAAACTGACAGAGCCAGCGTACCGACGCTCGGTGAACGATTTCGGTTCTTAAGCACAGTTTATCGCGCTCACGAGGAGGGCGAGGAACGCTTCCTCTTTCCAGCAATAGATGCGAAGGTGCCCGGCGCATCCCAGGTGTACGTTGCGGCTCACCGTAGAATTGACGGACTGCGTGACACTATTTCCGGGGTCTTCAGCGGCGGTGAGGTGGTCAAGCTTGAGGCGTTGCTCAGTGAACTCGACTTTGTCGCCGACGCGCATCTGGACCAGGAGGAGAATGAGTTGTTTCCCCTTTGCGATAGTCACATTGCTCCCCCCGACCAAGGCGTGATATTCGAAAAGATGGCGGCCAATGTCCCCCAGGAGTTCGCGCATGACGTTCTGGGTTGGATGATCAAGCTTCAGAGCCAGGATGACCGAGAGGGGTTCCTAATGTTCCAAATGAAGTTCTCGCCACGTCCCGTCTTCCAGGGGGTCAGATCAGTAGCGAAAGAAGTGCTGTCCAAGGCTGAGTGGACGGATCTAACCAAGCGCATTCCAGAACTCATGAGTTAGGTTTCTCGTCGTCGCGCATCACGAAAGGCACGCACCACCGCGAAACGACTTGTATGAGTGGGTGCTGACGGGAGTAGCGCGAAGTTGACTGGGTTACCGTCGCTGCCTCGTTGCTGACCATTCTTTCCTCAGAAGAGAGAAGCAAAGGTCGTCTATGTACCTGCCACCAAGAAAGACCACTGCCTTAGCACGCCTTCTTGAACGAATCCGAGCCTGCGAATGAGCGTGAGGGATCGATTGTTGTGCGCTGGTATTGTGGCTTGGATTCTGTTCAGCCCCATCCTATCGAAACCAAATCGAACGATCGTCTCCAAAGCCTCTCTCATTATGCCTCTCCCCCAATATGCAGGGTTGAGGTCATAGCCCATTTCTGCACTGTTCGATCCTCCCTTCATCCAATTGTAGAACCCGCAACTCCCAATGAGTCTAGATCTTCCTTTCTCGGTTATCCCCCAGCGAAAACCCGTCTTCTTCACGAAAGGGGTGAGGATGAATCCCTCCAACTGCTCCATAGCCGTGTCCAAGTCCTCAGGTCCCGGAAAGGCTGTTGCTTCGACGATCTCCCGGATATTGAAGTGGTCATAGAATCAACCGACATCTTCAGCAGTAATCTCTCGCAAAACCAGTCCTTGCATTTCCAGCACGGGAAATCGATCGAAGCTCTCCATCTCACTAATCCAACGAGTCCGGTTGTCGTTCACATCGTAGTTTTGCGTTTGTGAGTCTCACGGCCCGCACATACATGGAGGAACAAGGAACTTGGAGTAATTCAGCTGGCGCGCTCTCTCTTGGCGATGGTTCCGGCAACCCATAGGCCCACAAACACAATCGCGAAAAGAATGATGGTGCCAAGCAAGCGCGTCAGCCCCGGACCTAACCCAAATATCAGGACCGTGCTCGCGATAAGAACGAGTATCGCAAATATGACCAAGGCGACCAACAAGCTCGCCATTTTGTCTGATTGCCTCACGCACTCTCCGCCCACAAATGTTTCTCGGCCAATGTCGTCTGAAGAAGATGTTGAACGCGGACTACTTTTAGGGTACGGTGTTCAGCGGTCGGTCAGTTCGTCTTGGCGAATCGTGCAATCTTGTAGAAGCGGTTTCGAGCAAAGAAACCGACGGTGCCGCATGAATAACAGAGTGCTCCTACTTTTCGTGGACTGCCTGACTCGAAATAGACCGTCAACTCTGAGCTTCCACAGCTCGGGCACGGGTTGTGGATGGTCTTCTCAAAACTCGGGCGATTGTTCCTATGTCTTGTCACCCTATTCGGATGACCGCCCCTCTTCATCATGCTCCATCGCTTCATTGGAGGCATAGGAATGGCAATGAGGGTTTCAGACTAATGCTTGACAAAGAGCAAGGAATTGGCGCCCATCTTTGCGATCAAAGAAGTAGTCATTTGAGGAGGCTAAGGCTCAGGTTCACCATGAGGCCAACGCTACGCATGGTTCACAGGGCCCGCTGTCGTCAACGAAGAGCTATGAACAGTATCTTTGGATGACGCCACCATAGACCCTGGCTGAATTCAACACATCTTCGAGGCTAATGTACTCGTCAGCTGAATGTGCCACACCGATATCTCCGGGGCCGAATAAGCAGGTTGGTATTGAGCCCAGCGTGGATAGGAGAGCGCCATCAGTCCAGTATGGGACCCCAATCACAGGTGCTTTCGTCCCTGTGTTTTCAGCAAGAGCCTGCTGAGCTAGCTGCACGATCCGCTGAGACTCAGCTGTTTCAAGAGGCGGCATATCGTATGGGCTTCGGGCCGTGGCGTTGAAGTCTGCTTTCTCTCGCTTGATGGTCTGGAGGATGTCTTCGACCTCAGCCATAACGGATGCGACTGATTCTCCGGGGAGCGTTCGTCTCTCAAGCCTGAGAGTGCAGCGTTCGGGAATTATGCTCCAGTCAGTGCCGCCCTGTATTGTCGAGGTATGGATCTTGGGGGTTCCCAGAAGCGGGTGCACTCTGCTTCCGAGGTCTTGTTGAAGTTTCTCGATCCGTGATACGATCTTCGCGGCGTGAGCGATAGCGTCCACTCCTTTCTCTGGAACTGAGCCGTGGGCGGCTTTTCCTTTGACTTCGATCTCGATCCAGACGAACCCTTTGTGAGCTGTAGCCACCTTCATGGCCGTGGGCTCGCCGACAATGGCGGCGTCAGTCTTGTATTCTTGGACAAGTTTCTCGATGCCGAGGCTCTTGTACTCTTCATCAACCACAGCGCTGAAGATGAGATCTCCACGGAGTCTCATTCCCGAATCGACGATGGATTTCACGGCGCCGATCATGGCTGCGAGCGCTCCTTTCATGTCACACGCGCCTCTGCCGTGGAGCAGGCCGTTCTGAATGGATGGTTTGAATGGATCGATGATCATCCCATTCACCCCGACGGTGTCCATATGGCCGTTCAGCATCAAGCTTCGTCCGCCGCCTGAACCCTTCATGATCGCGATCACGTTGTTTCTCTCGTCGGCTACAGGCTGTGTTCGGACCTCAAGACCGCCTATGGAGTCAAGTCGATCAGAGATGAGTTCTGCAATGGCGGACTCGCCGGGGCCCCTGCCAACAGTGGGATTCACACTGTTAGTCGCCACTAACTCCTTCAGTAAATCCACAACGTAAGTGCGGTCTATGCTCTCTGCCGGATCCATGTGCATCACTGCTCAGTGTCGGGGGGCCGCAATTACAGGGTTTCGGGGCCCCATTTCAGTGAATCGGGGGCCCAAATCACATCTTCGGTTTCAAGATGATGAAGGCGAGCATGGCAAGGATGCCTGCCGAAGATGTGATGAGGCTGTAGGTGAACGCCGCGCCCATCGAGAACTGGTCCGAGAGCACCCCGAACATGAGATTCGCCACCAGCGAACACGTGCCGATGACGAGATAGTAGACACTGTACGCGGTTCCCTTCAACTCGGCCGACACAAATGAAGGAACCAGAGCTCGCTGCAGAGTTTCTGAGATTCCGATATATGCGCCGTATATGAAAGCGATGGCAAACCCCGGCAAGATGCCTTCGGTCGTCACCAGTCCTGCTAGGGAAGCAGCAAAGAAGATTCCGAAACCCACGACCAGAACCTTTTCCTTTCCAAATCTGTCGGCCAGTATGCCCGACGGGAGTCCCGCTACGATGGTAGCCACATTTAACGTGGCATAGACCAAGGCGACGGTGTCGCTCGAAGCGCCGAGGGCGCCCGCCTTCACCAAGATGAATGAGAAGTTGTAGGCGCCGAGGGCAAAGATCCCCATCACGAACAGGAAAATCGTGAATCTCCTCGTGAGAACGGTCCTCGCGTTCTTGAATACCGGCATCGAGGTCTTCGGTCCTATTCGATCTTGAACGAAGAATATGAGAACGATCAGGGATAATGCGCCAGGAATCAGCGAGATCCAGAAAATCCCCCTGAATCCGAAGAGTGGTAGCAGCAGAAAAGCGAGGACTGGTCCGACAACGGCTCCAACTTGGTCGGCGGAACGATGTAATCCAAATGCCGTTCCGCTCTTGGCCTCCCTTACAGATTCGCTGATCAGTGCATCCCGTGGTGATGTTCGGATGCCTTTCCCGGCTCTATCGGCCAACCTTACGACGAGCGCGTCAGTCCAACTTGTCGCAACCGCAAAGAGAGGTTTAGCAAGCGTCGAGAGTCCATAGCCAAGAAACACGAGAGGTTTTCGGCGGCCGATTCGATCGGAGATCGCTCCTGAGAATACACGGAACATGTAGTTCAGGAATTCCGCAGCGCCTTCCATTAGGCCGAGCAATGCTTTCGTCGCGCCGAGTTGAGTAATAACGAAGAGAGGCAATATGCCAAGGATCATCTCTGTTGAGATGTCCGTGAACATGCTCACGATTCCAAGATTTGCGACATTCTTGAGCCCAAGCTCTTGAGGATGCTCCGTCTCGGAGGTGCTACTCTTCGCAGTCAAAGTCCTGATGCCCCACAGATCATAGAGATGAGGAACTGCGATGTCAGATCTGGATGCTTATCTCCTTTCCTAGCTGATGCAAGTGCTCTCTACACGTGGCCAAGAGAGGAATCACGTGAAGTATTTGCGCAGTTCCCTTGCGACATCTTCAGGAGAGTCGAAAACCTCGCCTTCATCAAGGAAGTATCGGAGTCCCCAGACATCATTCACGTTCTGACTCTGAAAGCCGTATCTTGAGGCGACTTTCAGAACGACAGAGCCATGCATTGAGGCTTCTCCGAACGGTGAAGAGAAGATGACAACGTTGAAGCTTCGTATACCAAGCATGTCGTAGTACCTCAGTATGCGTGAGAGTCCGTCGGCCAGATTCGACAGTGTTCCTTTTGGAGCGTCAGTCAGATCAGTGCTACTAGTCGCGATTCCCCAAGCCTCGTCTGAGCCTGTCGGAGAATATGCCGTGATCCAATCCGTGTCGCCCAGTGACGCCAGATAGCGCTCCTTGCGCCTTTTCTCCTCATCGACAAGGTCCTTCCAGTAGTTGGAACCGTGGGCGTCCCAGTACTCTTCTGCTTTTTCGTCAACTTCGGCGAGCATGTCGAATGCGTGATCGCTTGCCAGTGCTTGCATGTGAGGATGCACAACCGTCGAGCCCGCGGGCGGTAGACAATTCATCAACACTGCCCCGTATCTAACGTCGGGATTCTTCTGACGCACGATGCTGAGGTATCGCGTCGAGGCTTCCAGTGCGTCAGCTAGGATTGGCGTGACAAGTTCGCTCGGTCTGAGGTAGTGGCTGTTCGTAATCACCGTGACAGCGTTGAATTCAGAATGGGCGAAAAGGCTCGGGAAAGTTCTTGCCTCACCCACCTGAATGCTGCCCTCAGGCACCAATTCAGCTGGAAATTTCGGCGTAGATTTCGCAGCTTTCTCTGGGCAGAATGGACAGCTTTCGCGTGTCCGCTGGGCAGTCTCAGTAAGCAGTTGTTCGTCGGTCTTGAAGTATCGTTTCACGTAGTCGCGTCTACCTCTCAATACTATGCTTCCTCTTCCAGTTAGTGGATCTCTCCTATGTTCGACGAGCTGCTCGTCAAGCTCAAAGTTCTTGAGGGGAGAGAGAAGTCTTGCCGTTCGCTTTTCGGATACGAATTCCATGTCTGTTACGGTGCCTGTCTATGCCAAAAATGGCTTTCCGTCAGGAAGCCCGAGACGACGAAGTCCGGACCCGATCGCGCTTGTTTGAAATACTCCGATTACTACATGGGCTCGAGTGGCGTTTCATTAGGGGTATCATGCGTGAGTGTTCTGGCGAGAAGTGAGATCCTTCGTGAGATCAAAGCCCGGAGAGTCAAGATTGAACCGTTTCGACCAAGTTGCGTCAGAGCCGCTTCGATCGACCTGCACCTGGCGAGCGCGTTCCGAGTCTTCCAGTCACCGCACAAGAGCATCCCGGTCACCGACCTGACCGACTTCAAGAGGGCGACCCGTGGGATTCGTGTTCCACGCGGGTCAGGGATCCAACTGAGCCCCGGCGAGACCGTTCTCGGCATAACGGAAGAGAAGGTTACACTTCCAGACAACGTCTGTGGGTGGCTCGAAGGGCGCAGTCGTTTCTCAAGACTGGGCCTGCTAGTTCACATCTCTGCGAGTTTCGTGCAGCCTGGTATAGCAAATCATCAGGTTCTGGAGCTTAGTAACTTTGGTCCATCTCCGCTTGAGATATTTCCGCATACTGCGGTCTGCCAGCTCATCCTTCAGAAAACTATTGGAACAGGTCACTATCGTGGGCTCTTCGAGGATCAGACTCCCCAAGACTTCGCCAAGAACTGAAGCGCTCTTGCTATTCCACAAGTGTTTTACCTTTCGAGCCTAGCGGGTTGATGAGGCGTTAGGATTGGCCGGAGTCTACGACTCTGCGATGCGGTTCGACAAGAGAGTGAGATTTGCAGCAGTTGTCGATAGTCAGGGTAGAATACTCGAAGGTGGGATGCGCCCTGAAGTTGAACCTATTGAGCCGCTTGAGAAGACCCCTGAATTGATCTCGCAGCTCATCGCACGTGAATCTGCAGAAACGAGAGCGGTGTTCCTCGGAGCTCCGGAGTACTCGATCCTCGTCCATGAGAAACTAATCGCGATGATCCTCTATCTTGAAGATGGCTTTATTCTGGTCACGACTCAGCGGCCGTTTCCGCTGGCCAAACTGGCCGCGCTCACGAAGCGATTGACTAAGGCGCGGGCGAGGATGAGCAAGAGACCCTAGTCTACGAGTGGCAATATGATGCCCGTGACAGGTGTCCCACTCGACGAATTCTCGCGGCTCCTGCATCCATTCACTGCGACCATCGTTACCTGCCAAGGAAAGAACGGTCCACCCAATGCGTTGGCCATAGCATGGGTCATGCCGGTGAGCTTGAACCCACCAATGCTGGTCTTCGCAATCAGTAAGGAGCGCCACTCGTACAAGCTGCTAGAGCAGGCACGTGAATTTGCCGTAAACATTGCAGGGTTCGACTTGGCGCGTCAGGTTCTCTACTGCGGACGTAAATCCGGGAAGGACGTGGACAAGTTCAGGGAAACCGGTTTGACCGCTGGGAAAGCGAAGAAAGTCGGCGTTCCAATCATCAACGAATGTGTTGCTCATGTGGAATGCAGGGTCGCAGAGACGATCCCGAAAGGTGACCATGTTCTCGTCATAGGCGAGGTATTGGCAGCCTACGCTGCGAAAGAAGCTTTCAAGGGACTGTACGATCTTAAGCGATTCAAGCCTCTGCTTCATTTGGGAAATGATGTGTTCACGACAACGTCGACAGAGACCATTCAACCGGAACTGAGCTAGGAAACGAGTGTTCTATAGACCGCCGAACACTCGAAATGTCCGACAGTTGATTCCAATTGTCGGGCGATTGTTCACGGCGTGAACCTTGCTACGGGGCGCTTCTGCCAGTGGCTTCTTGGGTCGCGCAGTGGACACTTTGAGTTTTCAGGGGAGTATATTGATTTGGAACACGGCACGCGCGACAAATCCTACCCCAAAGTATACTAGGAGTAGCGCCAACCCGGCGAGCAGGAGTCTATACCCCCGCGCTTTGAGTAGTGTTTTGCCTCTGGCCGAAAGGTATGCAGTGCCAGTCAACCAAGCATAGTCCATCCATACATGCGAGAGGTACATGATGAAGACCCCGAGAAGTGCGCCGAGTTCTACGGCTTGAACTACGAGGCCTAAACCAACCGTTAGCCACCACACAATGAAGAATGGGTTCAGCCCGGTTAGTCCAACGCCGAGCATCAACGATCTCTTCTGAACCTTGGTATCCTCAATCGCTTCAACGTTGAAGGAGCTACGTGTCACGTCTCTGATCTGGAACGCACCGAAAAGTATCAGGGCGGATCCCCCGATCAAGCCGACGATTGTGGAAAAACCTGTAAGATTCAGCAGGCTTGAAATGCCCACACCGATCAGCATGACAAGCGGAAGTTCTACGAGCATATGTCCGACTGAGATCATGAAACCGGACTTGGCGCCACCTTTGGTCCCTTGCAGCAGGTTGGCCGCGAAGAGCGGCCCGGGCATGAGAGCTCCGGAAGCGGTAACGATCACCACTGTTGCCAGGAACGCTGGAAAGCTCGGAGAGAACTGCACTTAACCGCCAGCTTCTGGCCCTAGAGATAGGGTCGCTGATTTTTGCCTTACTGCTTAATTACAGTGGTCCCCTAGGCTCGGTTGGGCCTAGTGCACGAGAAAAGAGAAGAGAGAGTGGCGACTGCGCTGCTATCGACAGTCATGGTTCTGTGATCTTGATCGCGGTCACAGGGCATTGGATCTCGCATGCGCGGCAGAAGATGCAGTCGTTCTCTCTGGCCGGGTCCGCCTTCTTGGCGGCGAGGATAGCTTGCCCGCTTGCGTTTGGGGTCTCGCAGTCTGGCGTCTCAAACCATTCGAAGACGTTCACCGGGCAGACTGAGATGCAAATTCCGTCTGCGATGCAAACATCAAAGTCCACTGCAACCGTCTTCCCATGGATTCCAAGCTTCCTTGGTGGCTGAATTGTGCCTCGGACTTCGTGACCTATGTGGTCCTGAACAACCGGCAATTTCATGAATTCGGGATCGATCGGCATATTGCTTGCACCTTGCAGCTGAGAGGCCGGTTGGCTTCTTATATTTGAGGCGGTGTCTGTTCTGCAACAGACAAGATTCAGCGTGATAGAATGAGCCTCGATCATCACACAATCCGAACGATGGAAGAGATCGTCGACCAGCTCACAGAGTACGGATTGAGCAAGAACGAGGCTAAGGTTCTCACGCTTCTCGCGAAGCGCGGTGCTGAGAAAGCGAGTGTGGCCGCTCGAGCGCTCAAGCTGAACCGGACGGAAACCTACCGAACCCTCAGAAACCTGCAGCGCAGAGGGCTCGTCGAGGCCAGCCTAGAACAACCGGTCAGATTCCAAGCCGCGCCTTTCTCGCGATGTCTCGAAGTACTCATCGCGGAACGGAAGAACAGACTTGCAGTGCTCGAAGAGAGAAGTGGAATTCTCGAGCGCGTATTCGAGAGAATCAGTGTTGAGACTGAAACTCCAGCGTTCGAGAGGTTTCAGGTCCTTGAGGGAAGAGCAAGGATAGGGCAGAAGCTGCTTTTCATGTGTGAGAACTCGAAGCTCCAGATCGATTCAATCATGGGATCTTCGGATCTTGGTGGAGGAAGCGGTCGTGTGGTGCTCGACAAGTTGTCAATGCTGGCGAAGCGAGGACGCAAGATCCGAGTGATCACAGACATCACCACTGCCACCGCTCGGCTCGTGGAGCCATTCCAGAACTTGATCGCATTCAGACACTTGGATCTGGCCAGAAGACCAGTGCCGAGAGCGTCGATCATAGACGATACAGAGGCCCTCTTCGGCATAGGGGGCGCCGAAGAAGCTGCTGGACGCGGATCAGAACAGGTCGCGCTGTGGATAATTAGTCGCTCGTTTGTGCGGAGCCTTCGCGCGTACTTCAACGAAATCTGGAGCAGCGCAACTCCGGCGCTGGCTCGGCTTGAGGCGATCAAGGCCGGGAAGCCCGAAGAGGAATTGACAATTCTGAAGGGCAGGCTCGAGGTTCGGCATAAGCTATCGGAGATACTGAACGGTTGTCGAGAGACTATCGACTTCTGGACGACCAAGAAAGGAGTCGAGATCCTTGCAAATCATCGGCTGGAAGATCTCGGTGCGCTCCGCAAGAGGAATGTTCGGATCCGAATAATCGCACCTATCACGACGGAGAATAGGCATAGTGCAAAGATGCTCCTGTCAGTTGCGGAGCTCAGGCACTCAGAAGCGATAGGGCCTGCCCGTATTGTAATAGCGGATCATGACAATCTCCTCTACTATCAACGCATTCCGGACGACGACAACTTGGAGACCGGGGCTGACGCTGGCTTCTGGACAAATAGTGGTCCGCTCATAGAGACGATGAGTCGCGCATACGAGGAAGTCTGGAAAGGGATGGTGGCTGTCTATACTCCTCGTCGTCACATTCCCCGACGCTAGAGAGTGATCTCTGCCTTCATCATTGAGTAGTCTGTCCTAGGTTCTTTTGGCACCAACTTGAAACCGAATTTCTGCCCAACGCGTATCATCGATTTGTTGTCGACATCAAAGTAGGCGATGATCTTGGACAGGCCCTGCCTCTTCGCTTCGGCCAGGAGATCCGAGAACAACGCGGTGCCAAGCCCAAGATTCTGCCACTTGTCAGCAATCACCACGGCGGCCTCGGCTAGTCTGCCAGATGAGTCAGTTACGTACCGTGCTTCGCCGATTGCCTGTTCGCTGTGGTCTCTCTGTAGGACTGCGATCAATGATGTGACGTTCCTGTCTTCAAGTCGAAGCATCTCCTCACCGTCTGCTTCAGTCAGTGCCTTCTGTGTTCTCAGGAACCTCCAAAACATCGTGTCCTCAGAGAGCGAGCTGAACATGGAGAACAGCATCCGGAAGTCTTCAGGTTCGGCTCTTCGAATCAGAATCTTTGACCCATTCTTCAGAGTGACGGTGTGAGGAAATGCGCCGTTCGACACCGGGCGCAATCATGATCCTCCGAGTCGCAGAGTCCAAAATTGATTCTATGGTTGTAGGACGATCTTTCCGAAGTGTTCTCTCTTCTCCATTCGTTCCTGCGCTCTCGCCGCTTCGGCAAGTGGATAGACTTTGTCGACA
>Ga0315279_10002785_pt1 | contig 25536 bp, 24 predicted proteins | sample YL17G06_20_MG_FD_203694 | JGI IMG/M metagenome (GOLD analysis project Ga0315279, IMG submission 203694) | Sediment microbial communities from Yellowstone Lake, YNP, Wyoming, USA - YL17G06_20 | ecosystem: Environmental > Aquatic > Freshwater > Lake > Sediment | place: USA: Wyoming | collected...
GAATCGGCTTCCGAGGTGCGTGGACAGATCACGCTGAAAGGAACGGCTGATATTCCTAATTTTGGCTTTTATAAGTACGAGGTGGCTCCATTGAGCAGCGACAATTGGTCAACGATCCAGGCCGGGCACAAGGTTGTCCAGGATGGAGAGTTGGGTTTCTGGGATACCACCGCGCTAACCCCAGGCGACTACATGCTGCGCCTGGTCGTGACCGACAATCAGGGACAGGCTTTGCCGCCCTGCGTGGTGACGGTGCGGGTGGTGGGTCAATAAGGCGGTATTATGCCCGAGGTCCGCATTCGCCCCGCCGTAGCCACAGATCTGCCCGTGCTGATGGCTATCAACCATTCCTGCACGAGTGAATACGTCTGGCAGATGGATGTCCAGCGAGAAGAAGGACAGGCCGGCGCGATCTTTCGCGAGATACGCCTGCCGCGCGCGGTCGTCGTGCATTACCCGCGCCCGGTCGAGACGCTGGCAGACGAATGGAGCCGCCGTACCACGATGCTGGTGGCCGTCTTGGGGGAGGCGCAGGTCGGCTATCTGCGCCTGACGGACAAGGTCATCCCGCAGACTGCCTGGATCACCGACCTGGCAGTTACGCAGGCTGCTCGTCGCAAAGGGATCGCGACAACGTTGATCCTGGCGGCTCAGGCCTGGGCTGTGCAGCGCAAGAACAGGCGGGCTGTTATGGAGATGGCCTCCAAGAACTGCGCCGCGATCCGCCTGGCGCAAAAATTGGGCTACGAGTTCTGCGGGTATAATGACCACTATTACTTGAACCAGGATATTGCCTTGTTCTTTGGACGGGCGTTGAAATAGAACAACTTTTCAGAGGGTTTGGGGTTGCAAACGGGCTTCGCCCGTTTGCAACCCCAAACTCCCCCCTATTGAGATGAGCAATTAAAAGTCTATTGGGAAGGTTGGAATGCTTAGCGGTTGGATGTCTGAAGTGCTGACGGGGATTGTAACGGTCAACCAAATCTTTACGGCCGGTATTGCCATTACGGCCTTTTCCCTGTTTTTCTATTCGTTGTCCTTCAATTTGCGCGATCGCGTGGCGCGCTCCTTTGCCCTGATCTTGTTGTGCGTGGTGGTCGTTTTTACCTCCGAGGCGCTTGAAAGCTCATCGGTGTCGCCTCAGGTTGTTGACCTGTTCCTGCGCCTGGAGTGGTTGGGGATTATCTTCCTGCCGCCGACTTATCTCCAATTCTCGGATGCACTGTTGGTGACAACCGGTCGCCCCTCACGTGGGCGCCGCCGCCTGGCAATCCGGTTCCCTTATTTCATCTCGGCTTTTTTCCTGATCCTGCTGGCCTATGGGTACCTGCTCGGCCCGATGGTGACTGACGGCCAGCCCGCACCGCATCTCCAGCGCACACTTTGGACAGAGGTATTCACAGCCTTTTACGGCGGGGTGATGGTCTGGGCCTGGATCAACTTTGGGCGCGCCTACCAGCGCACGCTGACCCGTTCCGGCCGCCGCCGGATGCTCTATCTGCTGGCCGGGGCCACTGCGCCAGCGCTCGGCTCGTTCCCGTACCTGCTCTACGGCTCCAGCCTGGCGGGGCAGCACCCTTTCCTCTTTTGGGGGATGGCGATGTTCAGCAATATCCTGGTCGGCGGGTTGATCATTATCATGGCCTACGCGGTGGCTTTCTTCGGCGTTTCGTGGCCGGACCGGGTGGTGCGCAGCCGCCTCTTCAAATGGATCATGCGCGGACCGGTCACGGCTTCGGTCGCGTTGGGTGTGATGACGATTGTCCGCCGCGTCGGCGAGATATTCGGAGTGGTCTATTCGGGGGCGGTGCCGACTGCCATGGTGGTCTCTGTGCTGCTCATGGAACATACCATCACGATGGTCGCGCCGATCTGGGAACGCTGGATTTTTTTCGGCGGCGACCGCGCTGATCTTACCCTGTTGCAGAGCCTCGAAGAGCGATTGATTACCCAGGGCGACCTGCGCCAATTCCTCGAGGCGATCCTGGCTGCCGTGCGGGATCACCTGCAATCTCCGTCGGCCTTCGTCGCTGCACTCGATGGCGGCGGTCTTTCCTTGATCGTCACAACCGGAAATTCTCCCCTGCAAAAGGAGGCCAATCTTTCCGAGGCCTTGCTGGTTGTCAATGGTGTGGGGAACGGCCATGAGGAATATATCTGGGGAGATTACTGGCTCTTCCCACTCCACCAGCCGTCTGAGACGGACGAAGGCCAGCAGCTCTTGCTGGGATTGCTCGGCGTCGCGCGCCTGCCGGATCAGGTTCTGGTCAGGGAGCAGCGCCAATCCCTGCTGCTTTTGATCCAGCGCGCGGCTCAAGCGCTGCAAGATCGGCGCCTACAGCAGGGCGTATTTCGTTCGCTGGAAGAACTGAGGCCGCAGGTGGACATGATCCAGCGCTGGCGTGCGGTTGGGCGCTATGACAGCAAGGCCAGCCTGCTGGCCGAGACGCTCCCGCCCGAATCCGATCTGGCGAACTGGGTAAAAGATGCCCTGACCCACTACTGGGGCGGGCCCAAGCTGACCCAAAGCCCGCTCCTGCAGCTCGAAATCGTCCGGCAGGCTTTCGATGAACACAACGACAGCCCGGCTAACGCGCTGCGCGCCATCCTGCGCCAGGCGGTGGACAGCGTCCGCCCGGAGGGTGAGCGGCGCTTTACCGCTGAGTGGATCCTGTATAACATCCTGGAAATGAAGTTCATCGAAGGCCGCAAGGTGCGGGAAGTGGCGACGCGGCTGGCGATGTCGGAGGCGGACCTGTATCGCAAGCAGCGCGTCGCGGTCGAAGAGGTGGCGCGCGTTATCCTCGAAATGGAACACCAGATGCAAGTCCGCTTGAACGGGAAGGAGGTCGAAGGAGATTAATGGTACACAATCCTTTTGCGGAAAAGGAAATACCCCTCTATGACGAAGGCTGGTGGGCTTCGCTACTGGCTGAGGAGGAGAGCCGGATGGGGGCGGTGGTCGTGCGCCCGCCCAAGGTCGAGGAGCGTGGCAAAATGCTTGCGGATTTGGAGCAGGCCATGGCGCTTTATCGTCAGGATCAGATCGTGACCCTGACCGTAACGGACTATAACCGGGGCGGCTTATTGGTCGAGGGGGAGGGATTGCATGGCTTCATCCCATGCTCGCACCTGGTGGATATGCCCGTTCAAGTGGACGAAAAAGGTCGTGAGGAATGCCTCTCTGGGTACGTCGGGAGGAAATTGCGCTTGAAGGTGATCGAATGCGTTCCCGAGGAGGGCCGCATCGTCTTCTCGGAACGGGCGGCGCGGGCCGAGGCCGGAAAGCGGACGCAACTTCTCAATTCCTTACAGGTTGGGCAGCGCGTCACCGGTGAGGTGACCAACGTCACCGACTTCGGCGCGTTTGTAGACCTGGGCGGCCTGGAGGGGTTGATCCACATCTCCGAGCTTTCTTGGGGGCGTGTCAGCCATCCCGGCCAGGTCCTGAACGTCGGCCAGCGCGTGGAAGTGCTGGTGCAGGAGGTCTCGCCGGATCGCTGCCGCGTGGCGCTCAGCCTTAAGCGGCTGTGTCCCAACCCCTGGGAGACAGCCGAGGCGCGCTATTCCATCAACCAGGTCGTTCCAGCCGTCATCACCACGTTGGTGCCATTTGGCGCCTTTGCCCGCCTCGAAGAGGGGCTGGAGGGGTTGATCCATACCTCGGAAATCCCAATCCCTCCCAACGCAGCGCTGAAGGATGTCCTTACGCCTGGCCAGGATGTGCAGGTGCGCATCCTGCAAGTGGAGATCGCCCGGCAGCGGCTCAGTCTCAGCTTGAAGGTGGACGCAGAATAGATCATGCCGCCTCGACCTTCCAGCTCCGCGCAACCGCCTCCCCAGGCAGCCCGCCCAGAACAACTCCCGCCAGCGGATTGGATTGACCACCTGGCTCGTTTCCAGGCTCATTTTGGCCGCTTTGCTTGGGACGTTCTCGGTGTCCTGTCGCTTGCCCTGACCCTGATGGTTTTCCTGGGATTGTTGGGCATCTCGGCTGGCAGACTGCTCTCCCTGGTGGTCGGCCTGCTCAAGCTCTGGTTTGGCTGGGGCAGTATCCTGGTCATCGCCGCGGCCTGCCTGGGCGGCTTGCTGGCCTTCCGCCGCAGCCGCGGCCCGCTGAAATTGAACTGGGGGCAAGTCGTCGCCGTCGAGCTGGCTGCCTTCCTGACCCTGGCCGTGCTTTCGGTGGTCAGCGGCAATTCCCTGCCCCAAGCCGAGAATGGTTGGTGGGGCGGGCGGGTCGGCTGGGGACTGTCCATGCTGCTGGTAAAATACATCGGGCCGGTCTGGGGCGGCCTCGTCGTTTTCCTGCTTTGGGGATTGGCCTTGACGAACGCTTTCGGCCTCTGGCGACGGTTCGAGGCGATCCTACTCAAGCTGGCCGGCGAGCCGCCCGTCTCGGACCTGGCACCTGCCGCGCCGGACGGGGCAGTTTTCCCGGCCTTGGCCGGGTCAGCCTCCCCGTCCCAGGAGCGAGCCAAAAAGTCCGGTGGGCGTTTGCCGCCGCAGTTCCGCAAGTCATTCAAGGTTTCCGAACAACCCGATGACCGCCCGGCCGAACCGCTACCGCGCGGTGAACGCCTGCCGCCACTGAACCTGCTGGTCAGCGAGCAGAACGTCCGCGCAGATGAGCGCAACATCAACCAGACCGCTGGCCTGATCGAAAAGACCCTGGCCGACTTCGGCATCCCGGCGCGGGTGGTGGGCTTCCGCATCGGACCGACCGTGACCCAGTTCGCCATTGAGCCGGGCTTCATCGAGAAGGGTGACGCAGAGAACGGCGATCCGAACCGGCAGAAGGTGCGCGTGGCGCAGATCGCCAATCTCTCGCGCGACCTGGCCCTGGCCCTCTCGGCGGAACGCCTGCGCATCGAAGCGCCGGTGCCGGGGCGTTCTTACGTCGGCATCGAAGTCCCTAATCTGCGGGCCATCACCGTGCGCCTGCGCCCCATCCTGGAGAGCGAGGCATTCTACCAAGTAGGTGCTGCGCACAAGGTTGGCTCGCCGCTTGCCATTGCCCTGGGGCGGGACGTTTCCGGCCAGCCGGTGGTCGCAGACCTAGCAAAAATGCCGCACCTGTTGATCGCCGGGACGACCGGCTCTGGCAAGTCGGTCTGCATCTCCGCTATTACTGCCTGCCTGGCGATGAACAACACGCCCGAAGACTTGCGCTTGGTGATGATCGACTCCAAGATGGTCGAATTGATCCGTTACAACGGCCTCTCGCACCTGTATGGTAAGGTCGAGACCGACATCCAGCGCATCCTGGGCGTGCTGCGCTGGGTGGTGGTCGAGATGGAGCACCGCTATAAATTGCTCGAGGTGGCTAAGGCGCGTGATATCGAAGCCTATAACCGTAAGCTCCAGCGCCGCAAGGATACGCAGCCGCTGCCGCGCATCGTGGTGCTGATTGACGAGATGGCTGACCTGATGATGTCCGCGCCCGACCAGACTGAGCACAACCTGGTGCGTCTGGCGCAGATGGCGCGCGCCACCGGCATCCACCTGGTTGTGGCGACCCAGCGTCCCAGCACGGACGTGGTCACCGGCCTGATCAAAGCCAACTTCCCGGCGCGCATTTCCTTCGCCGTAGCCTCGCAGGTCGATTCGCGCGTTATCCTGGATATGCCCGGCGCCGATACCTTGCTCGGCCGCGGCGACATGCTCTTCCTCAACCCGGAAGTCGGCAATCCAGTGCGCGCCCAGGGCGTGATGGTCACCGATCAGGAGATCGAGCGCATTATTGCCTTCTGGCAAAAGATGAACCCCTCGCAAGAGCTGCGCCCGCCGTGGGAGGCTCTCTTGAGCCAGCTGGAAGGCGATAGCGATGAAGTGCTGATCGAACAGGCCATCACTGTCCTCAAGCAAGAGCAGCGCGCCAGCGCCTCCATGCTCCAGCGTCGCCTGCGCATCGGCTATCCACGCGCCGCGCGCCTGCTAGATCAGTTGGAGGAGATGGGGGTCGTCGGGCCTTCCCTGGGCGGCGGGCGCGAGCGTGAGGTGCTGCTCGAACCGGACGAAGCGAACAGCGAAGATGCGGCTTAGCGTCATTACCACCGGTTTGGCGATCTTATCAGTCGGTGTGGTATCATTGCCGAGCTTTTTATCTCACGATAATGGTAGGGAACTGCCCTACCATAATAGCAGAAAGGGTTTATGCCTTGGAACAGTCCGTAGATAAGAAGCGGATGTCGTTTAGCGATTACCTGCGTAAGTGGTTCAAATGGCTGCTCGACCCATTGGGCAAGTTTTTCAATCGGCTCGGAATTCATCCCAACCTGATGACGCTGCTGGGGCTGTTTGGGACAGCCATTGGGGCGTACATGGTTGCCCGGGGATATTTGACCTGGGGCGGCATCCTGGTGCTGGTCACCGTGCCTTTCGACGCGCTGGACGGCACCATGGCGCGCCTGCGCGGGGAAGCCAGCGATTGGGGCGCCTTCGTCGACTCGGTAGCCGACCGCTACTCAGAGTTGTTAGTGTACCTCGGTCTGCTGATCTACTACCTCAACAAGGGTGACAAACTGGCCTGCGCGCTGGTGTACCTGGCTGCGGCCGGCACCGTGCTGGTCTCTTATACAAAGGCCAAAGCCGAGTCGCTTCATTTCGATGCCAACGTCGGCCTGCTGACACGCGCCGAGCGTTACCTGGTCCTGGCCCCGGCGCTGGTTTTCAAGATACCGATCATCGCCTTGTGGATCCTGGCAATCCTGGCGAACTTTACAGCTTTACAACGCATCTTACGTGTGCGGCATCAGGCTTATCGTAGCTGACTAGCTACCATTACCGACGCCTGAGTGAAAAAGGAGAATAACATGCCCGACGGATTCGATATCCCCTTGCCGTTCTTGAACCAGTCCTTTCACATTTACTTCTACGGCATTCTCATAATGCTGGGGGTCATTGCGGCTGCCTTGATGGCGCGCCTGGAAGCGAAACACCGCGGACTCGATCCCGAACTCGTCTGGGATATGCTCTTCTGGTTGGTGCTGGCTGGTATCGTCGGGGCGCGCATCTGGCACATCCTTACGCCGCCTCCTTCGATGGTCGAGCAGGGCATAACGACTAAGTATTACCTTACCCATCCATTGGATATGCTCAACATCCGGGCGGGCGGATTGGGGATCCCGGGCGCGGTTATCGGTGGCGGTTTAGCGATGTGGATCTATTTACGGAATAAGAAAATGAGCTTCACCGTGTGGGCCGATATCGCCGCGCCGGGACTGGCCCTGGCGCAGGCCATCGGCCGCTGGGGCAATTTCTTCAACCAGGAGCTTTACGGCGCGCCGACGGCCCTGCCCTGGAAGATATACATTGATCCTTTGCATCGCTTGCCTGGTTTCGAGAATTATTCCTACTATCACCCGCTTTTCCTATACGAGTCGTTGTGGAACCTTGCGAGCATGTTCTTCCTGCTATGGCTGGGACGCCGTTTCGCCGAGCGCCTCAAGGCGGGAGATATTTTCCTGACCTATCTCATCGCCTATCCCATCGGGCGCTTCTGCCTCGACTTTCTACGCCTGGATGCCTCACAGTTGGGCGGCATCAACGCCAACCAGACTTTTGTAGCCATCGTGGCGGTGGTGGCGGTAGGGTTGTTGATCTGGAGGCATCGCCCTGTGCGTGCTTGAGGTTCGTATTAGGGCACACTTTGACGTGCCCTTTTTGATTCTTGACCACTAATAAACCAGAGCCAGACAAGATAAACAGGATGAAAAGCAAATCATTTTATCCTATCTCATCCTGTCCATCCTTTTGAACTTTTCGGACGTTGTGCAAGAATTTGTCTCGAAGAATCCTCGATGATTCAAACCGATGACCTTAGCAAGCAATTCGGCGACTTCTGGGCGGTGGATGGCCTGAACCTCAGCGTCCAACCAGGGCAGGTATTGGCTTTGCTCGGCCAGAACGGCGCCGGCAAGACGACCACCGTCCGCCTGCTGACAGCCGTGCTTGCTCCAAGCCGGGGTCGGGCGCAGGTGGCCGGATACGATATTCGCAAGCAGCCCGATAAGGTGCGATCGGTAGTGGGCGTGCTGACCGAGCAGCATGGCCTGTACCTGCGCATGACCGGCGAGGAATACCTGGATTTTTTTGGACAGGTCTACCGCTTGAATAGGTTAGTGCGCCAGGCCAGGACTGCTGAGCTGTTGGAATATTTCGGACTAGCAAACGTGGCCGGGCAGAAAATTGGCGAATATTCGAAGGGAATGCGCCAGAAACTGGCCCTGGCACGTGCCTTGATACACGCGCCGCCGGTCTTGCTGCTCGACGAACCGACCTCGGCCATGGATCCGGAAAGCGCCCGCCTGGTGCGAGATTCTATCGTCAGCCTGCGCTCCGAAAACCGTACGATCCTCATCTGCACACACAACCTGGTCGAAGCGGAAATGCTGGCTGATCAGATCGCCATTATCTACCGCGGGCGCATCTTGACCGGCGGTACAGTCGAGGCGTTGAAAAAACGCCTGTTGGGGCCGGCCGAGTACGAGGTCCGTATTCGTGGCAAATGGCCGCCTGGAAGCTTCCGCCTGCCGCGGGGGGTCACATTGATCGGGGATGTGGATTCGGTCCGCCGGTTTCGCGTGGCCGATCCCGATCAAGCCAACCCACTTTTGCTCCAGGCGCTTGTCTCTCACCGGGTGCTTGTGGTGGCGATGCAGGAAGTGCCGCGCAGCCTCGAGCAGGTCTATCTGGCTGCCATGGCTCAGGTGAGGCAGGATGCTTAGGGAAAATCTGAGCATAGTCTGGCTGATCGCCCGCCGCGAGCTGCGCGACCAGTTCCGCGATTGGCGCATCATCTTTCCGATGATCGTCCTGACGATCTTTTTCCCTTTCCTGATGAATTACACCGCCGGGCAAGCGGTAGGTTTCGTTTCTCAATACGGTGCTACCCTAATCGGCGAGCGCCTGGTGCCTTTCCTGCTGATGGTGGTCGGTTTCTTCCCGATCACGGTTTCGCTGGTCATCGCGCTGGAGGCGTTCGTCGGCGAGAAAGAACGCGGCACGATCGAGCCGCTCCTTTCCAGCCCGCTCAAGGATTGGCAACTCTACCTGGGGAAACTCATCGCTGCGACCAGTGTCCCACTCCTGACCGCGTACATCGGCATAAGTGTGTACCTGATCGGCTTGCGCATTCAGCACGTTCCTTTCCTGGACCCGGGCCTGCTGGTGCAAACCATCTCGTTGACCACCGTCCAGGCCGTGTTGATGGTCAGCGGCGCGATCGTGATCTCCACGCAAGCTACCTCCGTGCGGGCAGCCAACTTGATGTCTTCGTTTGTCGTCATTCCGATGGCGCTGCTCATCCAGGGTGAAAGCGTGCTGATGTTCTGGGGCAACAACCAGATCTTATGGTCAGCTGTGGTGGGTGTGACGGTGATGGCAACTTTGCTGGTGCGCGTCGGCGTATCCCATTTCCAGCGCGAGGCCCTGCTCGGACGTGAGATTGACATCTTGAACCTGCGCTGGCTGGGACGCACCTTCTGGCAGGCGTTTCGAGGCGAGGCGAAATCCCTGGGTGGCTGGTACCGGCGCGAGGTCGCGCAAACGATGCACAAGCTGGTGATCCCGATCTTGATCACAAGCCTGCTTGGCTTGGCCGGGCTTGTAGTGGGTTACCTATGGATTTTGGACAATTCCTCCCAACTCAACCTGGTGACATCGTCTGAGGATTTCCAAAAGGCGATGGAGATGACCCTGGGAATTCCGACCATCTTGCGGATCAGTTTCCAATATATCTGGTTGCACAATCTGCGCGCCGTGGCGCTCATCCTGCTGCTCGGCATTTTTTCTTTTGGCGTTCTGGGGACGATTGTGTTTATAGGTAATATGGGGTTGATCGGGGCGGTTCTGGTGGTAGTAAAAATCGTGGGTTATTCTCCTGCTCTGTTGGCTCTATCTGGTATACTACCTCATGGTCTATTCGAGATCCCAGCCGTGATCCTGGCCAGTGCAGCGGTGCTGTATATTGGTGCGGTGCTGGTGACTCCTGTCCCAGGGCAGACGCTGGGCGAGGTGTTGTTGGAGGCGCTGGCGGATTGGGCGAAGGTCAACCTCGGCCTGGTGCTCCCGCTGTTGACCCTGGCGGCAGCCATCGAGGTCTGGATCACGCCGCGTCTGATCTTGTGGGCGCTCAGATAATCAGGTGATAGTGAAATGCCAAAACTGATCATTCTTGGCTCGTCGAACGCCATCCCGGATGAGCATCACGAGAACACGTATATGATGCTGGTGGGGGAGTGGCGCACGGTGTTGATTGACTGCGCAAGCAACCCCATCTTTCGCATGCAACGGGTAGGCGTGGAATTCGATAGCCTGACGGATCTGATCCTAACCCACTCTCACCCGGATCACGTCTCCGGCGTACCGCTTTTGCTAATGAATATGTGGCTGATGGGCCGACAGCAACCATTGAACATCTACGGATTGGATCATACCCTCAACCGCATCGAAGTTGTGATGGGGGCTTATTCCTGGGACGAATGGCCAAATTTCTTCCCGGTGGTCTTTTATCGTTTACCCGCTAACGAGAAGGCGTTAGTTCTGGATTGTGAGGAGTTCCGTATATTTTCTTCACCTGTGCATCACCTGATCCCTGCCATTGGCTTGCGGATGGAGCTAAAGCGGAATGAGAAGGTGGTCGCCTATTCTTGCGATACAGAACCCTGTTCAGAACTCGTTCGACTGGCCGTAGGTGCGGACGTGCTCATACACGAGGCCGCTGGCGGCGCGCTTGGACATACATCCGCGGCCGAGGCTGGGGAAGTTGCCCGCCGGGCTGAAGTTGGGGAACTTTACCTGATCCATTACCCGACGGGAAAATACGCCTCCGGCGACCTGGTCGCGGAGGCAAAGCGATACTTCCAAGGGCCGGTCAGGCTGGCCGAAGATTTCATGACGCTGGATTTTGAGTAGAAGAAGAAACCCGTTTTCTTGCAGAAAACGGGTTTCTCAGGCGTGCATCGTTGCTTTTACCAGCCATTGATAAACGGCTCCCACTCGCCGTTCTCGGTTAGGTGACGCCCGAATATGTAAAATGCGCTCGAAGGTGGTTCAATCGGACGGTGCAGGAGCAGCATGTGTGCTTCTTCCAACCGGCGGCCGCCTTTGCGGTGATTGCAGGCCGGGCAGGCAGCCACCACGTTAGTCCAGATGTGCTCACCGCCCAAATGCTTGGGGAGCACGTGGTCCACGGTCAGGTCGGAGGCGTGGCGTCCGCAGTATTGGCAGACGAAGTTGTCACGGCGGAAGACCTCGCGGCGGGTCAGCTTGACCTGCAAGCGTGGGCGATGAATCATGTGCTCCAGGCGGATGACCGAAGGCTGTGGGATCAATTGGGTGACGGTGTGGAAGTAGCCGCGCCCGTTTAACACCATTGCGGCTTTTCCGATAAGGATCAGTCCAATGGCCCGTCGGGTGTTGCAGATGTTGATCGGCTCGAAATTTGCGTTCAAAACCAGAACCGGTGCCTGCATAGAGCCTCCACAATGTCACGTATTATAGCACATCAATAATTAGCACATCAATATTTCAGATTTTGCTGTATAATCGTAGCATGGAACTCATGTCAAAAGCCAATTCTTATTATTATTCCTATCCATAGCCACCGCTGCGGATGAGGGAGACGCGCCTGCCGCAGCGGGCGCGTTTTCGCTTAAGGTTACGGTTCACTCATCACGTTTCACGTTTTACGCATTACGTTTTATTCCCGGAGGTCACATGAACATAGACGAACAAGTAGCCCTGCTCATGCAAGGCAGCGAATATGGCGACGAAGAGCTGAAAAAGGTCATGGCCGGCGAGCTGCGCCAGCGCCTGATCGAGGCCCAAAAAGAGGGTCGCCCACTGCGCGTCTACTGCGGTTACGACCCGCGCACCTCCGACCTGCATCTGGGTCATACCATCACCATGCGCAAATTGCGCCAGTTCCAGGATTTGGGTCACGAGGTGACGTTCCTGGTCGGCACGGGAACGAGCATGGTGGGCGACCCCTCCGATAAGGATAAGCTGCGCGCCGTGCTGACGAAGGAAGAGACCGAGCATAACGCCCGCACCTACGCCGAGCAGGCATATCAAATCCTCGACCGCGAGAAGACAAGAATCCGCTTCAACCACGAGTGGCTACTCGACCTGAAACTGGCCGATCTCATCAAGCTTGCTTCGGCTTTTACCATCCAGCAGTTCATCCAGCGTGAGAATTTCAAGCTGCGCTGGGAAAAAGGCGATCCGGTCTATCTGCACGAAACGTTCTATGCTCTCTTGCAGGGCTATGACGCTATCGCCATGAATACGGATTTACAGGTGGGTGGCAGTGACCAGCTTTTCAACATTATCACCGCCGGGCGTAAGTTGCAGGAATTGTACGGCCAGCGTCCACAGATAGGCATCATTATGGGCATCCTGCCCGGCACGGACGGCGTGGTGCGCATGTCCAAGTCGCTGGGCAATCACATCCCGATCCTGGCAACGCCGGAAGACATGTACGGCAAGGTGATGAGCCTGCCCGATAGCGCCATGCCGGTCTACTTTAAGCTGGCCACGCGCTATGCGCCGCCACAGGTCAAGGCGGTTGAAGACGCGCTGGCACAGGGTACGCGCCATCCGCGCGACGTGAAGATGGAACTGGCGGGCGAGATCGTCAGCATCTTTCATTCGGAACAGGCGGCCGTCGAAGCCGAAGAACAATTCAAGCGCGTCTTCCAGTCACGCCATGCGCCGGATGAAATGCCTGAGTACACCCTCCAGGCCGGCCAAACGCTGTTGGATGTGTTGTTGGCGACTAAGTTGGTGGTTAGCAAAAGTGAGGGACGGCGGATGGTCGAGCAGAAGGGCGTGCGCCTGGATGGGGAGGTTTTGCCCGATACACAGGTGGTTTTCCCGCATGTTGGAGTGTTGCAGGTTGGAAAGAGGAAGTTTGTTCAGGTGAAGTAACCCGAAGTCGAGACCCCCGGAGTTTTCAAAACCCCGGGGGTCTATTTACGGTTGCAACGCCTCTTGCATCAACGTCTGGCCGAGATATTCGGTAAATGAGGGGTTATCTTCTTCTATCGCTATCACCAGCGCCAGGGGTGTACCCTGCCAGCCGGGCAGCGTCCCGGCCAGGTACCAGGTGATGGTCTTGTGCTCCTGCGTTTCGAAACCTTTTCCGCTCGCTTGCCAGAAGGGTTGACCGCTGACCATCAGCGACTCAGCGGTCGAGGAGGCAGATTGGGCCGATAACGCTTGCACAGGCTCGCCCAACGGAGGCAAGATGACCCAGCCCTGCGTCGGTGTGTTCACCGCCATCGCCAGGCGTGGGGCGGGGAGGATACCCTGGTTGCTGAGTGTTGCGGCTGCCAGCGCCATTTGCAGCGGGCTGACACGCAATTCCCCGCTCGCAGTCGAGGCCGCCGCGATCGGCAGGCGCAGCTCAGGGGTGGTATAAAATCCAAGCGCGTCGTACAACTGGATGAGATCGTTGTGAGGCGCGTTCTCGCTCAAGCCAGCAGCGAAAAAGAACGGCGTGGGAGCTGTTCCCACAGGGTAGATCCCTTGCGCGGCGCGATCCAGCAGCGGGGCGCCTGGGTCTTGAGCCAAGCTGTCGCCTTTTTCGTCCAGCTTATTCGGATCGTAGGTCGGGTGGGAGGCCATGACCAGGATTTCGCCGCTCTGCGCGTTGAGCAGCACCAGCGCGCCGGCGTGCTCGCCAAGCAGGGCGTCGGCTTTGCGCTGCAAGTCCAGATCAATGGTCAGACGCACGTCCAGGCCAGGAGGCGGCTGGCCGTAGAGCAGGTGATCCCACCAGATGAGGCTGGCGGGGTTGCCCTGTAAGCCGCGCAGATAGGGATCGAGACTGGCTTCCAGTCCGGCTTGTCCGTAAATGGGGTGGGTGTAGCCTGCGATGGGAGCAAGGTCAGGGTATGAATAGACGCGCGTGTAACTGCCCGATTTGCCTTGCGTGAGGTTGATCGGCGTGGAGTTCCGGTCGAGCAGGCTGCCGCGCTGCACGTAGCTATCCGAGATGGCGCGGCGCGCGTTGTCGGTGCGGGTCAGCAGATCGGGGCCGCGCCAGACCGCCCACCAGCCGTTCACCAGCGAAGCGGCGATCAGGCCGAGGCCGAGCAAGCCGGCCACGATCAGATATGGCTGTGAACGAGGCAGAGGCGCGGGTTCGTCTTCGGGCTGGCTGGAGATGAGCAGGAGCAAGAGAAGGGAGATGTAAGAAGTCAGCAGGGATGAACCGCCATAAGAGACAAAAGGCAGCGTGACGCCCGTCAGCGGCAGGAGGCGCAGGTTGCCGCCGATGATGAGCAGGCTTTGCGCCCCCAGGTAAACCGTCAGCCCGGTGGCCAGGAGACGGCGGAAACTGTCCGGGGCGCGCAGTGCGACGCTCATGCCTCGGGCGAGGAAAAGGCCCAATAGCGCAAACAGGCCAATCGTCCCGACCAGACCCGATTCTTCTGATATTGCTGAAAAGATGAAGTCCGAGATGGAAATTGGCACTAGACCGGGGCTGCCCATCCCAGGCCCGCGTCCCCCGATCCCGCCGTTGGCCACGGCCATCAGCGACTGCACAATTTGATATGAGCGCCCAGAGGGGTCGAGCCAGGGGTTCAGCCAGGCGTCCATGCGCAGGCGGACGACATCGAAGAGAAAGTATCCGGCCAGACCGGCCAGTCCCAGACCGACCAGGCTGACGAGCAGGACGCGCTTGCGGCCGGAGACGATGTGGAGAACAATGGTGTAGAGGACGATGAATATGGAAGCGGTACCGAGGTCGCGCTGAACGAGCAGCAGGAGCAGCGCCAGGCCGGTCAGCACAAGGGTGGGGAGGAGGAGAGGGAGGATGAGACTCGGCGCGAGGGAGACACGGGTGGCGGGGGGGCGGGTGACAACGAATGCCCTACGGGGGAGCGGGGAAGCAGAGGGGAAAAGGGGCAAACGGTCAGCAAAGTAAGCTGCCAGGTAGACGATCAGCAGGAGCTTGAGCGGCTCAGAGGGCTGGAAATAGAGGCCGCAGCAGCCCAGCCAGAGGCGTGGACCCGCGCCCAGCGGGTTGGTGCCGAAGACTAGTGTCAGGGTGGTGAGCAGCAGGCCACCGGTCAGCCAGAGATACTTGTAGCGGCGCAGGAAGCGCAAGTCGGAAGGCAGGCGCAACCCCAGGATGAAAATTCCGAGGCTGACGACCAGCCAGAGCGCCTGCCGCAGCCCTAAGCTGGCGTCCAGCCGCCAGACGGTCAACATGCCCCAGCCGCTGAGCAGGGCGGCCAGGGGCAGCAGGTAGGGGTCGCTATCGGGGAGGCGGCGGCGAAGCTGGTAATCCGCTAAAGCGATCAGGCTGGCCCAGAGGACGAATCCCAGCCAGTGGCTCCAGCGGTAATCCACTTGCCAGGAGCGCTCGCGGGCGGCGGGGGAGAGGGTCAGGATAAGGGAGTACAGGAAAAGAAAGAACGCCGCCAGTTTGAGCAGGCGGGCCTGGATTTGTTGAGGAGATGAGGGAATGTTTATCTTCATCATTGCCACGAATTCCACGAATCAGCACGAAGAATTCGCCTGTTCTGCATGCACCTGCGTAGGCACTAGTGGCGGTCAGGCCAGGGAGAAATTTGTGCAATTCGTCACTAAATCTGTAATGTCATGAAGGTTCTACGTTTTATGGTAACGTAAAGCATGAAACACGAAACATGGATTGTGGAACGCGACCGTTTAGTGCAGGTACTTCTTAACCAGCAAGTTCAGTTTCTGGCGCGTCTCCGCGGGGATGACGGCTGGGTTGGTAATCAACGCGTCCGCCAGCGCGCTTCCACAATTACAAGTGCGCTTTACCGGTAAGCTGCGCACCAGGTTGCGGATCGCCTGCTGCGCAACGGTTGTGTTGCGGTTCAGGATCTGGATGACCATCTCCACCGTCACCGGCGCTTCGCTGACGTGCCAGACATCATAATCGGTGACGTGCGCCATCACTGCGCAGCACATTTCCGCCTCGCGCACCAGGAAGGCCTCCGGCGAGGTGGTCATGCCGATGATGGACATGCCCCAGGCGCGGAAGGTGTTGGATTCGGCCTTGGTCGAGAAGCGCGGCCCCTCGATGGTGATAAAAGCCCCGCCAGTGTGTACGGTCGCGCCAGTCTGCGCGACGGCTTTTTCCAGTTGCCCTGAAAGTTCCTGGCAGAACGGATCGGCTGTGCCGACGTGGGCAACCAGTCCTTCGCCGAAGAAAGTGCGGGCGCGGCCTTTGGTGTTGTCGAAGACCTGGTCAGGGATGACGATGTGCCCAGGGGCGTAATCCTCGCGCAGCGAGCCGCACGCGCTGATGCTGACCACGCGCTCGGCGCCGAGCGATTTCAGGGCGTAAATGTTAGCGCGGTAGTTGACCTCGGTCGGCATGATGTGGTGGCCGATTCCGTGCCGCGCCAGGAAAGCCACGCGCTGCTTTTCCAGCGTTCCAACCACGACCGGCGCGCTGGGCTTGCCAAAGGGGGTTTCCAGGTCGAATTCTTTGGTATCGGTGAGGCCGGGCATGCTGTACAGTCCAGAACCACCGATGATGGCGAGTGTTATTTTTCCCGACATATGATTACTCCGAAAATACGTAGGGCGGGATTCCAATCCCGCCGAATGGGGCTGCTTGCCGAAGAGGATTCATCCATAGATTTCAAGGATTCACACAGATTTTTCCTTAGACTTTTTGCGTCGGCGGCATGAGCATGTCACCGGATAGGGTAACGGTCAGGCGGGCATTGCCACAGCCGATCTCGTCGCCGGAGATGACCACCGTCGGCGTGGACAGGCGCTCCTGGTTCAGGAGCGTGCCATTAGTCGAATCCAAGTCCTCCAGCCACCACTGCCCGTGATGGTAGCTCAAGCGGGCATGGCGGGCAGAGACGGTCTCTTCATCCAGCGAACATTCGCAGGCAGGATCGCGGCCGATCGTGATCTCGGGCCGCTTGAAGTGCCTGACTTGAGGCGGCTGGTCAGCGCTTGCAATGGTCAGGCCGATGGGCGGCACTCGCCGGGTTGCCAGCAGTGCGCTTTGCTGCCTGAGGTCGCGCCATAGGTTCAAAAAAGCCCAGGCCAGGAAGGCGTACAGACCGAGCGCCAGCAGGAAGCGCAAAACGAGGAGAACAGGGCCGCTCATTTGGCTTGTTTTTCGGAATCTGGGATGAGGATTATCGGTAGTTCGCTGACGACGGGTGAAGCGGCTGTGTCTTCGATGCTCGGCTCGGTCTGCCGGAGTGGAACATCCTGCCCGAAGATCAGCATCACACCGGCCAGCGAGATCACGTCGCCGGGATACAAGGCCGACTGGGTGGCCCGCTCGTTGTTGACGTAAGTCCCGCCAGTCGAGTTCAGGTCGAACAGCATGTAATGACCTCTGACGGCGCGTAGTTGGGCATGGTTGCGCGAGACGCGCGGGTCATCAATCACGACGTGGTTGTCCAGCCTGCGCCCTATGTTGACAACCGACTGCTTGAGTGGAAAGATCTTCGTTCCCTGGAGGATCAGGAACGCGTTGCCGGGAATGGTGCCAGAGTCGATATCTCCGCTCGTTTTTGGGGTCATGCCACGCGTCTCGGCCAGGCTTTCACCGCTGAACGAGGCCAGCGCGCGCGCCATACCTGGTTTCATGGAGAGGTCGGCGGCGGTCGTCAGGATTGGCGAACTGGAAAAACGAAGACCGGCCTCGCCGCCAGAGGCGATCAGCGCGTTCAGCAATTCCTCCAACAGGCCTGGCTCATTTCGCCACCTCGACAGGCTGGATGGGTGGGCGACGAGCACGTACATGTTCGGCGCGAGCGCGCTCCCATCCGGATGCGTTTTTATGCTGCTGTGCATCGCCGCGGCAAGCTGCCTGGCAATCTGGATTTCCAGTTTGCTGCCCGGCAGTGCTTTCAGCAGGTGTTCTTCGATCAGTGAACGCAGTTGCGCTTCCAGTTTTTCGAGCTTCTTCATTTTGGCCTACAGCAGGTTATTATAGAGTGTCGAGGTTGATTCTGCAAGCCCGTTGCCCTTTTGTTCAGAGGGTGCTATCATGCGGACATGATCGCGTCGGCGCGTTTCCTAACCTGTTCACTGCGACTTTCTCCGCACGGCCCGGCGATTACCCGCATCCTTGCCGCCGGATTGAACGCGGTGGATCCAGGCGAAGCAGTAGGGCGGTTTGTTCAGCGCGAAAACGATAAACTGCGCATAGCTAATAAGTCATATCCACTGGAAAAGGATCAGCGGACATTTATCATCGCCTTTGGAAAAACCAGCCTGCTAATGGCGGAATCGCTGGTGGACATCCTCGGCGACCGGTTGACTGGTGGGGTGGTCATCCCCAAGCACGCTGGGGGCTGGACCTCAGGAGGGCTCACCATTATGGAAGGCGGCCATCCCATCCCAGACGAGCCCAGCCTGGCCGCTGGTCAGCGTGTCATTGAACTGCTCTCTGGCTTGCGCGCGAACGACCTGGTATTTTGCCTGATCTCGGGCGGCGGATCGGCCTTGATGGCCGCGCCGGACAAGGGCGTGACCCTGTCTGATCTGCAAGCGTTGACCTCCGCGCTGCTGGCTTGCGGCGCGAGTGTGGACGAGATCAATAGTTTGCGCCGCCATCTCGACCAGCTGAAAGGCGGCGGCCTGGCACGCCTGGCTTCTCCGGCGCGGATCGTTTCGCTTATTCTATCAGACGTGGTCGGAAATCCGTTGGAGGCGATTGCATCCGGCCCGACCGCGCCTGATCCGAGCACTTGCGCCGATGCGCTGGCTGTTCTTGATAAATACCAATTGCTTGGAAAGGTTCCCAAAACCGTGGTAAGCGTCTTGAGATCCGGGCGTGAAACGCTGAAACCAGGCGATGCTGTTTTCGAAAATGTGGACAATATTCTCATCGGTAGCAACCTGCTGGCTGCGCAGGCGGCGTTGAAACAGGCTGAGGTGGAAGGTTTTCATCCTTACCTGCTGCGCGCGGATTTGCAGGGTGAAGCCAGAGATGTTGCTGTCGAATTGTGCTTCACGCTGCGCTGGGCTTGGCAGACTGGCGACCCGGCTCCGCGTCCAGCTTGCATCGTCGCTGGTGGAGAGACCACAGTTACTTTGCGCGGCGATGGGCGCGGGGGCCGCAACCAGGAGCTGGCGCTGGCCTCTGTTACCGAATTAGCCAGTTTCCCGGAGGTGATGCTTGTAAGCCTGGCAACTGACGGCGAGGATGGCTCAACTGATGCGGCCGGCGCGGTCGTTACTGGCGAAACCTTTGGGCGTGCCCATGCCCTGGGCCTTGATCCTGTGGAATACCTCCATCGCAATGACTCGTATAACTTTTTCGCCGCCCTGGATGACTTACTCAAGCCTGGCCCGACTGGCACGAATGTCAATGATTTGATTTTCCTCTTTACCTTCTAACCTGATTCCTATTCCCTGATTCCTATGTCTCTCCCACTCGCTCTCCTCACCCACGCCCTCCCCGGAGACTGGCTGGCTTCCCTGAAAGGCCATGTCCGCGCGGTGGTCGGCCCGTTGGATGCCACTTACCTGGCACCTGAACTAGAAGCTTACCTGGTCGAGGCCGAGGGCCTGTTCTGCCTGCTGACCATCCCGGTGCGCAAAGAATTACTCGACCGAATGCCGCGTTTGCGCGTGGTCAGCAATATGGCTGTCGGTGTGGATAACGTGGATGTGGCCGAATGCACGGCGCGCGGCATCCCGGTCGGGAATACACCCGGCGTGCTGACCGATGCCACCGCCGACCTGACGATGGCGCTCCTGCTGGCAGCGGCGCGCCGCCTGCCACAAGCCGCTCAGGATGCGCACGCTGGTCGCTGGAAGACTTGGTCGCCGGCTGGCTGGCTGGGTGCGGACTTTCGAGGTGCAACGCTGGGCATCGTTGGTCTGGGCAAGATTGGGCGCGCCGTGGCCGAACGGGCGCGCGGCTTTGGCCTGCGGATCGTCTACACCGACACAACCTCTCGTCAGGATGTCGAAGCGGAGCTTGGCGCAACGTTTCTTTCGTTCGATGAATTGATCCGGCAGAGCGATTTCATCAGTCTGCATTGTCCATTGATCTCCGAGACGCGCGGCTTGATCAACGAGTCCGCTTTGCGAAAAATGAAGCCGACTGCGATCCTGGTCAACGCGGCGCGCGGCCCGGTTGTGGATACCGTCGCACTCGTTCGCGCCCTCTCCGAGGGCTGGATTGCCGCGGCTGCGCTGGATGTCACCGACCCGGAGCCGCTGCCGTCCGATCATCCACTGTATTCACTGCCGAATTGCCTGATCGTTCCCCACATCGGCTCGGCGACGCGCGGCACGCGCCGCCGGATGGCTGAAATGGCCTGCGAAAACCTGCTCGCAGGCCTGGAAGGGCGGAGGTTGCCGTATTGTGTCAATCCGGAGGTTTATGAGAAACCCGTTTTCTCGAAGAAAACGGGTTTCTGAAGTTTACACCTGCTGCCCGCAATTCGGGCAAAATCTTTCCTCGTGCGTAAGCACATATCCACATTTCCCACAGGTTGTGGGTTGGACGGATCCCAACGGCGCGCCGCATGCCACGCAACTCGCCTCGCCGACCGGGTTGGCCGCGCCGCAATATTCGCAGGTCAAGCGGCTTAGGCGTTCGGATAGTTGGTGGCTGGCTCCTTTGGCTTGAACTTCCCTGGCGATGGTCGCCCAGACCTTCTCGTTCATTTGCAGGTTTTGGATGTCTTGGGCGATATCGTCCAACCGGCCAAGCAGGTTCAAGGGATTCATGAGCGCTGCGATGGCGGATTGTCCGAGGCTGGCTGCCACGCCCATCCATTGCTGCTGGCCGATCTGCACCGTCACACCGTCTTCGATCTCCTGGATTTCCACAGCTAGCGCGGTTTGCCCGCCGGAGCGAGACCATTGGCTGGTTGCGATCTGCACGGTGAGATGGCTGCTTTCGCCTAAAACCTGTGCGCGCAGGTTGCCCTGGTTGAACTCTGCCAGCAATGCCTGGGCGACATCAGCCGGTGTGATATTTCCGTGAAAGACGCGTTGCTCCATAGGTTTTTTAGATTATAATCGTTTTGCGATTTTTAATGGTAGTAGCCTAAGGGCTACCATAGTTGGATCGAACTGCCTGATAGGATGTACGAATTATAACAGCAGAAAGTTTCTATTCATGCGTTCCTGGACAAAACTCTTCCTGGTTTTTACGATTCTTGGCGGCGCTACCGGTATGTTCTTCCTCGGGCCGGGATCCATGCCTACTGCCGCGCAACAGCCGACCGGGTCCGTGCCGACCGTGACGGGTACACCCTCCGGGCCGATGATTACGGTAACGTACCCCGAACAGATCAACGTCCGCGCCGGGCCGAACTCGGCCTGGTATCCTGCTATCGGGGTTTTGCTGCCGGGCGAACAGGCTCCGGCCCTGGGCCACACGGCTTTAGGGGAATGGATCCAGATTGCGTATCCAGGCGTCCCAGGAGGCGTCGGGTGGGTGTATGCGCCGTTAGTGGACCTTTCGCCGGGCTTTTTTTTACCGATCATCGAGCCGCCGCCGACCGCCACGCCGCGCACGACTCCGACCATTGACCCGACCCTGGCGGCTGCATTCTCGAACCCATCCACGCCGACCCGCCTTCCCACTTTCACGCCTCCACCCCCACTGGCCTACCCGACGTTCGAACCGGTGAGCAGTGGCGGAGTGAGCGTGCCGATGGGTCTGGTCATCTTTGGGCTGGCATTCATCGGCGTCTTTGGGGCGTTCATCGCCTTCTTGCGTGGACGATGATCGGTCGCTATAAAAACGAAGAGGCCGGAACGTCTCCGGCCTCTTCTGGCTTGGTTTTCATTACGAATTGCAACTGCCGCCGCTGCAATCACAGGCAGGCAAAATGTTTGGATTTTCGATAATAAAACCTTTTCCGCGCTCGTCGTTAACGAAATTGATTATCGAACCGCGCAAATACTGGATAGAGATGTTGTCTACCAAAACTTTTATTCCATCCATCTCGAAGGTTGTGTCCGTCTCGCCAGGCTTGTTGTCCATCGACATGCCGTATTGCAGACCCGAACAGGTTCTACCGGCTACGTACACTCGAAGGGCGTACTCTTCAGCGAGGTTCCGTTGCGCGATCAGGTCGCGCACTGCTTGAGCAGCAGTCGGGGATAGGCGGATGGTATCTGTCTCAATCTGGTTCAGCATACTTACTCCTGTTTGTTGTAAAGTTGACCTATCGTATCAGGATTGGTTTGTTTTGTCAACAAAACTTTCGTTGTGAGTAGAATGTCAGATGTTAGGGTGATGAGCGCTTGCGATTTACCTTCCGCCTGTATATAATCCCGCCAAATACTATCCTAATTTGAGGAGTGTTCCATGCGACGTTTGTTAGGTTCCGTGCTGATTTGCCTGTGGATTTTCGCTGCGTTACTCTCTGCTTGCGGACCGGCTACGAGCAGCGATCCTGCTGCTCGCGCTGTGGAAGGTTATCTCACTGCGCTGGTAGACAAGGATTCGAACCGTCTCGTCGCCCTTTCCTGCGCTACCTGGGAGACAAACGCGCTGATGGAGCTGGATTCGCTCCAGGCTGTTCAGACTCGTTTGGATGGCCTTGTCTGCCAAACGACCGAAACAGATACCGGCACGGCGTTGGTCACGTGCAAGGGTAAGATCGTGGCAACGTATAACAACGAGGATCAAGAACTCGACCTCTCCGTCCGCACCTATCTTGTTGTTCAGGAGAGCGGTGAGTATTTGGTGTGCGGTTATAGATGAAATCCATTTTCTCGCGCGAAAATCTTTGGGCGCTGCTGTTGTGCCTAATCCTCATTGGACTGGTGATTTTTACCGCCAGTAGCGCTCCCGTCTGGATCTATCAAGGCTTTTAGATGACGCTGACGTATATTCTCATCTTTACCGTCGTCGCCTTGTTTCTCGGATTGGTGATGCGGAATCGTTGGCGCGTCTATTTGCTGATGGGGATCAGCGCGCTGGCGGTTTATCTGCTGCAACCTGCCCTGCCGATCCGAAGCCTGGACTTTTGGCTTTCTACCATAACGCTCTTGTTGACGGTCTTGGGCTGGATCCTTACGACCCCCTCCGATAAGCTGCGTGAACGTAATAATCTGGTTGCATTGGCGATCTTGTTCAGCATTGTCGTTTTCGCCGACTTGACCCGTTACCTGGGTTTGGGATGGACGCTGTCAGCCACTCTGCCGCCCAAGCTTGAATTGCTGATGATATTTCTTGCACTTGCTGTACTGTTTCTGGGTGCTACAGCTTATTTCAAGCGTCTCTCGCCGAACCTTTTTCTTGCTTCAGGCATTGTTCTACTGATCGGAATTTTTACCATCCTGAAAGTACCTTCTCTGGCGACAGAGGTTAGTGGAGTCATCCGTTACGCTTTGGGCAGGTCGAGCGCCAACGCTACTGCTACGGATTTGCGTTGGTTGGGCTTTTCCTACATCGCTTTCCGGCTTCTCCACACCATTCGCGACCGGCAAACTGGACGCCTGCCGGTTGTTTCGCTACCTGAATATGTCACCTATGTGATCTTTTTCCCGGCTCTCACAGCCGGGCCTATTGATCGCATTGAGCGTTTTATCCAGGACCTACGGCGGCATCCTATTTCGCTTTCCGCTGAAGATTTATCCATTGCTGGTAAACGGCTGATGGTTGGCCTTTTCAAGAAGTTTGTTCTGGCCGATAGCCTTGCTATTATTGCTCTTAATAGCGTCAATGCTTTACAAACTCGCATTGCTGGTTGGATGTGGGTATTGCTCTATGCCTATACCTTTCAGATATTATTCGACTTTAGCGGTTACACGGATATTGCTATCGGTATCGGCGGGCTCCTTGGTTTTCGTTTGCCCGAGAACTTTGCAAACCCATATCTCAAGCCTAACCTGACGCGGTTTTGGAATAGTTGGCACATGACCCTCACGCAATGGTTCCGGTCTTATTTCTTCAATCCGGTTACCCGTTTTTTACGCTCCGGCAAACATCGGTTGCCAATTCCTGCAATCATCTTTATCACCCAGCTCGGCACCATGCTGATGATCGGCCTCTGGCACGGCATATCCTGGAACTTTGTCCTGTGGGGATTGTGGCATGGGATAGGGCTTTTTGTGCAAAATCGCTGGTCTGAGTTTATCCGTCCACGCTTGGGCGGATTGGAGAATCGCAAAGGACTCAATTTTTTACTTGCAGCGCTTTCTATTATTTTGACATTCCAGTATGTTGCTCTAGGATGGGTCTGGTTTGCTCTGCCTACCCCGGGTTTATCATGGCAGGTTTTACTTAAACTTCTTGGTATAGCGCGATGACATCGTCTGCTACTGGTTCATCCAGGTTGATCAACCCATACATGGTTCTAGTCAAGGGACTGATCCTTTTTATGATTATCAATCTTGTATGCGCATCTATGTTTATCCCGTATGGCAAGCTTTCCATTTACAACATCCTATTGCCAGGAAGGGAGCGATTCCCATTTGCAGAAGAAGTACCTGAGAAAATCTACAATCTCACCATAACGAACTTGGACGCAATGTTTTCATCTCATATCATTGCTATGCCGAAATCGAAGGATGAATATCGTGTCGTGTTACTTGGCGACTCTTCCGTTTGGGGAGCGTCACTTCGCCCCGAAGATACTCTGGCTGGACAATTGGATGCCGCAAACCTGATAACCTGTGACGGCAGAAAGGTTCACGTTTACAATCTGGGCTACCCTCGCAATTCCATCACCAAAGATGTGCTTATTCTAAGTGAAGCAATGCAATATAAACCAGACTTGATTGTCTGGATAACAACTCTTGGAAGTCTTACCCCCGATAGACGATTAGATCACCCAATCATACAGTCAAACCCTACTTGGCTCTACGAGTTAAGCCATAAATATAATCTAAAGTTCGACTTTAGTACCATCAATTTTTATCATGCGTCCTTCTTGGATAGAACTGTGTTTGGTTACCGCCGCGATATTTTCGATTGGGCTCGTTTGCAACTCTATGGTGTGCTTTGGGCTGCGACAGGTATAGACCAGGTATATCGGAATAGCTTCAAGGTTTATTCACTTCCTGAATTGACAGATGATATCTCATTTTTTAATTGGCAACCTCCCGCGTTCGACTCGCGTCTTCTTTCTCTCGATGTGTTAGAGGCCGGCATGGAAATCGCAGGGAAGACGCCAGTTATTTTGGTCAATGAACCGATACTCATTATTTCCGGTCAGAAGAACAGCGATCTACGATATGACCTGTCTTATCCGCATTGGGTGTATGATCAATATCGCCAGATTATGAATGCTGAGAGCAAAGAAAGCAACTGGCATTACATTGATCTATGGGATTTAGTCCCCTCCACCGAGTTTTGGGGGGATACTGACATGCATCTGATGCCGACCGGCGAGGCGCGTTTTGCTAAAAGGTTGATTCCTTATATTCAATCCACTTCTTGTCCCTAGAAACTTACAAGTTTTGCCGGATGAGGATTTCTAATGTTTCGTAACGGTATTATGTGGACGGTTTCTTCCATATGCGTTCTGGCATTGGCTGGCTGTTCTCCTGCTACAATGACGAATACGCAGATAGCCACTATCATGCTGT
>Ga0315279_10002786_pt1 | contig 25533 bp, 18 predicted proteins | sample YL17G06_20_MG_FD_203694 | JGI IMG/M metagenome (GOLD analysis project Ga0315279, IMG submission 203694) | Sediment microbial communities from Yellowstone Lake, YNP, Wyoming, USA - YL17G06_20 | ecosystem: Environmental > Aquatic > Freshwater > Lake > Sediment | place: USA: Wyoming | collected...
GTCTGCCTGAATCGGTGGGCGCGCTTCCTCGGATCGAGCTTTTCGAATCGGGAGAGAGCGTCACCATCGGTGGGCTGACCCTTGCGAGCTTCAACGTGTGTCATGATGCCGCGGACCCGGTCAGCTTCGTCGTTCAGTCCAACGGTGCCAAGCTGGGTCTTGCCGCCGACCTGGGTCATGCCCCGCAGTACGTGAAACAACGACTGGAAGGGTCGCACGCGCTGATCCTCGAATCGAACCACTGTCTTGACATGCTGCACCGAGGCCCTTATCCGGACGCGCTCAAGCAGCGCATCCGCAGCCGGCATGGGCATTTGTCGAATGCGGACATGACGTCGCTTCTTGCGAGCCTCGTTCATGACGGCTTGCAGATCGTTGTGCTCGTGCATCTCAGCCTAGAGAACAACCGCCCCGAAATTGTCCGCGACATGGCGGCCGGAGTCCTGAAGGGTCATCATGCCGAGTTACACGTGGCGCATCAGGACGTGCCGACGCCCCTTTTCGTTATACATTCATGAAACCCTTGGCGTTTTTCCGAACCCGTGAAGTCACTCGAGTGCTCGCGCGGGCGGCCCGCTGCACTTCGACGGCGGTGAGCCTTCACACTTTTGAGCGCGGCGAAGAGGGATTTCGCATCACGGGCCAGGGGCGGTGCGCCGCATGCGAATACGTGGCCGAACTCGGCGGAGCCAATGTGGCGTGCCGCCGCTGGCGCGAACGCGCCGCAGCGGACGCACACCGCCTCGAATCGATGGCGCCCTTCATCTGTCACATGGGTTTCGCTTGCATAACGGTCTTCCCGTTGGCCGAGGAAGCCCCAACCTTCGTTCTCACGTTTGGACCATACTGTCCCTCTGAAGGCGCCGATTCGCTTGAAAGCGATGCCTTAAAGGGGCTGTCGGAGCTTCACGCGGCGCCGGACGCTGCATTCTCGAAGACTTTGACCGCTGTTCCGGTGCTTCCCGTGGCGACTGTTCCCGGGGTAGTCGAGTGGACCGTCGATGCGCTTCAGGAACTGTGGGCACGATTCCGGCTATCGGAGCAAGCAGAAGACGAACCTGAGGTCGATGAAGAACAGGAGACTTCAAGGATGTCCCGGCGTCGCTCAAGGCCGCACGCGTCCGTCGCGGACCCGTACCGCGCGGGACCCATTGCCGCGGCGCTCTCCGGCGGCGCTCAAAGCCAGGCGCGTGCGCTGGTCCGCGCCGTGCTAAGCGAAGCGCGGTCGGGACAGCGCGCACGCATTGCCGTGAAACGGGCGCGGATGGTGGCGCTGATTGGGGCCGTCCTCGAGGCGGCGGAGCGGGCGGAAGTAGACACCTCACCGTGCCGCACCCGCTTGCCGCAGTTTCTCGAGGAAGTGGAACGCGCCCGCACCGACCTCGAGTTGGCGGACGCGGTCATGCGCCTGTTGAGCATCCTCAAGCGGCGAGCCGCGCGCCAGGCTGCACATGCTCAGGCATACGCGGAACTCAATGCCATTCTTCTGCCCCGCCTTGCCGACAGTATTACGCTCAATGAGGTCGCCGCCAAGCTCGGGCAAAACCCTACAGCCATTACGCACCGCCTTCAACGGAAGTTCGGAATGTCGTACAGCGAGTATGTGGGACGTCTGCGAATGGACAGGGCCAAGGAACTCCTGCGGCGGACACGGTTGACGGTAACCGAAGTCGCACGGCGGGTCGGAATCAACGATACGAGCAATTTTGCGAAACTGTTCCACAAGTTTGAAGCGATGTCTCCCGTGAAATATCGCGCACAGTTTGGCAGAAAACGATGAGATTGAGGGAAAGACTCCGGCAATGGTGGCTGCGTTTTCGCTGCCCCTCCGAGTTTCTTTGCGACAACTGCATGTACGATCACCCGTCCGCCTGCAAGCACCCTGAACGCCCCAACGCGGTCAAATGCCCCGACTACAAGCCGCGGCGATAATGGGCAGCGCAAGCCTCTTATCCCACCGTGCAGGTCGGACCTGTCAGAGCCGTCGGACCGGCGCGAAGGTCCCGCAAGATTATGCGCGAGGAGGTTTGTGTCCTCCGGGGTAATCTGCTAGTCTAGGGCGGAGTTGAGGGAGGGCTTGCGTCGAGTGTCTTTGACCTCATTTGGCATGTAGACGTCGTCCGACAAAGCGAGCAAACTCGGAGGGAGATAAGATGAGAGACAAGTCGAAATGCTATACGGGCGTGTGTGCGTTGATTTTGGTCATGGTCCTCGCGCTCGGCCAGTCGTTGCTGTTGGGTGGATGCGGCGGGTGCCAAAAAGAACAGCCCCCGGCGCCTGCCGCAAAACCGCAGCAGCCCGTTCCACCGCCAGCGCCCGTAAAAGCGCAGGAACCAGCGCCGCCCGCCGGACCACCGATGGGCCCGGTAGTGCCGGTGACGATGAACTTGCTGAAACTGACGCCTGAGTCGGCGATGGTCACGCTTGCGTTGCCGCCGGTCCCGACACTGTTGGACAAAGGCATAGCCCTTGCGAAGCGCGTGGCCCCTCCCGGGGTGGACATCGATGCGCAAGTCGCCGAGGCCATTTCACAGATGGCGCAAGACGCTGACGTTCCCGATGCAAAGAGTCTGGCCGATATTGCCAAAGCTAAAGGGTTCAACGCCGATGCCCCTGTGGCCCTTTATATCGACTTTTCGCCTTCCGCGCAAAGCTGCAAGGAAGCTTTAGAAGCTTTCAAGGCCGAAGCCCAGAAGTCCGCATCGACGACACCGCCTCCGGAGCCGGCATCCAAGACTGAAGCAGCTCCGAAGCCGGGAGAGACGCCCAAGACGGAAGGGAGTGCCGCACCTGCGCCTGCAGTCGAACCGAAGGCTCCCGATATGAACAAGATCCTTGCCTCGTGTAAGGCGCCGGCCATTGCCGCTGTGATAGGTTGCGCCAATCCGGGAGAGGCCGCAACCTCGATCAACGCGATCCTTGATATCATGCCGGACTATGTCGATAAGGGAAAGGTTGAAACCATAGACGTAAACGGCGTTGCCGTGAAGTGCTATGACCCGGAGAAGCTGGCCTACGCGATTGCGAGCGACAAACTCGTGGTTGGCAATTCTCTTGCGCTGGTAAAGCAGGTGCTGGGCCGAGTCAACGCACCGGCTATGGTCCGGTACGGCACGGTCGAATGTCTCGCTTCATCCCCGGATGAGGTGGTCATGCTCACGCGCATGGATAAGGTGGCCCCGCTTGTCAAAGACCTGTTGCCGGCTATTGTTGCGAGCCAGCCCGCCACGGCCCAGATGCCGCCTGGCCAGTTGGATTACCTGAACAAGATGCTGGATTCCCTTACCGGGGATGATCCGTTGGTCACGACGTTGGAGTGGACCGACAAGAAGGTGGAATTCCTGACGCGTTGCGACCTCAAGAATCATCCGGGATTGGCCGAGCAAGCGGGAGAGGCCCAACCGCTCCGGCTTGCCCAAATGCTGCCCGAGACCACGCAGATGATGCTGAGTTTCCGTATCAACAGCAAGACGAAGGAGCAGTTCAAGACGGGTTGGATGAACTCGCTGCCGCCGGACGTTCAGAGTCAGGCCGGGGTCGCGCAAGCCTTGACGGTCGCCGGTACGGTGTTGGATCTGCTCAGCGATGAGATCACCATCGGCATCGCCAGCTCCGCGGGCGGCCTTCCGCAAGTGTATCTCCTTGCCGGTCTCTCCAATGTGGACCAGGCCAAGAATCTCCTGCAGACGTACAACATTCCGATGATGCCTTCGGAGACGTACAACGGCGTCGAGATCTCCTCTCTGCCCGCCGGGCTGTTCACGTTCTACGTTGCCTTCGTGGAGAACACGTTCGTGCTGTGCAACGACCAGGACAAGCTTAAGGGCATCATCGACATGGCCAAGGCAAAGACTGCCTCCAAGTTCTTTTCCTCGCTGGAGCCGGCCCTGGATGCAGCCACGCCGCGTTTTGTTGCGCTGCTGGTCAAGTCGAGTCTGATCTCCGATGTTGTCAAGCCCATGTCCGCGTTTTTCGGCGGCATTCCAGCCGAGGTGCAAGGTCCGATGGACAAGGTGACCTCTGCCGTGCGCGAGTTGCTCATGACGAGAGATCTCAAGAACAACTGGCTGGAAGACCGGCTGTCGATCTACCTGAATTAGTCTGATCAGCCGTGATCGCGTTTTGAAGTCGTCATGCCGCGGAGCGGCATGACGACTTACGCCGTTTATTCATCTTCTCGACATGTCCGTGCTCATCCTGACGAGCCTTTTGTCCTGTCGGGGGAAGATCGAGTGCGATGTCCAAGGGTCGACGCATCAAACGCCGGCAATTCCTGGCTGCCGTAATAGGGGCCATAGCCGCCGCGCCTGTCGCGTGCTCAACTCGGGTCTCTCCCGCTGCACGTGGCCGCGCCGGGAGGCCCAACGTGGTCTTCGTTTTCGCCGACCAATGGCGCGCACAGGCAACCGGATACGCAGGCGATGGCAACGTGCGCACGCCTAACCTTGACCGGCTCGCCGCTGAGAGCGTCAACTTTACGAATGCCGTGTCCTGTTGTCCCGTGTGTTCTCCATACCGTGCAAGCCTGGTGACGGGGTGTTATCCCCTGACTCACGGCGTGTTCTTGAATGATGTTTGCCTGGGTTCCGGGGCGGTCTCGATTGCGGAGGCATTCAATGATGCCGGCTATTTGACAGGGTACATCGGCAAATGGCACTTGGACGGTCATGGCAGATCGAATTACATTCCTCCGGAGCGGAGACACGGTTTCCAGTTCTGGAAAGCGCTCGAATGCACGCACGACTACAACCACTCCTGCTATTACGCGGACGACGATGCGACTAAGCGGACGTGGGACGGTTACGATGCCATTGCGCAGACCAACGAGGCGGAAAGCTATATTCGTGAGCACGCCGGCGGGCATCCGTTCGCTTTGTTCCTCTCGTGGGGCCCTCCGCACAACCCTTACGAGACCGCACCGCCCGATCACCGGCAAGACTATGATCCCGCGTCCCTCGTGCTGCGGCCGAACGTTCCTGATGCCGCGACCGCCGTTGCCCGGAAGGACCTGGCCGGCTATTACGCCCATTGTGCGGCGCTCGATGCCTGCGTGGGCGAACTGCTTCAAAGTCTCAAACAGGCCGCCATCGAGGAAAACACGGTGTTTGTGTTCACTTCCGACCATGGGGACATGTTGGGTTCGCAAGGGCAACGCCGCAAACAGCGCCCGTGGGACGAATCCGTCAGGGTCCCGTTTCTCCTTCGTTATCCGACGCGGTTGGGGCGGCAGCCGCGCACAGTCGGCACGCCCTTGAACACGCCCGACATCATGCCCACGCTCTTGAGTCTGTGCGGCGTCGAGATTCCTCGAACCGTTGAAGGGCAAGATCGGAGCGGGTTGATATTTGGCGCACGCGAGTCGGAAGATGATGCTGCGCTCATCGCCTGTTACGCGCCTTTCGGCGAATGGACTCGAGCGGAAGGCGGACGCGAGTTCCGAGGTGTCCGCACATCCCGCTTCACATATGTCCGCGACCTCGATGGCCCATGGCTGCTGTACGACAACCAAAGCGACCCATTCCAGGTGACCAATCTGTGCGGTCATGCAGGCGTTTCAAGGCTCCAAACCCACTTGGACGCCATACTGTCGCGCAAACTTGACGAAACGCGCGATGCGTTCCTTCCTGCGGACGCTTATATCAAGAAGTGGGGTTATGTTACGGACAAAACCGGAACCGTTCTCTATACAACGTGAGTTCCGATCTTAACCACGGACGAACACGGGCGAAATGGACGAAGTGGACGGAATGGACCTGAGGGCACGTTCGTGTGCTGGGGTAATCTTTGATAGACGAGAATGATGTAGTATCATCTGGCGGGGAGGTTAGACTCGGCGGAGAGGATGTCATGCAGGTTGCACGCAATGTTCACGCTTTGAAGATGCCCTTTGATGTGCCGCTGTCGACGGAACAGAACGTTCCCAGATCCGTGTACATGTACGCTCTATTGGGAGCGGAGATCTTTCTGATCGACAGCGGTGTTGCATCGTCATATTCGGTGATCTCAGAGTTTCTCCGGAATCAGGGCCGGAACCTGCTAGACGTTTCCACCATCATCCTCACCCATTCACATCCGGACCACATCGGGGGGGCTCGCGGGATTCAGAGCGCCTGCGAATGCTGGATCGCGGCCCATGAATCCGAGCGCGATTGGATTGAGGACGTCGGGCGGCAGAAATCAATGAGGCCGGTGCCGGGTTTCGATGGGCTTGTCGAGGGTTCCGTTCAGGTCGACCAGTTTCTTGCCGACGGCGACGTTGTGGAGAATGAGGCCGGTTCGACGCTCCGCGTTCTTCACACGCCGGGCCACTCGCGAGGCTCAATCTCATTGCTTCTGGAACAGGATGGTGTGCTGTTTACTGGAGATGCCGTTCCGCGGCCGGGCAACATGCCGATATACGATGACCCCCTGGCGTCGGTCCGGTCGATTCGCAGGCTCATGGAATTGCCGGATCTCCGAGTCCTTTTGTCGTCGTGCGACGAACCTCGCCAAGGCCAGGATGCACTCAGAGCCCTGAACGAAGGAATCGGCTTTCTCAAGGAGGTCCATCGCGCCGTCCGAACGGCGTTAACTGAGAAACGCGACGCGGACCCCATCGAACTATGCGGGCGCGTTGTTGGTCTGCTGGCCCTTCCAGCCTTTGCGGTCAACCCCCTCGTAGTGAGGTCTCTCCAAGCGCACGTCGAGGCGCTTGATCGTCCGGAGGAAGAAGTCCTCCTTTAGCCTGATAGTCGGGGCCGTCTGCCCGCTTGATGAGAGGAGTAAGACAATGGAGAAGCGAATCAGCGTAGTCGGGTGGGTGGTCGCTGTGATATTAGCAGGCGCGGCAATGGCGCTTGGTATCCAGCTATTGAACACTAGGCACGATGTGGCGCGTTTGAGAGTCGATCTGGCAGCCAAGGAGGCCGCATTTGACGTGGAGCGCGCCAAAGCCGGCAAGTTGCTCGATGACTCGAATGCGGCGGTCAAGGACCTGACGCAGCGGGTTGCTGAACTCGAGAGCGGGCCGTCAAAGGATAAGACTGCTGCTGCATCTAGCGGCGGTTCCGTTCGGGATCTGATCGGCGGGCTGTTGTCCAGTCTCAAGCCGTCGGGCGGCGACGAAGGGCAGAGTTCAACGGGCGACGATGCCGACAACCCGATGGGGGCGATGGCAAAGATGTTCCAGGGCGAATCAGGGAAGAAGATGGCGGAGTACGGCGCAAGCATTGCACTCGATATGGCCTATAGGGACCTGTTCAGCCAGTTGAAGCTCCCGAAGGACGTCGAGGATCAGGTTCGCGGGATGTTCAAGGGCTACATGTCCGAACAGATCACGGCGTCGATGGAGATGACGCAGAAGGGTTTCAACAAGGAAGAGGCGGACAGGCTGGAGAAGGATGGAAAAGCCCGGTTGAAGGAACAGCTCGCGACGGTATTGAACGCGGATGAGCTCGCGCAATGGGAGGAATACGAGAGCACCATCGATGAGCGCATGCTGAGGCAGCAGTTTGACATGCAACTGGGCATGATGGCCCCGGGGTTAACACCTGAAAACCGCGAAGTCGTCAGGGACGCGCTCGTGGAAGAACTCCTGGCCATGAAAGAGACCACTCGCGGAATCACGGACATGCAACATGCTATTGACGGGCAATTGGGTGCGTTTGACCGGACTCGGGACCGTCTTGCCGAAAGCGGGCAGTTTGACGAGGCCCAGCTTGCCGAGGTCGACAAATACATGAACATGATGAAGCAGCAAGTGGAGATGGCGCGAGCCATGTTCGGCGGAGCTGCCCAACAGAAGCCGGCCCAGCCTAAGACAACCCCCTAGTGCCCGCGTATGTCGAACATGTGCATGATGGCGGCCATCTTCTTGTTTACCGGAGGCGGCCCGGGATATCGGATGAACTCGACATGGCCGTCCATGTATAGCACGTTGCTGCCGCCCGGAATGTGGTTGAACTGGTCGACGATGACGGAAACGTTGTCGTACATCACAAAGACGGTGCTCGTTGCGACTGCGCTCGCCGCCGGATTGTTGATGTCCGTGATCAGGAAACGCTCGATACCCTGGCGCAACCGGTACACGGTATTGCTCCCTGCATTGCCGTTGCCGGGGCCATACTCATCATCGGGTGGGATTGCGATATCGCTGTCGGCTCGGGCACGGAATCCCGCCGGGTCGTTCGCGGATCGAAACGGCCGCATCATGACGAACATCGCGTGAACTGTGGCGAGAAGCTGTGCCGGCCCTTCCGCGAAATCGATGCTGTCCGCCTCGGAGAGTCCCAGCATGTCGGCCAGGCTGAACAGGCGCATCGAGAATGCCTGCGGATCCCTGTCCGAGACGCGGTCCAGCACCCAAGGCACGTAGGTGTAACTGGCATCAATCGCCTCCACACCCTCCTGGCGATTACCTCGCACTTTGTTCACGAGCGTCAGTTGACCGTCCGGCGTGACGTGATTCTCGAGCCTGTCGCGCGCATCGGACGGGCAAAAGATGATGGCGGGGTCGGTCAGATATTCAGGATAGACTGCGCTGACCAGCGGCCCCCAGGCGAAACACGCACGGCTGCCGCACCCCAGCTCCATCTCGAGCGGCGGAAATTTCCCGCCCCTCGACTCGCCGGAGTACATGGTGAATATCAACCCCCACTGTTTGAGATTGTTGGCGCAAGAGACGCGGCGCGCTGCCTCGCGCGCTCTGGCCAGCGCCGGCAAAAGTAACGATGCAAGTATACCGATGATAGCGATCACAACTAAGAGTTCGATCAAAGTGAACCCATGTTTCTTCATTTCAGGATTCCTTAGCATTTCTACCGAGTCCGATTCTGTTCGAGGTACGATGCTGCGTTCAGCACGGCGTGAACGTCGTGGACGGGGTGGACGTTTTTACCGCCATGTCGGGAGCTTCTCACTGCTGTGGCCTTGGCTGTCGGCCTCCCTGACGCCGTCCCTGCCGCTGCTGCATGCGCTGCTGCCACCGATCAAACTGCTGCTCAAACCGCGCTTTCTGTTCGGGAGTCATCTTCTGTTTGAGCGACTCTGCCCGCTCGGGCGTCATGCGGCCCATCGGACCGCCCGGTCCACCACGAAACTGGCCCATCATTTGCTGGGCCTGCGCCTGTTGTTCGGGCGTTAGGACCTGTGCGATCTGATCCCGAACACCTTGCCACCGTCCGCGGAAGTTCCCGTCCGGCGGCCCACCCCCGGGAAAACCCCCGCCCTGCGCAGCCAGAATATCGGCGATGCGCTGGGATTGCTCGTCGCTGAGAGATAACCGGGCCTTTAGGTCCTCTGCCCTCTGCCGCGCAAGTATTTCGTCTTGGCGTTCCGGGTGCGCCTCAAGCTCGGAAGGCCCCTGCGGCGACAATCGTGTGACCGCGGCATATACGAGATAAGTTGCGAACAGCACGGCGTACACTACTCCCAAGCCGGCGAGGGCATACTTGACTCGCTTTCTTGTCATCAAGGCCATATGTAGAGCCCCTTTCCGTAGTCGTTGGTTGCCTCAGTACAATATAGTTGGTTGTGGACCGTCTGTCGGTTACATCTTGCTTGATCGGTCGAACGTCGTGACTGAGCCCGCAACATGTGAGGCGTTCGAGGTGGCACGCCCAGGTTTGCTGGAACATGCGGATGCAATCTTTCAGGCATTGGCCGTGTGGTCGAGCGCGGCGACATGCCCCACACGGTATGTACATACCGGGTACAACGTCAAGTTTATTGGCTAGACGCGGTTATTGGCTAGACCTCTCGAGGGTGGATCTTGTAGTGGCATGCCCTGTGCCTGAGAGGCTCCGGATTGGACTGCGCTACCGCTATCACTCGTCGTGACTTGAGGTGGCCTCTGCGAGTTCTTCGGCAGATATGAGGGGAGTAAGCGCGGACGGACTGATGGGATCCTTGACCTCACGTGCTTTGCTTTTCCAAAAAGCGTTCCATTCCTCCGGCGTGCTCAGGTTGACGGTGGCGCTGCTGGTGCTCCACAGTTGCCTGAGTGCGTCGCGCGAAGCGTTCTGGACTTTCGGATCCGCGCTCTTCAGGGCCTCGAGGAGGGCAGGGGTAGCACTTTTGGCGCTAAGAGCGGCGACGGCGTGGGCGGCGGCGATTCGCACGGTGTTGTCGACGTCGACAAGACCACGCGCCAGGGTTTCAAGATCCTCGCCGCTTTTGTATGAAGCGATGAGTTCGAGCGCCTTTGCGCGATTGGCGGGGTCGGAGTTTTGCGTGAATGTGAGCACGGTGTCCTTGGCTTTGGCGGGATCCATGTCAACGAGCGTCCGCATAATCTCGGGGGTCACGAGACCCTTCGTGTAGGGCAGATAAGACTCAAGATACTTGAATACGGCCATTTCTTTGCTCATAGCGAGGAGCTTCTTCCGCGCTTTTGCACGCTCAGCCTCGTCAGGAGACCAAAGGGGTTCGACGGCCGCACGGACCGCGTCCCGCTGTTCCGCTGTAAGGCCTGTGCGCTGGTCGAGCCCATCCTGATGCTGTTTCGCACGGAGGATGGTTAGGGTCATTGTCTGGCCCTTCTTGTCGTTCCTCTCGATGCGGGCGACATCAGCCGCGGACAGCGTCGTCTGCCCGTTGCCGATCTCAATGACAACTGTTTCGGCGTCGTTTCTGGTTACAGTGCCCTCAATGGTCGACCCGTCCTTCAGATAGAGGGTGTCCGCGGAGACCTGGGCCGCCAGTAAAACAACCGGAAGTATTACAGCTAGATTCTCCAACAAGATTGCTCTGGCGTGACAACGCTTCCTTTCTACACGCCGTCTCATATAGCGTCTCTCCTTCTGCGTCATCAGTCCCGAGGACATGCGAGCGCTGCCACTACTCGCAACGCAGCGGGCATTGACAGTCGAGGGCGGCTGTTCCACAGGCTTCCCACAAGGGGCTAGGTCTGGGGCTGCTCGTATTGGAATGCTAACCGGGCGAACTGCACGAGTGTAGGATCCTCGACGTTGAGGAATGCACTTACACGCTTGTCGTAATAGAGCCGGAGGCCGCAGTAGTACGGAACAACGTTTCCATTTGCATCGTATTCCGCCTCGAAACCGCTGTCGGCAACCAGCATCCCGAGGTCCGCGCATACGATTCCGCCTCGCACGATCATCATACCGTAAGTCTGCGACTTGTGGCGCGTATACCCTCGCGTTACGCCGAATATGCAGTTGTTAGTGTAAAGCAGTCCGTCGAAACGCCAGGGAACGCGCAGCCGGTCCGGATCGTTGGGATCGGGGTTGACTTGCGTCCTTCGCAGTGCCTCATCCGCGTACCAGATATTGCGCAGCGTGCTTTCGGTGATCCAGTTTGCTTTAGGGCTGAGGCTGAGCACAGTGGCATCGCTTCCGATGTAGGTGGCGTCGCCCGGGTTCGTGGACAGCGTCTCAACGCCTGGGCTGAGGTAGTTTATCGAGTGTTCCTTGAGATCCGCTGACGTGCTGCCAGTGACTCGATATTGGTAGATGGGCGCGCCGTCGCGCAACTGGTAGTAACGCGGCTTATAGCCGGGGGTATAGTACTCGGCATTGTAGTCAGGGTTGCCTGGCGGGGCCCACTTTTGACGCTCCACGCGGTTGAACAGCATAAGTTCCGCGGTCGTGAAGCTATACATGCCCTCCGGCTGCTCGTACACCGTGTGCGTCTTTCCGCTTGAGGTGTACGTCCAGGTGCGCGTCGTGCCGGTAGGCATGCCGGCATCAATAACGGCCGGATCGAAATAGCCGACGGCCGTAGTTTTTCCACTGCTCATGGTCGCATTAGAGTTCGCGGTGTCGACGCGGGTAAACTTGCCTTGCCAGACATCGGTATTGACGGTGTCCTTGTAAGTGGTGGTGTTTATCTTGGTGGTGACGTAGTCGTTCTTGGCCCGGATGGTGACGTAATCGCCCATGAGGATACTTCCGCCGGCGCTAAGTCCGAAGGCATTCTCGGTCCCGTCCGCCGCTTCGCCGAAGTGCCCGGCTGCGTCCGCATATGTAACGTCGCCCACCACGTAGACGTTGCCGGAAACGAGTAGCTGGCCGCGTCCCTTGATTTTGCCCTTGATGACGACATCGCCGTTCACGGCGACCTTGTTATTGATGACGATCGGATCGTAATCGCTGCCCACTAGAATGAGATTGCCATCGTACGCTCCTTCGGAAGCAAGCTGGGCAAGCGTGGCAGGATCCGAGGCGGTCGGAAGCCCGGTACCCGAGTACGTGGAGCCGGTCGGTACGCCGTAGGCCACACCGGCCGTGATCGAGCCGCCGACCTCTTCGGGAGGCAGTTCGAAGTTGATTGACCCGTTGGCGCTGTTGACGTATTTCTCGAACTCATCGGGGTTGACCCTGCGGTCGCCGTTGTCGTCAGGGAACGGCGCCGGAAAGTTGAGTGGAAGCTCGCCATCGGTCATCTGCTCTTTTGCCGTGGGATAATTCAGGTAGAGGTTGGCAAACTGGTTCAGTCGACCCTCTGAATCAGCGGTCGCATCGGCGAGTCCGACGCCCGTCATGGATCCGTTCACAGGGTCCTGGACGATCTTGCCGTTCTGGTTGCTGAAGCTCCAACCTCGAAGCTCAGAGGCCGCGATCCCTGCGGCGTTGAGAAGCGTTCCATCCTTGTTATACACGCGGCCACGGGTATACGTCGTTCCGGCCACGCGCGAGTCGGCCTCCGTCTTTCGAACCAGCAGGGACCCGAGTGCGGCGATCTTGACGCGGTCAAAGGTTCCGTAGTTGGCCGGGTCATTGTTCAAGATCATGTCCTCTTGGTGGAACTCGGCATGGCAGAGGATGCAGTTGATATTGTTCGCCAAGACGGCGAACTGAAATCCGGCAAAGCGCTCTCCGGCTACGCGTAGGGTCTGCACTGCGGTCCGCGTGCGTTCGCCGAGCTTCCCCGTCGAGCGAATCGTAAGGACCACGCCGGTCACGTCGTCCGTACGGTCCAGCGTAAGCGAGGAGATCTGTGCGCCCGAGGCAAGGTCGCGCGGGTCGTCAAGCATAATCAGCGATGCCTGCGGTGCGGTCTGAAACGAACCGTCGCCGTCGTAGTCCCGTTCGTTCCCGTCCCGGAAACCATTGCGGTTAAGATCCTCGTTGTTTCGTACAGTGTTGTCGATAAACACGCGATAGGAAGCGAGGTTGCCGGTGGTATTGCCGCGCCCGACGAGGTACTGGTGCCAAACCTGTTCAATCGCGACATCAATACCAGCCTTACAGGCTTCCTCGAGAATGGTCGCGTCGACGGCATTGTCGGTGTCGCGCTTGGCGTTCTGCACGCTTCCCATGACAAGGGCCGTGGCCGCCAGGATGGTTATGATCGCCAACAATGCAAGGAGTAAGGCCATACCCTCTTGATGCTTCCTGCGAATGTCCATGGGCCACCCTCCTTTTCTGTTCTTTAATTTGCGAGATACACGCTGCTTGAAGCCGCCGCCAAGATCAAGTCGTGACGACGGTTATTGATCGCCTTTGTCGCGGTCACGGCGATCGTGAGCACGTCGTTCGTAGGCGCATTCAACGCAAACTGGACGTTGCTCACATCGTTCACGCTGCCCATGACTCGCTGCGTTTCCCCCTGGATCCGAATAATATGCCGTGTCAGCGCGCCGTCATGGTCAGTGTCTTCACCCGCGTCGAGCCGCGCGTTCCCACCGTTGGCCCCTACATCTTCATTTACGAACCGATAAGTGATGGGAGTGGACCAGACTGTCCCGTTGGCGTCGGCGGGGACCTGGAAGACAATCTCGGATGGCGAAACCAGGCGCAACGCCTGGAGCGGCGGCGCCAGACCTGCGTCGGATTTCTTGGAGGCCAGGGCCAGCTCGCTGCTCATGTCGGCAAGGGCATTGCGGACGCTCGCTTGGGCCATCTCTTTCGCCTGAGACACAGCGATGGCAGACGTGGCTGATTGCGTCACAACAAAGGTCAGCAGACTCACGACTACCAGGATCGCCATGGATATGGTGACTTCAAGCAAGGTGAAACCCGACCGTCCCAAGAATGGAAAGCCGACCCGCGCATGCACCACGGAATCGGGTCGGAATCGTATGTTCATAGCGGCCGCCTCCTATTGATCCGTCATCGCCGAAGACAATGAGACCGCGCACGTGCGGCTGCGAAGGTCGCGCCATTGCACGGTGACGGTGGGCACAAGTGGGTTTGACGAGGCGTTCGTGCTTTCATAGTTGACGATGACCTTACTGTTGCTCAGGCCGGCTGGTCCGTTCCTCTCCGTTCCCGGCGGATACGCGGTCAAAACGGCGTTCTGAAAATTGGCCGGGTTGGTTTGGCTATTCGGAGATGCGTCTCTCAGATTGCGCATGTCGCTGAGCACGGATTTACACAAGTTGATGGCGACGACGCGCTGGTTCTGCATATCCATGGTCACGTAGAACGAGATCAAGGTCTGCGCCGTGGCGCCGACGGCGATGGCAAAGATCGCCACGGCAAGGGTCATCTCGAGGAGGGTCACGCCCTCGTTCGAGACCATGACCCCAGACTTCTCCGGGGCCGTCGGTTGTCTCCGGCGGACTATCCTTGGGGCCGTGTGCTCAGAATGCATAGAAGACACCTCCGAACGATCTGGGATAATCCGCCGAAAAGAAGAAAAGCGCAGCAGAGTCGTTCTGCGAGGCGTCTCCAGCGGCATTATCACCACGCGTGTACTTGTTTTACAGCGTGGTCCGGGCTAACGGCAGCGCGCATTAGAGATAGCAAAGAATATTCTGGACTTCCCCCAGGAACAAGGTTAGGCTCTCACATGAATCCACTTGAGATTGTGCCATATAATCCCGAAAAATAGCAAATGACATGTTTGCAGGATTTGCGGATAATACGGGCCTACTGCGCGCGGCTCGCTCCGTCGGCGGGAACAGAAACAAAGACCTGTCCAGCGATCCCGGTCCGGTAAGTGTATTCCGCCATTAGTTTTTCAGCGAAAAACGGGATCGCTTCCGATTGGACGAGGTTTATCGTGCAGCCACCGAAGCCCGCGCCGGTCATGCGCGCACCGTGGCAACCGGGGAGCGCGCGCGCGATTTCGGTCATCGCATCGAGTTCAGGGCATGTGACCTGGTAGTCGTCGCGCAGGCTCGCGTCGGACGCATTCATAAGTTGTCCGAGCGTGGCCGCATCGCCAGCCCGCATGGCCTCGCAGGCGGCCTTGGTGCGGTCGTTTTCGGTGATTACGTGCCGGGCTCGACGGAACGCTACGTCCGACAGACGGCCTTTCGACGCGAGGAGATCGTTCATGGTGAAGTCGCGAAGATGAGAGCCTTCTCTGCCAAGCGCCCGGCCCATGCCTTGAACGGCCTCTTTACATTCCGCAACCCTCTCGTTGTATTTCGACGAGGTCAGGCCGCGCGCGAGGCATGTGTTCGCGATGACGAACTTGGCTGCGGGAAACGCCACGGGAACCAACGCGTTGTCGAAAGAGCGGCAATCGAGAAACAGGGCATGGCCGCGCTTGCCCATGCGCGAGATGAACTGATCCATAATCCCCGAACTGAGGCCGAGGAAAATGTTCTCGACCCGCTGACCAAGGCGCGGCCCCTCGGGTCCGGCTAACTCGAATCCCCCGAGCGCCTCGAATAGGCTGAGGCCCGCCATCTCGAGGCTGGCGGAACTGCTCAGTCCGCACCCGATCGGCACATCGCCCACGATCATGAGGTCCGCGCCGCACAGCGGCTTGCCGAGTTTCGCGAGTTCATCGGCAACGCCCACGACGTAGTCAATCCAGCCTTCCTGCGGATCGCGCACACGGTGTGTCAGGTTGGCCTGAACCGTCCGTTTAAGATTCGCCGCATAAGCGTTCAGCGTGAGGTCGGTCCGCGCGCACGCAAGGATGACGGTTTCATGTTCGATCGCCATGGGAAGGACGAAGCCGTGGTTGTAGTCGGTGTGCTCGCCGATGATGTTTACGCGGCCCGGAGCGCGCGTGATGATTTCAGGGGCGCGCCCGAAGTGGACTGTGTATTCCGCTCGCACCGCAGTCAGGTCAATGCTCACAATGGTCGCCTCTCGTAGGGTCTAGGGTTTGGGGTTTAGGGTTCAGGGTACAGGAAGCTCCCGTAGAGTTGCCGAAAGGCTTTTCCGCATAGTTGAACGACCCCCTCATTACGCCCCAAATGCCAAGTCCCGGATCTCAAATCCCAATCCTAATCGCTGAACCTTGAACCCTAAACCCCAAACCCTATACCCTCACACGATGGCCTGTTCAGAGGCCAGGTCGAAGTAATGCGCGTGATCCATGAGCACGTCGAGGACATAGGGTTTGTTTACGTCAGGTTCCTGTTCGGACTTGATACGGGCCGTGAAAGAGGAACCGGCCATGTCCAGGTGCAGATAGATCTCGGAGCCCATCGGTTCGACGACCTCGACCTTGGCCGTGACGCTGCGTCCCGGGACGGTGGTCTGGCTCGTGTTCTCGCGGATGTCCTCCGGTCTAATGCCGAAGACGACGCGCTTGCCGACGTAGGGTTGCAGGGCGGCGTAATGATCCTGAGCCACGGCCAGATCAACGATGCGCGTATCATCGCGCACGCGCAGAGCGCCGTTCTCCGACTGAATGCTCACCGTGAGGAAGTTCATGGGCGGACTGCCGATGAATCCGGCGACGAATTTGTTTACGGGCCTGTTGTAAAGCGTCAGCGGCTCGGCCACCTGCTGAATCTCCCCATCGAGCATCACCACGATGCGGTCGCCCATGGTCATGGCTTCCACTTGGTCGTGCGTGACGTAGATCATGGTGGATTGCAGTCTTGTGTGCAGTTTGCTGATCTCCGCGCGCATCTGGACACGCAGTTTCGCGTCGAGGTTCGAGAGCGGCTCGTCAAACAGGAACACTTTCGGCTGGCGGACAATAGCGCGTCCAACGGCTACGCGCTGCCGCTGGCCGCCGGATAGCGCCTTCGGCTTTCGGTCGAGGAGATCCTGGATGCCAAGGATCTCTGCGGCCCGCTTCACGCGCTCGAGGATCTCCTTCTTGGGATACTTTCGCAGGATAAGGCCGAAGGCCATGTTCTTGTACACGGTCATGTGCGGGTAGAGGGCGTAATTCTGGAAGACCATCGCAATATCGCGATCTTTCGGCGGCACGTCGTTGACGCGTTTGCTGTCGATGTAAATCTCCCCTTCGGTCACTTCTTCCAGGCCCGCGACCATGCGCAGCGTTGTCGACTTCCCGCAGCCGGAAGGACCGACGAGCACGACGAATTCTTTATCCTCAACGACAAGATCCGCACGCTTGACGGCGACCACGTTGCCTGGGAAGACCTTTTTCACGTTCCTCAGTTCTACTCTTGCCATGTTTGCCTCGAGCCTCCTTGGGTTCTGCGATGACAGCGGGAGGAGATCAACCTTACATAACCCAATCGCATGATATACAAGGCTTTTAATCGAGTCAAGCCCAGTCCCCAGTCCAAAATCCGCGCGTAAGCCGGTAGGGTCGCGCTCCCGCGCGACCGGCCACACGCGAGAAGCCCCCACCAAACCGGGTGTTTTTGAGCCCGGTCGCGCGGGAGCGCGACCCTACCGGCTATCAAGATGCACCTGATGATTCATACAGCGAGATCACTCCCCTATGTCAAGGCCCTCCGCGGAACTTCGAAGTCTTACGCGCGGATTTTGGCCAGTTCCTAAGGTCAGCCTCTGGTCTGGAGACGGCAGGCCGGTGGCGGCGGTCATGAGGGCTGAGCGACAGTGTGAAGTTTGAGAAAGTTTGTCACCCCGCCGACTGCGAGGGGCGTGCCGCCGACAATGATGATCGAATCGCCGGACTTGGCCAGGTTATGGTCGAGAACGATACGGTTTACAGCGCCGATCATCTCATCGACGTTGACTACCTCGACCGAATGGAGGGCGTCGACGCCCCAGATGAGGGCGCATTTGCGGAGTGTATCGTCGCTTAACGTGACGGCCGTGATGGGCGCGTGAGGGCGGCAACGGGCAAGGGCGCGCGCCGTGTGCCCGCTCATCGTAAAGCAGACGATACGCGTTACGGCCAACGTATTGGCCATTCGGCTGACGGCCTCGGCAACGGCGTTGCTGTGCGAGCCGCGCCACACGGAGGAATCGATTGGGTACTTGGATCTGTCGCTGGATCCGGCTGCGATGGCATCGTCCGCTTTCTCCGCAACGTCCGCCATGGTGCGCGCGGCCTCGACGGGGAAACGGCCCGCAGCGGTCTCGCCGGACAGCATCACGGCATCGGTGCCGTCATAGATGGCATTGGCGACGTCACTCACTTCAGCGCGCGTCGGCTGCGGGCTCGCCATCATGGACTCGAGCATCTGTGTGGCGGTGATGACGGGCAGACCGTACGCGTTGGACCTCCGGATGAGATCCTTCTGAATCTGCGGTATATCGTCCAGGCATGTTTCGATGCCCAGATCGCCGCGCGCAACCATGATGGCGTCCGAGAGCGACAGGATCTCGTCGATATGCTCGAGGGCCTGCGGCCGTTCGATCTTCGCGACAATGCCTGGACGGAACATCTTGTCGCGCGCAGCGTTATTAAAAGCGAGGATTTTCTCCCTGAGCCGTCGGAGATCATCGGGTCTGCGAACAAAGGACAGGGCCACATAGTCCACGCCAAGCCCCAGTGCGAACTCCAGATCGGCCACGTCCTTGTCGGTCAGTGAAGGCGCGCTGACCTCGACGCCCGGAAGGTTGATACCCTTATGTTCGCCGAGAGGGCCTCCACGCACAATGCGACAATGGACGTCGTGACCGTCAACGCGTATAACCGTGAGTTCCATCGCGCCGTCGGCCACCAGGAGGCGATCTCCGGACTTTACGTCCTGGGGAAGGTTTGGGTACGTGGTGGAAACACAGTCGGCATCGCCCTCGATGTCGCGAGTAGTGACGCACAGCGTCGCCCCTTGCGTTAAGGTAACGGAGCCGCCGCCTTTCAATCTGCCCGTGCGGATCTTGGGCCCTTGGAGATCAGCCATCACGGCTACGTTTCGACCCATCTCGGCCGCGAGACTGCGGATCGTTTGGTGAGCCGCACGATGGGTATCGTGCGCGCCGTGCGAAAAGTTGAGGCGGGCGACATCCATGCCTGCGGCGATGAGATCGCGCAAAACGTTCGGCGAGGTCGAGCTGGGACCTACGGTGCAGACCATCTTGGTGCGGCGCATACCCAGTCCTTCCCTCTCGATGCGCGGCATCCGGGCCGCGTCCTTTTCCAGGAACCTCGCGGTTTGTTGCACAGGCTTCAGCCTGAGATCACACGCACAGCGTCCACCCTGAAGGGTGTACAACAAACACTGTCATCGTTTCTGGGTGAACCGAGAGGTCCATGAGAACTAATCCCAGTTTTCGAAGGCATTGTAAATCGCCAGGACCGCTCGACCGAGGTCCGATTCCTCGACACCGACGACGATGTTCATCTCCGACGAGCCCTGGTTGATCACGCGCAGGTTCACGTTCGCCTTGGCGATGGCCGCACAGAGGTGTCCCGCGACGCCGATGTGATGGTTCATGCCCTGTCCGACGGTCGCAATCAACGCGAGGCCCGGCGCGAGCGTGACGCGATCCGGTTCGCAGGTGCGTTCGATGCCTTTCATAATCGCCGAGGCATGATTCGCCAGTTGCTTGTCCTCAATGATAAGGGAAATGGTGTCGATGCCCGTGGGCATATGCTCGAAGCTGACGCCGTGTTCCTCCAAGACGGACAGCACGCGGCGGCCGAATCCGATCTCTTTGTTCATCAGGGTCTTCTCGATATTGATCATAGTGAAACCGGAGCGGCCGGCGATGCCCGCTACGGGTTTCGTCGCGACGCGGCTGGGCACTATCATCGTGCCGGGATCGTCCGGCGCCTTCGTGTTTCGGATGTTGATGGGGATGCCGGGCTCGCGCACGGGAAAGATGGCCTCGTCATGCAGGATCGAGGCGCCCATATAGGACAATTCGCGCAGTTCCGCATAGGTGACCTCCGCGATGTGCTTCGCGTGCGGCACAATGCGGGGATCCGCCATCCTCACGCCGGAAACGTCCGTCCAGTTCTCATATAGCGACGAGTTTGTCGCCCGCGCCACGATGGCGCCGGTCACGTCGCTGCCGCCGCGCGAGAACGTCTTCACGCGCCCGTTCGGCATTGAACCGTAATACCCCGGCACGACGAAGAGTCCTGGGCCGGCGAGACGTTTCCCGAGGCGTTCATATGACGCCGGATTGAGGATTCCCTCCTCGTCGAACTTGATGCAGTCGGCGGGGTCCACGAACGTTGCATCGAGGTATTCCGCCATCAACCGCCCACACAGGTACTCGCCGCGGGACGCCATGAAATCCGGCTCGCTGTAACTGCCCGCTTGTCGTTCGATCTCGTCGAGATGAGTCTGGACGTCGAAACGGAGGCCCAGTTCATGCGCCAGTCCGGCGTAACGTTCTCGGATGATGGACGCGGGTTGGGAAGCATCGAGTCCCTGCTTTTCAAGGCTGTGCCACGCGAGAAGGAGGTCGGTGATCTTCTTGTCGTCGGGCGTTCGCTTTCCGGGCGCCGAGGGCACGATGAACCGCCGCTGCGTATTGGCCAGGATGATATCCCTGACCTCCCGCATGCATCCTGCATCCGCTAACGAGGTCCCTCCGAACTTGCACGTAATGCCGGTCATGGTCTTAGCGCGTATCCTCATCCTTATGGCACCAGATTTGTCACCCAGCGGGAAATGTCGTTGAAAGTGACGTACAGGAGCAAGCAGATGATCATGACGACCCCGGCCTGCTGAATGCGTTCAAGGGCTCTGATGTCTATCGGCTTGCGCCGAACGCCCTCCAACACGATGTACACGAGGAGGCTTCCGTCGAGCACGGGCAGCGGCAGCAGATTGAACACGCAGAGGTTCACGCTGATGAACGCGGTGATGTTCAACAGCCACGAGTAGCCCGCGCGGGCCGCCTGGGTTGTGATCTGGTAGATGAGAACCGGCCCGCCGAGCTCCTTCGGACTAAGGCCGCCTGTGACGAGCATGTTGATAGTCCGCACGGTGCGCTCGAGGGCCTGATAGGTGAGGCTCAACGCCTCGGGGAAAACCTGCGACCGCGGGACGCGGTGGAACACCATTTTCGTTCCGAGCTGAACGCCGATCGCGCGCACCGACGAGATCGGCAGCTTCACGGTCAGTTGCTCTTGAGAACGCAAGAGGCCGTACAGGATGGCAGGGCGGTCCACCTGGATTTCGACGGCATCTCCGGGATGGGTCCGCTCGAATTCTCTCATCAGTTTCACGGTCGCCGGCTGGCCGTTGAAGACCTTGATAATGTCCTTAGGTTTGAGCCCCACCTCCGTCTCGAGTTCAGGACTTACCAGCGTGACGACGGGCTTTGCGTTCTCGTCCAATTCGCGGGACATGCTCCATGAAGACCATATGTCCAGTCCGAGACAGCGGCCGATCGTTTCCGGTTGGATCGTCAATGGGATTATCTGGGAATCGCGCTGGATATCGAGCGCGACAGTTCCGCCCGGCGGGATTTTCTCAACCATATCGACGAATGTGATTTTGTCGACGGTCTTTCCGTCGGCGGCCGTGATAACGTCACCAGACTTGATCCCTGTTCCCTGTGCGGGGGAACCATCGAGGACGCCCGCCACGAGGGCCGTCTCGAAAGGCGCCACGCCGAACCGCATGCGCTTGTCCTTCATGAGGGGCGCGGGCTCGACCGGCGATAGATACTCTGCCTTTGTTCCGTCGGAGTTCGTGCGCTCGATACGCACCTGCATCACGGAGCCGGCTCCCAGCACAGCGCCTATGCCGACATCCATGATGTTGCGCACCTTGCCTCCATTGATGCTGAGAACGCGGTCGCCGGTCTGCCAGCCGAAAGAGTCCGGCGGGCGGTTAAGGTCGGGCTCGGAACCGTCGGCCGGTATTGGGTACAGGGGCGCCGTTGAGGCAGGTGAACCCGGAGCGATCTCACCGATGCGGTTGTCCACATCGGAGAGGGGCACCTCCGCGCCGACGGCGGCAACGACGCCGTACAAGAGGACCGCCAGCACCATGTTCATGAATGGACCCGAGGCGATCACGATGAACCGCTGCCAGGCAGGCTTCTTGTTGAACCACCTGTCAGGGGGTACGTGTCCGTAGGTTTGGTCGCGCTCCTCGTCCGTCAAGGGCGTGTCTTCCTGTCCGGCCATTTTTACGTAGCCGCCCAGGGGCAGGGCGCCGATGCAGTAATCGGTCTCGCCGATGCGGATGCCGAACACGCGGGGCGGCATTCCAAGGCTGAACCGATCTATATAGATTCCGCATGCCTTTGCCGCGATGAAATGGCCGAATTCGTGGAAGAACACCATCAAACCCAGCACGATGATGAATATCACTATGTCAAACAACATTTAGAGCCGCCGTCTCACTTTCTCAGTCGTCCAACCGTATCCAACGCGGCTTTTCGCGCGGCCGCGTCCGCCTCAAGCACGGATTCCAACTCAATCACAGGACAAATGTCTGCCGTATCCAGCGTCCTTCGCACAACCTCCGGGATATCCAGGAAACCGATCTGGTGCTTGCAGAAAGCGGCCACGGCCACTTCATTCGCGGCGTTCAATGCCGCAGGCGCCGTGCCGCCGGCCTTCGCCGCACGCAGAGCGAGCTCGAGACACGGGAATTCCGAGAAGCTCGGCGCGCGGAACGTCAGTTCACGCATGGTGGTCAAGCTCAGCCTGGCCAGGGGAGATTGTACACGTTCGGGCCATGTCAGCGCGAATAAGATCGGAAAACGCATGTCCGTGACGCCGAGATGCCCGAGAATGCTGCCGTCGTTGAACTCGACCAGACTGTGGACAATGCTCTGCGGGTGGATTACGACCTCGATCTTAGATAGGGGAAGGCCAAACAGCGCCATGGCCTCGATGACTTCGAGGCCTTTATTCATCAGTGTGGCCGAGTCCACACTTATCTTCTCGCCCATGTCCCAGGTTGGGTGCTGCACGGCCTCCTCGAGAGTCACATCTCGCAGACTGTCGAGCGAACGCCCATAGAACGGCCCGCCGGAAGCGGTGAGGTGGACGCAGCGAACGTCCGTGGTGCGATGCCCGTGCAGACACTGGAATACGGCGTTATGCTCGCTATCCACGGGGATGATCTCGATGCCGCGGGCGCGCGCATGAGCCATGATAATAGGGCCGGCCATCACCATCGGCTCCTTGTTGGCAAGTGCAATGCGGCTGCCGGCATCGATGGCCTTTAGGACGGGCCTCAAACCCACGGCGCCCACCATCGCGCACAGCACCACGTCGGACGGAATGGCGGCCAGACGCTCCATGGCGTCGTCGCCAGTCCATAGCGTCACGCCTTCGTCCATGGCAGCCAAGCGTGCGCCTGCGGCCTGGTCAGCCACGGCGACATACGCAGGGTGGAATTCCGCAATCTGCGCCTTAAGCAGATCCACATTCGAGTGCGCGCCAAGACCCACAACCTCGAAGAGGTCTCGATAATGGCGCACAACGTCAAGGGCGCTGCGACCGATGGATCCCGTGGAACCAAGAATGCAGATTCGCCTCGGCACCGCCTCTTCACTCCTTTGGGCAAGCATCGCCCGACTATCCCGTGCGGGCCGATTTGAACTCTGACAGATACTTCTGGAGGGCGCTCTTCCGCTTGAATCGCTGTTCGAGCAGCGCCCGCACGTCGTTCACCGTGCTCGCCGCCAGCACGTGACTCGCAAACCGTTTGGCCGTTGAGAGACGCGTACTCACGATCTCGGCGTGCACCACGGGAATGGCCACGGCCGACATACTGAGGGAGTCGATCCCCAAGCCTATCAACAGCTCCGTAAACAGCGGATCGCCCGCCATCTCACCGCAGATGCCGACGGGGATGCCGGCCGCTTTGGCCGCGCGGACCACGTGGCGGATCATGCGGAGAATGGCCGGATGGGCGGGCTCGTACATGTGTGCGATCTTCTCGTTCACGCGATCAACGGCCAGCGAGTATTGGATCAAGTCGTTCGTGCCGATGCTGAAGAAATCGCATTCCTTCGCGAGTATATCCGCGATGACCACGGCCGAGGGCACCTCGATCATCGACCCGAACTTGATGTCTTTCTTGAACGAAACGCCGCGGCGTTCGAGATCCGCGCGCACCTCATCGAAGACGGTCCGGACCCGCCGCAACTCATCGAGTCCGCTGATCAAGGGAAACATAATCTGGATGTTCCCGTGCGCGCTCGCGCGCAACATTGCCCGCAACTGCGCCTTGAAAATGTCAGGCCGCTCGAGACAGAACCGAATTGCCCGCCAACCCAACTGCGGGTTCAACTCTTCCGCAAGCTGGAGATGCGAGACAAATTTGTCCCCGCCGAGGTCGAGCGTGCGCAACGTGACGGGCCTGGGCTTTAGCGCCGCGGCGACCTGGGCGTATGCCTGGTACTGTTCCTCTTCGCTCGGGAGGTTCGCGCGGTTCAGAAACAGGTACTCGGTTCTATACAGGCCGACGCCGCGTGTTCTCACTTTCAGACTGGCCGGGATCTCGACGGGCAGTTCGATATTGGCCATGAGGGGCACTTCATGGCCGTCGAGGGTTGCACTTCCGCGGGTCTCCTCGATCTCCATGAGTGTCGTGCGCTCGCGGTCAACCCGATCCTTTTCGGCTGAGTATTCTTTGACCGTGGACGGGGCGGGACGTACGAACACGTACCCCTTCGTCCCATCGACGATAAGCTGGTCCCCCGGTTTTACGTGCGTGCCCACGTATCTCAAACCGACGACCGCCGGGATCTGCAGTGCGCGCGCGAGAATCGCGGTGTGCGAGGTGGGACCTCCTACGTCGATGGCGATCCCAAGCGCGTTCTCGACGTCAATGTTGGCCGTGTCGGACGGGGAAAGGTCATGCGCCACCACGATGCTTGGCGTTTCGATGTGTTCGAGGCTGGCGCGCTCCGTTTTCATCAGCTTGCCGAGAATGCGCGTCCCGACATCGACGAGGTCGCTGGTGCGTTCCCGGAAACGCGGGTCAGGAAGCGTCTTGAGGAGCTTGCTGTAGCGTGCGATAAGATCGTCCAGGAGGAACTCGACGTTATATCCCTCCTTGATGAGACGGCCTTCGATCTCCTCGCGCATCGCCACGTCGTCCAACAACATGAGGTGCGCCTTAAAGATGTCGGCGTGGCGGGCGCCCAGCGCTTTTGCGGTCTGCTGGTGTACGCGCTTCAGGTCCTTACGGGCGGCGTCCACGGCTGCGTTAAACCGCGCGAGTTCCGCGGCCCTGTCCTCGACCTTGTATCTTGGGATGTCCAGCGTACGGACATCGAAAGCGAGCGCTGGACCGATGCCGATCCCCGGCGACACGCCAATGCCCCGCAACGCTATCTCCACTGTGCCCTCCAAAAACTCGAGCCTCTGTTGTGCAGGCCTTGGCCTGGAATCACACCAACAACCATCACCCTAAGGGGTGTATGACAGACCTTTGCACGGAATCGCGGGTCTAACCCGATGAAGTCTCATCAGCAAACCCGGCCGCGAACAATATTCGGACGGCATCCATGGCGGCGCGCGCGTCAGGCCCTTTGCAGGTCACGGTCACTCGGCTGCCTTGGGCGGCCGCGAGCGTCAGCA
>Ga0315279_10002788_pt1 | contig 25529 bp, 32 predicted proteins | sample YL17G06_20_MG_FD_203694 | JGI IMG/M metagenome (GOLD analysis project Ga0315279, IMG submission 203694) | Sediment microbial communities from Yellowstone Lake, YNP, Wyoming, USA - YL17G06_20 | ecosystem: Environmental > Aquatic > Freshwater > Lake > Sediment | place: USA: Wyoming | collected...
GTTCCTGACGACTTCCAAAAGAATGCCCTAGCCTCGATCGATCCAAGCGCACGAAGGTTTCTCCATGGAAAAGTGAGCGTTTGGTGCGGTCGCCGAGATTTGAACCCGGGTCGTCAGCGTGGCAGGGTGACGCTGATGCTGATTGCGAGCAGCTGACAGTTGACTGGCCCAAGTTTCGAGAGTGGCTCGATCAGAAGGCCTACAAGAGAGACGTCGCGTCAAGCATGTTTAGCTACGCCAAACAATTCAGCTCGTGCTTGACCGGAAGAGATCTCAGCAAGGTTGCAGGGCTCAGAGACAGTTTCAGGCCGAACGTTATGAAGGCCCTTTCTGCCCTGGCAAAGTTTCTGGGTTGCTACGAGGACTACAAGCAGCTGATCAGACAGTACGGTTTGAAGTGGGGCGGCCGCAGCGCAGACGACCTGATCATCGATCGGCTAAACAAGGTTGAAAATCCTGATGAAGTTTTTGACTGGATCCGCCAAGCCAAAGCTGCGAGGCCCGACTTAACTGACTTCCTAGATCTGATGGCGGTGACTGGCCTGCGCCTAGTAGAAGCTGTCTCAAGCTACAATTTGATAGTCGGACTGTCAAGGGAAAACAAAGTCCAAGAATATTACCATGTAGAGCATCAGACTCTTGAGCACTTCAAGTTCAAAGAAATCTTTATTCGCAGAAGCAAGAAGGCATTCATAAGTTTCGTTCCCGGCGAGCTCGTCAAAAGAATCGGCGAAAATGATCTGTTGACTAGCCCCGACGCAGTTCAAAAGCTCCTCCAGAAAAGAGGCCTCAAACTACGGTTCGCGGATATCCGAGAAGCCCACGCGACTTTCTCAACCAAGTTTCTCAAGGACACTGAAATCGACTTCCTGCACGGCCGCGTAACGACAAACGTGTTCATGAGGAACTACTTCAACCCCGCGCTTATCACGGATCTACAGGCTAGGGCCCTGCAGGGAATTCAAGAGATCCAGGAAAAGGTGAGGACTTAATGGGAGGTGAAAAAATGGCGCCAGAAAAATCCCCTCAGGAAAAAGAAGAAAAACCGAAGAGCAAGAAATCGAGAATCTTCAAAGATCCATACGTGAAGGTAGAAGAATGATCAACGAAAAGCATGACGAATGGGCAGAAAGTGCGGACATTGTAATCGACTATACCCAGAAACCCGCAAACATCACATTCCTGAATAAGAAGAAAATAACAGTCAAAACTTTCGCCAAGCTTCTACTTTATGCCTTGCTTCTAACCTTCCTTTTTAGTATTTTGATTTTCGCTTCCACTTCTTCACTCTCTCTGTTTCTGGTGAGTCTTGGCGCCGGCACCTTTGGCGCATATGCATGTCTCGTAGTTACGCTTCTGCTGTTCACAAACACACGGTGGATGAGATTCTATGTATCAACGAAGACCAGAAACCCACGCCGAGAAATCACAATCAGAAACCCAGAAGGAACTATCAAATATCGGACACTCCGAGCAGCTCCCCTAATTGACCTAGAGTACGATGGGAACGTGCGAGACCATCTGCAGAGGGCAACTCTGTTCACTTTGAAGGAACGAACCAAATTGTTCTTCGGCAGAATCCCAGGACCCCAGATCCAAGAGCTCACAGTGACTCTTAAAAGCCGCGCAGAAGGGACGCTGACAATCAAAGAATACTGAGGTAGATAGGTGAAACCGTGAGAAAATGTACAGAGGTAGCTCAGTCAGGTCTAGGGCGCAAGGCCCATAACCTTGAGATCGGTGGTTCAAATCCACCCCTCTGTATTCCCAACGGGGCCCTGGTCGACCGAGACGATCAGCTCTCAAGGACCCTAGCGCCAGCATGCGCGTATATGTCACGGACCTGAACCTATTCAGTCCGCTACCAGGGGAAACTTAGCGAGTTAGGGTAGGCTTTTCTGTGTAGAAGTGGCCACTCATTCCTTGGCGCCCACCAGGGAACTCTGCAAAAAAAGGTTTGTTGCAACGCACAACCACAAGCCTTGGACGCTGACGACCTTTGATGATGATTAACATGCATGCGCGTCAGGTAGTTCAGAAGTTTTGTCACCCTTGTACCCGCCGCTATCTTCTGAACTTGTGAACTTCCTTAGTTTCTTGATCCCTCTGCGTATCCTATCCCTAACGTCACGTCTACAGTGAAGGAAGGAATACTTCTTTACGATTTGGTCATAGCTTACTCCGTTCGCGTAGTCAAAGCATATCTTGAGGTCATCATCGTTCAAGTTCTCCACTGTGTCAGGCGCCATTTTCCAGGTTGCGCTTCTATACGGATCGAATATGATTTTTGTGGGGGGTAGGCCTCTGAAGACAAAGGGCTTCGGAAACTCTTTTCCGCGGAGCCGAACCATCTTTCTGAATTGAGGATGATTCCGACCCAGAGCTATCTTCTCCCAGCTGGCCATGTGAAAGGTGGGATGGAAGAACACTTTTTCCGTGAAGCTCTCTTCCTGAGTGATCACTATCAAGTGGCAGCGGCCCTTGCTGAGCTCCGGGATGAACTTCAACCATTCAGTGTTCAGCTGACTCATGGCTCGCCGTGAGGGAGTACTCGTGATTGCCTCATCATAGAGCATTGCCTTGCGATACCCGGTGAATAGCCAAGGCGGGAGCTGAGCGAAATTGTCAATATAGGTGATGTCTTCGTCGCTGCGGACCGTGCAATCTTTGTCTTTGAAGCATTGAATGTTCGCAGCTGCCCGATTGATCAGACCGAGTTCCTTGAGTCTTTCAGTCAGAAATAATGCAAAGTCGGTCTTCCCGGTTTTCCATTCTCCCTTGATCGTGGTGACGCTGGCAGGGCCGCCATAGATCTTCCTGAGAGTAGTTTCCCATGGCGAAGCGGCCTGCTGCAGCTGTTCAGACATGTCATGTCACGTCATAAGTTGTTGACAGATCACCCAGTTTCATGGCCAAATGAGTAATGACGTCGGGATTCCATTCTGCTTGGCCCATGCATTGGCAGACTGGCTTCAGAACCTTCTCGATATCCTCTTGTAATTTTTTATCTTCTGGCCATAGTTTCTTAAGAATCTCGAGGAGCGCCATGATCTCTCGCCACTCAGGAGTCATACAAGCGATCTCGCGCATGAAGGGATTATCCTTGCCGACAAGCGAGCCTAGGTAACAAGTAATCTCGAAAGTCTGTCTGCTGAATCGACTGCTCATTTCTCCTTGTCACCCTTCTTGTCCTTCTTGCCTTGCTGTTGCTGCGTAAGTCCTGGCAGAAGCAGAGTCGACTGGATCTCTTTGTTCTCGCTGACCATGACTGCGACTGCTTCTTCGCGACCCTTGCCTTCCCTGCTGATACTCCATTTCGCATAACCCTGCGTGAATTCTGCGAGTCCCTGCAAACTCGGAAAAGTCGCTCCCAACCACGCGCATTCGCTGATCGCTTGAACCTGGATCTCGCTGAGACGTGCGGAGCTGCTTAGGGTTTCAGGGTTCATGAGATAGTCTAAGCGTTTTTTGAGGTCCTTGGCGCCTTCTATGCGGCGGAGGATTGCTTCTAGAATTCGGTCCTTGAGGGATGGCGGATCAGGCAAACCCTGCGCCTCTCAAAATCAGAATTTGCAGGACAATCACGACGATAACGAGAACTACTATTATGACAAACATGAAAGGCTTCATCATCTGGAATCGGCCTAGGGCCTTAGCGATTTCTTTGTTGACAATCTTTTTGCGGTCCTCATCCGTTAGGGGCTCAATAAGTTCATTACTGCTTCTGAGCTTCTCACAGAAAGGTTTGCCGTCAACATAGATTAGAGCTTGCTCTCTCTTCCGATGCCTATTGATGAAGCGGCCCAGAAGAGGGATATCTGAAATTTCCTTGACGTTGAAAATACATTCGCTATTGAATTGCGGTTCCTTGTCGCCGCTTTTAACTTCGACTGACTGCTCATTGACCGCAGCATTCAGAATGTCGATGTTCTTGGTGTGCTTAACGTGCAGAACTTTGATCTTGTCTTTACCCATCAAAACCCGCTTCCTAATCTTCCAAATCTTCTATCTGCTCCAACGCCTTATATAATTTATGATGATTCATGTCTTGCGCATCACTATAGCCTTGATTTTCCTTCATTATCGAATAGAAAACCCACAGGCCATGAATCCATGTTAGCATTCCGAACAGAAACGCAAAGCAATAGATGATTTGGGCAATGTCCGACATTGGGGGGAACAATCTAAGCGATATTAGACTTCCAAAGGTCAAATACGCCAAAATTCTGAATGTTCGGAAGTCCCTTTGCAACATATTTCTTAAGTCATGTTGCACAACTAATAAGTATTGTGATGACATACAAGGGGGTGATTGCATGAACAAAATAACAGTGTGGATCCTTCTTTTCATGGCAATGGCGAAAGCTGAATTTGCCAGGTTCAAAGCCTGGTACATGAACGCGTACGCCCCAAAGTTTTCAGCTTTCGTCAACAACCGATATGGCATGGTCGGCAAAGGCGCAGGCGGAACGACAACTACGGGCAAAATCGGGGACTGGATCGGTCTAACCGTTTCCCTGATCTTCGGAGTCTATTTGCTTCCAGTCATAGTCGATACGATAGTAACAACCAACTTCACCAACTGGACATTCACGGGCGCGGCCGGCGCAAAAGTGCTGTACCAACTGCTGCCCTTCATCTTCGTAGTCGGCATGATCGTCTATTTCATAGGACGACTGCTAGGCAAGATCTAAGCCACAGCAACAAACCCTTTCCTCAAGCCCCCCCTCTGCTGCTCCGAGGTTTACTGGCGCTTCATCTGCTGCGTGCTCGACCCCACCTCTTCCCTTTTGTTAACAGATAGCAAAAAATAAATCTGAAGAGTTGCTACATAAGACAGGACAGGGGTCCTAAATGCGAAAATGGATAATTCCCGTTACGGTATGCCTTTTTCTAGTGCTGTTTCTTGTCAGGGCCGTACATGCCCAAGGAAACGAAACAACCGATTCTTCTCAGGACGTGAATCTGCTAGACGTACCGAAGAATCTGGCCAATGCCCTAGGGATCCCTGAGTATGCGGGAAAACTTCTAATGTGCGCGCTGTTCACTTTTTGGCTTCTGTTCCCAACAGTCATTTACGCCAAGAAAAACCTCGAATACATCCTGATCCTTGAAGGGTTCCTTTTGATGGGGTTCTTCATTGCTGTTACTTGGATAGAATACTGGTACATGCTTGTCTACGTCCTTGTCGTTGCAGGACTGTGGGCAGGCAAAATGAAGGGGATCTTCTACTAGATGGCCGAACAAAGGATCATTCCGCTTTTCGTCCTCGCGGTAACTCTGATGGGAACCTGGGCAGGACTGATCGCTACTATGCCTGCGAACTTGATCAGTGCAAGCATGAATGCTAATTACAAAAAGCCTTCCGTTCCAACACAGTTTTCGGCCCTGGATATTACCCAAATTGCTTGGTTCGACAATCATACGATTGGACCGACTAATACTGGCAGTCCACGTGGTCCTTATGGTGCTAATCCAGTTCAGTTTATGCTTCCCCCATTGACGCCCCAAATTGAAGTTTGGGGTTACTGGGGAACAGGTGAAAAGGTTTTGTATTTTAACCATATATGGATGGATTGGCTATTTAGGAACGGCCACGCTATTGAAGGCTTAAACAATGTAGGATATGGATTTGACAAAACCGAAATTCTGAATTCCTGGGATCCTAACAAGAATTATTCATACATCCAGGGCCAATGCGCTTGCGGAACGATCTATTTCTGTTACATGACCTACAACCAAACAAAATATCAAAGCATGGGACAAGCCATCGATGCTTTTGATATTGAAATGCTCATTGGGGTCGGCATCAAAGATGCCGTTGCCAAAGTCAACGCTTGGAACATCATAGGGGCCCTTTTGACTTTTCAACTTCCCGACATAAACCCAGTTCTGAATTTCTTCATAGCACTGCCCTTTTATGCTGGAATGGGCGTAATGATATACGTCTTGATCCTGATGGCCATTCCTTTCGTGGGGGGATAGCATGGATCCAGTAGTGAAAAAGGCCCTTTTCATCCTGTTAATTCCGATGATAGTGATAGGTCTTGTTATTGCCCTTCCATACATTTCGCCTCATCCTTCTCCCTTATGGGGTTATCCTTGGATGGATCAAGGAACCGATACTATCATCGATATGCTTTGGGATCCTATCGCTCAAAAATTCAAGGAAATGCCCGAAAACGCGACGGCCTACTGGGTTGATGATCAAGCCAAGATTTTATGGTTGATGCTTGAAGATCCGCAACGCTATCAAACATACATTGACAAGACAATCTCAAACTTGTATAGCGTTTGGAGCCAAGGATATTTCCCGAGAAGATGGGTAATCATCAAACCCGAGGTCATGAACAATGACACTTCAAACGTTGACATTCAGAATGGCTTCTTGAAGATCATGGGCGACCTAACCGGGGAAAACTCGAGCAACCCCCTAAGGGTTCGCATGTATGAAGCAGCAGGAGGCAACGATGTTATTTATCTTGGGGGCCAAAGCTACATTGTTGATCGAAAGGATATTGCGTATCACATGATTTCTTACGACATCGCCCATTTACGGGCCGAACAATGCCAAAACCCAGGTTTCGACGTTTGGGATCCAATCTGGGACAACGAAAGCATGCTTAGGCCTTGGGCCTTTTCTTTTCCCGATGGTTGGTTTTATAGCGATGAACCCCCATTCGGATGCGTCTATTCAACAAGGTTCCTTTACGAAAAGGCCCAACCCTGGGGCCCGGGAACGGGCCGTTGCATTGGACTGGAAGACTATGCTACTGGGTCAACAAAGAACTGGAGATCCCCCGAATTCACAGTTACCAACACAACAAACTATACGTTGACTTTTGACTATCGGGGCGAATATCTAAGCGGGGGCTCGTTCAAGTCATTCGTAAGATGGTTTGATTCTTCCCACGCCTTCATAAGCCAGAACTATGTTGAATTAACTTCCAATCAATCTTCCTGGAACGTTTCAAGCAATACCTGGGCATCCCCAGCAGCTGCCAACTTTGCCGATGTTCTGTTTTGGGCCGAATCCGACACAAGCGGGGATTACTATTTTGACAATGTGGCAATGACTGGTTGCACAATCCCGAATGCGAATTTTGAGGAGCCGGACCGCATGCCCTTTTCATCAACAACGTTCCATTCACAAAGCAAATACATCGGAAGATCCGCACAGTTCTACGAGGGCTTTGATTATATCAATCAATGGTTGTCCGTTCCCGTTAACGTTTCCAACCTTTACAACTTTACATTCTTTGCCAAAAGCGCAATCCCAACAACAAACCTGAATTTCTACGCCTTCTATAATGATTCTACATATTCAGAAATAACTAGGGCGATCAACTCAACGGATTGGAACGTTTACGCTGTTCAACCAGGTGAATTAAGCGCAAACAAGATAGTCGTTGCCTTTGCAATGAAAACTGGCACAGCAAGTATTGACACTTACGTTGATGACGTGGCCGTACACTATAAGCCAACGAATGCGGTTAAGGCCCAATCGGTTGGAACGGGCATTGCCCTAGATGGATCCTTGCAATATGCCGAAACAATCCAAACCTATCAAGATGATGATTCAAACTTTACGCTTCGGTATCGGTTAGAAAAGGACACAAACTATATTCAACCATTCATGGATTATCGCAACTTGCAAAACTACACAACCGACATATTCTTTACCGGAGCCCTTGACGGGTTATCAACCATTACAAGCGGGGAAGGATCCCAAACAACCGCTTACTCGAGCATCTGGATCCCCAACGTCGGCCGCAGATCACACACGCCGGGCGCCTACATTGATGATCTGTTTGATGCGAGTGAAGCCTATTTGTGGCAACCCGAACACAACTATTTCATCGCGGAATTGAAGCAGATCCCTGAATGGTCAGGATGCTACGGGATCGCATTGAAGGTTCCCGTTCAAAACTTGATCAACATAGCAAATTCAAATGCGGATCCATCCTCCCCATACCTTCATTACTTAACCTATACGTTCCGATGGCAAAACATTGGGGCCCAAGGCAATAAGACGTTTGCCCCGCAAATGTTCTGCTTGAATGGATACGACTTCACAAACCCGGCAATCTATGATCAATACTTCATGAACATTGACAGTTTCAAGACAGTGGATCTGAGCATGTCTTTCCACATCGGCACGATCCTTTATGCCCTAACCTACTATCTTGAAAAGACAGATACGGATCCGTATGGCATGGCCGCCAACACTTGGAATTACTACAAGTACGTCTTTTCAAGCCACAACAATGGAAGCTACCTCTTGACAACGGGAAAAGTGATGGAAGCAGGCATGATGCTATATCAAAAATACCAGCAGGATCCCAAATACTTGGATTTCAACAAGGTCCTTGCGGATTACTTGGTTAGTTTGCAAATCACAAGCGGGATCAGAGATGGAACGTTCCCGATGAAACATAACAACGCTTCTTACCTGGATTGCCAAGCCGCATGCTTGATCGGGTTGAAACTTATGGTACCCTACAATTCAAGTTACGCGGATGCGTATGCCCGGGGCCTTGATGCTATCCACTATGATTATGAACCCGGGGGATTCGGGAAGCTCATCGACCCGGTCAGCTATGGCGTAACGATCCCAAACATCAAAAGATTCTTCGTCTATTCCAACGAATCATACATTGATGATGATTTCTTCACCTTCAAAAGCGCGTACGTTGCTCGAGCAGCTGCAGGCATGAATGATTCCCTCGCGATGCTTGCCGTGTCTAGGGTTTGGCGAAACATCGAATGGAACGACACGAGCCTTATCGTTTACGTTTCTGAATGCACACCATCCAGGTTCTATCCTGGAACAAGGGCGGATTGGATTTCAACAAACAGCGAAACCCAACCTTACGGCCTTTACTGTTGGTTGCAAGTTGCCCGGGCCCAAAGAAGCGCATGTAATTACTACTATGAATTCCTCAAATTCCATTATGGAATTGAACAGTCCAACATAACAGCAAACAACTTGGATGCGGTCATAACAGGGGAAAACAATTCTGGATCCATTTCGATGTTCTACCTTGCCAATGATGCGGGGGACAAATATGTAATCCCAATAAGCGTTCGGGCCAACGGAACGGATATTGCGAGAACTGACAATCCCCAAGCATTGCTTGCCATGAATACGAATTGTTATTATTACGATCCAGAAAACTTCAGTTTGATCGTTAAGGCATTCTTGGCAAACGGAGCCGTGGAGCTGCAGATAAATTGGGATCAACGGGTTGCGGAAATGTGGATGCCCATCATGCCGATTCTGGGATTCGTTGGGTTCATAATGTGTTGCATTGCTCCGATCTGGTTGATTCAGGAAGTCAAGAAGGGCAAGTACCTTGATGCGATGGCCGTCCCCTTCATTCTTTTCCTCGTTGGGATAGGATTGATAATCGGATGGTTATGGAGATGATTTGAGATGGCGGGGGAGTTCATAGAGTTTTTCACGGAATTGATGTTTGGGTCCGGTAGTTGGATAGGTCTGATCATAATAGTCGCTATTCTTTTGGTCATCACGGGCATCAATAAGTACGGGGGAATCATCGCCATGCCCATTGCCATTTTGGTTGGCATTGAATATGGCAAGTATAACCTGGGGTGGCATGCGGTCATTCTGATCATCGAAGGGATCTTCACTTTGTATTTGGGTATTGAGGGAGCTCGAAAGAAATGAAGGCAAAAGAAAAGCTAGAGGTAATCAAGGTCTTTGCGGATACACGTCTTAGTCTAAGCGACTTGATACGCATCGCCTGTGACAAGATCAAAGCGAAATTCAAAAGCAAAGATTTTATTACGGTCTTGGATGCACATTTCTTTGAAGCTCACGATGTGTACGTTGTGTTGTTTAAGGTACCATTCGTTTCTGATGCTACGAGTGAAGGTAGCATGGAAATTGAAAGGTTAAATGAAAAGTAAGAGAACCCTAAAGAAAAAGATATGCATGCTTGCAATGCTAAGTTTCCTTGCATGCACACTATTTCCCCTCAACATTTTGAACATTCCAAAAGTGAATGCCGATGCCCAGGAGGATTTAGGCAATGCTTTGACTTGGGCAAAGGCATATCTGGATAGGTCCTACACGGAATTCAATTCGACTTATGCTGCCATGCGGGACCTGCCTGGCCTTCCTTTCGTCATAGAAGACGTTACAGACGATAAGTGGATCTGCCCTGCCAAGGCAACGCAAGCAGTTCAAGATGGCAATGATGGACCAGACTGGGGATACTATGGAGGTTGCGGAATCGATGCTTTAGACTATGGTTATGATTCGGACAGATTGAAACTTCAGTACAGATGGGACACTGAATGCGACGGCACATTTGACGGAGTAGTCATGTACGTTGAACTGATAACGCTTGACAACGTAAACATGAAATGCTACGCAAACATCACATCTAAGACGGACTCAGACCATTGCGCATTGTGGCTTGACAACGAAACAGTCATAGACCCCGTAACCGTTGGTTATACATTTGAAAGAACAAAAGATTATGGATGGTTTACAACTCGATTCGTTGTTAGGCATGGAACCAAGATTGCTGCAAACATGTATAATGCTCTCGGTGAAACGGATAAAGCAACAAAACTTTTGAACCTGTGGTACGGTTCAGGATACACGAAAGACACATATGATGGAGTATGGGGAGCCTCAAACAGCTATGATTATTATGAGGGGGGTTATCCTTGGGCAGCTAATCCTTTTGTTGTAATGCCTGACCCTGACATGTGGGGAGATATTCCTTGGTTCCAAATGAGTCAAGATGGCACGAACCATCCTGGCGTTCCTTATAGAAGCCAATTACAAAACGAGGTTGTGCGGATGCTTGGGTTTCAGACGGGACCAGGCATTTCGCTTGGAAAGTCTTGGTGGGAATGTGGCTTCACTTTTAAGATGGCTTGGGCATGTTACCTGCTCAATAAATACAACACGAGCGATGCTTCAAAACTTGCAGAAGCGAAGCAATTAATTGATGATGTTTCCTGGAATGGCTTGGGCATAAGCAGCGAAACACTGCGTGTTGGGCCCTTACTGGTTTCTCTCTATGCCTATGCTTGTTATGTTCCGTATGCAGATGCAGAATATCTAGCTGCCCTGACAAAGTATTGGCAGTTGACAGGCGATGAAGTGTATGGGCAGAGAGCTGATGAAGTCGCGGGGATCCTGCTAAAGGTTCAAGTGAAGCCAGGAGACAAAATCCGCGTCGCAGATAGCAACGGAGATATTCGTCTTATTTGGCGTCCAGACAACACGGGCGGCTTCATGTGCGGATACAAGTATGGTGGCGGTTGGGATTTTGGCAGCTCACCATTTTGGTTGGCAGATAAATACTTCTGGGCAACCAGTGCTGCAGGTCTTTATAATAGAGACTACGCCGAATTGTCCTCATGCGGATGGACTAATCATGAGACTACGCTGATGAGCTATGCAGCATTGTATAAATACAATCAAACTGGAAGACCCCCATTAACTTCAAGTGTTGATTTTACAATGCCCTTCTTTGATGCGCAAGCATCAACAAGCCATTCAGACCACGGTTGTGACTCTATACAAGCTGACAATTCTGGCAACATTAGAACCTTCTTAAGCATGTCAGCTTATGGTGAAAGTTGGTCTACAGTAACGTACAGCTGGACCGTTGAGCTGCCTGCCCTAACGAATTTAAAAACAAAATTGACGGCCTACATACCTTATTATGGTACAGATGGAAATGCAGTAGAACGTTATGTTCAGATATATGATCATGCTGGAATATTGCTTGTTAGCGATTACGATAAGCCAATAAACGGTGTAGGCGGTTATGGCGAAAGATACATCATGTACGCCAACATGACGCCTATTGATTCGCTAATTGCTGGAATTTACACTTTCAAGCTCACATTCAGATTTAGTTGTGGGTGGGCCGGAGAATTCGCTGTTGGATATAGATATGATTATCTCATGCGTCCAACTGAACCTATGCATATAGAAACGTTTGGATGCAACTTTGACGCAGTTCCTGTGCCTTTAGCACCAAAATATTATGTTCACATTTGTAGTTCTGGCCCTGGAACAGTTTATCCATATGGAGATTTCCTAATCGATGAGGGCCAGACGGTTAACTCAACAGCAACGCCAGAGCCAAGCAAATATTTCTGGTACTGGAAAGTAAACAACACGGCTTTAGGAATTTATTGGAACTTCACAGCTAATCCATTTTACCTTTACGTAGACCACGACTACAATGTCACAGCATATTTCGGGGACACATCAGAACCGCTTCCGCCTAATAGAACACTAGTGATATCAAACTGCAATCCATCCTTAGGGAATACATCCATATCACCTGGAACATACAGCTATGTCAATGGCACTTCAGTGAATGTGACTGCCACTCCAAACAATGTATCTTATTTCAGCAATTGGTTGTTAGACGGCCAAGAATATCATGATAATCCCATTACAGTATTGATGAATACAGATCATACTCTCATAGCAAATTTCACAAGCCCAACTATCTACTTTGAAGTGTACGACAAAACAACTGGAGCGCTCATCAGCTTAATCCCTAGCGCGACGGGCGAACTGTTACCTGGAGTTGAGATTTACTACTTTGATGGTAATTGGATTGAATTGCCTACATTTGTCCAATATAAGGAAGACAAAAACTACCTTGCCGCAACTGGATGCCCACCTGGAACATACTCCTTCATGTTTACTAAATCTGGATATTACAGCTACTATGTAACACAAACCATACCTGAAGTTAATGACTATTATTTTCCATCTGCATATATGAATCTGATAGTTTATCGTGGCGGCGGTGATGGTTGTCCAAGATTGATAGTAGCAGGAACAGACCTAGGCATAATAAATATCCACTCGCCCCACGACGTAATCAGAACTGTAGGAATTTCATCACTTCTCATTTCAAAATCTTATGAAAATGAATTTACCAAACTAACACTGATAGAGGGTTATCCAGGACTCACGATTTCGGAGTCCTACATAGACTACGTGGACCTAAATGGAAGACCAGTTGTAAAGGCTATGTTGAATGGAAAGGATGTTACTTTTGAGTTATTACATTCAGATGACATAAAAGTATACCTACAACTCGATGATAAATTAGAGTTGTACTTCACAAAGGAAACAGGAGACTCAATCTTCAAAATTGAAGGACAGAACAGGCTCAAGATGTCTGAGCTGGTAACTTTTTACGCAACTATGCCATATTCCAACGAAACTCAATACGCAGACATGGACCACTACATAAGAGTTGAAGTTTTGCCAGGCACAAGCGGCACGCTCAAACTGGTGATCCACTACGACACGGACTATCCCATAGTTGAAATAGACGCGGAAAACCTCACGTTGACAGAGTTTGACTTAGAAGCTCTCTACCAACACTATTGCCTATCATCCTACGAGGATATGCAGCAAGCGAGTCTATTCACGGGCTTGAAGATCAGCTCGAACACGCCGCTCCAAATAAACCTTGAAATGCCCCAAGCCCTGGACTTTTGGCACAGGCCTAGCGAGCTCTTGAAAATTGGCGAGGATGGCACTATGACAAGCTTCAGCGACTACCAATGCGTAGGCAACATATTGACGCTGAATTTTAGTCCTGGTGATCCCACACTCTCAATGATATTCCATGCGGAACCAGACGCGATGACACTCACATTCTGGAACTTGATTCCATTCATTTTCGTTGTGGGCAGCGTAATAATGTGCATAGCAATGATCTTAGCTGCAAAAGGCGGAAACTTCAAAGAATTCGCAATACTCTTAATAGGCTTCTTGATCGTAACGTCCCTTATTCCAATAGTGCCCCAAATGATGGCATGAATGGTGGAGGTGAATCAAGTTTGAAAAGAAAGTTTTTGGTCTTGACGCTGATTTTGCCCTTGTTGCTTGTATCTCTTCTTATGATGCAAAATGACACGATGATCGTCTATGCTGCAGACAGCTATGGGAATGACATCAACTTCGTTGAGGTCTGGCAATACAACGGATCGGCTTGGAACCTGTTGGCCAACTTCACTTCGACAGGTGGCAGCGTGAGGGTTCATGACAGTTGGGCAACGAACTTCACAGTGGGAATCCAAATCAACAGCACGCTCGTTTCAAGCACTTCTGAAGCTATAGCCTATACGAGAGTTTACATGAACATCACGGACGGTGGATCTATCTGGAATAATGTGGAACTTAACAACACTGCTTGCAGTCTGAGCGGAAGCTACTATTACCTGACTGAGCAAGGACATTGGAACCAGACAGGAAAACCAGTGGCAGGTGTGACCTATGCATGTTCGATACTCTATCAAGCATACTACTAATCACAGAAAATTCCTCACTTTCTTAGTGATTCTCGTTTTGCTAGTTAGCCAACTGCCTATTTTGCAGTTTGTTCCGAATGTTTATGCTTCAACTGTTGAAGAGGTTTACACAAACTCTTTCGATGCGAGAGTTGTTGATTGGTTTGAATTTGGTTCAAGCCCATATCTACACGATTCGACTTCTGACTACATTTACATAGGCACTGATTTGAAAGAAGAAGGGGATTGGCATTTTCCTAATTCAACAGGTTCAGGAACAATCAACAGCGTTAAAATCAGGTTCGAATTGAAGGAAACAGTCGCAGATGCTGGAGCCATGGATGTATATGTTTGGAATGGTGCGTCATGGGTATTTGCAGACGAACTTACTTGTGGAACGACTTATCTTTGGTATGAGATTGATGTATCAAGTATTCTAAACACATGGGCAAAAATCAATGGCACAGAAGTTTACGTCCATTATGTCAAGGTAGCAACTAACACTTGGTACACTCGTCGGCTCACAAGAAAGGTGACCTACACACTACCTGATACTGCCAAACCAACATACAGCAACGTTGGCACGAACACAACAAGTGCTGGGCAACCATGTAACTTCAGCGTAACCCTTGCTGATGAAACTGCTCTAGCAAACTACACGTTTGGCACGAATAACACTGGGTCATGGGTGAATGGTTCTGCTGTAACCATAAGTGGGATTTCTTACAAGGCGAACACTACAAAAACCTTGAATAGCACAGTTGGAATTGTGGTTCAATGGGAATATTGGTTTGCTGATTCAAGCAACAACAAGAATAACACTGGAATACAATCTCTAACCACGACATCAGGCAAAGCGTGGCATGCCGTTTCGACATGGACAGCTTCTTTGGTTATAAAAACGTGGTCAAGCGGAATGTCTTTTAACTTCAATCTTCAGACAAGAATATGGTCGAGCACTTACCCATCTTTGTATGAATATTACAACACAGGTGACAATTACAACAGTGGTGTATATGGTATTTACTGGCTTGCACAAACTTTCACTGTCGGTGCAGAGTCTCATACGGTTACTTCAGTCAAACTCAAAATGTTTCGTATAGGCAATCCTGAAACTGTCACAGTGAGCATCAGAGCAACCAACAGTTCTGGGAATCCTACAGGTGACGATTTGACAAGCGGAACAATAGATGGTAACTCGTTCACAGAAGACACTGCTGGGTTATGGTATGAAATAACATTGACAGAATACTCATTGAATGCAAGCACAAAATACGCTATTGTTGCCCGAGCACCAGATGGGAACAGTACCAATATTGCGGATTGGAGATTCAAGCTGTATTCAAATTATTCTGGTGGATGTTATGAGTATAGTGCTAATAGTGGTGTCACATGGGCTTCTTCCCCTGTTGAGGACTTAATGTTTGAGGTCTGGGGCAGACGACCTATTGTAAATTGGCTCTTTGACTTCGGAACAAGGATTTGGGTAGATGCAGCAACATGGACTTATGATTGGGTGACAATGGCTTGGGAGAACATCACTTGGATATTCTATCTTGGAACGAGCATCTGGAAAGACATTGCAGCTTGGGTTTTTTATCCTCTCACAAGATTGTGGAATGGTATAGCAGTTTGGGCTTACGATGTAACAGCAATGATGTGGAGAGATCTGACTTGGCTTTTCTATCTGCTTCCTCCTCTTCCTGAATGGGTAAATGTTGCAGTCTGGATTTTTTCTCTCAGATCCTCTGAATGGATGCTTGTCGCCCTTCTGAATTTTCAGTTGGGAGCCGGGGGAATTGCGTTCTTGTTCATTGCGATCTTGCTTCTGATTGTGATTGTGGCCGGCATAATCGCAATAGCGTACAGAAGGCCAAAACAGTAGAAAGTTTATGCTGGGCCCTGGGCCCTTTTGGCACGTACTAACGTTTAAGAATTGGGCAGCATATACTCTCTATTGAGAGATAGAGCATGAGTGAAATGGGATCGGGAATGATTGAAATGGCCTTGGGCTTCTTCTTTTTCGTAGGCATAATTTTTTTCAGTGCCATCATATATCTTTTAGTATCATCATTCAAGAAGAAAGAAGACCCCTCAAAAAAAGGAAAGCTCGTAGTGTACTACGAGGGCCCAAACAGTGTCGGCTTGCTCATTGAACAACCTGACCCGAATGATAGGCGCATCAAAGGACATGCTGCTTAAGTCTTGTGTCAACGGTTAGCAAAAGAAAAATGGACTGAGGACGCACTGCAAAAACAGCAAATTCATAATGCCATATATTTGTGAAGCACTACCGCATAATACTATATATATACACTGTTTGTTTAGTTTAGTTTCGTAAGTAAGTAAAGAAGGATAAGAGAGAAGATTCATTGAACTAGTTAGCGGTCAAGGGGGTTTTTCCTCCTCGCCCAGAATCCACTGTGCCCATCGGGGTAACCATTTCAACATTCGGCCCCATTGCAATGCTCTGCTGATTTGTCGTGTCTTGTTTGGCATATTTCTTCTGAAGTCTTTGTGCAGTAGGATCCCGCATTTTTCTGCATTCTCAAGGATTTTCTGGATGAAACTTGTGCTTCTATGGAAGCCTTTCGCCAATACGCTTTTTGAGTAAGCGTGGTCACGCCTGAACTTTATTATAGCAGCTGCTTCTCTGCGGGCCCGTTTTCTCACTTCCAATTTTTCACCTTTTCTATTTCCACACGTTTCAACTTAGAACTGGCTAAGTCCACAAGTACCGCTTCTATTGCTTCGTCAAGGTCTACCCAGAAATCGCATGTCTTATCGTCGACTAACTCGTTTTTGAAGTTGAAAGTGCGTATTCTAACACAAATCATTTCTTTCCCCGCTTGAAGATCCATCTCCAAAACGTCTTGTTATCCGGGAAAACTGGGCACATTGAAATTATGCCCAAAAGGAAACCGATCAACAAGGTTAACAATTCAGTCATTCCAATTCCCCCTTACGTGCTTTTCGATAACTGCGAAGCCATGCTCTAACATTGAAGTGTGGATTTGTGTTGCTTTTCTTTCGCTTTTTTCCCGAACATTCTTTTCCCGCAAAATGAAAATGAGGGTTCGTATCCAACAAACAAGGCATCCCTTACATCTTTTCAAAGTTTTGCCATGATAGATCCATTCTAACATTTTTCTTCATCTTCCTTCTTGGCGATTTTGGTCAATCCGGCCAAACTTTGATTCGGGGTTCCCAGAAACTCTTCGTTCCAGCGCTTGCAGATCACCCAGGTGAGCCTGACCAGATTCAAACCGTCCGGGGGCCTCTTTTGGATAGGTTGCCGCACAGGAACATACTTGTCAACTACGTCTTTCTTCCTGCTGCGTTCAGGCGCCAACCCGGGCGCTGAGGATCCTACAAAACGGCTTTCGATGGCGATGAGGCCCAAGGTCATGAGGGTTCTGCGGATCATCCCGTAAAATCTTCTGCGGGAATATTTGAATGCCTGGTCGTTTTTGCCTGCCTGCAGGTCCCACGCGAAACGGTTCATCTCGCTGCGAGTGCACCCGCCATTTTCTTTGAGGAATTCCAGGAAGAGGCGGCATGCTCTCTGGGCCCTTTTCATAGTGAACAGCAGCTCGCAGATGTCGCGTTTCTCAGCGAGCAAGTCAATCTTGATGTGGCGCGTCAAAACCCTGAGGCCCATCAAGAAACCTCCGGGTCGGCCATGGCAAAATGTAATGAGAGTTGGCACTGGCGGACACTATGAAAGTTAAGCTTGGTTAGTCTAGACCAATTGTTGAAACTTTCCATACGTTCGCGGTATTGTTTACGACACGTATCTGTCACAGGTCTGCCTCCACCCTCTCTTGTGGCCGCAGAATTCTCTTCGCACACTCCTGACAGTAAACGCCTTCCTTGCCCCTAATCCGCAGAGTGTACTTGATATCCCTGATTTTGAGGATTTTGCGGCATGCCGGGTCAGCACATCGTTCGTCGACGAAGATGGCAGGATCCTGCTTGGGTTTGGTGATGGAAGGCGGGAAAAACCGTTCAAGACTCAAAAACAAGCAGCTCCTTAGATGAAGAACCTTAACTCAGCTGCCACAACGCCAGTAGTGTAGCGTTCCCGTAATGGCAAACCAATCTTTAGAATGTCTTTCAGAATCGCTTCTTTCGTCGCGCCGCTTCTCTCACTCAACTTAGCAACAATAGCGTCTTTCTGTGCAGAAGACAGAGCAGACCAAGTAACCAAAACGACTCGCTCAGCACCGCCGCCTTCCAAAGTTGCTTTCTGGAAGCAAGAAGAAACTGGCACCTTACCATCAGGGAAAATGTCTCCCCAAACGCGCTTTCCATCGTCATTCAAACAGGTCCACATTCATTTCAAGCCTCCTTTGCTTCTTCGAATTCTAAGCTCTCGCAGAATGGACAGCAAGGCTTGTCAACGATCACGCGAATCGGCATATCAGGCGAAAAGCTAGGCGGCCCCCGCTTCTCCACGGATATCCTGGCCAACACAGGAAAGGTTCTTTCGCAATTGGGGTTCTTACATTTCCACATTAAGAGGCATCCTTTTTGCCTTCGAAAACCACGCCCTGCGCCAGGCAGTAGTAGTTGCGGTCCGTATGCCTCTTAGCAATCAAGTCCTCTTTTGCGAGGTCGTTCAGCGCGTTATTGACTTCCTGAGTAGACGCGTTCCAATGCTCCTCTTCAACGAGCTTCACGATTTCGCCCAGCTGCCGCCACGTGTCCAGCTTGCCCTTCTCCGCTAATGCAAGAATCTTGCCCTTCAATGTATCAGTACGAATAGTTGGTACTTTTAGTTGGGCCTCTTCAAGAGGAATGATAGTTTTGACTTTCTGCAGGCCTACAGCGCCGCCGGGATTCGAACCCTCGGTAGGTATCGGCGCAGGTATACACATAGGTATAAACTCTGACAGGGCCTCTTTCAGCTTCGCAAGGGCCCCATTCTCCCTTTCAAGTCGTTCAATGATGGCCTTGTCCTGCTCGAGCTGCTGCCTGAAAGCTAAGAGTTCCTCTCTGGTTTTCTCCATTTCGTTTGGGTTCAACTGCGCCAAGGTCAGGGCAAGACCGCGCTTTTCCTCTTCCAAGGTCCTGGCTCGTTTTTCCAGATCTTCACATTTCTCTCTAAACATTTCATCACCTTCCATGACTTTGACTTTCAAAAACTCTTCCCGGACACTCTCAGGGCTCCGTTTACCGAGAGCAACCTCCCTGCCGATATCTTCGGGGACGCCTGCAGGCAAAGCATACACTTTCTTCACATCGTTGCCGATGGCAGCGTAGAAGTGACCCAAGGCGAGGGTTTGAATCTCTTCCGCTGGCACCTTGGCGCCGAGCAGCTGCTTCAGGATCCTCTCTACTTCGTGGGCCTCTTTCATTCTGCCCATAAGCCAGTTGTCACACTGGCGCAGCGGTGTCTTGTCGATTCCGCCGATGTCTTGACTGTCAAGCCACAAATAATTGCCGAGAGCAGCGCCTTTGCGTATGAACTGCTGAGCGACCCATTTGACCGGCGTCATCTTGCCCTGAGGAATCGTCTCCCAGGCCTCGGGAATGATGACGATTATGTGGTCAAGACTGGCGAAGGCGTACTCGATGGTGCTTGCGATAACCAGGTGCTGAGTCTCGAGGCGCATGCCGCTCAGGTCCATCACGTTCACGCCTTCAGAAAGCTCTAAGCTATCGACGAAGACCCATTTTTCAAGCTCAGGAATCACGATGTCCAGGTAAGCGTCAAGCTTCTCGTAGACGCTTTTCATGAATTCGCGTTTAGAGCCCCTGGCCAGATCTCGAGCTGCTTGCTGGATCTCCTTCAGGTCCTTGCGGCCTCGACACACTTTCATGATCGCATAGCGCATGCCAGGCTCGTACTTCACCTTCTCGCCCAAAGCAACGTTGACGAGGCCTTCGACAAACTGCCAGTCAGCACGAGGCCTATAGTAGGGCGTAACCTGGTTGTACGTCGTAAACCCGCCTTCGCCACGCTTAGTTTTGAAAGCAATAGCCTTCAAGCCTGATCGGCTTATCAACGCCTCGAGTGCAGTCGTTTTGCCCGAGAGCTGCGTCATGCCAAAAATGGCCAGATGATGCAGAGGAAGATACACGGGCTCGCCGCTGCCAACTTCAAAACCGAGAAGAATCCGATCAGTCATGAAGAGGCCTCCAGGAGTTGCTCTACCTTCAACCGAAACTTCTCGCGGTACTGCTTATCCTCTTCCAGCAATGCGTTGGCGTAGTGGATCCAGAGGCCCGGCGGGATACTCAAGTCGCCCTTCTCCTGCTTAACTTCAACTGCCTGCATTAGCAACGCGCAGAAAAGCTTGTCAAGAACTCGGCCCTGGACGTCCAAGACGTCGAGAATGCCCTTGACGTCTGAGGCTAGTTTGTCAAGAGTCACGGGCGTATGCACGGGCGTATCAACCGATTTATCCACCGATAGTTGCATCGGCGCAGGTTCAGGTTCAGCACTCACCTTTGAAAACCTGTTCTTCTTCTGGGCCCAGCGCGGCTTAATCGCCCCACTATTTTTAAGCCTACCCAAAGCAGACCCAACAGCATGACCGCTCCGGGTTGGAAACTTGGCGGCAATCTCGCGTATCTTCTTTCTCTCATTCCATAATTTTATCAAAAGCTTGTACTCGTCCTCAGTCCAACGTGGGCCCAAAGGCGTATCCTTGCCCTTCAGCACACGTTGAAGCCCAACCTGTTCCTGTGGTGATTTCGTCACATTGTTACTTTGTGACTCCAGAGGCGCCTTCGGTCGGCCTCGGCCTGCTCTCTTCTTTATTTTGCCGTGGTGTTCGAGGCGCTGGATCCGCAGACGAATCGCGGCCTCGGTCCTGCCGGGGAAACTCGGAGTCATCTTTTTGATGAGGACCCTCTCATTCCAGAGCTTAGCCAGCACTTCGTCTTCTTCAGGCCTCCACCTCGATGAAGGTGACGACCTTGAATCTAATAGTGTACTTGGCGTTGCTGGAGGCGGACTGTAAACAGTCTTCTCACCCGAACCCTTCTCAGTTTTCACGACGCGAACCAAAGTCACAGGTTCCCCGTCGATGTCAAGGTCAAAGCATTTGTAGCCATGGTCGACCAGCTCCGCTTCCCAGTCAGGGTCAAACTCGGCTCCAGGCACTGCGACGCAGAAGCCGTACGGAGAAAATTCTTTCAGGGGAAACTTCTGCTTCAGGTCCTCAAACAACTTCATGTGTTTATTCCTTCCAGGCGGAGTTTTGCGCGGATCAGCGCATCGATTATCTTGTCAAGCTCTCTGGCGTCCAGGTGAAGCTCCATCCAAGTGGTCCACTCGTACGGGTTTGACTGGTTGTAGCCTAGCAATTCCGTGTGGTAGGGCCCGTTGACGAAGAAAACTATCTGTGGATGCGGAGCCGTCTTTCCTCCGTTCGGCAGCAGCTTCACGCTTAGGCGGTTGTCTTCTTTGTGCGTGTTGCGGTCCGCATAGGCGATTCTTGGCGCGACGTCTAAACCGTCAAAAATGTGGATGGGATAGGCCTTGCAGGCCTCAAGCGGCACTTCACCGAATATCACGCCTTCAGGGATTCTTTTGGCTAGGCTTCCCCTTTTAGGAGAAAAGAGAGGTGAAAGCGGGCCTTCTGGGCGGATCCTGGACCTCTGGTCCGACTCTCCAGTGTTAGAACCCAGTTTTTGGGTGGTCGTGGTGTGAGAGAGGCCCATATTGTTATGACTCCATTTTCCATTCCTAGGGGAAGCCTAGCTCTGAATCCTGAAGTTTTCCATCAGGTCTTTTTCGCAAATTTGACACCCTATTTCTCTGCATTTGCAGCGCATGACGCGCCTTTCATCATCGTAGATCACTGCGCCGCCGCAGATGGCGCACGTAAACTTGCGTTTATGAAGCGTCATGTCTTTCTCCCAACTGTGCTGCCGCTCTGGAAAAACCCAAAAGAATCACTTCCTCTTTTTCGCGTTAACAATTGTTCCGCTCAATGTGAACTCGTACTCGCCAATCGTGACTGGACCCTTTTCTAGAACTTTAATGACGTTTTCGCTGAATTTGTCCTTGAAGTCCCATCCCCAAGACGTGCTACCTTTCGCATATTGCCCTTCACCAGTCTTTTTTCCTTTCCATTCATGTTTCATTAACTCTTCAGGGTTAAAATCCGGGATCTGAGGTGCGGCAGGTTGGCCAAGGAAGTTATCGATCGCGTACTCCGCGGCAACTATGGCATCCTGCAGATCCTTGTCGGTGAATTGTTCTTGCATCTTAACCGTAAACTCGAGGTATCTCTTTGTCCAGATTTCCTCCTTCTCCGATGGCCGTGTTGTCAATCCCTTTCCAATGCGAAACTCAGTTATCTTCGACATTTTCAAATCTCCTTTTTCATCAACTTGTCTCCTCGCGTGCGCTGTGGGCTAGACCGTGGTAGGCGCCTTTGCATCTGCATCGGCAGCGTTTCTTGTCGCTGGGTGCATGGAAGCATCTGCTGCAGCATGCGTTTTTCGGGAAAGAAAGAGGGGGTTTGCCCTGGAGGGTAGTTTGGACTTGCAAAGTTTGCTCGCCTCAAAGTATCAAAAGACCAACAGCAACGCCAACACTGAAGGCCATATAAATGAGCATGAACGCCCATATCACGCGGTTATTGTTCCTCGTAGTAACCTCTAGACTCAGATGACATGTGGAGCATTCAAAAGTGAAAAAGCGTTTGCTGCCGCTTTTGTGCTCGAGCGTGGCGCCGCAGCGGGGACATTTCCCGTTGAGGTTCTGCAATAAGTTGGCGGCTTGGTGTGCGACGTCGTCGAAAAGCTTCAAGCTTTGGCCTCCTTGAAGACTTCCTTGAAAACTTTGGCAAGGGCATAATCGATAAGGGCGCTGCGATTGTTTATTCCGTCAATCATACCGTCCTTGACGACCTTGTCAGCTTTTTCAACGAGGTCTTTCCTGAGCGTCGCGCAAACCGCAATTCTTTTTTCATTTATGTCTTCCATACGTGTCGCCTCATTTGCTAACAATTAGCTATAGGCAATAGTAGATAGCATATAAGTTAAGCGTACTCTTTCATGTGTAAACGCTGATTGCTAACAGTCAACAATTGAAACAAAACTGATATATCACGAATACTATTGAATACGAGAGTCGTGGAATGCTAGTTGTCGGCAATAGGGGAACTTGACGATTCAAACGCTGCCCTCCGCCTGCTGATCGCGCTGCACCGACTGGGCAAGCCAATCATGCTTTCAGAACTTTACGACCAAATGCGATCCAAGTATGGCCTGGGGAGAAGAACGGTAGATACGGCCCTTGAAACCTGCGCGAAAACGGGCCTTGTCAAGAGGGAAACAAAGCGTATCGGAAAAAACCCGATGCCCAGCATATTTCAAGCTCTCACGCCGAAGGGAAAGAAGGCCGCGGAGATCTGCTCAGAACTTGAAAGGGCCCTAATGTAGATAATATCCCAGTTCACTGGCGATTTTCTCGAACTGCCTGTCCTTGGCCAACAGCATCAACTGTCCAATTTGCTCCACAAACTTGCAGCTCTCACATTCCCGGGGCAACTTCCCTTTTGCCTTCAACCGATTGAAGATTCCTAAGACATACTCTAGGGCGTCTGTGAATCCCCGCGCATAGTCGTTGCCTGACATAGGGCATCGCAAGGTTACGCTTCGCCATAGCGCATATAAGGGTTCTTTAGAATCGACATTCACATGCCGTGGAGAGAGATAGATTAAAGTGAAATTCTCCCATAGGGTACGCGCATTTTCTGGAGACACCAAAAACAGATTGTCTTTAGTTCATACGTCTTAGTCTCAAGAAATGGAAGGAGACGGTCTGGAGGCCGTTGTGTGTGGCAATAGTCGCAGGTCATGGTTTTTCCCTCATTGAATAGATGTAGAGTTCGGTTCCTTCTTTGCCAGTGATCCTTACCCAAAAGAGATCTTTGTTATAGGAGAGGATCCTTTTTTCTGTATTCACTAGAACGGCCTTATGTGTAGCTTCTTTGTCAATAGTCCATTCTTTCATCGTTCTTCCCTCAGCTTGATTTTGGATGGATTAAAGCGAAATCACGCTTCAGCAATCAGGAAAATGAGAAAGCTGAAATCCGTGATGCCGCTTATTTGATCGGAAACCTGCAAATAGAACGTAGCTTGCCGAGGGGTACCAACCGCCAAAGTCGCATTTTCCGAATCACATGTCAAAGTCACGAAGTCACTGGCGTTAGCAGGGTTCCAGTTTGTAACATTCATTCTTAATGTGGCATTGGCGTTGCCAGTGCTCAGAAGGTATCCTGCGAAACTGTACGTTTGGCCCGGCGCCAAAACTCCCCACGGAATCTCGGTGAGTGGAACCGTGCAGTTTGCATCCTGATATGCCTCTAAACCTACTGTCCTGATCGTTCCGTGATTGAACAAGCTGACGATGTTGCTCATGGCAAAAGTCAACGCTAGAAGAGATATGACGATAAGGGCGGTTTCAACTGCGATCAGTCTTTTGTTGAGCGCCATGACAAACAGTAAGAATGGTCACGGCTTATAACATTTGTTAACTGTTAGCAAATAATAAATCTTATATACTGAAAAATACATACTAACCATACAAGGAGGCGAGAAAAAAATGAACGAAAAAGAGACAAGAACATTAAGTCCTGTGGTTGCCTCGATTATTCTTATTGCTGTAGTTGTTGCTGTTAGCATTGCTGTGGCCGCGTGGATGGGAGCTTTGAATTTCAAATTTATGGAGAAAAGTAATGAACAGTTGTTAGTTACCATTCCAGCTTATGATAACGCTACGCATATCTGGATTGATGATTCAGAGTGGACCACTCAAACTTTTGAAGGTTTCCATACACTTCCATATAGCTTCAACGTATCTACAAGCTCACAATTCAACATTAAGGTTACATACTACGAGCAATGTGGCAATGGAACATATCTGCAAATCGGTGAAGAAATGTTTCTAATTAAAGGGGAATCTTAAATGAAAACAAAAGCAACCATACTAATAGACCAGCAAGTTTTAGAAAAGGCACATGAGATAGGCCTCAACGTTTCGAGAACATGTGAAAACGCCTTAAACATCTACATACAAGCCATGCAAGGCGCCAACACAAAAATGAACCCTGCCTTTCTCGGTGAAGCCTCTTTCGCAAAAGAGGGTTCTTTGGTGCGGTCGCCGAGATTTGAACCCGGGTCGTCAGCGTGGCAGGCTGATGTCCTAGACCAGGCTAGACTACGACCGCACATATATGGGCTAGAGA
>Ga0315279_10002789_pt1:0-20000 | contig 25526 bp, 16 predicted proteins | sample YL17G06_20_MG_FD_203694 | JGI IMG/M metagenome (GOLD analysis project Ga0315279, IMG submission 203694) | Sediment microbial communities from Yellowstone Lake, YNP, Wyoming, USA - YL17G06_20 | ecosystem: Environmental > Aquatic > Freshwater > Lake > Sediment | place: USA: Wyoming...
TTTGCCTTTTCGTGCTGAACGATATTCTCCTCGCGTTTGCACTTCCGAAGGTGGTCGATGACCGAGGAATCGACCACTTTCTTGATATAAGACGGATAATTGGAGATTTTTTTCTCATCGCGAAGGATTTTCCAGAGCTTGATTTTAACGTCTTGAACGATATCCTCAACGTCCACCCCGAAATGAGCGACTCGGAATTTCCGGATGTGCGCTTTGATAAAGAGGGAAAACTCTTCTAAGAGGGTGGCCAACTCCTTTTCTTTATCTTCGTCCCAGCTCATTTCAACCCCGGTGAGGAGATGATATTTGAAAATTCGTGTCGTGACAATAATATAGATGCATCATGGATGGAATTTTTCTCACTTGCGGCGAAATATGGCTGCCGGATGTTCCTTGACACAAGTCCGACTTTCGGCTATTATTAGTTACTGAAACCGTGAGGATAATCTTCCTTTTTTCCTGAAAAGGGTAGAGTTTTAAGTCTGGGCCGTTCATTAGCCGAGGTTCAACGATACGCATGTGGGAAGAAACTATCAACGAGCTGGAACTCGAAAGCCGGCCGCATAAATCCCTGTTCAATCATCCGTTTATCCAGGAACGGATGGATTCCATCATCGTCTTCGGTATCATCGTCTGCAGCGCCCTGTTCATGATCAGCGCGGTCAAGTTCCACTTGTTCGCCTATTGGTCGGATTTTCTCCGCAGCTCGAAATTCCTGAGAATCGCGACTTTTCCGCTGGTTATTTCGGCGGTGTCCGTCTTTGCCGCGCTTATCCTCCAGACCTTTCTTTGGGCAAAGTACAGGCCGCTCTCCGCGCCGCCGCAGGAAGACCGGCCTTGGCCGTTCATTTCGGTCATCATGGCCGCTCTAAACGAAGAAGATTTGGCGGGCAAGGCGATCGATTCGGTTTTTCAAAGCAACTATCCCAAGGACCGGCTTGAAATCATCTGTATCAACGACGGATCGACCGATCTGACCCTGCATTACATGATGCGGGCCAGACAGAAATACGGCGACCGGGTCAAGGTCGTCAGCTTCCGCAAGAACCTGGGAAAACGGCGCGCGTTGTATGTCGGAATCAAGAAAGCGCAGGGCGAAATCGTCGTTTCTTTCGACGGCGACAGCCTCATGGGCAAGAACGCCTTGCGGAACATCGTCTTGCCCCTGATCGATGATCCTCAAACCGCTGCCGTTTCCGGCCGCGTCGCGGTCCTCAATGAAAAGGAAAATTTTCTGACCCGGATGCTCTCCGTCCGATTTTCGGTCTCCTTCGATTTCGGCCGGGCTTATCAAAGCATCTATGGCACGGTCGTTTGCTGCCCGGGCGCCTTGACGGCGTTCCGGCGGCGCGTCGTGGCTCCGTTGATGCCGGAGTTCCTCAACCAGCGATTCATGAACGAGCTATGCAAGCATGGCGAAGACCGGGCCTTGACCACGCTCATCCTGCGGACCGGTCTGTACGTCAAATATCAATCGAACGCCGTTGTTTACACAACGGTGCCGGCGAAATTCGGGCAGATGAACAAAATGTATCTCCGCTGGACGCGCAGCTACATCCGCGAATCGGTGTTCCAGGCCCGGTTTATCTTCTCCCGGTACCGCGAGAAAAACCGCGTTCTACCCATCGTAGATTTTATTTTCCTCAATTTCCTCCATCCCTTCCATTTGTTCTCGCTGGGCATCATCCTCTATTCGTTCGTGGTCAATCCCATCTTCATGGTCAGACATATCGCTTTTCTGATCATTTTTTCGTTCGTCCTGTCGCTCTACTATTTGAGGACGAACAAGAGCATGGCCTTTCTGTATGGAATTCCCTATGGTCTGATCACCGCGTTCCTGTTGTGGTGGATCGTGCCGTTTTCGGTGCTGACGATAAAAAACCAGGAATGGCTGACCAAAAGGCAAAGCGTTTAAACGGGTCTTCGCCGTTTGCGCGTTCGGCTGATTCCCGCCCCGATCAGGAGCGCGATCGCACCCATCGCCCCGGCCAGAATTCCGAAGGGGAAGGTCCCGGGAAATACGACCCGGTTTCCATCTCCGTTGAGGATGTATCCGGCCCAATAGTATGGGTGGGAGTAATACGGCGAAGCGATCATATCCAGTTTGGCTTTTCTTAAGGCCGCGGCGATCGAATCGGCGGATGTCAAATGTTCATAAAAGCGCTCCATGAACTGGGCCCCGGCTTGATCATGGATCGACCATAGCGTCATCAACACCGAGGATGCTCCGGCATAGAAGAACGCCCGGTTCAAGCCCTCGATGCCCTCTCCTCGGAGGAGCTGGCCCAAGGCCGTTTGACAGGCCGAGAGCACGACGAGGTCGGCTTTCATTCTCAGTTGATAGATCTCCCGCGTCTGCAGCAGCCCGTCCTCGTCGGCATTTTCCTTCAGCGACAAGACGATGGCCGACCGGGAGGGGTTCTTGTCGTCGATGAACCCATGGGTGGCAAAATGGAGAATCCGGTAAGGCGCAAGCGGCTGGGTTTTGAACCTATTTTCGGAGGCATTTGCGCCGACCAGGACGGTCTTTTTCCGGGCCGGAAACAGCGCGGCGATGGCCTCGATTTCGCGCTTGGCGAAGGGGAGAGGGGCCAGATCGGCCGCTTGGGCCGGATAAAGGCGGCGTAATCCCGCGACGGCGGCGAGGATCGATTGCTCAGTTCCGACATCGGGCGCGCCGACCGCGAGCAGGTCCATCGCCGGCCGCGCCGTCCGGCCCGGTTCCCGGTTTCGGATGACCAAGAGCGAAGAAATGGACGGCGCGTAGCTGATGACGAGCTTTTCAACGAGCCATTTTTTCCCCTCGGCGGATGTGGGTAGAGTTTCGAAGGGAAGATAATTGAGAAAATCGTCGGGAATAATGACAAGATTTTTGATTTCAGGGGAGATCGCCGGTTCTACCAATTCGCGGTAGAGATCGTAGCCGTCCGTGAATTCGTGACGGTCCTTGTCGGAAACGGTTTTTAGGTACGATTCCACCGAAGATTTGAGCACCGCGCGAGGGGGCAGCCTGAATGCCTTGATCGTCTTGGCCGTGACGGCGATTCCGTAGGCGTCTTCGTTCCCGATCAGGTAGGCCAAAAATACCGTCCGGGGGTCGAGAAGCGCTTTTCGAGCGTCTCCGAACGAGGCGATATGAGGATATTTGAGACCCGCAAAATTCGGATTGGCGGTCCGGAATTCCCGCCGCACCCGATCCAACTGGGCTTCGAGCGAACTGATCCGTTCCCGGAACGCCGCTTCTTGTTCGCCGGACCGTCCCGGCAGGAGAAGATTCTGATAAAGTTTCGTGATCTCTTGGACAATGGCCTTCTCCTGGTTGGCGCGTTGGGAGTCGATCGGTTCGGATATTTCGATGTTTGAGACTTCGAGGCTGTCCAGAAAGGCGCGGGCCTTGGCTTTTTCGAGATATTCGAACAATTTTGATTCGATGTCCGGCGAGGGAGCTCCCTTCGCGCGGCGGGCATAAAGATCGATGAGATTATGATACGCGTCCATCCGCTTGTCCGAGCCGAAGTACGTCGCCTTGAGTTCTTCCGAATCGATGGATGAGCGAAGGTCTTCGATGATGGCGATGGAAGCCCTGTAGTTTTGCTCCGCCTTCGCCAGAAGATTTTGTTTCCGTTGGGAATTGGCCAGATCCAAGTAACTCTCCCAGAGAATACCTTTGCCCATAAACCGGGTCGCCAGGTCGATGGCTTTTTGATAGTAGGAAGTCGAGCGGAGATAATCACCCAGATTCGAGTAGACGATGCCGATGTTATTGAGAACGATGCTCGATTCTTCGACATCGTTTGTCTGCTCGGCGATCGTTAGGGCTTCCTGGAAGCGGCCCAAGGCTTCCTGGTTTCGACCGGTTTGGGCAAAAACCGAGCCGAGGTTGTTCAAGAATTTGATTTTGAGCTTGGCATTCGTTCCCGGGCGTACGATGTTGAGCGCTTTCTCGATATAGGAGATGGCCGCCGCGAAATCGTCCTGAAGGCCGGAATTCATACCCTTGCGCCTGTAAGAAATACCGATATTATTGAAATCCATCGCCTGCTTTTCGCGGTCGGGAGAGGCTTTGTCCAAGTCCAAGACTTGCAAAAGGTAGTCGATAGAGCGATCAAATTCTCCCAAGTCCGAATACGATACGCTAAGGGTGGTTAGAGCGTCTGCGATGTTTTGGGGGTTGTTGTATTTTCGGGCAATATCTAGGGCTTTTTCCGAATCGGTTAAGGCGAGAGCATACTCCCCAATACGCAAATAATAAATTCCGATGTTGTTCAGGCAGATCCCTAAATCGCGCTCATTTTTAACCTGTTCAGCAAGCGCAAGAGCTTCAACGTTAATCCGGTAATATGTGATTAGGTCATTTTCATAATAATAATCGACGCTTTTTTGACGTAAGCATTTAAGTTTAAGATCCGGGCTTCCGATCTCATTCGCGATCCGGATGGCTTCATCGAAGTGAATGATCGATTGTTTATAATCGCGAGTCTCATCTCGGAATTTCTTGCCTTGTCTATAGTGGCCGATTACCTCTAACGCTTTTTCCGCCTGGGCGAATTCGCTATCGGCCTTAATCCGGAGGGCAAGCTCTTTCGCCTCTTTGTATTGTTCCGCAGCATCATCGACCTTGCCGATGTTCCAACTCAATAGCCCAATTTTCCATCGGCAGTGGATTTCTTCCAGGGCAAGATTGTATCGGCGACATAGGTCTGCGGCCTTAACAAATAAAGCCAATGCAGCATCGAAATCGCCCTGAAGGCGTAATTCTTCTCCGCGCGTGGTTGTTTTGGAAATTTCGGATTTTAAATTAGCGGATTGAGCAAGTAAGAGATTAAATGATATCGCAATTATAAAAAATACTAAAAAGGCGCTTGCTCGGTTTGAATATTTCAAATCCGCAGTTCGCATTTTCCAATTAGCATGAAGGTAAAAAGATAGTGCAGAAAATTTCCCTCCAATTCAACTTGTTTTTTGCCGAGCTCAGAAATTCCCAGCCTCTTTTGCAGACTAAGCTTACATGAACTAATTAATCTCCAGTGCCAGGACGAAGTACCGGCGAATCGCCCGTGGGTCTCACCCGGCCGACCGGAACGGTGCTGCGCGCCGGAACCTTCACCGAGATCTGGACGACCGAAGAGGCGGGGAAGAGCGAGGACAGCAGGAGCAGGGGCTGTTTGAGAAGCTGAAGAACGCTCGACTGGGCGGGCGCCTTCCTCTCCGCCGATTTCAGCGCGGGCACGGTGATGGCGAGAATCCCGATGACCAGCACGATCGCGACGGTCTTGACGAAGAATTTCTTAGGCATGACGGCCTCCTCATAGAGATAGTGGAGATAGTGCTTGTCGGAAGAAAGACAAAGAAACACCCTGGGATCCGATGCGAAAATACGTTTGAGGGGTGTATTATTCAGCTTACCTCCAAGGCGTAGAAAAAGTGTAAGATAAAGGGGAGGAAAAGTCAAGCCGGGAAAAAATGTTTTCTATTGGAAATCGGCCGAAATTACGCTATTTTTTGAAAAAGAAATTCAGCTCCCATTCGGCCGTCTCGGCGGAGTCCGAGCCATGGACGGCGTTGCGTTCAATGTCGAAACCATAGGCGTGCCGAAGCGTGCCGGGCGCGGCCTTGGCCGGGTCCGTAGCGCCCATGATTTCGCGCCAGCGGGCGATGGCGTCGTCCCGCTCCAGCATCAGGACGACGATCGGCCCTGATGACATGAACGATGCGAGCCCTTCATAAAAAGGCTTGTCCTTGTGGATGACATAGAATCCCTTGGCCCCGTCTTGCCCAAGACGCATCAGCCGCATGGCCGCGATTTTAAAGCCCTCGTCCTCGATGCGGGAGATGATTTTCCCGATCACGTTCTTTTTGACGGCGTCGGGTTTGATGATGGCCAGTGTTTTCTGCATGGTCTCTCCTCGGCTTCGGAATCGCTCCCAGATATAGCGGAATTGAATCCACGCGTCAACCGGCCGGAACCCGTTCCGCGCTTTCATTCCGGGAGCGTTGACACCTCCGACGCCTCGCCGCTACAATGGGGCCGTTCCCATGGACAATGAGCTTCAAGCGCGGATTCGGGAGTATAGCTTCGAGGCGGGATTTTCCCTTTTCGGCGTGGCCGATGTTGCGGCCATCCAGGATGAATTCTTGCTGCGGGCGGCGCTCAAAGTCCGATTTCCGCGGGCCGTGGCCCTGGCGAAACGGTTGACGGACGGCGTTCTCGAGGATATCGAGGACAAGCCTACTCCCCTCTACTTCCATCATTACCGCCAGGCGAATTTCTTCCTCGACCGCGGCGCGTTCCTGCTCGCGTCCCTCCTCCAAGACCTCGGCTTCGAGGCCCTCCCCGTGGCGGCGTCCCAGATCGTCGATTGGGAGAACCAGCGGGCCCACGTCCCCCATAAAGCCGTCGCCCGGCTGGCCGGCTTGGGCTGGATCGGCCGCAACAACCTCCTCGTCACGCCTCAATTCGGCTCCCGCGTCCGTTTGGTCACGATCCTGACGAACGCGCCGCTCGAATCCACGGGACCGCCGCGGGCTTTTTCCTGCGGGGCGTGCGTCCGTTGCGTTGCGCCCTGCCCGGCCGGAGCCATCCGCGAGATGCCCGAGGCTTTTGACCATCGCGGCTGTTACCAAAAATTGGACGAATTCCGCCGCCGGCATGTGGTCAGCCAGCATATCTGCGGAGTTTGCGTCAAAGCGTGCCGGGGCCCGATCCCCGTTTGACAGAGGGCGCGCTCCTCTGATAGATTCTCCTCAATATGATGGGGGAGAATCAGCCCGCATTGAGAACGCCTTTTTGGCTGACTCTGGGTTTCGGCCTCATCATCCTGCTTGTCGGCGCTTTTGGATTCGTCCTGTTGTGCCGGCGTCCGGAACTTCCCAGCCCGTATGACGACCATCACCCGTCGAACCGGGCGCGCGTCGCGGCGGTCAACGGCCTAGCCGTCGGCTCCCACCAAGATATCGAATTCGCCCTTTGGAAGACGTCGATCGGAAAACCGGTGTCTTTGAAAGTCCGATCGGAAGATGGGCAATTCCGCTTGATCGAGGGCCGAATCATCTCCTATTATGATTCCTCCACTCTTTTAGTCTATCTCTTCATTGGAATTTTCACCTGGGGTCTCGGCGCCGCGGCCTTGCTGTACAAGAAAAATGACCGCCTTGTCCGGATCTTTTTCTGGCTCTGCGCGGCGTTCGGTTTTTCCGTTGTTGTGCAGGGAGAAACTTACCTTCTCGGGGGCGGTTGGACGACGCTGATCCCGGCCCTGAGCTACGTCATTCTCACGGCCCTGGGGCCGGTGTTCCTGCTCCATTTTTCCATGATTTTTCCCGGCCGACTCCCTGCCCGCCGGGTGTTCCTCCTCTATATCCCGCCGCTCCTTCTGGCCGCCTTTTTCTCCGGGGTCCTGGCGTATGCATATGCCCGGCCGTCCCTCGAAGGCAGGCGTCTTTTCGAAAACGCCTATGTCCTTTTCCGCGTTTACATGATCGTTTATTGCCTGGCGGCCATTGTCCGCTTGGCCCGGCTCCGTCTTCACGCTCCCAACGACGACGTCAAAGCCCAGGCCCAATGGGTCTTCTTCGGGCTGATCGTGGGCCTGTGCCCTTTTCTGTTCTTTTTTCAATTGCCCAAGGCCCTGCTGGGGGCGGCGATTCTCTCCGAAAACGCGACCGCGCTCTGCTTCGTCTTCCTCCCTTCCGCCCTGGCGATCGCCATCATCAAGCACCGTCTTTTTGATGTCGATGTGGTCATCAACCGCAGTCTGGTTTACTCCCTGTTGACGATCTTAACCGCCGGCATTTACCTGATCGTCATTTTGGTCCTGCAACATCTGTTCGCCGGCGAACGATTGTTGTTTTCCGTGATCGGCGTTTTCGCCGCGGCGGCGGCATTCCATCCGGCCCAGCGCAAGATCCAGGACCTCGTCGACCGGGCCTTCTTCCGCCAAAAATACGATTATCGCCGGCTTGTTCTCGCCTTCGGCGAACAGGCTCAGCGCGCCGCCCTCCGCGAAGACTTGCTCGATCTCTTCCTGGCGGTTTTACGCGGCGTGTGGGCCCCCGACAAAGCCGGGCTTTACGTCATCGATCGGCCGGCGGTTCCCTCCGCCGGGCTCGCGGCGGGCGGGATCCATCGCGGAGACGACTTCGACGAATCCGCGTTCAGCGCCTCCAGCTGCGATCCCGGGCCGTTCTGGGCGCGGCCGAACAGTGTCCGGAGCGAAGACGGCGTTTCCTACGCCCACGACGCGGCCTTGGCGGCGAACGCGCTGGAACTGGCCCTCCCCCTCGTCGTTCCCGGGGCGGATGTCTGCGGTTGGCTGGCCTTGGGCCGGAAACGGTCCGGTGAACGATTCAGCCGCGAGGACTTGTCCCTCCTCCGAACCATGGCCGGCGAGCTCATGCCCAACCTGGGCCGAATCCGTCTGCAGGAGGAAGTCCTCTACGAGCGGGCTTCGAAGGAACGATCGGACGAGCTCAACCGATTGAAGACCGAGTTCATTTCCACCGTTTCGCACGAGTTGAGAACGCCGATGAGTTCGATTCAGGGCGTGGCCGAACTCCTCCAGTCGGGGAAAATCAAGAACCTTGAACAGCGGGAGAAATTTCTGGCTCTGATGGTGTCGGAAAGCGGCCGGTTGTCGCGCTTTCTCCACAACGTCCTCGATTTCGGACGGATCGAGCAAGACGTGAAATCCTACAGTTTCCGGCCGATCGTCGTCCAGGACATCCTCCGCGACGTCGTCGAGGCTTTCGGCTTGCTCCTGTCTTCGCAGGGGGCGGACGTCCGCATCCAGGCGCCCGCCCGGCCGGTGGTCCTTGACGGCGACGAGGACGCCCTCAGGCAGGCGTTGATGAATCTGATCGACAATGCTATAAAGTATTCGACGGTCGATAAAAACGTCGCCATCGACGTCCTGGAGAGGGAAGAGGACGTGGAAATCCGCATCACCGACCATGGCATCGGCATCGCCCCGGACGACCAGTCGCGGATTTTCGAACGATTCTACCGCACCACGGAAGCCGAAACTTTGAGTCCCCGGGGGGCGGGACTGGGTCTCAAAATCGCCAAGCACATCGTCGAGGCCCATCGGGGGACGATCCTCATCGAGAGCGAAGTCGGCCGCGGCAGCGTCTTCCGCCTGATCTTCCCCAAGCGAGGGAAGGCATGAGCAAAAAGATCCTGATCATCGAAGACGACCGGGCGCTCCGGGAAACGACGGCCGCGTTCCTCGAGGCGGAGGGATTCCGCGTCCAGCAGGCCCCCGACGGGGTCCAGGGGCTGAAAGCCGCCGAAAAGGACAAACCCGACCTCATCCTTCTCGACATGATGCTCCCGGCCAAGGGCGGGATCGAAGTCTGCAAGGCCCTGCGGGAGCAAGGGGCCGGCGTGCCCATCATCTTCGTCTCCGGCCAGAAGAAGGACGAGATCGACAAGGTGCTGGGGCTCGAATTGGGCGCGGACGATTACGTGACCAAGCCGTTCGGCCAGCGCGAGCTCCTGGCCCGCATCCATGCCATCCTGCGCCGGGGCCGCCCGGGGCCGCCCGACATCGGGGAATTCGCCTTCGGCGACATCGCCGTTGATTTCAAGAAACATACGACCCTCAAGGGAAAAGAGGAGGTCTACCTGACGGCCAAGGAATACGATCTTTTGAAGCTTCTCATTCGCCGGGAGGGCGAGGTCGTCGACCGGGACAGCCTGCTCAATGAGGTCTGGGGATATGAGCATTTCCCCACGACGCGGACCATCGACACCTTCATCCATAACCTGCGGAAAAAGATCGAAAAGGACCCGTCCCATCCCCGGTATTTGATCACCGTGCCCTGGTCGGGATATAAATTTCAGAAATGACCGGACGAACGGAATATTGACCAACCATTTCCGGCGGATCGACAAGGCGGGGCGGAGGGGACCGGATCCCGGGAACCGACCGATCGCAGAAAGGAGCACCTGATGAAAAAAACGAGCATCCGGATTTTTTTGGCCGCGGCGGCCCTGGCCGCCCTTTCCTCCGGACTGGCCGCCCAAGAGACCGGCGATGGGTCGATCCCGGAACGGTCTTATAAATCCTTCAGCCCGATGCCCATCCTGATGTACGACGGGGACATCGGCGTCGGCTACGGAGGCAAGGTCAAGTTCGTCGATTTCCTGGGCAAGAAGGAATCCTTTGACCTGATTCTTTTCAATTCCACCAAGGGCGAACGCTGGTACGTCTTCACCTTCTCCATTCCCGATCTGGAAATCCGCCAGAACAAAAAATATGGATTGTCCTTCGACGCCAAGCTCGAATACGACAAGTACCTGAAATACAACTATTACGGATTGGGCCCGGATTCCAGCAAGGACGATAAGACGGTTTTCACCCACGAGACCAAATCGATCCAATTGACCCTGGGCCACGGGTTCAGCCCGATTTTCGCCATGGAATTCAGCTACGTTCTGCGCTGGCTGAATTATGAGAATTTCCAGCCCGGGCCGTTCCACGATCAGCTGAGCCAGTTCTCCAAACAATGGGTCCCGTACGCTTCCCTGGTCCTGCGCTACGACACGTCCAACAGCCAGATCCATCCAACCCGCGGCGTCCGGCTCCTCTTACAGGACGATCTGGCCGCCGGCGGCGACGCCAAGTACAACCGGGTCACGGCTGAAGTCCGGAAATATTGGGCGGTTTTTGGCGACGTCGACGTTTTCGCCGTCCGGGCCATGATCCAGTATATCGATGGGAGCAAAATCCCCTTCTTTGATTATTCCTCATTGGGCGGCGGGGATCAGTTCAAGGCCATGAGGGCTTTCAGCCTCAACCGTTTCATGGACAAGGGAAAGATCCTGACGAATTTCGAATATCGTTTCCCCCTCGTCTGGAACGCCAATCTGCCGCTGGGGATCAAGCTGGGCGGCAACCTTTTTGTGGACGCCGGGACGGTCTGGCCGTCTTTCGACAAGATCAACCTGGGCAAGCTGGCCGTCGACTATGGAGCAGGCCTGCGCATCTATCTGCCCGATTTCGTCGTCCGCGTCGACGTCGGCTTCGGGAAAGAAGGGACGGGCCTTTATTTCAATTTCGGCCACATCTTCTGAGCGTCGGCGGCTATTTGATTTTCCGGCTGGACCGCCGGCCCTTCGATAGGGGAGCCGGTATTCCGAGACGAAAAATCGAGAACCTGAAAAGGCTCCACGTCGGGACGGCCGGGCGAGATATGAAGTTCCGGTTTCTCGCCCAGTATCATAATGGTACAGCCATAGGTCCCCGCATTATTGATCCCCGAGACGCGATTGGCGAACAAGGTTTTAAGCAAGGCGAGGTCGATGGTCATCGAATTGTCCGTGAGCGTCCGCCTGAGAAAGTCGAACCGCGAACATGTATTTTTAAAATTGGCCAGGGATGTCCCGTTCCGTTTCAACATTGCCGAAAATCTCGGATTAAAGTCGTCGTTGATCAGAGGTTGATTCGTGTGATAAGTGAATTCGGCGCCCTCAAAGGGGAGGAACGGGCTCATCCGCCCCGCCGAACGCTCGAAACTGGCGGCATTCAATGGGCCGCCGAGGGCGTAGTTCTGCGGAGCGGCCGGCGGGATGTCTTGAAGGAATTTAACCGCTTCCTCGTAAGTTTTTTGCCGAAGGATCCCTCTGATCACGAACGCGACGGGGAGGCCTTTCGGGGAATAAGCCAGTTGAGGGACGGCGTTGACGCAAACGCCGATCGACCGGCTGTTCAATCCGTTCAAGGCGACGACGCCCGGGATCGTGAAGACGAGGGTTTCCAAATTAATCCCGCTTTCCCGTATGCGAAGGACCGTCGGATAGCCATGATAAAAGCCGGGAATGTCCTGGGTCTGGGAGGTGAACGCCGAAAACGAATTCCTTTTCCCGGCGGCGATGGTCGTGCATTTGTCGCGGCCGAGGTCTTTGTTCATGACCCAGATTTCGTCGATCAATTGAAAGGCGAACATTGTATCGAAGTCCACGCCGGCGCCGTCGGCGATGCCGCGGACTTCATCGAGGAGGCCGGGCGTCCACCGCTCGATGGAGGGTCGGAAATCCGTATACTTCAGAAATTTTCGGATAAAATCTTCCGCGGTTGTCTTATAGCTTCCGGCAAGATCCTCTTTCCAGCTTTTGATGAGTTCCGTAATTTCGGCCTTGAGAGCCGTTCCGTGAATCCTACCCATTTGATACGGCGTTCCTTCGAGGTCGAGGATCCGGAGCTTTCCTTCCCGGCCGGGAACCGAGGTTCCTCCGGCCAGAGGGGATACGCAGAGACAGAGGAAAAGGCCAAGAGCGGCGTTTCGAATTCTCTTCGTCATCCTTTTTTCTGAGCGCTGGCGGCTATTTGATTTTCCGGCAGGGCACCCAGAGCTCGGTTCTCAGTTCGGAGGGCTTCAGCTTGCTCGGGTCCACATCAAGATAGCGCTCGGCAACCGGACCGGCCGGGGCATATCCGTTGGCCGCCAACCAGGTCATGACCGTTGGGATGAGAGTCGCCGTCTGGTCATAGGGTCCGACATGCAGGACCGAAGCGACGGTCGAATAATTCCACGTTTTCTTCTCCAGCGGTTTTTGCGCGGTCGCCTGCGGCGTCACCGGGAATCCGATTTCCCAGACCATCGCCGGAGTCGAGCCGCTCGGAGCTGTGTAATAGACCCCCATCATCGGGCCGGTCGGGGGAAAGAGCCGCTGGCTTCCCATGGCCTGCATCAGCGTGCCGATGACTTGCTGCATGTCGGTGAACGGTCCTTTGTGCGGCACGCAGACATAGGTAAAGGGAGTGACGTCGAGGATGACGATTTTCGGCGGTGCCGCCGGCGCCTGCCCGGCGCCGATCCAAGACGCGGAGATGAAGACCGTCAGGACGACGATGATCGCTTTTTTCATGGAAAACCTCCTTATCTCTATGGGATCGATGAATTGATCATAACGCCCGCCTCCCGAAATTTCAAACCGGGGGTAAGAAAATTCTTCCCGACCGGGCGTCTTTTCTCGTGGGACATGCGCGGCGACCAAAAGGTGTGCAACTTCCGGCAAGTGGCGCGATTGTCCTTTGTTAAACCGGTCCGGAGATGGGTTTTCCACAAGCTTATGCACAAGTTTTGTGGAAAAACGCGATGAGCCCCGCAACTGCTGCTTTTTTTTATGCGCGGGGACCTTGGCGGGAAAGCGGCCCTCACTTCCTGTTTTTGACGTACTGATCGAACCACTCGAACATCTCCGCCAGAACGGTCAGGACCGATTCCTTGGCGCTGTAGCCGTGGGACTCATAGGGGAGATAGACGAAACGGGCCGTGGCGCCGAACCCTTTGAGGGCGGCGAAGAGGCGCTCGGATTGGATGGGGAATGTGCCGGAATTGTTGTCGGCCTGACCGTGGATCATCAGAATGGGCGTCTTGATCCGGTTGGCGTACATGAACGGCGACATTTTGATGTACGTGTCCGTCGCCTCCCACAGCGAACGCCGCTCGCTCTGGAAACCGAAGGGGGTGAGCGTCCTATTGTAGGCGCCGCTGCGGGCGATGCCCGCGGCGAAGAGATCGCAGTGGGCCAGCAGGTTGGCCGTCATGAAGGCGCCGTAGCTGTGGCCGCCCACGCCGACGCGCCGGGGATCGCCGACGCCCATTTTATCAAGGATATCGATGGCCGCTTTGGCGTTGCCCACGATTTGGGGAATGAACGTGTCGTTCACGGTTTTGGGGTCGCCGACGATGGGCGTGGTGGCGTTGTCCAAGACGGCGTAACCCTGCGTGACGAAGAGGAGCTCCGACGTCCCGCGATAGAAGGTGAAGCGGTCGACCGATCCGCGGACCTGTCCCGCCGTCGAGGCGTCGCCGTATTCCATGGGGTAGGCCCAGATGACGACGGGCAGTCTCTCACCCTCCTTGCGGCTCAGCGGGAGATACAGTGTGCCGGACAGTTCCACCCCGTCATCGCGCTTGTATTTGATCAGTTCCTTCTTGATCCCCGTCAACTGGGGCGCGGGGTCCTTGAATTCGGTGAGGACCCGCATCGTTTTCGCCTTCAGGTCGTAGAGATAATAATTGGGGGCTTCGGTCTTGGATTCGTGGCTGATGATGATCTTGTCCCGGCCCCCGCCGGCGAAGCCGACGAACGCCTGGTACTTGCCGTCGGCGCATTGAAAAAGCCGTTCTTTCTTCCCGCTTTTCAGGTCCATCCGGTCGAGAAAAGGATGGGCTCCCTTGGGCGATGCGCCTTGCCCGGAGAGATAAACGGCGTCCTTGTCCTGGAGCACGACGCGATCGCCGTTCTTGAGGATCAGGACGGGCTGGCCGGGATCGTTGTAGGCGTCCTGGGTGTTCAAATCGAAGACCATGCGGGGCGCCGCGGCGGGCTGGTCGATATTGACCAGCCAGGTCGTCCGCCAGCGTTTTTTCCAATTGGTCTCCGTGGCGAAGGCCGTCCCGGGCGTCGACAGCCAGGTGAAGCCGGCGAAACGGTTCTGCGTCTTGAGAATTTCCGCGGGTTCGCCCGTGAACGGCGCGGCCAGCGCGAGAATCCGATCGCGGTTGGGAACGTCTTTTTCCGGGTCGCCGCCGTCGAGAGCTTCGGTCCAGTAGAGATCGGCCGGCTTGAGGGCCTGCCAATTGGGCGACCGCATGCCGGTCGGGACGCCGTTCATGGGGACGCCCTCCGCGGGGGGCAGGTCGGCCAGGACTTTTATCGGCCGACCATGGACATCCCAGATTTCGAAGGCATGGGCGAACTCGGAGGCGGGGACGGAATAGGAATACGGGTGCTTGACCGTCTCGACGAGGAAAAACCGGCCGTCCGGCGAGGGCGACACTCCGGCGAAGACGGCCGGAGCGCCGACTTTTTCCATCCGGCCCGTTGCGGCGTCCACGGACGCAAGTTGGGCGGTCGCGTAATACTCAAACAGTTTTTCGTCGAAAGCGTTCTTGAGCAGGTCCTGAAACGTTGCGACCTTGGTCGGCTTGCCGCCGGATTCCTGGATGTCGGGGCCGATCGGGACCCGCGGGGCCTGGGGGGCCGGGCCGCGGCCTTCGACGACCGTGGCGACGAGGAGGCGCTTGTTGTCGGGCAGCCATTGGATCCCGGACCGCAGGACCATGTTCAGGACCGGCCCGGTCACGGCCTTGGCCCGGCCGGTGGCTGTGTCGACGGTCCAGAGCTCGACGCCGTCGTCCAGGTAACGGGCGAAAGCGATCCAGCGGCCGTCATCCGACCACGACGCGCCCGCGAACTTGATGCCGTCCGGAAGATCGATCTTCCGCGCCAGACCGTCCTTGATGCTTTTCAGGGTCAGGCCGGTGCTGAAGCTGAGCACCTGGCGGCTGTTGTTCATCGGGGTGATGCGCATGCCGGCGATGCGCAGCAGGGGTTGGGAGATATAGGCGATGGCCGGCAGCGACTCGCTCTCGATGAGCAGCATCGTGTCGCGGCCGGGATTGAGCGAGACGCGCGGCGTGGGCGGCGCGGTGACGATGTCCACCACGTCCTTGGGCGGAAGTTTGTATGGTTCCTGGGCCCGGCCCGGCAGATTCAACAGGCAGGCCAGGGCCAAAACACCGATGATGAGGCGCTTGTTCATGGATTCCTCCTTGGGGGTGCGGATAGTCGCTCCAAGCCCCTTCTTTACTAAGCCGGGCGGAATATAGTTGACTCCGGATGTTTTTATCGCCCGGCTAGTACTCGGGGAGCAGTAAGGACTATGTAACGTATTTGCTGCTCCCCGTAGTATATCCCATTCGGGAGGATCGATTCAAATGGGGGCGGCGCCGCGGCGAAGAAACGGCCGTGCATGGCCGCGGCCTCTCCATTTTGTTATAATCGCGCCTCATGGAAGATGACGCGCTTCGAGGAGGATGCCGTATGAGCCGGTCTCCCCGTTCCGTTTGGGCCGTCCTTGCGGTCCTCGCCCTGCTGGCCGCGGGCGGGGCCGGATGCGGCAAGAGACCCGAGCCCGGAACGCTTGTTCTCCTCAACGGCGACATCTACACCGGCGAAACGGGATTTTCCGAAGCCAAGGCCATGGTCATCACCGGCCGGACGATCACGGCGGTGTGCAAGACCGACGACTGGGCCAAGCGCTATATCGGCCAAGAGACCCGCGTCATCGACCTGGAAGGGAAATTCGTCCTGCCCGGCCTGATCGATGCCCATGTTCATTTTGCGGAGGCCGGCGGCCTGATCAACGATGCCGATCTTGTGGCCGTGTCGGACGAGGCCGGGCTGCGACGAGAGATCGGCCGGGTCGCCGCGAGGCTCCGCGACGGCGAATGGATCACCGCAGGCCGATGGGGGGCGTCCGGGGAAGGAAACCAAGGGGGCACCGGGGAACCGCTCACGATCGCGCCCTCTCCCTGGCGGCCGAATCGAGGGATGATCGATGATCTCACGCCCCGCCATCCCTGTTTCCTGGGCCGGTTTGATGAAAAAGTCTGGCTGGCCAACGGCGCGGCCCTCCAGGCGGCGGGGCTGGACCGCAAGCGACTGGCGGGCTTGGAGATCGGCCCGGACGGCCAACCGACGGGCCTCGTGGCCAAGCCGTCGCCGGCTTTTAATGCTCTGGAGAAAGCCCGCCGGCCCAAGTCCCGTGAGCGGATGCTCGACGAGAACCGGACCGCGCTCAAGGTCCTGCGCGAAGCGGGCATCACCGAGATCCACGACATCTCGACTCCCGAACAGACCGACCGGTTCGTCGAGCTCGAGGCCGCCGGCGAATTGACTTGCCGCGTCTGGCTGCGTCCCGATCTGTCGTGGGGGGCCGAGCTCAAGGCGGCCGGTCTGACCATGGGGCTTCATCCCAAGACGAAACAAAAAAGCTATTGGCTGCGCTACGGAGCGCTCGAGGGTTCGGTCGACGGCCTCCTGAGCACGCACGGCTCCCTGCTGTTCGATCCTTATAGCGACCAGCCCGGAAACACCGGCCGGCGGCGGTCGCACGCGTCCGGCGATCCCGATCTGAAGACCGGCGCTATGGAAAAAATGTACGGGCTCATTCAAGCCGGCCTCGAAGCGGGCTTCGTTCCCAATATCCAGGCCGTCGGCGACCGCGCCGTGGCCGAGACCCTCGACTTGTTCGAGCGGATCCGGATGGAACGGCTGCAGCCGCTCAAGGGATTCCGCATCATCCGTGCCCAGCTCGTCCGGCCCGAGGATTTCAAGCGTTTCCGCAAGCTCGGCCTCATCGCCGAGGTCAACCCCGCCCACCTCGCCGACGACATGCGCTGGATGGAAGAGCGCCTCGGCCGGGAGCGGGCCAGGAGCGCGGACGCCTTCAAATCCCTGCTCGACAATGGGGCGATGCTGACGTTCGGGTCGGATTGGCCGGGGACGAGCGCCGCGCTTTACCCGGTCCACCCGAAATACCTGATTTATGCTGCGGTCACGCGGCGGACCCCGGACGGGAAGCCCGAAGGCGGCTGGTTCCCGGAAGAAAGGATTTCCGTCAAGGACGCGATCAAAGCGTATACGATCAACGCCGCGATCGCCGCGTTCGAGGACGATAAACGGGGCACTCTCGAAGCGGGTAAACTCGCCGACGCGACGATCTTCGACCGGAATCTCTTGAAGATCAAGCCGGCCGACATTCTGAAAGCCGAAGTCACGCATACCATCGTGGACGGCCGGGTTGTCTTCGAACGGAAGTGACGCTTCCGTTCGAAGACGCCAGATGAAAAACCGGTCCGTGTCCGTCCGGCCTTCAACTCACCCGGGTCGTCTTGACCCGGCCGGAAATGGCCATGGTGATCTTGTAGGCCCCCCAGCGGTTGGCGATGGTGATCGTGGCCAGGCCGCTCACCGTCCCCTGGGCCGTGAAAAGAGGCGTGTTGTTGGCCTCGATCCGAACCCCGTCGACTGCCCGTTTCCGGCAGGAAATCCAGGCCTTTCGGCCATGGTCGTACTTTTCCATCTCCCATTGCGATTCCGAAAAACGGACGCGGACCGAGGTGCACTCGAATACGGCCATGTAACGGGCGGCGTTCAGCGTGGATCGGATGTCCCACATGGCGCTTTCGAGCTTGTATTTGGGGATGAGCGTGAGCAGTGATCCGGTCCCTAAATAGATCAGCATGCCCAGCAGGCTCATGACGATCACGGCTTCGAAGAGCGTGAAGCCCCGCCGGGCCGGCGAGCGCTTGGTTTTCACGGCTGTCGCTCCGTCCAGGTCAAGGGACGAACGGAGAGGATGAGAAGGACCGGCTCGGCGGCCGTGGGTCCGGGCGCCGGCGCCAGCCTGTTTCCGGTGATCCGCTCGTCCGGCGCGATCCTCAGGCGACCGTCGCCGAGAACGAGATCGGCGGTTTGCAGACCCCCGGAGACGATCACGGTCTTGGTCTCTCCCTCCACGACGAAGCGTTCCGCGGCCGTCAGGGACGCTTGGATCTTGAGGTCCGGGGGAGCGTCGGCACCGATGAGGATCCGGCCGACGCGTTCCGTCCCATCGATCAGATCACGGCCGCTCGCGTAGATGACCAGTTGCGACTGTTGCTCCTTCAGATAAGGGACGTCATCCATCCAACGGACGCCCTCGTGGAGAAGATGGGAGCCGATCGTCACTTCATCCGCCGAAACGATCGTCAGGGACACGCCGCCGAGAAGGCAGGGGATTTCGCGATCGGCGACAGGGGTCAGGTTCCCGTCCGGGCCGATTTCCGCGGCCGAAAGCGCGCCGATCGCGCCGTTGACGAGGATCATCCCCAGCGGCACCCGATCCGCCGAAAGCGCGCCTTCCGGCCCCCGAAATTCCAGGCGGCCCGTGACGGGAGAGAACTTCAGCCGCCAGGAGGAATCGCCGGCCTGGAAATCGAGGTGCTGCCAGCCGTCATCGATGGCCAACAACAGGCGATCGAGATCCCCTTGGACGAAGATCCCCGCGGGCACGCTGTCGCTGCGCATGAGGTAGACACCATCGGGAACGGGCGCATCGATCATATCCAGTCCCAGGGCCCGTCGTAATTCGGCCCGGTTCAATTCTCCCGGCCGCAGGAATTTGATCTTGGCCGCCTCGGCCAGCATCGACGCGGGATCCTGCGGAATCAGAGAGCGCGCGGTGACCAGGGCCCGGGGGGCCAGATCTTTCAACCGGGAAGGGAGAAGCTCGAGTTTCTTCGAGGCCATGAGATCGGCCATCCTTCCGTTTCCCGCCGTCCCCGACATGAGAAAAGGAAAAAAGGCCAGAGGGATCCGGCCGGCCGCGGTCTTCATGGCCAGGTCCAGGGCCGCGGCCTTGGCCGGGGCGAAATTTTTCAGTCGTCCTTCGGATTCGATGACCAGGCGATATTCCGCTATGAAATAGCTCCCGGAATCCATGAACCGTTCGAGCGAACAACGCGTGGCTCCGGCCCAGATCTGGTCTCCGGATGTCTCTTCCAGGCGATCGGGGAAAGTGAGGCCCATGGCTTCCTCCGCGGCTCCGCCGCCCCCCGCGAGGGCGTCGAGCTTCAACGAGTCCATCCGCTCGGGTGATAAAAGGACCGGCCCCCTCGCCCGAGCGAGGGAAGCGGAGACGCGGGCCAGGCCCTGCTTGACGCCGTTTTCGGCCGTGTATCCCAGCACGAGAGCGTTCTTTTTATAGGCGCTGAGCTTGAGGTAGGTTTGAGTCAGGTAGACCGTGCCCAATCCCAGCGCCGCGAAAGCGAAAAAGACTAACACGACGATCAAGGCGGTCGAGCCGCGGCGCTCCGGCCGGACCATGCGGCGCTCGGGGCGTTTGGGCCGCGCGGGCCAAAGCCGCGTTTTTAGGAAAGATGGTGACGGCATATTCGTTCTCCGGATCGTCCGTCAGACGCAGGCCGATCCTGGCCAGATTGGACGGAGCATCATAAACGCAACGAAACGCGGCGACGTCTTCGAGAAGGGGTTGGGCGGACGCGGCGTTGACTTTGCGGCGCAGGATCCGTTCTCCGGGGGCCCAGGAAAATACGATCCGATGGAGCAGGAGCAGCCTCGCCTCGCCCGGCGCATAGTCGCCCCGCGGGCCGGCGGCCAGCCTGATGGCGGACCCTTGGACCGAGAGAATGGAGCAAATTTC
>Ga0315279_10002790_pt1 | contig 25516 bp, 20 predicted proteins | sample YL17G06_20_MG_FD_203694 | JGI IMG/M metagenome (GOLD analysis project Ga0315279, IMG submission 203694) | Sediment microbial communities from Yellowstone Lake, YNP, Wyoming, USA - YL17G06_20 | ecosystem: Environmental > Aquatic > Freshwater > Lake > Sediment | place: USA: Wyoming | collected...
ATTCCCAGGAAAAACGGCCACCCGGTGCCGGGTCAGGCCAAAAACCCACGATGTCCGGGGTAATCGAAATCCGGCCTCACTCCAAATCATTGCCACAATGGAAATTAGCAGCTACGCTAATGGCTCCACGGCAAACCGGTCTATGGACTCGCCGCGTAGGAAAGGCGGCGGTAGTCCTCCACGAAGCCTGCCTCGAGCAGCCGGGCCTTGTAAGGGCTTGAAAGGGCAGGCTCCGCGTTGATCCTCTCCACGTGGATCGCGCTCATGGGGCGCGCGTCCCTCCCCGTCAGAACCTTCACGAAGGACAGGTACTCCGCCAGGCGCGGCGCGTCCGGAGGCACGCGGATCTCCAGATCGCGTGCCCTGCGCCGGGACACGACCACCACCTCGGCGCCGTGAAACACGACATGCGTCGAGGAGAGCCGTGACGGGAGCCGTCCTTTCAGCGTCGGCAGGTCCGCTCCGCAGAGGCTTGCAGGATCCGCCGCGTTCAGCCACCAGACGGCATCCTCCGAATCCGGCTCCGCGGCGAGCTCTTCCAGCGCCGCGGGCAGCGCGAATTGAAGGCCGTGGATGCCGTCGAAAAACCTGCCGGTCACCACCTCTCCCGAGAACTCCATCACCCGCAGGCTGCGAAACAGCCGGGACCACCGAAGAGGCGGCAGCTCGGCCTCGAGGATTTCGCGGAAGATCACGCCGTACCGCTTCAGAACCTGGCGGATGCGGTCACGCGTGAGCTCTTCCTCGTCCAGCGCGTCCCGTTCGTCCTGTGCGGCGATCGGAACGCGAAACCAGTAGCCGGAGCCCGGCCGCGCCGCCTGCCATCGGTCGAAGCGCCGGCCTCTCCGTCCCTCCCGGGAAGGCTCCTCGGCGCGGAACCCGCCGGCAATTCCCCGTCGTACCGGTACGAAGGAATCGCTCGTGAGGGCGCCTTTCCACGTGAAGTCCCACAGCCGGGAAGCAATTTCCGATGTCTCTCGAGGCGCCGCGGGGTTTTCCCGGGCATGGTCCACGATGTCCCAGAACGAAAACCTGCCTGTGGAGCCGGGCAAGATTGCCGCGGCGTCCGTCTCTTCCGCGGCGTCGAGGTACAATTCTGCGTCCTGCTCGAAGCAGAAAGTGAGCTTCCGCCTGCCGCACCCCAGCCAGAGCAGGCCCGCCTCCGCCAGCAGGCCGTCCAGCCAGCGTGTCGTGTAGCCGTCCAGGCGCGCGGGCAGCACCTCCTCCTCCCACAGGTGAGCCGCGAGGGGGAAGCCGAAGAGCTTCTCCCAGGCGGCCTTCATGTCCTCGGGGGAGGTTCCCCGATCCACGAGCCCCTGCTGCCGGGCGACGAAGAGCGGCAGCCGCTCGACGGGCAGCGCGCGGACCGCCGGACGCGCCCGGGCCCGGGATATCCGCAGGAGGATTTCTAGGTTTTCCCGGTCACAGAGAAGGAGGAGCTCAGAGTCCGCGGCCAGCCGGTCGAGGACCACGAGCTCCTCTTCCGCGAGGTCGGCGAGCAGGGATTCCAGCCTTTCGTCCTGCAGGCCGAATGTCCGTGCAACGAAAGACGGCTCGATTGGCCCGTAGAAGCGCAGCCACTCGGTGATGATTCCTTCCAGGGCCTCCTCGTCCTTTCCCTCGATGCCGCGCCGCAATCGCGGCAGGGACTCGGCCGCCGCGAAGCACGAAGCACCGTTCGCGCCGAAGCCGTGCTCCACGATCTTGCCGACGAGGGGAGCGAGCAGCTCCTCGCGGGTGACCCCGGTCTCACGAACGCAGGCTTCCAGGAGGGTTTCCCACTCCTCACGGGGCAGCAGCACCCGTTCCTTCACCCAGTCCAGCAGATCCCGCGAATCACGGGGCGCATATCCTTCTGCGGTCCGTTGCAGCTTCGCCTGGAAGCGGGAGATCACGCCGGCGTCGATCCGTGGCCTGAGGTCGGAGGACAGGGCCAGCTCCCGCACCAGGTCGCCGCGGAGATTCGTGGAGGCGTGTCCCTGCGGCGCATCGTCGGCGTACATCAGGGTGTTGGTCTGCCTCCAGACAAGCTCCCCGCAGAACGGCGACGGGGCCGGCGTGGCAACTTCGCTCACCCGGATGATCCCCGCCTCCAGCTCCTCGAGGACCGTCCTCAAATGCGCGAGGTCGAACTCATCCCGAAGGCAGGTGCGCCACGCTTCGAGCAGCAGGGGAAAGTCCTCGAAGCGCGCAACGGCGGCGAAAAGGGATTTCGCCCGCTGCCGGGTAAGCCACAGCGGCGTGCGCTTGCGCGCCGTGGCGCGGGGCAGAAGGAGGGCCCTTCCAGCACTCTCGCGGAAGCGCGCCCCGAAGAACCCGCTGCCTTCCAGGCGCGAGCGAAGGAGGCGCTCCACGCTGCCGGGATCTACGAGAGAGAGGATCTCATCCGCCCCCGCTTGGTGCGGCAGGAGCAAAAGGATGGCGTCATTTGTCTGGATCATCTCGGGCCGGAACCCGAAGCGCTCCTCCCACGCGGCGGAGAGCGCCAGACCGAATGGCCGGTTGACCCGGCCTCCCCAGAGGGTGTGCAGGACCACGCTCGCCCCTTCACCCTTGCCATCGGGATCCCGCGTGTGCTCGACCAGCAGGTGATGACGGTGAGGGAGATCGGTTCCCGTCGTTTCGCGCTGCCGGGCGAGAAACCCGATCATCGCGCGTGCCGCGGCCGGCGCAAGCCCGTGAGACTCTTCCAGGTCGGCGGCGAGCCGGGAGTCGTTCAGGCGCGGATTCCATTCTTCCAGTGCCTCCGCGATCCGCTCGGAAACATGGAAGTCCCGGTTCCTTTCCTCGGCCTTCCAGAATGGAGACATCCCCAACCGGGTCTGCAGGGGGACGACCTCCACGTTCTGGTGGTCGATCTTCTGAATCCGCCATCCCTGCGCGCCGAAGACGAAGGTGTCACCCAGGGAGCGTTCCCAGACGAACTCCTCGTCCAGCTCTCCGATCAGCGCCTTGGAATCCGCGGCCCGCATGCTGAAGTAGCCGCGGTCGGGAATCGTTCCCCCGCTGATGGACAGGCGCAGCCGGGCGCCCTCCTTTGCCCGGAGGGTGGACTCGATGCGGTCGTAGGACACCATGGCCGCCAGGTCCCGGAGACGCGTTTCCTCGTAGCGTCCCGACAGCATGTCCAGGACCAGGTCGAAGTGTCTCCGGGGAAGAGTCTGGTAGGGATATCCGGCCCGGATGAAATCGTAGAGCTCGCCGGCCTTCCATGTCTCCACGGAGGTCATGGAGACGATCACCTGGGCGAGCACGTCCAGCGGGCAGACCACGGGAGCGATCTCGTCGATGTCCTGTTCCCTGACGCATTTCGCGGTGACGGCGGCATCCACGATGTCCTTGCCGTGCAGGGGAAAGAGAACACCCCTGCTGGGCTCATCCACGCGATGACCGGCGCGGCCGAGACGCTGCACGGCGGAGGCCACCGTGAAAGGGGTCTGCACGAGGATGACCTGGTCCAGCGCGCCGATGTCGATGCCCAGCTCCAGCGAGCTGGTTGCCACGATGGCCTTCAGTTCCCCCTGTTTAAGGCGCTGCTCCACCACCAGGCGGAGCTCCCGGGAGAGCGAGCCGTGGTGGGACCAAGCAAGGGGCTGCGGCTGTCCCTCATTGATGAACCGCGCGAGCTTCTCGGCGTGCCGGCGGGAGTTCACGAAGAAGAGCGTGGAGCGGTTTTCGGCGATGATGCGCCGGCATTCGCGAGCCAGGGCGTCGAAAACAGGTTCTTCTCCGGGGCCTGCCAGTGCGGCATCCGCCGCGGGGAACTCGACCCGAAGCTCGTAGGTCTTGGTCATGGGGCAGTGCACGATCTGCACCTGCCGCTTTCGATAGACGGGCTCCGCCGCGAGCTGACTGTGCGCACTGCGCTCCGGGCGCTCCAGCAGAAAGCCGCCCACCAGGTCCGCCACCGCCGAGAGGGGCTTCACCGTGGCCGAGAGAGCGATCCGCTGGAACTCGCCGGACAACCGCACCAGCCGGTCCACGGCCGTCACGAGGTGAGTGCCCCGCTTCGAGCCGGCCACGGCGTGGATCTCGTCGAGGATGACCGCAGCGACCCCGTCGAGCATCAGCCTGCTGTTCGGCGAGGAGATGATGAGGTTCAGGCTCTCCGGTGTGGTGATGAGAATCTCGGGGGGATTGCGGAGCATCCGCCGGCGGTCGCTGGATGGAGTGTCACCGCTTCGGGTCAGGACGCGGATGCGGGGAAGCGTCTCGCCCGCCTGGCGGAAGACCGTCTCGAGTGCGGAAAGCGGGGCGAGCAGGTTCCTCTGGATGTCGTTGTTGAGCGCCTTCAGGGGGGAGATGTACAGGATCCGGACCTTGCCCGTCTGCAGGGCCCCAGTGGCGAGCTGGTTGATCCCCCAGAGAAACGCGGCAAAGGTCTTCCCGGTCCCCGTGGGCGCCGAGACCAGCGCATGCGCGCCCCGGGCGATCACCGGCCAGGCGCGCGCCTGCACTTCGGTCGGCCTGCCGACGGAGGAGAGAAACCACTGGCGGATGAGGGGGTGGAAGGGCAGAAGGGCGCTGTCTCCGGCGTCCGCGGCGAGGCCGGCTGTGCTCATCTCCGAGCCCGTGCCCGTAGAATCGGCGCCTGTCGTCATCGCCCCGGCAATTCCTTCACAAGCGCTGCCCAGTCGACCCCGAGCGGCCGTGGAGTGAAGGTCTGGCGGCGAGCCAGCTCACGGGCCTTTGCGATCCTCTGATCGATGGGTGAATGAGGATCGAGGTACTTCAGCAGCCCGGGTTCCTTCGGGTCCGAATCCTTGATGCGCTCAAGGGCATCGCCGAAGGAGTCGGGCCCGATCCCCGCCCGGGCCAGAAGGCCCACGGAAAAGGCGTCAGCCCGGTCCTCGGCTTCCCTTCCGTAGTGCACGTCCACCAGGGTCTGGGCCGTGTTGGAGAGGATCGCCCCCGCCTGCCCGCCCGAGACGGCGTTGAGAAGGGCGGCCAGACCGATGCGGCGTGCAAGCAGGGTGAGCGGGTCCCGGTTGACCGCGTGCGACAGCTCATGGCCGAGCACGCCGGCCATTTCCTCCGCGGAATGCAGCTCACGGATGAGCCCGGTGTCCACGCAGATCGTGTCTCCCGGGAGTGTGAAGGCGTTGATCTCGCGGGACTGCAGGACGATCACCTCGAAGGTGATGCGGGGCTCGGGCAGCGCATCCCGCAGCCTCCCGGCGATGACGGCAAAATCCTTGTTCACCAGCGGAACATCGATCACCTTCTGTGTAGCGGTGACCTGGCTCCGCAGAAGCGAACCGAGGTTTTCGTCGAGCTGCTTCGTGATGTCGGGTGAAACCGCGGTTCGGGGAACAAAGAGCCGCTGTGCGGCGAATGCCGCGAGCCCCAGGACTGCGGCAACGGCAATGACGATGGCGATCTCGCGAAAGACAGAGCGGCGGCCTGTCAAAAGCCCTCCGGAGGCCGGTTCTCCCAGGCGCGCGTCGGGCGGCGGGTTTCCGCCTTCGGCCCGTAGTACCGGGCGAAGCACATCCGACCCACGAGCGGCATGTAGAAGAAGCGTCCCTTCCGCGCATGCACGAGGGCAACGATGGACCAGACGATGTAGGCGATGTTCATCAGCACGACGAAGAACAGGTACCAGAAGAACGACGGACCGAAATTGTCGTGCGGCGGCGTGACGAGAATGCCGATCAGCCAGCCGACGACACCCGCGTTCAGCAGAACCACGGGCACGTGCGTCAGGAGCGCCTGAAGGGCATGGAAGGCGACGAACGTCCCGTTCTTCCTGTTCACGAAGAAATAGATGACCGACGCGATGAGATTCACCAGCGGGATGGGAAGCCCTATCGCCAGGGACGCGAACATCATGAGGTACGCCCCCATTGCGTCCTCTTTCTCGCGCTCAGGAATTTCGTCCGGCTGGGGCAGACGGATGGACGGGGCAACAACATCTGGGCTCATGGGATTCGCTCCTCGGGGTGAGGATACAGGGGTAGCGAAATGCGCGCAAGCGCGCCCGGGGAAGCCCGCAAGGGGCCTCTTTCGAGGCCCCTGCGGGTTATCGATTCAAAGCAGTGCGCGCAAGCGCGCCGTAAATGCGCGCAAGCGCGCCGGGCTGGTTATTCCTTGCCCGAGAACTTGGGGTACACGTCCGTAAAATAACCCAGATACAAGGTGACCGCGGTGAGCCAGCGGTAGGTCCCCACGTTGAAGGCGTGCCAGCGTTCGGGATACTTGCCGGCGAAGAGAATGGCGAACCAGGCGAGGAATCCGAGCACGCTCGAGGCGATCTGGCGGAAGAAGAGGCAAAAGTAGTGCGGGATGCCGACGTAGATGGCGCCGAAGAGGAGCCGGAGGATCACAAGGCCCCGGCTGACCCTGTCCGGACGCGGCACTTCGAGCTTTACCGAGTCACTCGTGCCGCTCGGGAAAAAGGTTGGGTAGCCGTCCACGAGGTTCCCGAGGATAGCCTCCACCCTCAACGCCCAGTTCTGGAAGCCGATCTGGAAGTTGAAGATGTTTTCGGGGAACTTCGCCGTGAAAAGAACGATCCAGAACGTGATAAACGAAAGGATGGCCGACCAGATTCCCACGATGAAAATAAGGAAGAGGTGCGGGACGCCGATGTAGATGGCCCCGAAGAGGGTTCGGAGAATCAGCTGGCCTCGGGAGTACTTGTCTTGATGTGTGATCGACAGTTTCATGTTCGCCTCCTATTGTTGAGTATTGTACAGGGTGTTTGACGGGAATGCAAAGGGTTTTTTTGGGGGGGCACGCGGGGCTCCCGGCGAACTCGGCGACTGAAGTCTCCGATTTCTCCAAGATCGGCATTTCGTGAGTTGAGTCGTCGCCCGCCGCTTCTGCGCAGCGAAGTGGAGGGGCCGATTTGATTTTCTTCTGTGCGCCCAGTAGCTTATCCGCGAAAGGACAGGCCGTGGGCGCACAGACGATTCTGCTGATATTCCTCGTCTTCTTCTTCCTCGACCTCGGGTGGGATCTCACCCTCACCCTGCTCAACCTGGGGCACGTGAGGAAGAACGCCGGGATCGTTCCCGCGGCGTTCGCCGGTATCGTGGATGCGGAAACGCACGCGCGTTCGGTGAGCTACACGCTCGTCCATGGCAGGTTCGGTCTGATCTCGGGTGCTGTCGCATCCGCGGCGCTCCTCGCGATCGTGCTGACGGGATTCCTCGGGCTGCTTGATTCCGCGGCCCGGACCCTGCCCCTGCATCCCTACTTTCAGGGCATCATTTTCATGGCAGCCGTCTCACTGCTCTTCGGCGTGATCCGGCTTCCTTTCTCTGTGTACTCGACCTTCGACATCGAGGCACGGTTCGGCTTCAACAAGACCACGCCGAAGCTTTTTGTCATCGATATGCTCAAAGGGTTGGCGATCTCCGCCGTCATCGGCATTCCCGTCCTTCTTGCCCTCTTCTGGTTCATGGACAGGACGGGGCCGTTCTGGTGGATCTGGGCCTTCGGCGCAATGACGGCGTTCCAGCTAGTGATGAGCATCCTCGCGCCGCTGGTCATCGCCCCGATGTTCAACAAGTTCACCCCGCTGCCCGAGGGACCTCTCCGGGACCGGATCGTGGACCTGGCATCCCGGCTGCGCTTCAGGACGAAAGGCATTTTCGTCGTGGATTCCAGCAAGCGTTCCCGTCACTCGAATGCGTACTTCACGGGCCTCGGACGGGCGAAGCGGATCGTGCTCTTCGATACCCTGGTGAGCTCGCACACCGAGGAGGAGATCGTGTCCGTTCTCGCCCACGAGATCGGGCACGAGAAGCGCAACCACATCAAGAAGGGTCTGGCCATTTCGGTTGCCCTCTCGCTCGCGGGGTTCTGGATTCTCAGCCTCCTCGTGCACTGGACGCCCCTGTACCAGGCCTTCGGGTTCGCGCAGCCCGGGTACCACGCGCTGCTCGTGCTCCTGGCCTTCTGTTCGAGTCCCTTCACCTTCTTCCTGCAGCCCCTGTTCACAATGAGATCGAGGAGACAGGAATACGAGGCCGATCGATTCGCCGTTCAGGGCGTCCGAAGCGCCGCAGGCCTGAAATCAGCCCTTCTCCGGCTGAGCAAGGACAACCTGTCCAACCTGTCGCCCCACCCCCTGTACAGTTTCTTCCACTATTCACATCCCACGCTGGCAGAGCGGATCGCGGCACTGGATCGCGCGGAGGCATCACTGGCATGAAAGAGGCAGAAGAGACCGCCACAACCACCGTCGGAGCGGACGACGTCACCTGGAACCTCGACGACCTGGTTGCTCCGCCTGCGGACAATGGAGTGGAGGCCATTCTCACGGGGGCCGATCACCGGGTGGACGCATTTGCCGCCCGGTACAAGGGAAGGGTGGCCGCCCTCTCGGCAGTGGAGATGCGCGACCTCCTCTCCGAATACGAGGAGATCCTCGAGTCGGTCGGCCGCGCCGAGAGCTACGCATCGCTTTCCTGGTCCACGAGGAGCGACGATCCGGCGCGGGGAGCGCTGTTACAGAAGGTGTCGGAGCGCCAGTCCCTCCTCGCACAGAAGGGGGTATTTCTGGACATCGAATGGGCAAACGCTCCTGAAGGGGCTGCGCAGAGGCTCATCGACGACCCGCTGCTCTCCCGCTGGAGGCATTGGCTGGTGATCGCGCGAAGGTACAGGCCGCACCTCCTGTCGGAGCCGGAGGAGAAGATCCTCTCGGAAAAATCCGTCACCGGCCGGCAGGCGTGGACCCGGTATTTCGACGAGACCATGGCCGCCACCCTTTTCGACTGGGACGCACGGAAGGTGCCCGCGGAAGTCGTGCTCCGCCAGCTCTACGCCCCGGAGAGAGAGACCCGAAAGCGTGCCGCGGCGTCGCTCACCCGCGGCCTGCGGGAGATCCAGCGCTCCACGACATTTGCGTTCAACACGCTGTTTGCTGAGAAGGCCTCGGAGGACCGGCTGCGGAAATATCCCACGTGGATTTCCGCGCGCAACATGGACAACCAGGTGGACGATGCCACGGTGGAAGCTCTGGTCGGCGCCGTGACATCGCGCTACGACATTGTTGCCCGGTACTACGGCCTGAAGCGGCGCCTTCTCGGCCTGGACGAGCTGCTCGACTATGACCGCTACGCCGCGCTGCCGGTCGCGGAGCGCCGATTCACATGGACGGAGGCCCGTGACAGGGTATTGGCCGCCTACGCGGGATTCCATCCGAAAATGGCTGAGACTGCCGGCCTGTTCTTCGAAAAGGGGTGGATCGATGCGGCTGTTCACCCGGGCAAGCGGGGCGGCGCGTTCAGCAGCTCCACAGTCCCTTCCGTCCACCCCTACATCCTGGTGAACTTCCAGGGCACGACGCAGGACGTGATGACCCTCGCCCACGAGCTGGGCCACGGCGTGCACCAGTATCTCGCCCGGGACAAAGGCGTCCTGCAGCAGAACACCCCTCTCACCACCGCTGAGACCGCGTCGGTCTTCGGCGAGACGCTTGTGTTCCACGACCTGCTCTCCCGCGAGAAAGATCCAAAGATCGTGCTCTCGATGCTCGTGCGGGAGATCGAATCGTCGTTCGCCACCGTCTTCCGCCAGGTGGCAATGAACAAGTTCGAGCAGGCGGCACACACGGCCCGCAGGACGCACGGCGAGCTCACGACAGAGGCCCTCTCGGCCATCTGGCTGGACACGCAGCGCGCCATGTTCGGGGGCAGCGTCACCCTCACGGAAGACTACGGGATCTGGTGGAGCTACATCACGCACTTCCTCCACATCCCCGGCTACGTGTACGCGTATGCCTTCGGCGATCTGCTGGTGCGCGCGCTGTACAGCAGATACCTGTCCGGCGGCCCCGACTTTCCCGGGCGCTACGTAGCGATGCTCGCGGCCGGCGGATCTGACTGGCCAGCGGCAATCGTGGGGAAGCTTGGCGTCGACCTCGCGGACCCGGGGTTCTGGGGGCAGGGTCTCAAGCAGCTCGAGGAGATGGTCGGACAGGCGGAAACGCTGGCGGAAAGCGCCGCGCCGTGAGCCCGGCGCGGGATGTTTTGCGCGAAGCCACCCTTGATTTTCGCCGAAAAGTGAGTAGGATTAGTGAGAGAGAGCCGTCAAGGGCGGAAACCTTAACAGAGAGATCCAGCGATAAAGGAGCATCACATGACTAGGAATTTCCTCGTGTTTCTCTTCGGGCTTTTCCTCCTCTTGGTATTCAGTTTCGCCTTCTGCTACGTGTCAATCTACAGCGAGGTCCTGATCGCGGGCATCTTCGCTCTGGTCGGCTTCCTGGCAGCGATAATCATCTCGGTCATGATCGGCCTCGCGTCCCGCGAAGAAGGCGGCATACTCTACGTGTGGTTTTTCTGCATTTCCGGTGTCACGGGAGTCATCCTCGTGTGGTACCTCACGCGGGCAGGGACGCTCCTCAAGGTCTGGTAAGCGAAGTCTCTCCGACAGAAGGCCCCCGGCGCTCCCGGGGGCTTTTTTTGCTCACATCGGGATCGAATCATGCGGGATGAATACAACGACGACCACACCGAACATGGCTCGCTTCTGCGAGGGATGCTGAACTTGCTCGTCGCGGAAAGAGTATGATTCACTCGACGGGTGGGAGATATTCTCACGGGGGTCATCGCCCGGGCAGGGATCGACGCGAGGGGCCTTCGTCGTGTGAACATACAACAGGTGGGCGCCACGAAGGTATTCCGACCTTCGAGGAGGCGCGAGAGCTCACGGAAAGGAGAAAACGGTGAAAAAGGCTGCGCGGGGGGAGAGGCTTCGCGTGAAGGAATTGCTTGCCAGGGCAGATGCGGAGGGATTCGCCGTGCCCGCGTTCAACTATTCCGATGTCTGGGATTTCCTCGCGATCATGGAGGCGGCGGCGGAGCTCTCCGCCCCGATATTCATCTCGTCTCATCAGGCGGTAGTGGAGACCATCGGCATCGACATCTGCGGCGCCATCGGCTCCGCGGCGATGAAGCGGACGAAGGCTCCCCTCATCCACCACCTCGACCATTGCCGGAGCGTCGAGCTGTGCAAGGCGGCAGCAGACAACCGATACCCCTCCGTGATGATCGATGCCTCGATGCGCCCGCTGGACGAGAACATCGCGGCGGTCAGCGATGTCGTTGCATACGCCCACGGCCGCGACGTGCACGTCGAGGCGGAGGTGGGGAGGATCAAGGGAGTCGGATACGAGGGCGGGTACGCGGGCGATGATTTCCTTGCCCGGGTCGACGAGGTCCAGCGGCTCGTCCGGGAGACGGACGTCGATTCCGTGGCCGTCGGCGTGGGCACGGCGCACGGATTCTATCAGGGCAAGCCTGAGATCAATTTCGACCGGCTCGCGGAGATCAATGCGGCGGTTGTCGCGCCGCTGGTCCTTCACGGGGGCACCGGTATTCCCGAGGCGGATGTCAGGCGCGCTATCAAGGAAGGCATCAACAAGGTAAACGTCGGCACGATCATCCATTGTACTTACATGAACACCGTGCGCGCTCAGCTCATGGCCGGGGGCGAGAATCAGTACACGATCGAAGTCATGAAGCCCGTTCGCGCTGCCGTCGGCGAGGTGGTCAAGCAATGGATCCGGGTGTGTATGGCTGACGGGAAAGGATGGGCTCCCTGAGGAATAGATGGCGGCCAAGGTCTTGGCGGCCAACGGCAATTCCTGCAGGGCGATGTGGTCTCCAGACTCTCACTCACAGTCGGGGCTCTTTTCTGGCCCGCCCGAGCGTGTTCACCAGTGCGACGCCTCCCATCGCGAATATGCCTCCGACAAGATCGATGAGGGTGGGAGCCTCACCCAGCCAGACCCATCCGACCAGGAATGCGACCACCGGCACGACGAAGAGGATGCTGGAGGCGCGCGATGCCGGCAGGCGCGAGAGGACGATCGCCCAGGTGACGTACGCGAGCGCGGCAGGCCCTACTCCGAGAAACACCACCGCAAGGGTGTCCCGGATCGGGGCGCCAAGCATTTCACCGACCAGTCCGCCGGCAAAGGGAAGCAGGAGCAGAGTCCCGGCCCAGATCGCCCAGGTGGTGATCTCCAGGGGGCGGTAGCGGTCCAGCATCGACTTCTGGATGATGTTGTACGCGCTCGCCGAGATGGAGGCCAGGAGGATCAACGCCGCGCCCCAGCTCAGCGTGATGCCGGAGCCCTTGCCCAGCGCAATCACCAGGGCCCCTGCAAAGCTCACGGCAATTCCCGCCCAGCCCCAGGCACGCAGCCGCTCACCGAGGAATACGATTGCCGCGAGCGCGGTCCAGATCGGCAGGGTTTGGATGAGCAGCGCCGCGGGCCCGGAGGCAATGCTCTGCTCGCCGGTGTTCAGCGCGATGTTGTAGAATGCGAATCCCAGGAGGCCGAGGAGCACGACCAGGGGGACGTCCCGCAGGGCGGGCCGGCGCATTCCCGGACGCGCGACGAACAAGGCAAGGGCCGCCGATGCGCAGAGAAACCTCAGCAGCGCGACGTGCGCGGGGGAGTATGAATGCAGCCCGGCGCGGATGCCGGCGAACGCCGAGCCCCAGAAAACGACGGTGAGGACAGCCGCGGCGGCGCCGGGCAGAGTGTGGGGGGATGTCGTGCTCATACAGGTTCGGACATGATATGCACAACGCGCGCCGCGGGTCAAACGCCTTTACACGAGATCCGCGTACCGGGCCTCGGCGGCGCGGAGGAGATCGGCAGGCGCAAGGGCCACCTGCAGCCCCCGCGAGCCTGCGTTCACATAGATCTTCGCCTGGGCGGAGGCGATCTCGTCGATCCAGGTGGGGAACTTCTTCTTCATGCCGAGGGGCGAACAGCCCCCCCTCACGTATCCTGTGAGCGCGGTGAGATCCTTCAGCGGGACGAGGTCGACCTTGCGGGCCCCGGTGACGCGCGCGGCCTTTTTCAGATCCAGCTCCGCGCTGCCGGGGATGCAGAACACAAAGATCTCCCCCGGCGCGCCCCGCGCCACAAGGGTCTTGAACAGGATGTCGGGGCTGATGCCGAGGAGCCGGGCCACCTGCTCCGCGTCGAAATGCTCCTCGCCGACCGGGTGCGTGGCGACTTCGTGCGCGATGCCGAGGGACTCCAGCATCCGCAGGGCATTCGTCTTGTGCGTCGTGCTCATTCCCCCATCATAGCAGATGCGCTGCTGACTCGAAGACTCCTTTCCGATATCGTGTGCCCATGGATCGCCCCATCGATCGCGACTCACTCTGTTTCTGCTGCGGCGCCGACAACGAGCGCGGCCTTCACCTCTCCATCTCCTATCCCGAGAAGGGGACCGCGGAGACGAGCCTCGAAGCGCCTTCGTGGTTCACCGGCTGGAAGAGCATGACGCACGGCGGGCTCCTGGCCACGCTGCTGGACGAGATCATGGCGCACGCCTGCGTCGGGATGGCCCAGCGGGCCGTCACCGCGGAGATCACGGTTCGATTCCAGAAGGCGGTGGAAACAGGCGCCCTGATCCGCGCCCGGGGAAAGGTTGAGGAGGCGCGCGGGCGGGTGCTCTCGACGCGCGGCTGGCTCTACGACGCGGAAGGCGCGCTCGTGGCCGAGGCGACGGCACGCTTCCTTGCGACAACCCGCATTTCTCGAACTTCTGCTCAGGAGCCATCCGGGTAATCGTGAGCTCCCGATGCGCCCGCCATCCGCGGATCGACGGCGGCGGATTCGACTCGGCGCGGGGATGAGCCGTTCCCAACCGCACGAGAATAGTCCCTCAGGACATCTCTGATTCTGTCCCGGATGAGCCATTCGGGATCGCTTTTCAGCTCACCTTTGCGCACCCTCGCGTATTGCCCAGGGAGGAACTGGCTCAGCAAGGCGCCGGGGATTGGAATGCCCCGAAGGTTTTCGATGAGAAGGCCGAGGGCTCTCTCCACCTCGGGGACGTTCCAGTAGTACCTGATCCTGTCCAGGAGGCTGTACTTTCGCGAGAAGGCGATCTGGCGCTCGTCCCCAGTGTAGTGTCCCTTCCAGTGGACGGGATTCGCGCGCATGGCGCCGTCCAGCGCCTCCACGATACCGGAAGCCTTCATCGACGGATGCAGGCCACGGAGCTCCTCTTCGATCCTGCCGAGCATGAAAATCGCTTCGCGCAGGGCGCCTGTGAGGGAGGGCCCCACCTTGAGGATCGCGATCCCGTCTTCCACCATCTGGGCGAGGGCCCGTGGGGTCTGGTAGTCCGTCGTGTGGCCCTCGAAGACGAGCCTCGGGAGCTCCCTGATCGCGCGGGAGAGGTGCGCCGCCCGGGACCTGTCGTACTCCACGATCGTGTGATCCCCGTGCTCGACGCCGGGCTGCACGACCACTGCAATGACGCGCTCCCATGCCTCCTGCACGCCCGTGACCCGGAAGCTCTCGCGGATAAGATCGATCGTCTGCGCGAGCTCCTCGCCCGTTGTGATGTGAACTCCGGACTCCACTTCGTCGCTGCCTCCGGGCGTGGGCACGTCGCTGCCAATGACGTACAGCGGCGCGGGCCTTGCTCCGGCACGCGATTTTTCCGCCGCCGAACACAGCTCCGCACACCTCTCGGCGATGATCCGCGGATCAAGGGCGCTGCCCGGAGCGCCCGGGTCCCCTCCGAGGCGCATGCTCGTATCGAGGTGGATCTTCGTGAAGCCGGCTTCGACATAACGGCGGACCATGTCGCGGGCCTTCCCCATGGCACTTGCGGCTTTCTCGGAGCGGAAGGGAAACGGTCCGAGGTGGTCGCCCCCCAGGATCACGCGCGCGAGGGGAATGCCCCGGGCGGCAGCGATCGATTCGATGGAAGCCCGGAAGTCCGCCGGGGTGAGGCCCGAATACCCTCCGAATTGGTTGACCTGGTTGCACGTCGATTCGACGAGCAGGAGGCCATCGTCCGCCCGGGCCTGCTCACAAGCCGCTTCGAGGACGGAGCGGTTGATGCTGCAGACCGAGTAGATACCGCGGGGCTCCCCGGTTTTCTGCAGGGCGACAATGTCTGCAAGGTTCGTGACGGCCGTCATACCGCCCTCTCTTTCGCGCGCAGCGCTCGGATGGTCTCGGGGCTGATGTCGCCTTCCATCGGCCCGAAGGCCGCGGCGTTGAGAGCTCCGGCTGCCGCCGCAATCTCTGCGCATTCCCTGATGGGTCGGTTCTCCAGCAGCCCGCAGAGGAAGCCCGCGTCGAAGCAATCTCCGGCGCCCGTGGGATCCACCTCATGCACCTTGTAGGGAGGCACGTCCAGCTTCCCATCTTTCCGGTAGACCGTGCACCCCCTGCTGCCGCGCTTGACGACGATCGTTTCCATGGGCGGCTTTTCCAGAAGCCTGCCCGCCGCGGCATCGACGTCCTCGAGCCCGGTCAGCATGGCGAGCTCCCGCTCGCCCGGGAGCAGGACCGAGCTCGAGCCGAGGACGGGACCGACGATGCTCTCGGCCGTCCGCCCGCTGAGGAGCTCGAGGCGGATGTTGGGGTCGAAGCTGATCTTTGCTCCCCGGTCCGCGAAGAGACGCACCGCCTTGAAGACTTCCGCGCGGAAATCCGCGTTCGGCATGAGCGCGCAGCCCATGATGTGCAGGAACCGCGGCTCACCGATTTCGGCCGGTGCCGGGGCCCGCGCCATGACGGCGGGCGTGCCGTCCCAGTGGTAGAGAAACCGCCGCGACCCGTCCTCGAAGTATGTGACGAACGCGACGCCTGTGACCTTGTGGGGCACGACGCATACGTGGCGGCAGTCGACCCCGTCGCGCCGGAAGCGCTCAAGAATGCACCGGCCGAAATCGTCGTCGCCGACCCCGCTCACGATCGCGGCCGAATGCCCGAGCCGGGCCGCCGTGTCGATGAAGATACCCGTCGCCCCGCTGGGGAAAGGTCCGAGGAAATCTCCATTCTCGGTGAGGGACATGCCGCGCCTCGGCCTCATCACTTCGACCAGCAGCTCACCCATTGTCCAGACCTCGGCCATACCTGCCTCCTGCTCCCCACCGGCATACCACCGGTCCGGTGGGGCGTCAAGAAAAACGATGCTGAATCTGGCGTCGTGCGCATATCCTCCGGATTCCCAGAGCGCGACGATGGTGATGCTCGAGGACGCCCAGGAGGCCACCACGCTCTATGACCAGGTCTGGACCCGGGTGAAGGCGGGAGAGTAGGGGCGTTCAGGCCGGGAGCTTGCGGACAAAGTCGCTCATTTCCTCCTGCAGGGAGAGGAAGATGAAGCGATGGATCTTCCCCCGCACCTCCGCGGGCAGCGGGGAGTTGAACATGAGCAGGTTCCTGTCCAAGCTTCCGCCGAGCGCCCCGGCGTAGGTCCCCGATACCCGGCAGAGTGTGCCTCTCATGCGCAGCTGCACGTCGTCGAGGACCTCGCGGGGCTTGAGGCGGACCGCGGCATCGAAGCGGAAGCTCATCCCTGCGACGCTGATGTCGATGATGTCGCCCGTCAGGTGCGCGCCCCTGACGGTCACGTTGAAGGAGGCCTTCCTCCGATCGGCGCACTGCGCGCGCACGAATCGTCGGCGTCCCTTGGCCTCGTTGGCGACGAGGCTTTTCAGGATGATCGCCTTGCCCTCCGCCAGGCCGAGCTTCATCTGGATGAAGCCGCAGGGGATTCCGACTTCCATCAGGTATTTGCGGGCGAGATTGGGGTCCGGATTGTAGGTCAGGATCCCGATCCTGGTGGTGGAGGTGGCCGGATTGGACATGAGACGACGGATCCAGGCCTCCCACTGGATTTCCTTCAGCGCCTCGTCGATGTTGACGAAGAAGATCGAGCCGGCGAAGGCCGCGGCGACCTTTTGCGCGATCTCGTGGTCCCGCAGGCTGTAGATCTCGTATTCGTGGGAGAGGATCTCGACGAGGAGGTCTTCGTTGAGAACGCTGTGCGGGTAGAGGAAGAACACCTTTCGCCCGCGCATCAGCGCCACGTCCAGTTCGCCCAGGGCTTCTGCCACGGGTGAAGCATATCCCTCACTGGTCGCGGCTGTCCATGCCGCACCGTTCGACGAACCGCTCCAGCTCCGTCAATGCCGCCGGCATGCTTCTTCTTCCGAAGCCGATGCGGAAATGGCCGCCGGCGTCGCCGAACAGTCCCCCTGGCGCGAGGAGCACCCCGCGGGACCCGAGCAGGTCCCGGCAGAACCCCTCCACGTCCCCGGAAAGGAACCGGGGAAAAGCAATCGGTCCGGCCTTTGGCCGATGCCACGAGAAGAAGTCTTCGTGGCGCGCGAAGAATGCGTCGAGCAGCCCCAGATTGACGTCGATGATCGCCCGGCTTCGCGCGGCAAGCGGCTCGGCGTGGCGGAGCGCTGCTTCCGCGAGGAACTCGGATGGGGCGCTCGCGCAGATCGTCGTGTAGTCTTTCAGCTCCGCCATGCGCGCCTCCAGCCCCGGGCGGCGCGTGGCAACCCAGCCGATCCGCAGGCCCGGCAGCCCGTAGGTTTTCGACATGACGCCGAGGGAGACCGCGCTCGGGCTCCTGTCGCACGCAGGAGGAAGACGGTCGCCGGGCACGCGTTCCAGGCCCCTGTACACCTCGTCAGAGAATACCAGGAGGCCCCGTTCCTCCGCAAAATCGAGCGTCCGGAAAAACGATTCCCTGCCCATGAGAGCGCCGGTGGGATTATGCGGCGTGTTCAGGACAATCGCCCGGGTCGAGGGGCGCACGAGCCGCGGAAGCTCGTCGGGATCGAGCTCCCACGAGCATTCCTCCCGCGCCTGCCACGCGGTGATTTCGCATCCCACGGCTCGTGCCACGTCGACCAGGGACTGGTAGCAGGGCTGGTGGACCACGAGGTGATCGCCCGGCGCAAGGGCCGCGTGCATGAACAGGAAGATCGCCTCCTCTGCACCGCTCGTCACCAGGATGTCTTCAGGTCCGACGGAAGAGTAGATCCTCCCGATTGCCGCACGAAGAGACGGGCTCCCCGGGCTTTCCGTGTATCCCAGCCGCAGCGTCCCAAAGGTTTCCGCAGCCCCCGGTTCCATCGCGAGGAGCTCGTTGATGCTCATTGACTCACAGTCGGACGCGCAGAGCAGGTGCTTCGCTTCGAACTCGTGCCGGGCGAAAAACCTCTCCAGGGCAAAGGGCGGAAGCTGCATTCGATGCGGGCGCCTCCGAACGCCTCCCCACATTGCCCGAATAGTATACTCTTCACCAGGGGTGAGCTCATGAAATACGAGTACATGCATCCCCGCGAGCAGATCGTCACGATCATGCGGCGGGTCTACGGCTACGGCATGACCACCACGTCCGGCGGGAACATCTCCATCCTCGACGAGTCCGGAGACATCTGGATCACGCCTGGCGGGATCGACAAGGGAGGGCTCACGGAGGGCGATATCGTGCGCATGCGGGGGGACACCGTGGTGGAGGGAACGCACCCTCCTTCCTCCGAGTATCCTTTCCACCGCGCCGTGTACTCGCGCCGGGCTGAGATCCGCGCCGTTCTCCACGCTCACCCCGCCGCGCTCGTGGCATTCAGCCTCGTGCGCCGGATCCCGGACACGAGCATCATCCCCCAGGCCCGCTCCGTGTGCGGCGCCGTAGGGTACGCACCCTATGCCATCCCCGGCTCGGAGGAGCTCGGCCGGAACCTGGCGGACGCTTTCGCGCGCGGTTTCGACAGCGTGCTCCTGGAAAATCATGGGGTGGCGACCGGGGGCAGCGATCTCCTGGAGGCATTCCAGCGTTTCGAGACCCTGGATTTCTGCGCGCGCACGCTCATCAACGCGAGCTCTCTCGGCCCGGCCCGTACGCTGGCCCCCGAGGAGATCGCCCTTTCTCAGCAGGGCAAGAACATGCGTCTGCCCGAGCGCGAGCCCCTGCCCCGCTCGTCGGTGGAGCGCAGCCTGCGCCGCGACATGCGCGAGATGGTGCACCGGGCCTACCGGCAGCGCCTCATGACCAGCACGGAGGGCACCGTATCCGCCCGGGTGGATTCGGATTCGTTCCTGATCAGCCCGTACGGGGTGGACCGGAGCTACCTCGACGAATCGGATTTCGTGCTGGTGCGGGCGGGAAGGAGAGAGCGCGGCACGGTCCCGAGCAGGGCGGTCGTCCTCCACCAGGAGATCTACGCGGCCCAGCCGAAGATCAATGCGATCGCAAGCGCCCAGTCCCCCGCCGTCACCGCGTTTTCCGTGACCGGCACGAGCCTGGACAGCGCCATCATCCCCGAGAGCTATGTCGTGCTGCGCAGCATCCCGCTGGTGCGATTCGGGCGGCAGTTCAGCGACGAACGCGCACTTGCGCGCGAAATCTCCCCGGGCTCGCCCGTGGCACTCCTCGAGAACGACGCCGTTCTTACCACGGGCGCCACTCTCACGCAGGCCTTCGACCGCCTCGAGGTGGCGGAGTTCAGCGCGGGCGCGGTGCTCAACGCAATGAAGCTGGGTCCCATCGCCCGGATCGACGAAGCGGCCTTGGATGCGATCCAGGAAAAGTTCGGTCTGGTGTAGGGGAGCGGGCGCGGCAGAGCTCGTCGAATCTCGGCAGATTTCCTGTGATTCACGTTTGTTGGGATACATGCTGAGGAAAAAACATCCCCATGTGTCGCCGTCGTCATCAGGAGAATGTGCTAAAATATATTGCTTAATATTGTAGAGCAGTATACATTATAAAGCGGTAAGCATATTTCTGACTCGGAAAGGAGACAGTATGAAAGCAGTTCAAATCTCACAGTACGGCGATGCCGGCGTGCTCGCGGTTGCCACGAGTGTTTCGAAGCCGACTCCCGGCGAGGGACAGGTTCTTGTTGAGGTCCATGCGGCAAGCATCAACCCGGTGGACTCCATGGTCCGCCTGGGATACATGCAGAAGATGGCGCCGCTCACTTTTCCGGCTACCCTCGGCACTGACATGGCTGGCGTGGTGATCGAGGCAGGGCCGAAGGTGGCCGGTTTTCGAAAAGGCGACAAGGTATTCGGCATGGCGAGTCTTCTGGCCGGCGGAAGCGGCGCATTCGCAGAGTATGCCACGGCCTCCGCGGCAGCGCTTGCTCGCTTTCCTTCCACACTCCACTTTTCCCAGGCCGCAGCCCTGCCGCTCACTGCCGTGAGCGCGCTGGAGGTGATTGAAGAGAAGCTGAAGATTCAGAAGGGGCAGAAAATCCTGATCCACGGAGGTGCGGGAGGGATCGGCTCCATTGCCATTCAGCTCGCGAAGCATCACGGTGCCTCCGTTGCCGCCACGGCGCTGGGAGAAGCAGCGGACTACGTGAAGAGCCTGGGAGCTGACAAGGTGATCGATTTCCAGAAAGAGGCGTTCGATTCTCTCTTGAGCGGCTACGATTTCGTCTTCGACACAGTCGCCGGAGACACCTACAAGAAATCCTTCGCCGTGCTGAAGAAGGGCGGCACAATCATCTCCATGCTTGAGCAGCCCAACGTGGAGCTGGCCTCCCAGTACGGCGTCACCGCGCTTGCGCAGGGGACCCAGGTGACGACCGCCCGACTGGAACGGGTGGGAGAGCTGGTCACGAAAGGCGTCATCAAGGTCCACGTCGAGAAAGCGTACCCTGTGGAAAACGTCAAAGAGGCCTTTCTGGCGCGCGAGAGCGGAAAGGTGAAGGGCAAAGTGGTCCTGACTTTCGCGTAACAGATCCTACTGGCGGTGCGGGCGTTCGACGCCGTGCGGGCCCTCTCTACGGACAGCGCTGAGCGCCTTTGATGCCTCACATCCGCATCCCTCGCGGCCTCGCAACCTTTGCCCGCACCGTATCTCTTCGCCGCCGCGTCCGGCTATCTGTGCAGGAGGATCCCGTGCTCGGCCACCCATGCATCGAGCACCGCGCACGCGGCCTCATGCGTCCGGGTGTGCATGATCGCGTCGACCAGGCGCCCTGCGCCCTCGAATGCACGCAGGTACGTCTTGGCGAACTTTTTCAGCATGTCGAATCTTCCCGCCGGTCCCCAGGTCTCCTGGTGAAGGGTGATATGCCGGCGAAACCAGGCGATCTTTTCTTCCGGAGCGAGCAGCGCGAAATCGTGCGCCCCTGGTCCCCCGCGGATGGCGCGGAAAAGGAACAGGTTCTCGAAGATGCCGCGGCCGATCATGATGCCGTCCGCCCCTGTCTCCCCTGCGCGCCGGTGAAATGACTCGGCGGTCCTCACGTCCCCGTTGCCCACGATGCGCGTGCCCGGCGCACTGTCGTCGCGGAGCCGGACCGCAAGTGCAACGGCGTTCCAGTCCGCCGTTCCGTCGGACTGCTGGACGACGGTCCGTCCGTGCACGGTGAGCGCCGCGATCCCCTGAGCGAGGAGAAAGCCGAGCCACTCCTCGGCCCGGGACCCGGCCACCCCGATGCGGGTCTTCACGCTCACGGGCAGGCCGCCGGCGCCTTCCCTGGCCGCGGCGATCAGCTCCGCGGCGAGGCCCGGGTTCTCGATCAGCGCTCCGCATGAGCCCCGCGCGACCACCTTCCGCACGGGGCAGCCCATGTTGATGTCCACGCCGTCGAAGCCCATTTCCCTGATCTCCGCGGCAACGCGCCGGTAGCACTCGGGCCTGTTTCCCCAGATCTGGGCGATGAGCGGCTTCTCCAGGGCGGTGAACCTGAGCCTCCCGATGACACGAGGGCGGCCTGCCGTGCACAGCCCGTCAGTGCTGGTGAACTCGGTGATCATGAGGTCCGGAGGGCCCGCGAACTGCACGATCCGGCGGAAGACGGTATCGGTGACGTCCTCCATGGGGGCGAGGACGCCGAAAGGCCGCGTGAGCTTGCCCCAGATGCCGAGTGGTCGATTCATTGGTTGTGGGCGACGCGCGGTGCGCCGGCCGTCAAGCCATCACGTCGATGCCCCTGACGCCGTTGTTCTGCTCCTGCCGGGCGATGGCATCACGCGCGTTTGCCACGCTCTGGTAGGCCTCGGATGCATTGCGCAGTGCGGCGGAGGAGTCGGGGCCGGAGGAGGCCCGGGCGATCTGCGAGGCGGCTTCGCGAAGGGATCCCTCCACGTCGGGAGTGGCCACGACCTGGACACGCGTCCCCGCCGACACCGGACCGCTGCGCTCCTCGGGCCTGCCCTGCGCGGCCGGCGAGGCGCCGCTGACCGACTCCGCGATCCGGCGCGCATCGTTCTCCTGGGCCGCAGATTCACGGGCATTGGGGGTCGTCTCCGGAGGCCGGCTGAGCGTCGTCAGGGGCGCGGGTGCCATGATGGGAGAAACCGAATCGATCGCCATAGCTCCAATGTACCACCTGAATCGCCGGCCGGCGAGAGGGTGGAATGTGCCGGCCCTCAGCCGGTGGTGCGCATTCCCGCCGCCACGCCCTCGATGGTGAGGCGCAGGAGCTCCCGGCACTCCCGCTGCTGCTCCTCGTCCCCGCGGCTTTCGGCCTCGCGGAGCCTCCTCAGCCACTCCACCTGCAGGAGGTTCAGAGGATCCGTGTTCGGATTGCGCAGGCGGATCGAATTCTGGAGCCATCCGACCTCTTCCAGAAGCTGGGGCTGGCCGTTCGTCCTCAGCGCGGCGTCTCTGCTGCGCTCGTATTCGGCGGCGATCATTCCCCAGATCCTCTCCCTCACCGCCTCATCCTCTACGAGCTCCGCATACGTCCGGCCGATGTCCATGTCGGATTTCGCGAGGGCGAGCACGGCATTGTCCAGCGTCGCCCGGAAAAAGGGCCAGCCGTCGTACATGGCGCGAAGCGTCTGCCATCCATCCTCGTGCGCGCGGGCGAACGCGTGGAAGGCGCTGCCGATTCCGTACCAGGCGGGGATCATGCATCGGTTCTGCGTCCAGGCGAAAACCCAGGGGATGGCGCGCAGGTCGGAGAGCCCGCGGGCGCCGGTCCGGTGGGCAGGACGGGAGGCGATGGGCAGGGATTCAATCTCGAGGATGGGGGTTGCCTGCTCGAAATAAGAAAGGAAACAGGGCTCCTCGATGAGTGCTCGGTAGGCGGCAAGTGCCTCCCGGGCAAGCTCTTCCATCGCCGCCTGCCATTCGGCGCGCGGCGGCGTGAGCGGCTGGACCGAGGCGGCGAGGGTCGCCCAGATCACCTGCTCCAGGTGCCGGCCGGCGATGCGGGGATCGTCATATCGGTCGGCGAGCACTTCCCCCTGCTCCGTCATGCGAAGCCCCGCCCCGAGGGACTCGGGGGGAAGCGCAAGGATGCTGCGGGCAGCCGGTCCGCCCCCACGGCCCAGCGATCCACCCCTTCCGTGGAAGAAGATCAGCCGCACGCCATGCTCCTGGGCGACACGGGAGAGCACGCTCTGCGTCTTGTACAGCGCCCAGCAGGCGGCAAGGTAGCCTCCATCCTTCGTGCTGTCCGAGTACCCGATCATGACGATCTGCACGTTCCCCCGGCGTGCGAGGTGCCGGCGGTAGGCCGGATCCCCCAGCATGTCCTGCACCATCTCCCGGGCATGCTCGAGGTCCTGGATCGTCTCGAAGAGCGGGATAATGTCCATGACGGGCATGGGGCCCGCGTTCCGTCCGGGGCTCAGCTCCATGAGCCAGAGCGCCGCGAGGATATCGCTGAACCGGTGGGTCATGCTGATGATGTTCCCGCCCAGGGCTTCCTCACCCACGGTGGAGGCGGCCTGCCTCAGCACGTCGCAGGCATCCAGGGTCTCACGTGCATCTGAGCTGAGCGCGTCACGCGGGAGCTCGCGGCGCGATCCGAGGCTCGCGCGCAGGAGCGCCCGGCGCGCCGCTTCATCGAGGGACGTGAAGTCAGGGCAGAGACCAAGGGCCCGCGCGATCTCCGCGACGACCCGGGTATTGCGCACCGACTCCTGGCGCACATCAAGACGGGCAAAGTGCAGGCCGAAGACCTCCGTCTGCCAGAGCCAGCCCTGGAGATTCCCGTCCACGATGGCGTCGCCCTTGTTCATATGCAGGCTGTCCCTGATGAGGAGGAGGTCCGCGGCCAGATCGGCCCCCGTGCGGTACGCGCCCGCAGGGAGGTGCCCCAGGGAGTCCATGGCGCGCGTGCGCTGCAGCCGCCACTCCACGGTTCTCAGGAATCGCCGGTAGGTCTCGTGGGGAGAGAGAGGCTCGAGAAGCTGCTGTGTCTCGGGAAACTCCCGTGCCCGGCGTTCCACCGCCCGGCGCAGGTCGTCGGAGACTTCGGCCTGTCTGTCGGACGTGGTGAGCTCGTCGAAAAGGAGCCGACACCGGGAGAGATGGGCATCCACCGCCGCTGTGCGCATTCGCATGAGGGTAAGCTCCGTCACGCGTGCGCTGACGAAGGGGTTCCCGTCCCGGTCCCCTCCGATCCATGAGCCGAAACCTAGAAAGGGCGGAAGGCGGAAGGAGTGCCCCGGGTAGATCTTTCCCAGCGCGCGGTCGAGATCCGCGTAGATGTCCGGTGCGACCTCCCACAGGGTCGCGGCGAAGTACAGCCCCACCTCCACCTCTTCCAGCACGCTGGGCCGGCGGGGCCGGATGAGATCCGTCTGCCAGAGGCCGGTAAGAAGTGAGCGGATGCGGGTGACGATCCTCTCCCGCTCGCGCGGGAGCAGGTCCGCGTCGTCCAGATGGACGAGGGACCGCCGCAGGAGCCTGACCTTCGTGCGCACCGAGCGGCGTTTCGCCTCCGTGGGGTGGGCGGTGAACACCAGACCGATGGAGAGAAGGTCGAGAAGCGCCTGGCTTCCCTTTGCATCCAGGCCGGCCTTCTGCATCAGCAGGACCGCCTCTTCCATGGATTCCGACCGTGGCTCGGGCGCGCGCGCCCGCTCCCTCTCGCGGAGCACCCGCACCCTTTCCCGGTCCTCGGCGAGGTTCATCAGGTCGAAGAAGAGGGTGAAGGCCCGCACCACCGTCCGCGCCTCGGCATCGGTCATGGAACGGATGCGCGCGTCCAGCGCCCGTTCGGCGCCCGGCGTGCCTTCGCGGCGGGCCCGGGCGCCGAGGCGGATCTCCTCCTCAAGCTCGAACAGCGCGGAGCCCGCTTGTTCCCTGATGACGTCCCCGAGGACCCGGCCGAGGAAACGGATCTCGCCTCCGAGCTTCTCCCTCTTTTCCATGCGTGCGACGAATTTCAGAAGGATTGTGCCCGTTGTCAACCCGAATCACATCTGCCGTCCTATGCGGCGGCCCGCCTGAAGGAGCGGATTGCCCACCAGAATGCAAGGGCGGCAAGGCCGCCGAGCAGCACCACGCTCACGATGATCGCCGAATCGCCGAAGTTCCCGAGGAACAGCGCGCGCGAGGCAGTCACTTCATAGGCAAAGGGGTTCACCGAGGCGATGGAGCGGATGATCCTCGGCGCCAGGGTGAGAGGGAGGGTGATCCCGGAGAGGAGCAGGAGCGGCGTGGCAACGCTGTTGATCACTGATGCAAGCGTGTCTTCCTGTTTCAATAGCAGCGCAAGCGCGTACGAGCAGGAGGCCATCAGCGCTCCGGTGAGGACCATCAGGCCGAGGGTCACCAGCAGACCCGCCAGGCTCACCGTGAGACCGAGCAGCGCGGCTAGGAGCCTGTCGGACTGAGTCGGCCGCCGAGGCACCTCCCCAGCGCCCACGGCGAACCATTTTCCGTTCGGACGATCCTGTTGTCCGTCATGAGGTAAGCGGCCTCCCACGAAGAGCCGTCGCCTGATCTTTCCGAGCCCACTTCGGCCCCCTTTCAGGCGGTTGTGAGGCTCCAGAGCCGCCTCATGTTGT
>Ga0315279_10002792_pt1 | contig 25490 bp, 27 predicted proteins | sample YL17G06_20_MG_FD_203694 | JGI IMG/M metagenome (GOLD analysis project Ga0315279, IMG submission 203694) | Sediment microbial communities from Yellowstone Lake, YNP, Wyoming, USA - YL17G06_20 | ecosystem: Environmental > Aquatic > Freshwater > Lake > Sediment | place: USA: Wyoming | collected...
CCCCCACTTGGCCGACAGGGTGGTCTCGGATCCGAGAGAGGCGGCCAAGCGCCTCCAGCGCGTCGTCATGCACATGGAGGAGCGCTACCGCCTCTTCGCCCAGGTCGGGGCGCGCAACCTGCAGAGCTACAACCGGCGGGTGGAGCTGGAGCCGCCCGTCGAGGACGACCTCACCAAGGGATCCTACCGGGGGCACCTCCCCATGCTGGTGGTGGTGATCGACGAGCTGGCGGACCTCATCCTGACGGCGCAGGCCGAGGTGGAGAATGCCGTCATGCGCCTGGCGCAGATGGCGCGGGCCGTGGGCATTCACCTCATCGTGGCGACCCAGCGCCCGTCGGTGGATGTCCTCACCGGCGTCATCAAGGCGAATTTCCCGGCGCGCATTTCTTTCCGGGTGGCGTCCAAGGTGGATTCCCGGACGATCCTGGACATGAACGGTGCCGAGGCTCTCCTGGGCAGGGGGGACATGCTCTACATCCCGCCGGGAAGCTCCAAGCCGATCCGCATCCACGGCTGCAACGTGACCGAGGTGGAGATCCGTCGCGTCGTGGACTTCCTCACGGCCCAGCCGAAGCCCGCGGAGTTCGTCTGGTCGCTCTTGCCGCCCGAGCCGGACGTGCCGCCGGAGGGCGAGGAGGAGGAGGACGACGAACTGTACCGCCAGGCGGTGGAGATGGTCGTCCAGACCCAGCAGGCATCCATCTCCATGATCCAGCGGCGGCTGCGCGTCGGCTTCAACCGCGCGGCCCGCATGATCGAGCGCATGGAGCGCGAGGGGATCGTGGGCGCCATGGACGGGACCCGGCCGCGCGAGGTCCTGGTCTCCCGGGCCGAGTCCTGACGTGCGGGACTCGGGACGAAGCGTGCGGAAGGCGATGTGGCGCGTGGTACTGTTGATGCTCTGCGCGGTCCTGCCCCTCGTCCCTCGTCCCTCGCCCCTCGCGCTGGCCGCGACTGCGGCCGCGACAGCGCCGGACGTCGGCGAGGTCGTGGACAGGGTCGAGGCCACCTGCGCCCGGGTCGAGGACCTCTCGGCGCAGTTCCACCAGACGGCTACGAACCGGAGCCTGGGGCAAGTCCAGGAGGCCAGCGGCGTCTTCCTGATGAAGCGCCCCGGCAAGATGCGCTGGGAGTACCAGAAGCCGGAGGCGCGGCTGTTCGTGACCGACGGGAAGACGCTGTGGGCGTACTCCCCGACCGACAGGCAGGTGCTGGTCCAGGACGTCGGCGAGGCCTTCAGCTCTCGCGTGCCCCTGTCCTTTCTGGCGGGGGACTGCCAGCTCCGCCGCGAGTTCGCCGTCAGCGCGGTGGAGAACGCGGCCACCCGCGGCGCCACGAGCTTCATGATCCTGGACCTCAGGCCCAGGCATTCGGAGGCGGGCATCGCCCGCATGCTCTTGGAGGTGAACCTCCAGACCTCCACGGTGGAAAAGACCACCCTCTTCGATGCCGCCGGCAACACAACGGTGATCGCGCTCACGGGCCTGAAACTGAATTCGGGCCTCTCCGATCAGCAGTTCCAGTTCACGCCCCCGGCGGGCGTCACGGTGGTCACCCCGCCCAAGCGCTAGGTCGGGAAGCAGCCGACCGGCTTTCGGGGCGGTTGGCGCGGTCGCGACGGGCAGGGCAGGAGAGACATGGCCGGCGAGTGTTCGTTTGACATCGCCTCCAAGGTGGACTTGCAGGAAGTGGACAACGCCGTCCACCAGACCATGCGGGAGATCGGACAGCGCTTCGACTTCAAGGGAAGCGACGCCACCGTAGCCAGGGAGGCCCACGCCCTCCTGCTCGGCGCCGAGGATGAATTCAAGCTGAAGCAGGTGCTGGAGATCCTGGAGGGCAAGCTGGTGAAGCGGCAGGTGCCGCTCAAGGCCCTCACGCGCGGCAAGATCGAGCCGGCCGCGGGCGGTCGGGTGCGGCAGCGGATCGAGCTGCAGCAGGGCATTCCGACGGAGAAGGCCCGGGAGCTGGTGAAGCTGATCAAGGGGGCGAAGTTCAAGGTCCAGGCGCAGATCCAGGAGGACCAGGTCCGGGTCTTCGGGAGAGACAAGGACGAGCTGCAGAAGGTGATCCAGATTCTCCGACAGCAGGAGCTGGGGATCCACATGCAGTTCATCAACTATCGGTCCTGACCGATTGCGGAATTCGGAACACCCAGAGGGTGCCCGAGTGCGGAATGAGCCGGCTCCCCTGGATATTCCGCATTCCGCACTCCATATTCCACATTTGAGGTGGCGGTGGCCAAACGCGCCCTGGTGGTGGACAACGACAAATTCTACGTCGAGTTCCTGGCGGAGATCCTCGACCAGGAGGGCTACCAGGTGACCAAGGCCTACGACGGCATGGAGGCCATGGAGCTCCTGGACCAGGACCGGCCCGACCTCGTGGTCCTGGACATCGTGATGCCGAAGATCGACGGGGACCGGGTGTGCCGGTACATCAAGGGCACCCCGCGTCTGCGCGATATTCCGGTGGTCATCCTCTCCGGCACACTGGTGGAGGATCAGGAGAAGGTACTGGCCATGGGGGCCGACGCCTACGTGGTCAAGGGGCGGCTGGACGAACTCCGGGGGAACATCCTGGCGAGCCTCCGGCGGCTGCAGGGGGAAGGGCCCGCGGGGCCGCAATCCATCCTGGGACTGGAGAAGACGGTCCCGCGCGAGCAGGTCAGGGAACTGCTCGCCATCAAGCGGTACAAGGAAGCCATCCTCCGGGCCATCGGCGAAGGCGTGGTGGAGGCGGATGGCCGTCAGCGCGTGCTGTATGTGAACCCTGCGGGCCTCACGATGCTGGGGCGACCCGAGCTGGAGTTGATTGGGACCCCGGTGACCGACATCCTCTTGGCCGACCATCGCGCCACCCTGCAGGAGGCCATCGGGCGTCTCCGGGCCAACCCCGAAAGGAGCGGGGAAGACGTGAGCCTCCGGTATCGGGACCGGGTGCTGCGCATCGCCCTCGCCTGGACCATGCCCGAGGACCCCGAGGGCGGATTCTTCATGATCATGCAGGACATCACGGACCTGGCCCGGAAGATCGAAGAGCTGTCCGCACTGAACGCCCGCCTGCAGCAGTTGGAGCGGATGCGATCGGAGTTCCTGGCCATGGTCTCCCACGACCTGCACACGCCCCTCACCGCGATCAAGGGCTCCATGGAGGTGCTGGCAAATGAGGGAGTGGGGATCGAGCTCTCCCGGGAACTCCTGGGGATTGCCCAGAAGAACACGGACCGGCTCTTCCGCATGGTGAGCGACATCCTCGATCTCGCGCGCATCGAGGCCGGCCGGTTCGAGCTGCGCCGCGAACCCTTCGACCTGGTGGCGGGCCTGCGTGGGGCCATGGAACGCCTGCGCCGGCTGGCCAAGGACCGGGAGACCACCCTGGCCCTGCACGCGGCGGAGGGGCTCCCGATGGTGCAGGCCGATGGGATGAGGATGGACCAGGTGTTCACGAATCTCCTGGGGAACGCCCTGAAGTTCACCCCCCCCGGCGGCCAGATCACCGTGACGGCGCGGCAGCAGGGCCCCGATCTCTTGGTGGAAATCCGGGACTCCGGCGTGGGCATCCCGCCGGAGCACCTGGAGCGGGTCTTTGAACGGTTCTACCGGGTCCCGCTGCCGGATGGAGAGCGGGTCGAGGGAACCGGCCTGGGCCTCTCGATCTGCAAGGCGATCGTGGAGGAGCACGGTGGGAGGATCTGGGCGGAAAGTGTGATGGGACAGGGGAGCGCGTTTTCCTTCACCCTTCCCACGGGACCCCCTGCCTCATGACCGGTGGGACGAGGCCAGGCCGTGGCACCCGTCCGGGTGCCATTTTTTCTTGGGCCCCCATGGTCATTTGTGTATCATGGGGCCGCTCTGGGCGTGACGCCCCATCACCCTGAGGCGCACGAAGAGCGTGTCTGGAGGATCGGCGTGTCGGCGAAGCCGGCTGTGATGGTCGAGCCACGGTCCACGATCCTCATCGTCGAGGATGAGGAGGGGATCGCGCGCATGATCCAGGTCCTGCTCGAGGCTCGCGGCTTCGGCACGCAGGTGAGCCATTCGGGGGAGGAAGCCTTCACGCGCCTGCGCGCCAATTCGGTGGACCTGGTGCTGCTGGACGTGATGATGCCGGGCATGGATGGCTTCGAGGTCTGCCGGCGCCTCAAGGCCGATGAGCGGTGGCGGCACATCCCGGTGGTGATGCTCACCGCCAGGGATGCCATCCGGGACATGGTCCTGGGCCTGGAGATCGGGGCCGACGACTACATCACCAAACCGTTCAACACCGAGGAGCTGATCGCGCGCATCAAGGTACTGCTCCGCATCCAGGGGATGAGCCAGGAACTGGTCCGCCGGAACCGGGAGTTGCAGGCCCTCAACGCGGTCGCCCTGGCGGTCAGTCGCACCCTGAGCCCCGAAGAGATCGTGGCGGGCGCCCTGGCGCGCACCCTGGAGAGCCTCGGGCTGTCTGTGGGACTGGTGCACCTGGCCGACCCCAGAAGCGGTGAGCTGGTCCTCCAGGCCTGGCGAGGCCTCCCGGCGGAGCCCGGGGAGGACGCGCGTCGCCTGTCTCCCGGAACCACCTGGGCTCGGCGGGCCCTGGAGCTGGAGGAGCCCCTGGTCTTGCCCGACGCCGCGCAAGCCGAGGGGGTCGGGCTGTCGCATGAGGAGCCGCCCCGGCCGTTGGTATCGACCTCGCTCCGTTTCCATGACCGGGGCCTCGGCGTTCTCACCGTGGTCGGTCGCCCCGGCCAGCCGTTCTCGCCCGAAGAGCGGGCCTTGCTGGCGGCCGTCGGCCGCCAAGTGGCCATGGCCCTGGAGAACGCATACCTGTACGCCGACAGCCGGCGCAAGATCAAGGAATTCGAGGCCCTCTACCAGCTGGGCCAGACCATGACCTCGACGTTCAACTTGCAGGACATCCTGACCCGGATCAGCCAGACGGTGTCCACGCTGCTGCACGCGCAGGCGATGTCGCTGATGCTGCTCAGCCCGGACGGGCGCACCCTGTCCACGGTGGCGGGGTACAATCTCTCCGACGATGCGCTCCAGGTGGTGGAGGTCATCCGGACGCGCCAGGACGTGAGCCCCAGCCTGATCGCCGTGCGGGAGAAGCGCCCGGTGGCGATTCCCGACCTGTCGACCGACGTGGTCTATGCCCCCTGGCTGCAGACGGCGCTGGAACGAGGATACCAATCCTTCCTGGCCATTCCCCTGATCGCACAGGACCGTGCCCTGGGATGCATGAACCTCTACCTGACCGAGCGGCACGAGTTCGACGCCGATGAGATTCAGCTCCTCTCGACCTTCGCCAGCCAGGCAGCCATCTCCATCGAGAACGCCCGGCTCTTCGAGGAGACGCGACAGCTCGCCATCACCGACGAGCTGACGGGGCTGGCGAACCACCGCCAGTTCTATCACCAACTGGCGCGCGAGGTCCGGCGAGCCCAGCGGTACCGGCGGCCCCTCACCCTCCTCATGCTCGACCTGGACCACTTCAAGCAGTACAACGACCGCTACGGTCACCTGGCCGGGGACCAAGCCCTGCGCGAGACGGCCGAGGTGCTGCGCCGGAACGCGCGGGATGTGGACATCTTGGCCCGCTACGGGGGGGAAGAATTCGCGATCATCCTCCCGGAAACCGATCTGGAGCGGGCAGTGATCCAGGCCGAACGGACCCGGGGTGCAATCGCCAGCCACGCTTTCCGGGGGAGGGAATCCAAGCCGCAGGGCGACCTGACGGTGAGCATCGGCGTGGCCACCCTGACGCCCACGATGCGCAAGATCGAAGAACTGGTGCATGACGCCGACCTGGCCCTCTATCGGGCCAAGTCGCAGGGCCGCGACCGACTGGAGATGGCGCCGATCCGAAACCGGACGGCAGTCTAATCGTGAGCCGACGGGCGCCCCTCTCTTGACTCTCCCCTCTTCCGCCACCCCCGTTGCAGAAGAGATGCAGCCGAAGGGCCCGTGCGGATTTTCAGATGAAAAACCGACAACCGAAGAAGGGACAGCCGACCACGGTGAGCCTCGTGAACCTGGGCTGCCCCAAGAACCAGGTGGACGCCGAGGTGATGCTGGGGCAACTCGCGGCGGCGGGGTACCAGATCGAGGATGCCCCCGAGCGGGCGGACCTGGTTGTCGTGAATACGTGCAGCTTCATCCAGGAGGCCAAGGAGGAATCCATCCAGACCGTCCTGGAAGCGGCGGAGTTGAAGCGAACTGGCCGCTGCCGGGCGGTGGTCGTGAGTGGGTGCCTGGCCCAGCGCTACGGGCAGGAGCTGCCGGCCCTGCTGCCCGAGGTGGATGCCTTCGTGGGCACGGGGGAGTTTCCCCGCATTGCCGAGATCGCGTCCGCGACGCTCCAGCGGTCCGCGCCGGAACGGACCTGGGTGACCAGGCACACGGCGCTGGTCACGGCCGAGCTGCCGCGACGCCTCCTCACGCCGGGCCACATCGCCTACCTGAAGATCTCGGAGGGTTGCGACCACACCTGCACCTTCTGCGCGATCCCCGGGATTCGCGGTCGGATGCAGTCGCGGACGCGGGAGGACCTCCTGGCCGAGGCGCGGCGTCTGGCCGAGGGCGGCGTGCGGGAACTCATCCTGATCTCCCAGGACACGACCGATTACGGTCGGGATCTGGGCGAGGGGCGTGGAGTGGTCCGCTTGCTCCATGCGCTCCTGGAGATCCCGTCTCTCCGGTGGATTCGCCTGCACTACCTGTATCCGACCCGGATCACGCCTGAACTCATCGGGCTCCTGGCATCCGAGCCGCGGCTCTGTCGCTATCTCGACATGCCGCTCCAGCACTGTGACGGGGCCATGCTCAAAGCCATGGGACGCGGTGGGGATGAGCGGAGTCTCCGGCGCCTGCTGGACCGGATCCGGCGGGCCGTGCCCGGCATCACGATCCGCACGTCTTTCATCACCGGATTCCCCGGCGAGACGCCAGTACAGTTCTCTCGCCTGCTGAAATTCGTCGAAGAGATGCGCTTCGACCGGGTCGGGGTCTTCTGCTACTCGGATGAAGAAGGAACACCAACGTTCGGCCTCGGCCCCAAGGTGTCCCGGCGCGTGGCGGAGGCACGGCGGGCGCGGTTGATGGCGGCCCAGGCGCAGATCGCCGAGGAGAAGGGGCAGGCCCTCCTCGGGACCGTCCAGGACGTGATGGTGGACGGCCCGGCGGTGGAATTTCCCGGCGTTCAGTGCGGGCGCACGGCGGCGCACGCCCCGGAAGTGGACGGGACGGTCTACCTCCGGGGACCGATCCAGCCGCCGGGAACGCTCGTGCGCGCGCGGATCCGGGAAGCTTACGAGCACGACCTCGCCGCAGACATCATCGAGGTGGTGGGATAGCCGTGGCGAAGCGTGCGCGTGCGGCCAGGTCTCGGGCCGACACCAGGGCGGGAGGCGCCCTGCGGCTCCTCGCGTCCGGCGGTGGTGTGGGGTACTTCCCTCTCGCCTCAGGGACAGTGGGGAGCCTGCTGGGCGCGGTCCTCTGCTACCCCTTGGTGGACCTCCCGTGGCCGGTGTATCTCGGGGCGACCCTCCTGCTGGCCGCCATCGCGGTGTGGGCCGCAGGTCGGGTGGCGGCCGATTTGGGCCACCCGGATCCGCCGCAGATCGTCATTGACGAGATCGCGGGGATGTGGGTCGCCGCCATCGCCCTGCCCGCGACCCTCTACGATTTCACCGCCGTGTTCCTCCTGTACCGCCTCATGGACGTGGTCAAACCGTCACCCATCTCCCGGCTGGAACGGTTGCCGGGCGGGTTCGGCATCGTGGCCGACGACGTTGCCGCCGCGCTTCTCGCGCGGGTGATGTGGTGGTTGCTCAAGGCGAACTTCGACTTTTTGTGATCCTGCGGATCACGGCTGGGACGCTAGGAGGCTGGGAAGCTGGCAGGCTCAAGGCGTTCTGAGCCTTCCAGCCTGCTCGCTTTCAAGCTTGCCAGCGTCTATGCTGGGTGGACAATGGGCACTGAGATCCTGACCATCGGTACCGAGTTGCTTCTGGGCCAGATCGTGGATACCAACGCCAGTTGGATCGCACAGCGGCTGGCCGAGGCGGGCATCGACCTGTTCTACAAGACGACGGTGGGGGACAACGCCGCACGGATCGAGGCGGCGCTGCGCCAGGCCCTGAGCCGGGCCGACGTGGTCATCACGACGGGCGGCCTGGGGCCCACCGAGGACGACCTGACCCGCGACGTCGTGGCAGCCGTCCTGGGACGGCCCCTGCACCTGGACCCGGCCGTCCTGGCACACATCGAGCGACGGTTCGCCCACCGCAAGATCCTCATGTCGGAGAACAACCGGAAGCAAGCCATGGTCCCCGAGGGAGCCGAAGTGCTCCACAACCCCAACGGGACGGCACCCGGCCTGTTCCTGAGGGACGGCGAGCGTTGCGTCGCCTGCATGCCCGGCGTGCCGGCCGAGATGAAGCCCATGCTCACCGACCAGGTGATCCCCCGGATCCGGGAGACCTTCGGCATCAAGAGCCGCATCGTGTCCCGTGTCCTCAAGACGTGCGGGATCAGCGAGTCCAGGGTGGACCAGGCCATCGGGGATTATTTCCGCGAGATGCGGAACCCGACCATCGGCGTCCTGGCCCACGCCGGCGAGATCCACGTCCGCCTGACGTGCAAGGGGGACGATCCGGCCGAGATCGCCCGGATGCTGGACGACCTGGAGGGAAAGATCCGCGAGCGCCTGGGGTCCCTCATCTTCGGCCGGGACGAGGACAAGCTGGAGGCCCTGGTGGGACAGCTCCTGCGGGAGCAGAACGCCACGCTGGCCGTGGCCGAGTCGTGCACCGGGGGTCTCATCGCCAACCGCCTCACCGACATCCCCGGCAGCTCCGACTACTTCGAGCGGGCGGTCGTGCCGTACAGCATCACCGCCAAGGAGCAGATCCTGGGCGTCCCGCAGGCGATGCTCCGCGAATTCGGTGCCGTCAGCCTGCCGGTTGTCCGGGCCATGGCGGATGGCGTCCGGCGTCTGGGCGAAACCACCTTCGGCCTGGCGACGACGGGCATCGCGGGCCCCACGGGCGGGACGCCGCAAAAGCCGGTGGGCCTGGTGTGTATCGCGCTGGCCTGGGATGAGGGAGACGTGGCGCGCGAGTACCGGTTCCACGGGGCGCGGGACCTGATCAAATATCGCGCTGCGCAGATGGCCCTGGAGATGCTTCGCCGCCACCTCCTGGGGGTGCCCATCACCGAGAGCTAATCTCGAATATCGAACGCCGAATGATGAATTTCGAAGTTGTGTCGCGACGTTGGGCAAGGTAGCAGTTCGAAATTGGAAATTCGCCATTCGATATTTGAAATTCATGGTGCGGGACATGCGTTTGTTCGTTGCCGTGAATCTTCCCTCCGAGATCCGAGAGCGGCTGGCGGCCGCGCAGGATCGGCTGCGCCGCGCCCAGGCCGATGTGAGCTGGGTCCGCGTTGAGAACATCCACGTCACGCTGAAGTTTCTGGGCGAGACCGAGGAGAAGCATCTGGAGCGGGTCCGCCCGGCGCTCCACGAGGTGGCCCGGGCAGGCGCCCCCTTTTCCATGGAGGTGTCGGGGGTCGGCAGTTTCGGCGGGAGGATCCCACGGGTGGTCTATGTCAGCGTGGGTGACGGGGCGGAACCGCTCACGCAACTGGCCGGGCGCATCGAGGCAGCCCTAAGCCGTCTAGGCTTTCCAAAGGAGCGGCGAGGGTTCGCCGCCCATCTCACGCTTGGCCGGGTGCGCTCGCCCCGGAACGCGGAGGCCCTCCTTGCCGCGCTGGAGGAATTTCGCGCGGAGAAGTTCGGGACCCTCACGGCGATGCACTTGGACTTGATGCAGAGCGAGCTTCGCCCGACGGGCTCGGTGTACACGGTGCTCGATCGATTTCCACTTGGTCCTTCCTGAGACGGCGCGGCGGGTATGGCTCGGCTCCAACCATAGGCCGCACACCGTAAGCCATAGGCGGCCTTCGGCCTTTCGTGTTTGCGTGACCCGTTATCCCCTTGGCGCTCTTGGCGCCTTGGCGGTTCAAAGGGGATATGATGCAGCTTAAAGACTTGAGGAAGGCGGCGCTTGGGATCTTCGACGCTGCGGTCCGGGCCGTGGACCCCGGAGAGGCGATCCACCGTCACCTCGTTCGAGAGGGTTTGCGCCTGCGCATCGGCCAGGAGACGGTCGACCTGGGCAAGGTCGGCGAGGTCGCGGTGGTGGGATGCGGGAAGGCGGCCGGGCCCATGGCCGCCGCCGTCGAAGAGATCGTCGGCGATCGAATTGGTCGCGGCATCGTCGTCACGAAGTATGGCCACGTCCAGCCGACGCGGACAATCCGAATCCACGAGGCCGGCCATCCCGTCCCCGACGATGCGGGAATCGCCGGGGGGCAGGCGGTCCTGGATCACGTCCGGGGTCTCGGCTTTGACGACTTGGTGATCGTCCTGATCTCGGGCGGCGGCTCTGCACTCACCCCCGCGCCCGTCGAGGGCATCACTCTGGCGGAGAAACAGGCCCTCACCAAGGCCCTGCTCGCCTGCGGTGCGGACATCCGGGAGATGAATACCCTGCGCAAGCACATCTCCCGGTTCAAGGGGGGCCAGCTCGCCCGGGCGGCCCAGCCCGCGAGGGTCGTGACGCTGATCCTCTCCGACATCGTCGGGGACCCGCTGGACGCCATCGCCTCGGGCCCCACGGTGCCCGATCCCACCACGTATGCCGACGCCCTGGGCATCCTGGACAAGTACCGGATCCGCGGGGAGATTCCTGCGGCGATCCGGGACCGGCTCGAGGCCGGCGCCCGCGGCGAAGTGCCCGAGACGCCCAAGCCGGACAACCCGCTCTTCGCCCGCGTGAGCAATCTGATCGTCGGCAACAACATCCAGGCCCTCCAGGCGGCGCAGTCGGAGGCGCGCGCCCTGGGACTTACGCCGATGATCCTGTCCTCGTCCATCGAGGGGGAGACGCGGGAGATCGCGCGAATGCACGCCGCCTTGGCCCGCGAGGTCCGGACCAGCGGGAATCCGGTGAAGCCGCCGGCGTGCCTCATCTCGGGCGGGGAGACCACCGTCACCCTGCGGGGCTCCGGCAAGGGCGGGCGCAACCAGGAATTCGTCCTGGCCGCCGCTCTCGACATCGCGGGGCTGCCGCAGACGGTGATCCTGAGCGCGGGGACGGACGGGACGGACGGCCCCACGGACGCTGCGGGGGCCATCGCCGACGGGGAGACCTGCGCGCGGGCGCGCGCCGCAGGTCTCAATCCCAGAAAGGCCCTGGGTGCCAACGACGCCTACCCGTTCTTCGAGAGACTCGGGGATCTCATCCTGACGGGTCCCACCAAGACCAACGTCATGGACGTCCGCCTCGTCCTGGTGGGGTAAGGCGACACGGGGGGAAGAGAGCAAAGGAGCGAGAGGGCTGGGGGGCGTGAAGCCGCGAAAGCCGCAACGCATCATCCGCGGCGGCACGCGGGGAGGTGAGGGAGCAGGCCCATGGCGGGACCGGAACCCGACCGGGCGAGGGTGATCATGCCTCCGCCTCTCCTTTACATCGGAGCCCTGGCCATCGGCGTGGGCTTGCACGCGATCCATCCCGTCCGGGTGATGCCGCAAGGCATCGCCCGCTTTGCCGGGGGGACCGCGTGCCTGCTCTCGCTCGCGCTCGGGGGGACAGGCCTGTGGGTGCTTCGCCGGGCGGGCACGAGCCAGAACCCAAGGCGTCCCACGACAGCCCTCGTCGTCTCCGGCCCGTTCCGGATCAGCCGCAACCCGCTCTACCTCTCGCTTCTCTGTCTCTACGTCGGGATCGCCCTTTTCGTGAACGGCCTCTGGCTTTTCCTGCTGGCGATCCCCCTGGTCGCTGTCCTGCGCCTTGGTATCATCGCCCCCGAGGAGCGCTACCTGGAGCGGAAGTTCGGTGACGAGTATCGTCGGTACCGGTCACGGGTCCGGCGCTGGCTCTGAGTGCCTGGCCCCCCAGGGGGCGGGCCTTCCTGATGATCGGCAACCTCACGTTCACGCTGTGCGACTACAAGAACACGCGGCTCGCCTTCCAGCGGGTGCCCCGGATGGAAGGCGAGGAGGGAGACCGCAAGGCGGCCCGGCCGGGGCTCTCGCTGCTGGAGCTGTTCGAGGATGACAAGCCGAAGTAAGCCTCCATGGCGAAGGACGGCAATGCGATCCGCCGTGGTTTCTGTGCTCTTGCTCCTGCTCGCAGCGACGCCACCGTGCGGGGCCGGAGAGGCCTCGGGGCTGATGGAGTGGAGGGGTCTCTATGGCGGACCGGGCACCCCGACCCAGCTTCTCGCACGGACCCCTGAGGAATGGGCCCGGATCTGCGCCGTCTTCGGACTCGCCGAGACGCCGTCGCCGGATTTTCGCACGCAGATGGCGGCGGCGGTTGGGATGGGGATGCGCCTGACCGGCGGCTACGCAGTCGAGATCCTCGGCGCCGAGGAGCACGACGGCATCCTCACCATCCGCTACCGCGAGCGCTCGCCCCGACCCAACGAGTTCGTCACCCAGGCGGTTACGGCGCCGTTCCACGTGCGGCTGCTGCCGCGGAGCGATGCGCAGCGCGTCCGGTTCGAGCGCGTCGCCGGGACGGACGGCTGACCCCAGTTTTGGAGGAATGAGCAGCCCCCGGTGATGTGCGAGAATCGCGTGGACTTGCGATGGGCAAGGTGCCCGGAACTGCGGAGCAGCCAGGAAGGAGGAAGTTGTCATGGCAGAGGCGAGGCAGCTCAAGCTCTCGGTGACAGGGATGACGTGAGGGGGATGCGAAAGGGAAGTGAGACAAGCCCTGGAAAGGCTTGCAGGCGTGAGAGTCATCGCTGTCGATCGGACGAAGAACGAAGCGCGCGTTACCCTCGAGGGTTCGGCAACATCCGTTGACCAGATGATCGCCGCCATCCAGGCAGCCGGGAGGTTTCAGGCGAAACTGGCCATGGGCTGAGCGAGTCAGTTACCGAGGGGAACTTTTCAGACGGGACGTTGTTCGGATATTTCGGTTGTGGAGCACGGGGCGACGGTCAGGCAGAAATCAGGAAAGGGTGAATCTCTGGCGGAACCAGGCCGGCGACGGACTCGCCGCGGGCGAGACGCGCGCGGATCTCCGTGGCAGACATGGCCGCAATTCTTGCTGGGAGCTGGATCATGTGGATCCGGTGGGCATGCGGCGCAACGTCCGGCTGGGCGAGGAAGGACGCGACGGCCTCGGGGGGATCGGGCGCGCGGTTGGCAGCGATGAACTCGCTCGCTCCGAACAGGGCGGATAATGAGGCCTCCAGGTCAGCGTAGTACTTCGGATCGAACAGGCGAACGAGGGTGTCGAAGCCGAGGATGAAGGCCAGTCGCGTCCCTGGAGGATAGTGGGGCAGGATGGCCTCGGCCTTGTCCACGAAGCGACCGCGGTTGCAGGCGGCGATAGAAAATGTCGGGCGCGACTCGGCGAAGCGCAGCAGCAGGCTGAGGCGCCGCTCCAGGCGGAAGCCCTCCACCGGTTTGTCCACGTTCGTTTTGGCCAGGACGAGCAGGACTTCATCGGGCGAGAAGATGCGACTGGCCTCCTGGATGAGCCAGACGTGCGCTGCCGTCAGAGGATTGAAAGAGGCCGATAGACAGAGCAGGTGACCCGCCTGCTCCCCGATTCCCGCCGGGGTGCGACGCACGAATGCCAGCCGGGGCGCTCCCTTCGGGTCGAGTCCCGCCAATAGATCCGCCATCGCCTTCTCGCTCTCGAATCTTTGCCCCTGCCTCATGATCCCGGATGGTCCTCTTACCGGCAAACGCTGAGAGGCCAGGAAGCTGCAATGCTGGGATGCCTGCAGCGTTCGAGCCTCCCGGCTTCCAAGCTTTCGATCTTTCCCAGGATATCGGGCTGACCGTCGCTGGTCAATGTCATGGGGCAGGTTTGTCGCAAGGCCACCAGGGACTCACCGTGTACGGATCAATCCGGAGCGACCGTGTGCCCGAATCTTCAATGCCGACGCGGACTTCACGCATCACGAGGGGATTTTCACCTTGACAAAGTGGAGCCGCCCCGGTACTTTCACCATTTGCCTTCCATGGGGATGACATGTTTCAGGGACTGAGCGACCGACTCAACGACATTTTCAAGCGGCTTCGCGGCTACGGACGGCTGAGCGAGGAGAACATCACCGAGGCCCTCCGCGAGGTGCGCCTGGCCCTCCTGGAGGCGGACGTCAATTTCAAGGTCGTCCGGTCCTTTCTGGAACGCGTGCGCGAGCGCGCCGTCGGTCGCGACGTCCTGGAGAGTCTGACCCCCGGCCAGCAGGTCGTCAAGGTGGTCTATGAGGAGCTGACAGCATTGATGGGCGGGGCGGCCAGCCAGCTCAAGACGGCCGGACAGCCTCCCACGCTGCTGATGCTGGTGGGCCTGCAGGGATCGGGGAAGACGACCACCGCCGGGAAGCTTGCCCGCCTTCTGAAGGAGAAGGGACGCCGGCCCCTACTGGTGGCGGCGGACCTGCAGCGGCCGGCGGCGCAGGAACAGTTGGCCACTCTCGGGAGGACCCTCGGCATCGAAGTGTATCGCAACGCCGGCGCGGCCTCTGCCGTGGTTGTCTGCCGCGAGGCGGTGAGTCAGGCGCGATCGCGCCTGCTGGATCCCGTCATCCTGGACACGGCCGGGCGTCTGCACATCGACGAGCCCCTGATGCAGGAGCTCGGTGCCATCAAGGGCGAGGTCAAGCCGACAGAGATCCTGATGGTGGTGGACGCCATGACGGGCCAGGACGCGGTGAACTCCGCCAGCAGCTTCCACCAGGCGCTGGACCTCACCGGCATCATCCTGACCAAGCTGGACGGGGACACCCGCGGGGGCGCGGCGCTGTCCATCCGCGCCGTCACGGGCACCCCGATCAAGTTCGTGGGCGTCGGGGAGAAGCTGGACGCCCTGGAGGTGTTCCACCCGGACCGCATGGCCTCGCGCATCCTGGGGATGGGCGACGTCCTGGGCCTGGTGGAGCGGGCGCAGGAAGCCTTCGACGTCAAGCAGGCGGCCACCCTCGAGAAGAAGCTCAAGGCGCAGCGGTTCACGCTGGAGGACTTTCGTGACCAGCTCCGGCAAGTCCGGGGCATGGGCCCGCTGGAGCAACTGGTGGGGATGATCCCGGGTCTCTCGCGGCTCAAGGGGCTGCCGGATGCCACCGCGCAAGAGCGCGAGCTGAAGCGGGTGGAGGCCATCATCGATTCCATGACGCCCGGCGAGCGGCAGCGACCCGAGATCCTGAACGGCGGCCGGCGCAAGCGCATCGCGTCCGGCTCCGGCACCAGCGTGGCGGAGGTCAACCGGCTGCTGAAGCAGTTTGCGGACATGCAGAAAATGATGCGGCAGCTCATGCAGGCGGGCAAGGGCGGTCGCATGCCCCGCCAGTTGCCGTTCTCCCTTCGCTAACCCCGACCGCGCCCCAGCACTCTCGGATGCCGTGGGGCGCCTAAGGACTCTTGAGGAGGTTGTATGGCGGTCAAGATCAGGTTGCGGCGCATGGGCACCAAGCAGACGCCCTTCTACCGTCTGGTGGTGGCCGACTCGCGCGCGGCACGGGATGGACGGTTTCTGGAGAGCCTGGGGACGTACGATCCCCGCAAGCGCCCCATCGGGCTCACGGTCGATGCAGACAAGGCGTTACATTGGCTGAAGCGGGGCGCCCAACCCACCGATACCGTCCGACAGTTGCTGAGCAAGGCGGGGGTCATGCGGCGTTTTGCCGAGCTCCGCGCCAAGCCACCGGCGACCACGTAACTCGCCGCACTCGCCGGAGGTGAGGCGCAGCCAGGCAGGCGCCCCAGCCTCCACCGCGCGGAACTGCCGAAGGGCGACGCATGGCGCAGCGGGGCTTTCTCATCCTGGGCCGAGTGATCAGGCCGTCTGGGGTCCGGGGCGAGGTGAAGATGGCCTGCTTCGCCGATTCGTGGGAGCCCTTCCGAACCCTGAGCCGTGTGTGGGTGGGCCCGCCGGACGGTCCGTTCCGGCCCGTCAGCCTGGAGCGTGCGCAGGCGCAGGATCGGGCGGTTGTCCTCAAACTGGCCGGCGTGGAGACCCCCGAGGGCGCGGCCGGCCTGATGGGATACGAGGTGGCCGTCCCGCGTGTCGAGGCCCCGTCGCTCCCGGAAGGGGTTTTTTACCATTACGACGTCCTGGGGCTCGAGGTGCGGGAGGGCGACCGATCCCTCGGGACCGTCTGCGAGATCCTGGAGACGCCGGCGCACGACGTGTATGTGATTCGGGGGCCGGCCGGGGAATGGATGCTGCCGGCCACCCGGGCGCACATCCGGCGGATCGACCCAGCGGCGGGGCAGATCGAGATCGAGCCCGGCACGGACCTGGCGTCCGCGACATCCGGAGGTGAGGAGAGCGCTGAAGCGGTTTGATGTCCTGACGCTGTTTCCGGGCATCTTCCAGGGCCCCCTGGAGGAGAGCATCCTGCGCCGGGCGCAGGACAACGGCCTGGTGGAGATCCGGGTGCACGACCTCCGGGCCTGGACGCACGACCGGCATCGTCAGGTGGACGACGAGCCTTACGGGGGCGGGGCCGGCATGGTGCTGAAACCCGAGCCGGCCTTCGAGGCCGTGGACGCGCTGCGCCGCGGGCCGCACACCCGGGTCATCGTCCTGTCGCCCCAGGGCCTCCCGTTCTCGCAGGCGACGGCCGAAGCGCTGGCCCGCGAGGAACACCTCATCCTCCTCTGCGGGCGCTACGAGGGCTTCGACGACCGGATCCCGCAGGGGCTCGACGCGCTGGAACTCTCCATCGGGGACTACGTCCTGACCGGAGGGGAGTTGCCCGCCCTGGTGGTTCTGGACGCGGTGGCCCGGCTGATCCCCGGGGTCCTGGGAGACGCGGCGTCGGCCCAGACGGATTCCTTCGCGACGGGGCTCCTGGAGTACCCGCAGTACACCCGGCCTCCGGCGTACCAGGGCATGGCGGTGCCGCCCATCCTGCTGTCGGGCGACCACAAGGCCATCGCCAGGTGGCGGCGCAAGGAGGCAATCCGGCGCACGCGCGAGCGGCGGCCGGATCTGCTGGCGCGGGCGGCACTCTCCGAGCTTGACCGGGAGCTCTTGACGGAGGTCGAGGAAGAGGCGGCGGAGAAGGCCGCAGCCAAAAATGGAAAACGGACAACCGACGGCTGAAAACCGATCAACGTGATTCCCGATTGTCGGTTGTTCCGCCAAGGGCGGGTCCGTTTCTCATTTTACATTCTCGTCCGCCCAGCGGGCGGAGCAGGGGGACACGGTCATGTCACTCATCCAGGCGGTTGAAGAGCAGCACCTGCGCAAGGACCTGCCGCCGTTCAGGCCCGGAGACACCGTCAAGGTCCAGGTGAAGGTGGTCGAAGGCGACAAAGAGCGACTGCAGGCGTTCGAGGGGATCTGCATCCGGCGCCGGGGGGGCGGGCTCAGCGCGACGTTCACGGTTCGCAAGGTGACCTACGGCGTGGGGGTGGAGCGGACCTTCCCCTTGCACTCGCCGAGCATCGACCGGATCGAGGTCCTGCGCCAGGGGCAGGTGCGCCGGGCCAAGCTCTACTACCTGCGCAAACTGAAGGGCAAGGCGGCGCGGATCAAGGAGCGGCGCACGCAGTAGATGCACCGTCGCTGAACGCACCCCCATGGTTAGATCCCGCATGGGAGACCGCACGCGGCACGGGCGACCGGGGTTGGCGGGAGCGGCGTCCTCGTCGCGGCGGCGTGGCGACACGGGCAAGCGGGGATCCGGCCTCTGGGACGTCGAGGTCCCCGCGGGGTCCCTCGTCGCCGGCGTGGATGAGGCGGGCCGCGGGAGCCTGGCCGGTCCGGTCGTGGCGGCTGCGGTGATCCTCCCCCATGATGCCGTGCTCCCGGGCCTGACGGACAGCAAACTGTTGAGCCCGGCGGTCCGGTCCCGGCTGGCGGAAGCGATCCACGCCGCCGCCACATCCTGGGCGGTGGCGGCCGTCGAGGCCGCGGACATCGATGCCACGGACATCCTGCGCGCGACCCTTCGAGCCATGGCGGAGGCGGTGCGCCAGCTTGCGCCCCAGCCCGATCTGGTGCTGGTGGACGGCAACGTCGTCCCGGGCCTGCGCATGCCCGCACGCGCCATCATCCAGGGGGACCGGCGCGTGCCGGCCATCTCGGCCGCATCCATCCTGGCAAAAGTGATCCGGGACCGCATCATGGAAGACTGGGGGGCCCGGTTCCCCGCCTACGGGTTCGCGCGACACAAAGGCTACGGGACGGCTGCCCACTGCGCGGCGATCGCGCAACACGGGCCGTCGCCCATCCACCGCCGGACGTTCGCCGGCGTCCGCGAGTACGTAGGGGAGACCGGCCTCCAGGTCCCGCTGTGGTGACGGGCCACCGGCAGGCGGTGGGGCGCCGCGGCGAGGAAGCCGCCCGAGCCTTCCTGAAGCGCCGTGGGGTCCGAATCCTGGCGGAGAATTTCGTCTGCGCCGCCGGCGAAATCGACCTGATCGGGCGGGACAGGGACAGCCTGGTCTTCATCGAGGTCAAGGCGCGGACCTCGGATGCCTTCGGGCCGCCGCACCTCGCGGTGCATCTCCGGAAGCAGCGGCAGATCGTCCGGGCCGCGCAGTGGTACCTGGCCGAGCAGCGGATGCGGGAAGTGGCGTGCCGGTTCGATGTCCTGGCCGTGACATTTCCCCGAGACGGCGGGACCCCGCGGGTGGATTGGGTGCGGGACGCCTTCCCGTCGGAGGGGGAGGAGGTCTGGTGATGATCGAGGACGCAGAGATGATCAGGCTCCACGAGGTCCTGGGCGCCGTCCCCTTCTTCCACGAGCTGACCCCGGAGGAACTCGACCGGATCATCGCCCTCGGCCGTCTGGTCACGTATCCCAAGAGCTCTCTGCTGTTCCAAGAGGGAGACCCCGGCGAGGCGCTGTACATCGTCGTGGATGGGTCGGTCCGCATCGGCAAGGTCGTCCCCGGGGCCAAGGAGGAAGCCATGGCCTTCATCGAGCGCGGGGGCTGCTTTGGCGAAATGGCCCTGTTCGACGAGTTTCCCCGGTCGGCCACGGCCGTTGCGCACGAGGAGTGCCGGGTCCTGTTCATCGACAAGCAGGCCTTTCTCAACCTCCTCCGCAGCGAGCCGGTCATCGCCAGAAAAATCCTCTGGGCGTTCTGTCGCACTTTGTCCGTGCGATTGCGGGAGACGACCGACCGCATCGTTGCCGTCTTGGCCCTCGCCCGCCCGTTCTAGCCGCGGCCCGAGATACCTGACCGCCAAGGCGCCAAGGAGGCTCAGGCTGCCCTGGGCTTTCCTGTTGACAGGCAAGGACCCGTTGGGTAGCGTGCGGAGGAATGGGTGGGGGAGTTTTCTGGCAAAGTGTTCGCCAACAGTTGACCGTGGTCTGCAACCGGAGGCGCTGTTGTGTCCGACTGGTCGGTCCAACGACGATTCCCGCGTTACTCAATCCAGCTCCCGTTCCTCCATAAGACAAACGTTCCCGCGGCCAGCCGGGCGGGGGTGGGCTGGACCCGCGATCTGAGCGAAGGGGGCGCCTGCGTAGAGCTGGCCGAGGCCGTCCCAGCCCGGATACCCCTTCGCCTCCTCCTGCGAACGGATCGAGGCGGGATCGAACTGGAGGCGCAGGTGATCTGGGCCGGGGGCGCGGGTCGGTCGGGTGGAGGCATCCTCCACGGGGTGGTCTTCACCCGTCTCCTTCCTGACCAGCTCCAGGCGTTGCGTGAGCTGATCCGGTCCAAGGGGCAGGTGCGGAATGCCGGGGTCCGGGTGTCACTGGAAATCTCCGTCACGTGCAAGCTGGCGGGAACCAGGAGGCCGGCCTTCGAGGGGTTGACGGGAGATGTCAGCCACGGCGGTCTGTTACTCCTTCTTCCCGAGGTCGTTCCCCCGGGAGCGACGATGACCGTCACCCTTCACACGCCCAAAGGGCCGCTCACGGTGGAGGGAGCGGTCGTCTGGGTGGAGCCACCTGGGGGACGGGCGGTCGGGCCGCCGTTCCGGCACGGCTTTAAATTCACGACACTCCGCTGGTCCACCTCGCTGTCCCTCGGTCTCTTCCTGGCAGTGGCAGCCTGAAGCCCGCCTCCGCCAGCCACGAACCCGCCCCAGGCCTTCCGCGTCCCGGGGCGTTTCTCTCTTCAAAAACAACCGCCCGGTTCCGTTCGTAATTATAAATAGGGGACGCCCATGAAAATATAACTTTCCCTATTTTGCCATTCCTGCCCTCTCCTTGCCATGCCTCGCCACGGCCGAATCGAGCGGCCGGGGACCAAGGGTGGGCTGTTGCGCTCGGTCGTCGCGGTGGCTTCCACCCGCCGCTCCCCTGGTTCACACTTTGAGACGAAGCGCTGCGGTTGGCGAAGCTTTTGCGGACCGCAGCGCGCTGCCATCCTGGGTCTGTCTGCACTTGCCCATCCGGCGCCGATGAGAGAGAATCCCGCATCGTCCCCGGTGATCAGTGACGGTGCGGTCCGCCGTCGGACTCGTCCCAATGCGCCATGCCACCACTGCAAAGCTATAATCCGATCGTCATCGGCTTCGTAGAGGGCAAGGGGGCCGTCCACGTCCCCCTCCAGGCCGCCCGGGACGGGTACGGGCAGCTTCCCAGCAATTACGGGCTCCTCCCGGGTGCGGAGGGCCGGCGGGCCCGGAGGGCGCTGAACCTCCCGGTCGGCCTCGCCATCATGGATCTCCTCCGGGAAGGCAGGAACCTGCCAGAGATCGTGAGGACATGCTACGAGCGATGGGGGCGGGACTTCCAGGCAGACTTCCAGGTGCACATCGAGCGATTCCATCGCTTCAACGACCCGTGGACGCTGTGGCGGGTCGTAGAGGAGAACAGCGAGACTCTCGCCGAGTGCCTGGCGTTGGATGTTCCGGAGTACCTTTCCGCCCACAGGCTCGTCCCGCGCTCGACGCTGCGATCCATCCCGGCAGACCGTCTCCTGTCGAAGGCCAAAGGGATTCTTGCGAAGAAGCGGAGGAATCCCGCCCACGCGGGCGAGCAGGAACGGATCGAGGAGGCTCTCACCCTCCTGGACGCCAAGGAACTCCTGGGCAAGCTCACCCGCGTCCTGGGCGGCGAGGTCAGCCGCTGGGGGAGAGATCGTTTGGTCCCTCACGCGGATGAGATCGCCCGGATCCTCTGGGAGTTGTCGCGGCACCTGCCGCTCACCGGCGTGGATAGGCTGTCCTGCGTGCGGGGCTGCGATGTGGAGGTCGAGTTCGTGCCGAGGGACGCCTTGTTCCTTGCGCTGGGCAAGGAGGTCGGGGACTGCACAGCCGACAAGCTGTTCCGGCAGGTCGACCGGGACGTCGAGAACATCTACTGGACAGTCTTCTCCTGGTTCCTCGATCGAAACTACCAGATCCTGCGAGTCTATTCCGACGGTCAGTTTGTCATGAAGGTCCACATCTTGCCCATGCTCGCCGTCAACCCGAACGGCGGGAAGATCTTCCTGGCGGTGGACGCCATCGAGACGACGCCGGTCTTCCGCGAAGACACGCCCGTCGGCGATCCTGACCTTCTGGAGAAGAAGGAATACATCTTCGCGCGGATGGTGGGTGAGGTGCAGCGGCTCGCGCAGACGATGGGGATCGAGCAAGTCTATGCCGAGCGGTTCTCGAATACGGCGTGGGTGCGGCGGGAACTCGAACGGTTTCCCGAGATTTACCTGCACATCGGAAGCATCCAAAAGATCGACGAGTTGGAGGACGTCTTCGAGGTGTCGAAACGGGTGTGCGCCGCGGCGGGACGGGAGCGCCCGTCCAGCATCTTCATGGAACTTCAGATGAGGAACACGTTCCTGCTGCCGGGCGCCGCGACCGTTCGGGGCGTGAAAGTGTTTGCGGTGCTGGCGGGAGACGCGCGCCTCGGCCTCCCCATGAAGCGAGTCTTCGGCGTGTAGGCTCACGCTAATCATGAAAGGGGACGCCCATGAAAATATAACTTTCCCTATCTCGCCATTCCTGCCCTCTCCTTGCCATGCCATACCATGGGTGGATCGAGGCGCCGGGGACCAAGCGCGGGGCCGTTGGGCGCGGTTGTCCCGGTGGCTTCAATCCGCCGCTCCCTTGATTCACACTTTGAGACGTAGCTCTGGGACCGCCGGAGCCTCGCCGCCACGTCCACCTGCGTCGGCCCCGGCTCGATCCGGTGATCCTGATTCCACGGACCCTCCTCGTTCCCCAAAGCTTTTCGATTGACGCCGCCGCCGCCCCTGTGCTAGAGACGCCTCATTCCCCTCACGACTCCCCTCACCCGCAGCCGGAGGGGCCCTCATGCTGGCCAAGGTCCAGAGCAGCGCGGTGCTCGGCGTCGATGCCTACCTCGTGGACGTGGAGGTGGACATCGCCCTCGGTCTGCCCACCTTCAACACGGTCGGCCTCCCGGATGCGGCGGTGAAAGAGAGCCGCGACCGGGTCAAGGCGGCCATCAAGAACTCCGGCTTCGAATTCCCCGCCAAGCGCATCACCGTCAACCTCGCTCCGGCCGACATCAAGAAGGAGGGCGCTGCCTTCGACCTGCCAATGGCCGTGGGGATCCTGGCGGCCCAGGACCTGGTGCGCCCCGACCGCCTGGGCCGGCTGGTCATCCTGGGCGAGCTGTCGCTGGACGGTGGGGTGCGGCTGATCCGGGGAGCCCTATCCATGGCGGTGGCGGCCAAAGAGGCAAACCTGGAAGGGGTGATCGTCCCCGCCGAGAATGCGCCCGAGGCTGCGGTGGTGGACGGCGTCGCCGTCTACGGCGTGGAGAGCCTCCAGCAGACCGTGGCCGTTTTGAATGGGGAGCAAGAACTTCCCCCGACCCGGGTTGACCTGGAAACCGCTTTCGCCGAGACGGCGGAGTACGCCGTGGACTTCACGGACGTGAAGGGGCAAGAGCATGCCAAGCGGGCCCTGGAGGTGGCGGCGGCCGGCGGGCACAACATCCTGCTCATCGGCCCCCCGGGCTCGGGAAAGACGATGCTGGCCAGGCGGCTGCCCACGATCCTGCCGACGCTGTCCCTGGAGGAGGCGATCTCGACCACCAAGGTGCACTCGATCTGCGGGTTGCTGCTGCCCCGGATGGCGCTTTTGGCCGCCCGGCCCTTCCGGGCGCCGCATCACACGATCTCGGACGCCGGTCTCATCGGCGGCGGGACCATCCCCCGGCCGGGCGAGGTGAGTCTGGCGCACAACGGTGTGCTGTTCCTGGACGAGCTGCCCGAGTTCAAGCGGCACGTCCTGGAGGTCCTGCGGCAGCCCCTGGAGGACGGCCAGGTCACCATCGCGCGGGCGCTGTCCTCCCTGACCTACCCGGCCCGTTTCATGCTGGCCGCGGCCATGAACCCCTGCCCGTGCGGCTACGCCACGGATCCCACGAAGGAATGCTCCTGCACGCCGCTCCAGATCCAGCGCTATCTCGCCCGCATCTCCGGCCCGCTCCTGGACCGGATTGACATCCACATCGACGTCCCGCCGCTCAAGCGGCGGGAGCTCAGCGGCGATCCGTCCGGCGAGCCATCACCCGCTATCCGCGAGCGCGTGCGCCGCGCCCGGCAGATCCAGCAGGACCGCTTCCGCCGCAGCAAGGTCTACTGCAACGCCCACATGAGTCCCCGCCAGATCCGCAGACACTGCCAGGTGGAGGGGGAAGCGCGGAGCCTCTTGGACACGGCCATGGAGCGTCTGGGCCTGTCGGCGCGCGCCTATGACCGCATCCTGAAGGTCGCCCGGACCATCGCCGACCTCGAGACCGCAGAGGCGATTCAACCCGAACACATCGCCGAGGCCATCCAGTACCGGTCGCTCGACCGCGGCCCGAGGCGATGACGGCGGCGGGCACGATAGGGAGGCAGTCTCGCCGAGGCAGAGGTAGCGTCCATAGCTACCCGTAACAGAGGAGGGCGCGCACATGCCAAAGGTCACGCAGCTCGTACTGAACCTGCAGAGCAAGCCGGGAGTGCTGGCGAACGTGGCGGGGGTTCTGGGCAAAGCAGGCGTCAACATCGAGGGGATCTGCGCCGTGGAGACGGCCGGTCGAGGGAAGATTCGCCTGCTCACCTCTGACGCCGCCAAGGCGGAGGCCGCCCTGAAGGCCGCCAAGATCCGTTGTGGGCGCGAGGAAGCGATCTCCGTGCCGCTGGAAAATCGGCCCGGGGCGGTGGCGGAGGTGGCGCAGAAGCTGGCGCAGGTCAAGGTGAACATCAAGTGCGCGTATGGCACCACGGGCGGCGCAGGGCAGGCGGCGGTCGTCCTGAGCGTTTCCAACCTTACGAAGGCGGTTGCCGCCCTGGGCGGATAGCCTCCGAACGGGTTTCGTGAGCGCGGGTGACGGGGCGGTGGATCGGTCGCCCCGTCACCCCCTGATGTCCACCTTCCGACAGGTGCCCCTGCCGTCCTGGCGAGTGGCATCCTCCGACTCACCTGACGAATTCTCGGCAATCTCCCATTGTATCCAGGAAGATACCTCCGCGTATCCTCGCCGGTACCGCGACCGTGGCGTCCCCAGATCCCCAGCTGCAAGTCCCTGCCCGCTAACCCGTTATGAATTGAGGGGTTCACGGATCTATGGGGCTCGAGAGTCGCGTTGGCACTCGCGTTGCTTTTCACTCCGCATGTCCGACACGATAAGGAGGGGGGCAAGATGAATCGCACAGACATGCCAACGACCGTATGCCAGACAGGCGACCGAGATATGCGTGAGTTCTCCCGAATCCCGGTGGTGATCCCCGTTCGTGTGGAGATCTTCCCCACCTCGCAAGTGGCAGCGTTCGCTGTGGTGCCCGGCGCGCTCCTCAACATCGGGCGGGGTGGGGGAAGGGTGCGCGTCCGGTGGGAGTTCCCACCCCGCACCCGCCTGTTCATCTCGCTGCCGATCGGGATGCCCAGCTTGCGGCTTCCGGCCGAGGTGATCTGGGCGTGCCATCCTCCCGATGGGGGACCCGAACCTGCCGTGTACGGTGTTCGATGGGCAGAGCCGCTGTCCTCGACGATCCTGGAGACGATCCTGCTAAGGCAGGGTCTCGCCAGCAAGCCGGAGGTGGTCCATGCACCCGGATTCAGAGCCTGACACCCAAAGCGAGGAAGGCGGTCCGCCCATTCTGATCCTCGATCCTGATTCGAGGATCGCCGAGGCTCTGGCGCTGGCCCTGAGGCGACGGACACAGGTGGAGCGGGTGACCAGCGGGATGGCAGCCCTGTTGGTCGCGGGGAAAAGGGAGGTGGGGCTCGTTCTCGCCCGTGGCCATCTTCCGGACATCTCCCCGGATGACTTCCTCCGGCTTCTGCGCCTGCTGCGGCCCGGCATCCGGGTGGCCCTTCTGGGCACGGAGGCTCCGTCGCAGGGATTCCTGGAGGCCAAACCGGACGTGTATTTCCCCGAGCCGATCCAGCTCAAATACCTGTTAGCCCATTTTCCCCAGTTTGAAGCCAAAATGAGTGCTTCGTGGAGATGCACCCCTTGAGATCATTGGGGAAGCGGACCCGAAACTCGAAAAAGGCGTTGTAGTGACAAATCGTATCTGACCCTATTGAC
>Ga0315279_10002793_pt1 | contig 25474 bp, 22 predicted proteins | sample YL17G06_20_MG_FD_203694 | JGI IMG/M metagenome (GOLD analysis project Ga0315279, IMG submission 203694) | Sediment microbial communities from Yellowstone Lake, YNP, Wyoming, USA - YL17G06_20 | ecosystem: Environmental > Aquatic > Freshwater > Lake > Sediment | place: USA: Wyoming | collected...
ACGGGCTCCTTGCGTAGCTCTCGCCCCCGTCCCCCTCGTTGTGTCTGTAAACGATGTCATGGCACTTCCCGCTGTAAACGATGTCGTGGCATTTGATAAGTAGGCAGTAGGAAGCAGAAAGTACGGAGCGGACTCCCGTTGCACCCTACTCCCTATTTCCTACTTCCTACTCCCGCACTTGTTCGATCAATGAGGAGGAACATTGGCCCAAGCAGAAATCGGCATCATTGGTGGAAGCGGACTGTACAATATGGCGGGCATCGAGCGAGTGCGGAAGGTTCGCGTCAATACGCCCTTCGGAAAGCCCTCGGACGCCTACGTCTTAGGCACGCTTGCGGGGCGCCAAGTCGCCTTCCTGGCCCGCCACGGAAGCGGGCATGTCCTCCCGCCTTCCGGCCTGAACTTCCGGGCGAATATTTACGGTTTCAAGAGGCTGGGCGTAGAGCGGATCATTTCTGTCAGCGCCGTGGGCTCGCTGCGGGAGGAGTATCGGCCGACGGATGTGGCCCTGCCCACGCAATTCTTCGATCGCACGCACCAGCGCGTTTCGACCTTCTTCGGCGTCGGCCTTGTCGCGCACATTAGTTTTGACATGCCCGTATGCCCGACCGTGGTTGATGTGCTGGGCAGAAGCTGCTCGGCCCTTGGCACCCCGTGCCATATAGGCGGTACGTACGTCTGCGTGGAGGGGCCCGCCTTCTCGACCAAGGCGGAATCCACCGTGTACCGCTCCTGGGGCATGGACGTCATCGGCATGACCAGCCTGCAAGAGGCGAAATTGGCTCGCGAGGCAGAAATCTGTTACGCGGTCCTGGCGATGGTCACGGACTATGATTGCTGGCATCCGGAGCACGATGCGGTGACCGTCAAGCAAGTGTTGGAGTACTTGTCGCGGAATAGCGAGAGTTCGGAGAAAATTCTTCAGCACGCGGTGCGGTCCTTGCCGGAAGAACGGACCTGCAAGTGCGGGGAAGCGCTGGCACACGCCATCTTGACGGATCGGAAAAAGATCCCCGCGGGAACGAAAAAGAAACTCGCATGGCTGGTGAGCAAATACCTAAAGTAACACTTTAAGATGTTTCCGAAAACATTTGGGTAGCGCAGGTTCCGTCCTTTGAACCTGCGGCTCTTCCGGGTTTTAGCCGTGTCGAAGGAGGACATGAAAAGCCGCAAGTCCAGAGCCCGCCCCGGCTCGTGTTTGCTCATCGCATGCCCGTTCGGCGACGGGGGCCGGGAACGGGCCGCGGAGTGGGACTTGCGCTACTGACTTCGTGCCATTGGACATTCCTATGTCATTGCTCGTTGTCGGCTCGGTAGCTTTTGATTCTATCCAAACGCCTCACGGCTATGCCGAAGGGGTCTTGGGAGGCTCGGCGACCTTTTTTTCGGTGGCGGCAAGTTGGTTCGCCCCGGTCAGTGTGGTGGCGGTGGTAGGCGAGGATTTCGACGCCGAACACTTGCGCGTTTTCCAGAGCCGGGCAATTGACACTACAGGCATCGAGCGAGTTCCCGGCCGGACGTTCCGCTGGCGAGGCGAGTACGCGGGCAGCATGAATGAAGCGCGGACGCTCGAGACCCAGCTCAATGTCTTCGAGCGATTCGCACCCAAGATTCCACCATCTTACCTGGATAGTGAATTTGTTTTTCTGGGCAACATTGATCCGGTATTACAGCTCCATGTGCGCCAGCAACTCCCCAAAGCCCGGCTGGCCGCGTTGGACACCATGAATTTCTGGATCCAGGGGAAGCTGGATGACCTGAAGAAAACCCTGGCCGCAGTGGATGTTCTGCTGGTGAACGAGGGCGAGGCTCGGATGCTCTCCGGGGACCACAACCCGAAGAAGGCTGCGAAGGCCATTCGGGAGATGGGGCCGCGCATCGTGGTGATCAAGCGCGGCGAGCATGGCGTGACGCTGTTTGCGCAGGGCTCGATCTTTTCTGCGCCGGGTTATCCCCTGGACGTCGTCCATGACCCCACCGGGGCCGGTGATACCTTTGCCGGAGGTTTCATGGGCCACTTGGCTCGCACGGCAGACCTCTCCGACGCCAACTTTCGGCGCGCGGTGGTTTTCGGGTCAGTGATGGCGAGCTTCGCGGTGGAAGAGTTCGGCCTCAGACGCTTGCTCCGGCTCACCCGCCAGGAAATAGATACCCGCTATCGGGAGTTCAAAACTCTCACCCATTTTGACCCCGATCCCGAAGTTCGAACGGAGGAAGCTGATCGAAGCCCCTTATAATTCGTTCGTCATGTTGTGAATATTCGATCCCGCCGAGGTTGAAACTGTTCTTCGTTACGCGCTCAGGCCTTTCCAGAAACGCTGGGCTTAACGCCCGAAACCGGGATCCTGATTCGGGATCGGGGTTGATGAATGAGCCCACGCCCGACGCGACCGGATCTCCTGAACGAGGCGCGTCTTTGTCGCGCGGCTGGATGAGCGCGGCGGCGGCGCTCATCGTGGCGGTAGCCCTTACCAGCCTTTATTTTTTCTATTCGCGGGGGCTTTCCAACCTTTATGGCGACGGCATCGCTCATATGGAGGGCGCGCGGCGCCTCCTTGACTCCTTGACTCCTGGCTACGAGGAAATCGGCAGCGTATGGCTGCCGCTGTTTCACCTGGTGACTGCGCCTCTCGCCCTGAGTGATTTCCTCTGGCGCACCGGGTTGGGAGGGAGCCTGATTTCCACCGCGGCATTGGCCGGAACGGCCTGGTTTTTGTTTCGCCTGGCTATGGAGATCCATCGGAACGTCGCTGCGGGTGTTTTGGCGCTGGCAGGGGCTCTGCTGTGTCCGAACTTTCTTTACTTGGCCAGCACGCCGCTGACGGAGCCGCTGGCCATCTTCTGGGCCGTGCTGGTGGTCTACGGTCTCTTTCGCTACCGAGAAACAGGACGGCTCCGAGCGCTGGTGGGAGCGGCTTTGGCAGCGTTGCTCGGCACGCTCACCCGCTACGACGAGTGGTACGTGCTTCCTTTTGCGGCGCTGTTCGTCCTCCTGGCGCGGGAGGAGTCCTGGGTAGCTCGCGCCCGCCACGCCATCGTTTTCTCCCTCATCGCGGGGGCTGGACCCCTGCTCTGGATTCTTCATAACGCCTACCGCTTCGGCAATCCTCTCGAGTTTTACAATGGGCGGTTTTCCGCGCAGGCCATCTATGCGCACCAACTCGCTACGACGGCGTTCCCGTATCCGACGGATGGCAGCCTGGTGCTTTCCGCCCGCTATTATCTGGAGGACTTGAAGCTGGTGATCGGAGTCTGGCCGTTGGCGCTGGCGGTGTTGGGTCTGGTGGCGTGGGCCGCCAACCAGCATGAGCGCAGCAGGAGTGCCGTCGCATTGTTATTCCTGGTTCCACTGCCTTTCTATCTCCACGCCCTGGCGTATGCAGCGGTCCCTCTCTATGTGCCCACGCTCTTCCCGTACACCTATTACAATTTGCGGTACGGGTTGGCAATGGTCCCGGCCGTTGCTCTCCTGCCTTCCTGCCTGCTCTCTCCTCGCCTGCCGCAGAGACTGCGCCACGGGTTGCTGCTCGTCTTCCTGGTCATGCTGGCAGGCCAGGCGATTTCCATCGCCTGGGCTGGGGCGCGCGAGCTCGCAGTGGTGAAAGAAAGTATCCTCAATACGCCTTGCCGGTCCAAGCGACAGCAGGCTATCATCCGCTTCTTCCGTGACCATTATCCCGCGAGGCGGGACCAGAAGGTCCTGATGGCGGTGGGGAAATGGCCGTGCGTGATGCCGGAGGTCGGCATCTATTTCCGCAACACCCTCACCGACGCCAACCGCAAATACTGGGTGAGACTGCGCTCGCAACCCGAGAGGTGGGCGGAATGGATTGTTCGCGGCGACGGCGACGCCGTCGATGAGCTGATGCGCGCCTACCCGCAGGCATTTAGAAATTTCGAACTGCTCATGAAGGAGACGTTCCCCGGGGAAGGCGGCGTAGCGGTTTATCGCCGCCGGGCGTTGGAGCACAGCGGCGGCCCTTGACAAAATGACGAGCCGTAAGGTCGCACGGTGGACCTTGCGCTACAAACTTTGTAACCTCGGCGTCAGGCCTGCGGTTGTTCCTGAAAGCTTATTCATCCCGATCGCGAAGTTGGGGGGTTGACGAATGCTTTCGCCTTCGACATCCGGAAGTTGGCCTGCCCCGCTCTGCGGGATCGAATCTCGCAGAGCGGGATTGGGTTTGTTCGCACAACGTCGGCTGAAACCATCGCGGACGATCTTCACGAAACACGGGTTAAAATCGTGCAGTCAAGGCCAACATCGGGATCGGGGTTCATGGCTCAAGACATGAAAATCCCTTTTGCCAAATTTCACGGACTGGGCAACGATTTCCTGGTTGTTCACGGCCGCGGCCTTCCCCGCGCACTGCCTGGATTCACGCGCAGCATCTTGAGCCGAAACACCGGCGTGGGCGCGGACGGACTTGTAGTCGTTCTGCCCCCGCGAAGTAAAAAGCACGACGCGCGGGTGCGCTTCTTTAATGCCGACGGCAGCGAAGCGGAGATGTCCGGCAACGGCATCCGTTGCGCCGGGGCTTTCCTGGTGGGCCGCAAGCGCCGGAAGCGCGCTCTGCGGATTGAGACACGGGCAGGGGTGAAGTCCCTCGAAACAGTCCAGGCAGAGGAAGGGAAGTGGACTTTCCGCGTGGGGATGGGCGCCCCTATTCTGGAACCTGCCAAGATTCCGTTCAAGGCCGCGGATGTTTCTACGCCTGTTCTGGGCTTTCCGCTGCGTACTCACGGAGGCGTCTGGCCGGTGACGGTCACTTCCATGGGCAATCCCCACTGCACCGTGTTTGTAGCTGATTACGCCCGTATTGACTGGGCCAGCGTGGGGCGCAAGATTGAGACCCATAAACTATTCCCAAATCGCACGAACGTCGAATTTGTAAAGCTCATTTCCAAGAACGAGATTGAAGTGCGTTTTTGGGAACGTGGGGTCGGCCACACGATGTCCTCCGGTACGGGTTCCTGCGCCGCTGCGGTCGCCAGCATCCTGCATGGTCTCACGGGCCGTGAGGTCCGCGTGCGGACGGAGGCTGGCCTCTTGGAAGTAGCTTGGCCGGAGAAGGGGGAGATTTCCCTTACTGGTCCTGTGGAGCTCGTGGGACAGGGGACGTACTTTTATCCCTAGGCCTAAGCGCGATACGTGGGGCCAGCGAGTGTGTGTGAAAACTCGGCCTCCCTGACGTAGAGCCCGCGCTCCGTCGCCAGAGCGTCTCGCCGCTAAGTGATGTGCGCTCGACCAGGCCTGGGAAGGCGAGCCGCGGTTCGTAGCGCAGGTCTCGCTCTTCAGACCTGCGGCTCTTCAACGTCTTTTCGCGAACCCCCTGGCTGGCGCCAGCGCCGCCAAACGAAGAGGCTTTCGCTAGAAAGGAACATCGTCCTCGGTGATTTGCGGTTCGGGGGGCGGTTCCGCCTCGGCAGGCCGCTCGCTGGAGGGTCGCTCCGCTCCTGCCGCAGCCACCCGCTCCGCACCGGCGGCAGCCATGCGCTCCGAGTCAGCCCTGGAGCCGAGCATCCTCATGTCCCGGGCAACAATATCGTAAGCTGTCCGCTTATTCCCGGCTTGGTCTTCCCACTGGCGGCTGCGGATGCTGCCCTCGATGTAAACCTGCTTGCCCTTGGTTAAGTACTCGCCGCAAATCTCTGCCAGCTTGTTCCAGGCAACGATGTTGTGCCATTCGGTACGCTTCTGCTGCTCGCCCGAGCGGTCCTTGAAGACCTCGTCGGTGGCCAGGGAAAACTTGGCCATCGGAGCGCCGCTCGGGGTGTACTTGATTTCGGGGTCCTTACCCAGGCGACCGATGAGAATCACTTTGTTGACCGAGCCTGATGACATGGGTACCTCTCAGTCCTGAGATTCCGCCGGGCGTCAAACGCCGCCGCAGTCCGTCCTCTGCATCCTCGCCTGCCCTTCGGAGCCGGGCGGTTGGCACGGTGGCTTGCCAAGACACGCGCTTAGTCCGTACTCCGGCGAGGCATGGAAATGCCCAGCCGCTTCAGCTTCTGGCGGGCGAGGGTAGCTTCGTTGGAGTTCGGATATTGCTGAATCACCGAACGCAGTTCCCGTACACCTGCGGTTTTCTCTTCCAGTTCGAGCAGTGCAAACCCTTTTTTGAGCTGCGCGGCCGCTGCCTTGTTGCCTCCCGGATAACGCTCCACGCACTTGTCGTATTCCACGATCGCTTGTTTGTAATTTCCTTGGCTGTAATAACTGTCTCCAATGTAGAACTGGGCGTTGGAAGCACGATCGGTGTCGCCATAGTAGCGGAGATAATCCTGGAACGTCTTGGTGGCCAGATCGTACTGCCCGCCGCTGTAGTAGGTTAACCCTGAGCTGTAGAGGGTCTCGGGGTCGGGGACGTTTGAGGGAGGTCTCACATCTCCGCCCGCGGCCGGCGTGGCGCCCCCGGCAGGGGCCGTGCCCGCCGTGGTCTGCGCATTGAGGGTCTGAATAATGTTCTGGGTCTGCGCCAACTGCTCGCTGAGCTTGGCCATCCGCGCCTTGGCTTCATCCAAGCTTTCGCCTAGCGCCTGAATTCTCTGGTCCATGGAGTCGAAGCGGGCATTAGTGGAGGCGAGGTTTTGCCCCATGGCCCCACTCAGCTTGTCTACGTTGGACTTCATCGAGTTCACGTTGTCGTTGGCCTGTTCGATGAGGGTTTTGAGGATGGCTGTCTGCGTGTCGAGCGTCTTCTGCATATTCTGGACCGCCTGTTGGAGCGTGTCCAGTTGCTGCATCATCTGGAGCGTTTCTTTACTCACGCCGTAGGCTGGGTCGGCGCTCCAAGCCAGGAGCGCCAGGGCGAGCAGGGTGAAGGTAAATTGCTTTTTCAATGTTGGTTAGACCTCGCTCTTCAGAATTACCACTGGAGTCAGTCTAACCTTTTGTCGCTGCTTGGGTCAACCGACAAACCACGTCGAGAGTCGAGAGTCGACAGTCGAAAAGAGAGATGTTGCCCCGCCCCTAGCCACTCACTATGCGCTGTGCTGCTGTCCGGCTATCAACGTGGTAGAATCCTGAGTGTGGGAGGGCACCGGAAAGTACCTTCGGTTGTAGGGCCGGTGCGCGGAAGCAGTTAGTGGGTCAGCCCCTATGGACGCCCAACGGCGTATTTCGCACCGTTTTTATGGGCTGGCGACCAGCTTAGGGGCATTCGCAACCCTGCTTCCTCTTGTCTGCCTTGTTGCCCATGCCGGGCAAAAGCCCGATCAATCCGAACTGAGCAGCCACGAAGCCCCACCCACGTTCCAACTGCGGGTGGAGCGCAACCTGGTCGTTGTCCGCGTGGTCGTGCGCGACTCCAAGGGGCGCGCGCTCGGCAACCTGCGCAAAGACGATTTCACCTTGACCGACAATAGCAAGCCCCAAACCATTTCCGGGTTTTCGCTTGAGGAGGTCAGTGCCCCACCCGTGGCCGCGAAAGCCCCGGCGAAGAAGGAAGTAAAGCCTGCGCCTGTGCGGGAAACGCCCTCGGTTCCCAGCACGCCCCAGCGCTTCGTAGCGCTGTATTTCGATGACCTGCACTTGGCTATCCAGGATGTCGGGCGGAGCCGTGCGGCGGCCGACCGCTACCTCGCCTCCGCCCTGCGGTCGCAGGACCGCGTGGCGCTTTTTGCCTCGTCCTGCGTGGGCGAGCTGGAGTTCACGGACGACCGCGCTAAGCTTCACGAGACGCTTTTCCGCCTTCGGCCGCGGTCGAAGACCTTGCCGACGATGCTGAGTACCTGTCCCCAAATCGGTGAATATCAGGCTTACTTGATCACGGAAGTGCATGATTACGAGGCGACTACGATCGCCAGGGCGGAAGCTATTGCTTGTGAATGCGGAGTCCCGGCCGACCCCGGCTGCGCGGAGGGGGCCGCGCGGGAAGCAGAGTTTGAAGCGCACCGGATTTGGGAGCTCGCCGACCTCCAATCCGCATACGCCGTGGCTAAGCTCGCGCAGTTGGTCCGCCGCCTCGCCGCCATGCCGGGGCAGCGCAATCTGGTGCTCGTCTCCTCGGGGTTCCTTGCCGCCACGCATGAACCCGAGGTCGAAGAGATTATTGACCGTGCCTTGCGCTCCAGCGTGGTCATCAACGTCCTCGACGCCCAGGGCTTATATACTTATGGCGGTAGCGCCGCGGACGCCCCGCCTATCCTGGTGACCGATGGGAAGCGGCAAATAGAGAACTACTCCTTTACGGCGGTCCGCGATGTCTTGGCCACTGTCGCGGCGGGGACAGGGGGCACGTTTTTCCACAACAGTAACGACCTTGACGAAGGGTTTCGTACCGTGGGCGCGCTTCCCGAAGCCTATTATGTCCTGACTTTCTCACCCCAAGATCTCAAGGCGGATGGGAAATTCCACACGCTCAAAGTGCGCGTCAGCTCGTCCGCGCCGCTGACGGTCCAGGCCCGTCGCGGCTATTTCGCGCCAAGCCAGCCTCAGGAAACGGGAAGCCAGGTAGCGACAGAAATCGAAAATGCGATCTTTTCCCAGGAAGAGTCGCATGGGCTTCCCGTGGAGGTACGCACGGAGTTTTCCGAGCTCAACGAGCAGGAGGCAACGCTTTCCGTGCTAATTCACCTGGATTTACGCATGCTGCGGTTTCGGAAGGAACAGGGCCGCAATCTCAACGCAGTGACTTTTGCCACCGCGCTCTTCGACCGCGACGGGCAATATGTGACAGGGAACGAGCGGGTTCTGGAATTCCACTTGAAGGATGAAACGCTGGAGAGGCTTTCGCAGCCCGGGTTCACTGTGGGAACCAAGCTGACCGTCCGGCCCGGGACGTACCGGCTGCGCGAGGTCGTACGCGACGCCGAAGCCGGGCAAATGTCCGCCTTGAATCGCGCCGTGGAAATCTCTTTCTGAAGGGGGAGGATCGAAAGGTGCAAGCCGACCAGTGCCGTTCCAACTTAATTCCCCCATTTGCCACGCCTGCACATGGCACGGCCCAAAGGACAAATCCCGCGGGGCGGGATTAGCCAAGATAAGTTGGAACGGCACCAGCCGCGAGAAACCCAACCTCGCCTGTGAAACTCCCCACGTCCGGGTGCGCACCGCCGGTGGCAGCTTGTGTCCTGGGTTGTAAATTCGCTTACGTAATCTCAGCCCGAATTCCGAGATTGGGCGGGCCCGTAGCACGGGCATCCTGCCTATGCGCACGGCCAAGGCCCACGGCCGGCCGGGGCAGGTGGCTGTGCTACCCCGCAGAGCGGGGCCACCCTCTGGCCGCAACTTGAATTTGTTAATGAGCTTCCAACTCAGGACACTCGCTCGTCTTCCGAAATCAACTTATTCGGGGTTCTTGGACTCTCCAGGGGTGCCTTGTTTGGGCTTCAGGGTTTCCATGGTCTCTACCCTAAACAACCTGAAATGGGAATAACGGTGCGTGTTGCGATACGTTTGACCAAAGATCTTTACGGTAACAACAACTTCGTGGGGTAACCAAAACGCGGAGGGGAGTGCCTTGAAGTGGACTTCGGCAAAGCGGATCTCGGTGGTTTGCCTTTCCAGGTTGATGTCCGGCCGAGGCGCCAGGAGGTCCGTCCGCATGCGGATGATCTGGTAGGTTGTGGGGTCAATCCACGCCACTCCCTGTGCCAGCACCCGGGCGCTCTTCACCCCGTTGCTGGCCCACGCCTCCAGTCGGGTTGTTTCAAGGCGTTGGGCAAAAGCGACCACGTAGGTCTTGCGTCCCTCGAGTAGTTGTCGTCCGAGGTAGCGAAAAGTTGACCCGGGTTGATGCAAGGGATGGAAGTAAATGGGTGAAGACGCAAAGCGTTTCGTGATGACTGAGGCTCTTTCCAGCATGGCACGCGGCTCTACAGCTTTTCCGGCACTATCGGTGCGGTACTCTTCGAGTCCCACTGTCAGGGCGTTCTCTGGACGGGCGAGCATCAAATACCGAAAGGTCTGATCCTGGCTCTCGGCGTTCAGGCGGGTGATGTCGGGACTGGAATAGAATCCCTCCTGGCGGATTTCCTCCTCCGAAGTGGTGCTGGGAAAGTCCCGGAAAAACGCCTTCACGTTTTCCCCCACTTTCTGGAGGATCGTGGCAAGCTCTTCCTGGCTTTCCGCAGGCGCCAATCCCTTAAGCTCTGGCATGGCTTTAACTAACTCGGAGGGAGGCCGGTCGACCACGGACCTAACGTTCCCGTAGTACTTGCGGTCTTGCGGGTCTATAAGTTGGGGCTGAGGGCCCCCACCGGCAGCCGGGAGTTGCGGCCACGCGCCGCAGGGCTCGTTTACACTCACCGTTAACAGCAGGAGTGAGAGCAAAGATGACCGCCTGCCCATGCCCACCTCGCTAGGGAGACAGTGTCACTGGGGAAGCCTCCGCGGTCAACGTTGGTCGCAGCATGCCCGAGTTCCGAAACTCGGAGATAGTCAATAGTGTGCCGGGTTTATGTATGTGTCAAGGCGAATACTGGCGGGCTTTATGTCACGGGGCAACTTGGCGCCTCGGCCCTATCCGCACAGACATCCGCGACAATGCTTAACCGGGCGCTCCGGCTTACAATTCGCCATAGACAGGCAAGGGAAGGGTGCAGGGCCGGATTATTCCTGAATGGGGCAGCGATTGCGGCTCCAACGGGGCTGGTGGAGATTGGCCATTTTCGATTGACGATTTCAGATTGCCATCGCTCCTCAATCTTGCTCAATCGTCAATCGGCAATCGGCAATGCGTTATGCCCACACGCAAACGTTGCTTAGCGCCTCGAAAGCAGTCACTGGCCAGGAGGCAAACCTCGATCAGAGTGGTGAAAAACGCCCGTAGAGTCGTCCCCGCACGGCGGTACCGTCGCTACAACACGCCGCCCGTTTCCCGACCATCTGCCGCCGACACTTAGAGTGCCGGCGCCTGCAGGTACTCGCCCCTTTGCGCGCCGCAGGTCCAGTTGGGCAACGTGCGGTCCGATAATCGCGGGGAGACAGCCGGGAGTCCGAAAGGACTCCCGGCGTGTATGGCCTATTTAGCTTCGCTGCCGTATCGGAAGTGACCGTGGCGGTTCTTCTGCCAGCATTCCTCGTTGGACTCGGTGCAGACCGGACGGGTCTTCCCGTATGAAATGGTCGAGATACGGTCCGCGGAAACACCCAAGTTGGCGAGGAAGTTCTTGGCGGCCGTCGCGCGCCGATCGCCCAGACCGAGGTTGTATTCCTCGCTGCCGCGCTCGTCGCAGTGGCCCTCGATGGTGAACTTGACACCCGCGTGGTCCTTGAAGAAGGAGCCATCCGCGTTTAGGGCCTGCTCCGCATCCGGGCGAATGTTCGATTTATCATAGTCAAAGTAGGCGTCTTTGACTTGTTTGCCGAACAACTCCTCCTCGTTCACCTCCATGACCGGAGGCGGCGGAGGTGGAGGTGGGGGTGGGATGGTGACGGTCACACGCGCCGTGGCGGTGGCCGTTCCACCCGGGCCCGTAACGGTCAGGGTGTAGGTCGTGGAGTCATCCGGGGTTGCGGTGGTCGACCCTTGGGCTTGGACCTTACCTACGCCCGGCTGGAGATCCAGGTCGGTGGCGTTTTGCGACGTCCAGCTCAGAGTAACCGACTGGCGTTTCTCCACCGTGCTGGGCTCCGCCGTCAGCGTCACGGTGGGCGCCGCCGGGGGAGGCGGCGGTGGGGGCGGCGGTGGCGCAGCTACCTTCTTCCCTTTACACGCGCCCGCCAGAAGAGCGATTCCCAGGATACCGACGAGAACCGCAAGACTGCGTTTCCTCTGTCGCATGCTCAATCCTCCTTGGTCAGCTAGAAATTCTCGTGATCTCGTGAATGAATCAGCTTGATTCTCCCTCCCTCCAGCAAGGCACGATGCAGTCAGCCTTTCCAGCCGGAGGAGGGAAAAGGACTTTTGAAACCCGTGATACTAACATCAAACCGAAATAAAACACAATGGCTTCCTTAAAAAAACTCACAGGGTAAAAAGCTGAACGCCGCGGAGGGGCACCGGGCTGATCGCGGGCCCGCCGGGCGCAGGTCGGCGCCTTTTATTGAACGCTGCCCATGATTGTGACCACGAGCGCCGTAGCAGGTTGCCCCGGCCTCTTTTGGGTCCGCCGTGCGCGGGCGACTCCCACCGGCATTTTTCGACGCGCGGGTCCGCCCAGGCGGATTCGCCGGGACGAAAGCCGCAGCGCCACGGCAACCCGCTGGACGAGACGGCGCCACTGTAATTTGCAGACCTCAGCAGAACCGCCCGACTCACCAAAGCTAATTCGACCAATTCGGATTCCAATTCTCCCCGCCAGAGGTCAGTTGCCTCGGATTGCTGCCATCCGCGAGCATCGTCCAGATCTGTCGAGAGCCGGAGCGTGTGGATTCGAAGGCCAGGTGCCGCCCATCCGGCGACCAGGTCGGGTGCTCGTTGCGGGCCGCGTCGTGGGTCAACTGGACGATGTGTCCCCCGGCGAGCTCCGCAACATAAATGTCATAGGTCCCCGTTTCGGTGAGCCGCCAGTGGAAGGCAATAAACAACCCGTTTGGCGACCACGAAGGGCTGCTGGTGTCTCCGCCTGCGGTGGTAAGGCGACGCAGGTTCGTGCCGTCTGCTGAGATGATGTAGATTTGGGGCGAGCCGCTGCGGTCGGAAACAAAAGCGATTTCATTGCCCGTCTTGGGGTTCCACACCGGGGAGATGTCCACGCCGGGGGAGAAAGTCAGCCGCTGCAAATTGAACCCGTTGACGTCGGAGACATAGATCTCCGGGTCCCCGCTCATGCTCGAGCAGAACGCGAGCTTTTTCCCATCCGGCGACCACGCTGGCGTCGTGTTCAGACCCTTATAACGCGGGAAGGAAATCCGGCGGTTGGTCTCCAGGGAAAGAAGCAAGATGTCGGGATTACCCAGGGCATAGCTGGTGAAGGCCAATCGGGTATTATCGGGAGACCAGCGAGGCGTGGTGGAATATGAGCCGAAGCTGGTGACGGGTCGTTGGTTAAAGCCGTCGTAATCCATCACCCAAATTTCCGCGTGACCGGTCCGCCGGCTGGCGAAGGCAAGCCGGGTCAGGTTGATCCCGGGGATGCCGCCGCCCAGAGCCTGGATGATCTCATTCGCAAAGCGGTGCGCCGCCTCCCGGGTGGAGACTTCGTTCATGGTCGCCACATAGCGCTTGGCCAGAACGCCCGGGTTGGCGGGGTTGCCGACATCGAAAACGCGGCCGGTGATCACCAAGTTGGCATTGATGGCCTCGGCCTTTCCGAACACGAGCATTTGCGCCGAGGCAGGGGGATCGCCCCAGGCCTTGAAGTCCACCTCCTCGGGCTCGGTGGGAAGCTTCAGCGGGTAGTAGCTTTTGCTGACCACCTCAACGATCCCGGCGTTATCCAGGTCGTTCCAGAGGACCTGGTTGAACTCCGCCGTCAAGCTCACCAAGGTCTGCTCGGTGCTTCGGGGCGGAAATTCCGACACCGCGATGCGAATCTTGGGCGCGCCCAGATTAATCCCGGTGGTGAACCAGTCCTGGCTCCGGCCGGGCGGCACGCTGAGGAACACGATGGCGACCGCGGCGGCCAGGATGAGCAGTTGAAGTCTGTGGCCCTTGAAGGTCATGCAGTAAGAACGCTCCAATATAGTGGGATGCTGGCGATTGTGCAAGCAAATGTCTCGCAAGGTGATAGGTTTTTCCGGAAAGATGCGTGGCCGAAGTCCGGTTCCAAAGTTTAGTGCCGGTGAAAGTCAAAGTAAAACTCCACCTTCACATAGTTTCCCGCGTAGTCGGGCGGCAAAGGTGCCAGCGGGTTAGAGGCCAGGACAGCCCGCAGCGCTGAGCGATCCACCTCCGGGATCCCGCTCGACTGGGTGGTCTGCACATCGGTGATGGTTCCGTCCCGCGCAATCTCGAAGGTGACGTAGACGCGCGGCGCGGTCAGGATATTGGGGCTGATGGTGGAGAGTAGCCAGTTGGCGCTGATGCGGTTGCGCACCGCCGTCACAAACCACCCGTAGCGCTCCCCGAAACTGCCTCCCTCGCCGAAGCTCAAGCCGCCCTCGCCGGCGGGGTTCACTACCTGCGTGTAATTCATCGCAGGCTTTCCCCCCAGGCCGAAGGGGACAGCATTCTCTGGAGGTTCAAGCTGCTCCTTCTGGATGCGCTTGGCGACTCTCTCCGCTTTCTCAGGCTTGACAGCCTCCTTGAACTTGGGGATTTCCTGAGCCTGGGGTTTGACCTCGGGCTTCGGCTGGGGTTCGGTCTGGTAGAGGCCAAGGTTCTGCGTGGCCAGCGTATTCCGGGAGGCCAGCAGCGGCGCCGGCAAGGGAACGCCCGGCAAGGAGGCTACGGCGCCCAAACGGGTGGCGCTGCCCGTGCCCCATTTCTGTCCCCAACCCCCTCCCAGCTGGCGCCCAAGAGCGGCATAGCCTACAGTGGTAAGAAGGAGCAAAGCGTGCAGAACGATGGAAAGCAGGAACGTGCCGCGGAGGGTTTCACGCCGGCCGTAAACGAGACTCAAAGTCTGGGCGCTCATACCGTGCTTCCAGGGCTACGAACCGCCACGCGTTTCCAAGGGCTCGGTCACCACGTTGAGGTTGGTTAGATTGGCCTGCTTGAGCGCATCCACGACTTTCGCAAAGGCGCCGAAGGGGACGTTCTGGTCGCAGCGGACGAAGACCGGCTGCGTGCCGGCGCCTCTCAACTGGTCGAGGACGGAAGAGCCGAGCCGGCGGATGTTCACCGGGTCATTGCCGACGTAAATGGTTTGCCGCTTATCGATGGTGATCACAACCTTTTCGTCGGAGATCACCTTGACGGTCCGCGTCTTGGGAAGATCGACTTCAATCCCGGACTCGAGAATGGGCGCGGTGAGCATGAAGATGATGAGCAGCACCAGGACCACGTCCACGAAAGGCGTGACGTTGATCTCCGAAAGCGAAGTACGGGTTCGGCCTTTCGGCGTTGTGAATGCCATAGCTCACCCCACTGTGTTTGTCGTCGTAGCGCCGGGCTTTAGACCAGCAGCTTTCTTCGACTTTTTCAACTCCTTCAACTCTTCAACGGTCGAAGAGCCGAAAAGTTGAAGAGTCGAAAAGCTGACTGCTGATAGCTGCGCCTCAGCTGAAATACCGCTCCGTCATATTCAGGAATTCGAGCGTGAAGTCATCCATCAGGGTGCCGAACTCCTTCACGCGCTGCAGAAACTGGTTGTAGGCAATGACGGCGGGGATGGCGGCGAACAGCCCGGCGGCCGTGGTGATCAGCGCTTCCGAAATGCCGGGTGCAACGCTGCGGAGCGAGGCCGTGCCGGCTGTCCCCAACCCGTGAAACGCGTCGATGATCCCCCAAACGGTCCCGAACAGACCCACAAACGGAGTCACCGCACCCGTCGTCGCGAGCCACGTGAGCCACCGCTCCATTCTCGAGAGTTCGCTGGAGGAGGCAATTTGCAGAGCACGCTGCACGGCTTCCAGACTGCGGATGCGGGGTTTGCCGGGATTTTCGCTTGGTATCACCTGGCTTTCAATCTCCCGGTATCCGGCTTGAAAAACCTCGGGCAGGGGACTCGACCTCAAGGTGCGACAGAAAGCGCGGATCTCCGACAGCTTCTTGCTTTGCCGAAAGACTTTCAGGAATTCTTGCGACTCGCGGCGCGCGGCCTGGAAGGTTCGCCATTTGTGGAAGATGATGGCCCAGGACCAGATGGAAAAAGCGAGTAAGAGTAACAAGACGATCCGTGCGACAATCCCTGTGTTCGCAATTAATTGCCAGACCTCGCCTTGGTAGAAGCCTTGATAAAACGCGAGCAGGACAGCGACCAACTACCCTCCTCATTCCTCAGGGATTCGGCAAGCATACCACCACTTCAACGTAACACAGGGCTCCAAGGCAGTCAATGAAGGAACGCTTGCTTTTCAGTACCCAGTTGCCAGTCGCCAGTTGCCAGTAGTTGGTTGCAGCCTCTTTCCGACCGGCGCAGCGTGTAGCGCAGGGCGGTCGGAGGCCGCGCTACGCTACATCCGCTGACGGCTGAGAACTGACAACTGAGCACTGACCACTGGCAGCGAACATCGGGCGTTTGTCTCGACCTGCGGGCGTGGTAGACTTTCTTGGCTGGCTGCCATGCTGCACGAAATCCGCATTCAGAACTACGCAGTGATTGAGAACCTGACGGTGGAATTTTGCCCCGGGCTGAATCTGCTTTCCGGCGAGACGGGTTCTGGGAAGTCCATCCTGGTGGATGCGCTAGGCCTGGCTTTGGGGGGAAGAGCATCGCCCGACGTCATCCGGACGGGGCAGGAGCGAGCCCTGGTCACGGCGGTGTTCCGTGCCGAAGGACGGCCGCCGTGGGCAGATTGGCTCGAGGAATGCGGGCTGGCAGAGAATGAGGAACCGGAAATCATCCTGCGGCGGGAGGTTCAGGCCGGCGGCAAAAGCCGCCTGTTGGTGAACGACCAGCCGGTGACTGTGGCGGCGGTGAGAGCCCTGGCGCGCCGCCTGGTGGAGATTCACGGCCAGAACGAGCACGTGGCGCTATTTGCCCGTGAGGCGCAGCTCGAGTTGCTGGACCAGTTTGCCGGCCTGGAACAAGAACTCGCGCAGGTGCGCGAGCTCCACGCTCGTCGCCGCCAACTGGTGCAGGAACTGGAGAGCTTGAGCCACAACGAACAGGAGCGGCTGCGGACCATAGACCTTCTGAGTTTCCAGCTCCAGGAGCTGGAGCGCGCCAAGCTCACGCCGGGCGAAGACACCCGCCTGGAAGAAGAAAAGCACATCCTCACCAACCTGGAGCGAATCCGCGCCGCCGCCGCGAGTGCTTTTGCGGAGCTTTATGAGGACGAAGGGGCGGCATGCTCGCGCGTGGCCGCAGCGACGCGCCAGCTCGAGGAAATGCGGCGTTATGACGCGGCCATCGAGCTGCACCTCGAACCTCTGGCCTCGGCGCGGGCGACCCTTGAAGATACGGCCACGTTCTTGCGCGATTACCTGGGGAAACTCGAGGCCAACCCGCAGCGCCTGGAAGAAATCGAAGACCGGCTGGCCCTCATCGACCGCTTGAAGCGGAAATACGGGCACACCATCGACGCAATCCTGGCGTACGGTGCGGAGACCCGCCAGCAACTATCCAAGCTCGAGCATGCCGACGAGCGCCGTGAGGTCGTCCAGCGGGAGCTCGAGCATGCCGCGGGAGAGTACCGGCGGGCAGCCGAGGCGCTCTCCCAAGCGAGGTGCGAAGCGGCGCGGAAGCTTACCAAGCTCGTGCGCGACGAGCTGGCGCAGTTGGGTATGGAGAAAACGCGCGTCGAGGTTCGCTTCGAAACGATTCCGGAAGACCGGGGCGGGCCCAAGGGCATCGACGAGATCGAGTTCCGGATCTCGCCCAACCCCGGCGAGGAATTACGGCCGCTCGAAAAGATCGCTTCGGGCGGAGAAGTCTCCCGGCTGATGCTGGCGCTGAAGACCGTAGTAGGGGGCAGCCGACGGCTCGCCCCTACTACCCCTCGGGTCGCCCCAACGTTCATCTTCGACGAAGTGGATTCGGGCATCGGTGGCCGGGTGGCGGAGTCGGTGGGCCGGCGCTTGAAACGCCTGGCGCGCGACGCGCAAGTGCTCTGCGTCACCCACCTGGCGCAAATCGCCTGCTTCGCAGACCACCACTTCTACGTGGAGAAGGTCGAGCGCGGCGGGCGTAGCGTGACCGCGGTAAAGCATCTCCAGAGCGAGAAGGAACGCGTGCAGGAACTTGCCCGGATGCTATCCGGAAGCCAAATCACCGACGCGGTGCTGAAGCACGCGACCACGATGCTGAGACAGGCGGCGGGGTAGGGCCGAACGGCGTTCGGCCCTGCGACTTCCGCCACCACACGGCCCGGGGGCGAGCGCCGCTCGCCCCTACTTCCGGCACTCCCCGGCGCTAGGCAAAGCCTGGCTTTGCGGCTATACTTGTGAAGCAGGGTCAGTAGCAATCCATGGGGAATGAGCTGATTCAGATTTCACCCGCCAACCACGCGCAACCTCTGGGGTTGCAGCAAGCCGAACCCTGCCAGAGTGGCAACCCTCTCCGATTTTCAGCAGCCGCTGGGGCGAAGACGTTTTACATTGAAACCTTTGGCTGCCAGATGAACGTCCACGATTCGGAGAAGGTTGCGGGCGTGTTGATAGGGCGCGGCTACCGCCCTGTCGATTCCCATCAGGATGCCGACGTGGTTCTTTACAATACGTGCAGCATCCGCGAAAAGGCGGCGCAAAAGGTTTTCTCGCGACTCGGAGTGTTCAAGAGGGGGCGGGGGAATGACGGCAAGATTCTCGGCGTGCTCGGGTGCGTAGCACAGCAAGAAGGCGAGGGGTTTTTCGAGCGCGCCCCCCAGGTCAATTTGGTCTGCGGGTCGGCGAGTTATTCCCAACTGCCGGAACTGCTGGAACAGCTCGAGTCGGGCCACCGCCGCGTCACGAGACTCAGCCTGGAGACCGACGATTGCTTTGAGACTGAACTGACCCGGCGCGACAACCCCTTCCGCGCTTTCATGACGATTATCGAAGGCTGCGACCAGCGGTGCTCGTTCTGCGTGGTGCCGATGACCCGCGGCCGCGAGCGGTGCCGCACGAGCCAGAAGATTCTGGCCGAGTGCCGGCGGCTGGCCGAGGCCGGTTACACAGAGATTCAGCTCCTGGGGCAGATTGTCAACGCGTGGCGTGACCCCTCGTCGGCCCGCTTCAGCTTTGCGGAACTACTGGCGCGCGTCGCGGAGACTCCCGGGCTGCAGCGGGTCCGGTTCACGACTTCGCACCCGCGTTACTTCACTCCCCACATAATCGCGGCGATCAACTCCCACGCCACGCTCTGCGATCAGGTCCACCTGCCGGTGCAGTCGGGTTCGACGGCAGTGCTGGCCCGCATGTTGCGCGGCTACACGCGCGAGGAGTATCTGGAAGAAATTTATTGCCTCCGCAAGGCCCGTCGTGCTATTAGCCTTTCTACGGATGTCATCGTCGGCTTTTGCGGAGAAACGCCCGCGGATTTTGAGCAAACGCTCGCACTGCTCCGCGAAGTGGAGTACGACCAAGTTTTTTCTTTCAAGTATTCTCCGCGGCCGAACACGGCGGCGGCGGGATTCCCGGATACGGTGCCGGAGGAGGAGAAGGGCCGCCGCCTGGCACAGCTTCAAGAGCTGCAACGCCAGATCCAGCTCCGGCGCAACCAGGCACTCGTCGGGCAGGAGTTGGAGGTGCTGGTGGAAGCTTTTCAGCCTCGGCTCGGGCAGGCCGTGGGCCGGACCACCAGCAACCGGGTGGTCAACTTTCCGGGCGGGCCTGAGGACGTGGGCAGCTATCGGTACGTGCGCGTGACCTCGGCCGGGCCGAACAGCCTGGTGGGCGAGCGCGCCGACCAGACCTCGGTCAGGAAAGAACCGCAACGTTAAGGCATTCGATGGGCCGCAGCCGTCGAGCAGCCGAGACAACGCGGAGGGATGCATGGAAGTTGAAATGAAGATCCGTGGTCTGGTGATGGATCCCGTGACCAACATGCCCATCGTGATTCTCAAGGACGTGAACGGGCCGGCGGTCTTGCCCATCTGGGTGGGGATCTATGAGGCGAACGCCATCGCCCTGGAGATCGAGAAAGTCACCACCCCGCGTCCAATGACTCACGACCTGCTCAAGAACCTGGTGATGGGGCTTGAGGCGCGCGTGCAGAAAGTGGTGGTCAGCGAGTTGCGCGACGATACCTTTTACGCCCTGATCTGGCTGGAGAAAGATGGTCAGATGATCTCGATTGATTCCCGGCCCAGCGACGCGTTGGCTTTGGCTTTGCGGATGGACTGCCCGATCTTTGTCGAGGACGAAGTCCTGAAAAACTCCAAGATTTCAGCCAGCGCTGCGGATAAGGTAAGCAACGAAGAGTTGCGCAAGTGGCTGGAAGGTTTGAACGACGAGGATATGGGACGCTATAAGATGTAACCGGCGCTGGGGCATTGGCCCTGGCGGCCCCCGGACCCCATCAGAACTCTACTGCACCTCGGCCGGAGATGGGAGTGTCCACGGTCATAGCGATTGCCAACCAGAAGGGCGGAGTCGGCAAGACCACGACGGCCGTCAACCTGGCTGCCGCCTTCGCGCACAAGAAAAAACGCACGCTCCTCATTGACCTGGACCCCCAGGCGAACACCACGCTTACTTTTCTTGCTCCCGACGAATTCACCCATTCGGTTTACGACGTGCTGTCGGACCACCAGAAGAGGCTGGCGGAAGTCGTGCAGCCCACCAAAGTGGCGAACCTCTGTCTGGTGCCGGCGAAAATCGCCCTCGCCAAGCTCGAAGCACACCTGGTGGGGCAGTTCGACGCACCTTACCGGCTTAAAGACGCGCTGACGCCCACGCGCAACGACTTCGACCTCATCCTGATCGATACACCTCCAGCCCTCGGCATCATTACCGTCAACGCCCTGGTGGCGGCGAACTATCTGCTGGTCCCCATCCAGGCCTCCTACTACGCCCTCGAAGGGACCGATGACCTGCTGGAAACGTTCGAGCGCGTGCGGGCTCGCCCCAACCCCGACTTGCAGTTGCTGGGCGTGATCGTTACCCTCTTCGACCGGCGCACCAACCTCGCGCGGGACATCTACAGGCAGGTGCGCGAAGTGTTCGGCGACAAAGTCTTCAAGACCGTCATCGGGAAGAGCGTGCGCCTGGAGGAAAGCCCCGCATATAAAGAGACCATTTTCAGTTATGCCCCTGACTCATCCGGAGCTGAGGAATACGCCCAGTTGGCCAGGGAGGTCATGCACCGTGTCAGCTAGACGCGCTGGTTTACCCGTGGCGGTCAAGATGCGGCACAACGCCCACTACGTGGAAGAAATGATTTCGCGAACTGGGGCGGCGATCGGGAGAATGATCCCCATCGAGCAGCTCCAGCCCAACGCCGAACAGCCGCGCAAGGATGTGGGCGACCTGCGGGGACTCACGGACTCGGTGCGGGAAAAAGGCGTGCTGGAGCCGCTGCTGGTGCGTTACCTCACGGAGTCGGACAAATACATGATTATTTCCGGCGAACGCCGCTATCACGCCGCGCGCGCCGCCGGGCTGCTTGAACTCCCGTGCATCGAAAAGGACGCCGACGACGCGGAGAGCCTGGAACTGGCCCTCATCGAAAACCTCCAGCGGAAAGACCTCACCCCCTTCGAGGAGGCTGACGGCGTGCAGGCCCTGGCAAACCGGTTTAACTTGACCCACGAGGAGATTGCCAAGAAGATCGCAAAGTCGCGCTCTTCCATCACCGAAGTGCTGAGCCTGCGCACCATCCCTGATCCCATCAAAGCGCTGTGCATCGAGAACGGTGTGCTCTCCAAGTCCCAGTTGTTTCAGGTGGCTCGCGAGGCGAGCGAAGCCAAAATGAAAGACCTGGTGCGGCGGTTTGCCCTGGGCACATTGACCCGCGAGCAGGCTCGGGCTGAACGGCACCCCGATAAGAAGCCCCGTCAGGCTGTCTTCCGCTATGTCTCTCCTGCCAAGGAGTTCAAGCTGACCATGAAGTTTCGCAAGAACTCCATCGAACGCCAAGAGGTTATCCAGGCGCTCAAGCAGGTCGTCGAAAAACTCGAGTCGGGGACCTGAAGCCCAAGTGACGAGTGACAAGTGACAAGTCATTAGGGAATAATCACTGACCAGCAATAAACTCAAGCGGTTCAGGACCGACCTTAACGTTTTACTCGAATGCGGCAGATGTCGTAGGTCGTGCGTCGGGCCGCCTCCCGTCTACCGTATGCCACCTACCACCTACTGGTTTCCGAGGACTAATTTCTAATGTCTGAGACACTGGACATCATCGTGGTGGGCGCGGGGCCGACGGGCCTGGCGTGCGCCATTGAAGCCACAAGGGCGGGGCTCAAGCTCTTGGTGATCGAGAAAGGCTGCCTGGTGAATTCGCTTTTCCACTATCCTCCCAACATGACCTTCTTCACCACGCGGGAGCTCCTGGAGATCGGCGACCTGCCGTTTCCGAGTGTCAATATCAAGCCGACGCGCTCGGAGGCTCTGGAGTACTATCGCCGTGTGGCGGGGCATTATCGCCTGCCCATCCATTACCAGGAGCGTGTGACGGCCGTGAAGGGCTCCAGGGGGAATTTTCAAGTCGAGACGGAGCACGCCGCCGGGAGGCCGGAGCGGTACGGGGCCCGCAACGTCATCCTCACCACCGGCTACTACGACCTCCCCAACATGATGAACATAACCGGCGAGGACTTGCCGAAGGTGTCGCATTATTACCTGGAGCCGCACCAGTTTTTCGAGCGCAAGGTCGCCGTCGTCGGGGGAGGGAACTCCGCCGCGATTGCCGCCCTGGATCTGTATCGGGAGGGCGCCGAGACGACCCTCGTGGTTCGCGAACGTGAACTGAGCCGCCACATCAAGTACTGGATCCGGCCCGACCTCGAAAACCGCATCAAAGAGGGATCGATCCGCGCCTACTTCGGAACGACCGTTACGGAGATTAACAACGATTGGATTGCGTTGCGCGACGCCGGGGACGAAACCTTCCGCCTCGCAAACGATTTTGTCTTCGCCCTTACCGGCTATCACCCCGACTTCGATTTCATTCGCAGCGCGGGCGTGCAGATCAATCCTGAAACCTGTCGGCCGCAATGTGACCCGCAGACCCTGGAGAGTAACGTGCCGGGCCTGTACCTCGCCGGCGTCATCGTCGCGGGGCTCGATACCAACGAGATTTTCATCGAGAACGGCCGCCTCCACGGCAAACAGATTATCGCCGACGTCGTGCGCAAATCGCGGTCCCCGGTAGGTGGTAGCTGGTAGGTGGCATGTGGGCCCCCACCAACGACCTCCCACCTGCCACCTACCACCTACCTTACTTGGTGGAAGAATCCGAAGCGGGAGTGACTTTCTTCGCCGTGGTATTGCGCGAGACGATGAAGGTGAGCTCGGTGCCTTCGGGCAGAGTAGCGTCCTTGTGATGCTTGGCGAGAGAATGGATGACGCCCGCCAGGGCCCCGATGCCTGCGCCATAGAGCGCGCCCGTGCCTCCAAGGGTGATGGCTCCGACGCCCGCGCCGGCTGCGGCGTCGACCCCGGCTTCCTTGGCCGTGTCCTTGGCGCTCTTGCCCGGGCCCTTGACCGTCCCTTCCTCACCGGTTACTTTGGCACCGGGCGCTCCCTGGGCATCCTGTAACGAGGCGACGATGGAATAGCGGGCGGCCTCATTGGCCGTGGTAATTGTTTCCGCCACCAGCCGCATCTCGCCTTTGCCCTTCACGCGCCCCGGCGGCTTCACAAAGGTCACGTGGCCTTCCACGACGCTGCCGCTAGGGATTACTTCCTCGCCACCGGCAAAAACCGGCTCCATGATGCGCCCAGACCAAGGGTCTCCATTCTCCGTACCCTTCGTGCTCAGGGTTGTGGTCAAGCGTACCTGGAGGGTACTCCCCGCCGGCAAGGTGAAGCTGTCTTCCGCCGAGAGTGCCAGGGGAGGGAAGAATACACCCACCAAAACACCCATCAGAGCAATCTCAATAGTTCGTCTCATGGGCTTCTCCTCATTGGGGGGTAGGTGGTAGGTCGTAGGTAGGAGGTGGGGCTGCCCAGCCCCTGTCTACCACCTGCCACCTACCACCTACCGCCTTGCGTCTTCCCCCCGGCAACTAGTTCGGTGGGTTGGACGGGTTGTCGGCCTGCGGGACCTTCACGCCGGCAGTTGTTCGGTGCACTACGAAGGTCAGGTCGGTCCCTTGCACCACGACGATGTCCTTATTGCGCTTGAGAAGGTCGTAAATCAACACGGTACCCGCGCCAATCCCCGCACCATACCCGACGCTCGTTCCCAGGCCCGGACCGCCGCAGTTGCCATAGTATGCGCAGTCTATTTGTGATCCCATCCCCACCGTGGCGCCTGCTCCTGCGCCGACGGCCGCTCCGATGGCTGCGCCCTTGAGGGCATCCTTCTTGCTCTTGCCGCAGCCTTCAATGGTGCCTTCTTCGTCTTTGCCGGTGCTGGCGCACGGGCCGGCGTGAGTGTCCTCAAGCCCTGCGGTCAGAGGAAACTTGATGTCGCCCTCCGGCGAAACAATATTGTCCACCACAATCCGCATCTGAGCCTTGCCTTTAATGCGGCCAGCGTGCTTCACGAAGGCGACGTGTCCTTCGACGGTGCTACCGGCAGAAACCACCTCCTGGCCGTTTACCGTAATGGGTTGGGTGACCGACGCCGTAAAATGGTCACCGGTCTTGTTCGTTTTGGAAGTGAGGGTCGTCGTCAGGCGCGCGTGCAGGACGCTGCCTGCGGGAACTGTGAGCGCGTCGTCGGCCCAAAGAGCCAGGACAGGCCACAGGATGACCGCGGCGAGGCCCGCCGTCAGAAGCTTAATCCCCTTTCTCATGCCCACCTCCCGATTGTCTACTAAACCCCACATCTATTTGACGACGCTGACCAACCATCTGTTACAGGTTTCCCGCCCTCTTTACAGACGCTATGCTACTCCGCCCCTCCACAGCCCGCAAGCGGGCCCCGATCCGTCGATAAGACGAATCGCCTGGGGCCTGCCCACCGCGTCGCGGAGCGGAGCCGCGCGCGCGCCCGGGCGTCCTCGCCCCGACGGATCGGGGCGGGCTTATTCTTGGACGCGGTAGAAGGCGTGCCAGTTGCCCGATCCTAAACGCTCCGCTGGCGTCTCTTAGCCCCGAGTCTGCCCCGGAGGTCGTCATTGACCTAATTCTCAGGGCCGTCTACACTAGCAACTGCAGGGGCTATGCCAAATATTCTTCGTGAAATCGCGGATTCTGCTGTCGCCCTCGCCAAAGGCTTTTCCGTCACCTTCAAGATGATGTTCGAGCCTACGGTGACCGAAAACTACCCGCACGAACCCGTGCATTTTGAAGATCGCTATCGCGGGATACACGTCCTGCGGCGCGACGAAAACGGGTTGGAGAAATGCGTGGCCTGTTTCCTGTGTGCTGCCGCGTGTCCCGCCAATTGCATTTACATTGAGGCCGCGGAGAACACTGCTGACCGCCGCATCAGCGCTGCCGAACGTTACGCCAAGGTCTACAACATCGATTACAACCGCTGCATCTTTTGCGGTTACTGCGTGGAAGCTTGCCCGTGCGACGCCATCACCCACGGCCACGCCTTTGAGGTCGCGGCGTACGACACCAACACTCTCGTATTCCGCAAAGAGCAGCTCCTGGAACCCCTGCCGGCCGCAACCTCCCCTCACAAGTAGCTTGAAACGGACGTCCTGTTTCTTTCTGCGGGAGCACTGTATAGGTGCTCTCCTACAACAACGCGGCGGCACTCCGATTCGTCGGTAGGAGACTAACTCCGGTGATCCCGCGGAGCGGGACGGTGCGCAGTGCTCAGGTCCCGCCCAGGGGGGATCGCTCCATTTATCGACGGACGGGGGTGACATATTGTGACATATTGTGCGTGTTGTGCCCCAGTGATAGTGTCCCCTTTGCTGCTCATTAGAAATGTCCCCTAAACTCGGGCCTCGAACAGGAGGTCCAGGTGAGGAGGATAGGGATGAGTGAGCGTG